>Ga0209278_1000023_pt1 | contig 360329 bp, 268 predicted proteins | sample JI81BgreenDNA_FD_187504 | JGI IMG/M metagenome (GOLD analysis project Ga0209278, IMG submission 187504) | Wastewater effluent complex algal communities from Wisconsin, to seasonally profile nutrient transformation and Carbon sequestration -... | ecosystem: Engineered > WWTP > Effluent > Algae... | reverse complement strand
TGGCGAAGATTACTTAAAAATAAAGTAGAAAACGAGTTGCAAGAATGGATAGAAAGGGTTTGTCAAATAATAAAACATAAAATAAATCACTGTCAATCAATAAGTTAAAAAATTATCGGGTAGAGTATGTTAAGTCAAAACTTAGTTATTAATTTTAATTTGTTTTACAACCAACTAAACAACAACATATTCAGGAACTTAGCAGCCAAAGACAATGAGCCTCGCTACAATAATGCAGGTACTTTCAATTCTGTAGGAGCAGAAACCGAAATAGCTTGGCAGCAAAAAAACATTCGCACTCACCTCAATTTTTCTTATCAAAGAGCCGTACAAGTAGAAAATTACACCGCCAAAGATGACAGAATATTTAATGTGCCTAACCTTTCGGCAAATTTGATGATAGACGTAAATCCTTTGGGCAAAATCTCTGACAAATTTTGGCTAAGTGGTACGGTACGGTACATAGGGCAACAGTTAGCCCCCATCGCACCCTATTTTAAGGGCGGACAGCCTTTTGAAGCTCCTAATAACGAAGTGCCAGCAGCTACTGTTATCGGTTTGGGAGCAAGAGTAGAAAAATTGTATGGCTTTGGACTACAACTTCAAGTAAGTAATTTGTTGGACAATGCGTATTTTCAGGGTGGTTCTACCCGTTTTCCGTACCCACAACAAGGCAGGTGGTATTTGTGTACTTTGTCTTACCAGTTTTTGAAGTAATTTAAGTAATAAAACAAAAAAGTACATTCGTATTTAGGCGAATTTAATCAATGTATTTGCCTAAATACGAATGTACTTTTGGTTTATTACTTAGGAATAATAAGAAGCAATAAACGTAGTTTACAATTTTGTGTAATTGCTTGGAAATGAAGCACAAGGACACAAGAAAATTAGGAAGATTTATTTTTCTTGTTACTTCTATTGTTTTACTGTTTGATATTCAATTTATCCAAAGCCCTATGATAACGGTCTGCATTGGCGTTGTGTTCTCGTAGGGTTTCTGCAAAATTGTGATAACCCGAAAAATCTTCTTTGGCACAAAAAAACAAATATTTGTGTTTTTCATAATTCAACACCGCATCTATAGCCGTAATAGAAGGCAAATTGATAGGGGCTGGCGGTAAACCTGTGTACTTGTAAGTATTGTAAGGCGAATCTATTTGTGTGTGTTTGGCTAAAATCCGTTTGATAGAAAAGTCTTGCCACGCAAAAACCACCGTTGGGTCTGCCTGCAAGGGCATATTTACGTTCAAACGGTTCAGATAGACACCTGCCACAGTCGGCTGTTCTTTGGTCATTTTCGACTCTGCCTCTACTATAGAAGCCAACACAGTTACTTGTTGCGGGCTTAAATTAAGTTTAGTTGCCTTATCTTTTCTTTCTTTTGTCCAAAATTTTTGGTATTCTTTATACATTCTATCACATAGCTCCTCCTCTGTTACTGTCCAATATACTTGGTAGGTATTTGGGATAAACATACCCATAATATTGGTGGTGTCAAAACCATACTTTTTAGTGAAAGTAGGTGAGTTTAACAAAGAATAGAATTTTAGTGAATCAATATCTACGTTTTTGCTAATTTTTCGTGCCAAATCTCTTTTGGTACGAATATTATTGAACGTAATTTCTACGGGTAGCTGTCCACTTCGCAAAGTCCGTACTACATCTACATTGCTGCTGTTAGCTTTTATTAGATAACGACCCCCTTTTACATTGTCTTTGTACTTCATTACCTTTGCCACAAAAGCAAAAGAAGTTACATTATTAATTACTTGTTCTTCTTTGAATTGTTCTAAAAGTTGGTCAAAGGTTGTACCTCTGCGAACAAAAAGCACTGCATCTTCTTTTTTTACTAAAAAGTTTTTGGCAAAAAAGATTTGGTAGAAATACGTAGCCAAAGAGCTAATTAACAATGAGCCACCAATAAAGACTACCAAGCCTATTTTGCGTTGCTTATCCGATAATTCCATGTGATGATAGATTATGATTTGGAAGGCAAATATATAGTAATAATTGGTAATGTGAAAACAAGTTTATTTCCCTTGTTGATTTACCAAATACACCCCCGAAATAATGGTAAGCATACCTAAAACATGGTAAATAGTAAGGGGTTCTTGGTCTAACCACCCCCACACCAACGCCACAATAGGGATAAGATACGTGGTCATGCTGGCTTGTACTGCCGAACTGATTTGCACCAATTTATTGAATAAAATGAGGGCAAAAGCACTACCAACAGTCCCTAAAATCACCAAATAGCCCAAAGCAGTAAGGGCTTGTGGGTGCGTTTGCATACGTGCTACAAAATCTGTACTGAACAAATAGGCATAAGAAAACGGTGCTGTACACGCCAACGCACACGCAGACACATACAAGGGCTTGATACCTCCCAAATAATTTTTTACAACATTAATGCTAATACCGTAAAACAAGGTAGCCAAAACGACCAACCACACATACCAATTCATTTCGCCTACACCGCCATCACTTTTTAACAAACTCAAACCTGCCGTACCTATAAAACCTAATAATAAGCCAAAAACTTGGTTACGCAATAGATTTTTATTGAAAAAGAAAATACTAATTAGCAAGGTAAACAAGGGAGTAAGAGCATTTAAAATACCTGTTAAGGAGCTACTTAGCGAAGTTTGTGCGGTGGCAAATAAAAAGGCGGGGAATAAATTACCAATAATGCCCGAAATTGCCATGAATTTCCAACTGGAGGCGGGTACTTTTCGCCAAATGGTAAATGTAACAGGAAAAAACACCGTAGCAGCCACCGCCATACGCAATGCCCCTACTTGCCCTGCCGTAAAAACTTCTAAGCCTCTTTTCATTAAGATAAAAGAACTGCCCCAGATTAAAGCCAAAATAATTATCAGTCCCCAACTAAGGGCTTGTGTATTTTTGGTAGAAAAAATCATGTATACAGAAAATTATATTTTTTAGTAATAAGACATAATAAAATTACAGTTTACAATTTTGTATAACTGTTTGTAAATGAACCACAAGCACACAAGTTCACTAAGAAAAATAGTAATTTATTTTGCCTTTCTTTACTTTTCAAAAATATACACAATTCTTTCTAACTTAGTTGTTTCATACTCAATCCAAGTAATATTACTAAAACCTGCTTGGTGTCCGTAGTCCAATAATTCGTCATGACGAGGCATATAGGCATCTATTTTTCCCCATTCAGCCTCAACTTTGATGCGTTGCTCATCTATATGTACCCCTACGTACTTAACCTTACGCGGAATTTCTATAAATAATTTCCCACCTTTTGCCATTAGGTTATATAAATGTTGTATTGTATGGGCTTGTTCGGTTGGCGAAAGTTCTAAAATACCCGACCACATCCACGTTATGGCTTCTGGTGCTACGTCTAAAGACAGTTTTTTCAAATCTTGTTGCTCCAATACGACAATCTCTGGAATGTGAATTTTGAGGTAGTCTATCAATTCGGCTACCCTTTCTACAGCTATAATTTTTCCTTTAAAGCCTCTATCCAATAAACCTCTTACTACTCTGCCATAGCCAGCTCCTAACTCTAATAAAATTTTGGCGTTTTGTAAATACGGAAAAATAGTGGCAACGTCTATACAAGTATCAAAGCCTTGTAATTCGGCAAAAGATTTAAAAGTGTCTATCTTAATGTGCTGATAGAAGCCAATGTTGTTATCATTAAAAAGTGGTAAATGATTTTGCATAAGGTAACTGGTTGAAAGAAAGTGCTAAGTAAAACAAAAAATATAAGATTCATACAGTAAGATTTGAATATGCTATTTTATTTTTAATCCACGAAAAAAATTAAGAATTATTATGATTTTGGGCTGCGTAGTATGTCTAAAAATTCTTGGTAGTATCAAAGCAATAAGGTTTAAGATGTAATCTTTTGAAAAGATTACATCTTAAACCTTATTGCTTTGATACTACTAAATCTCTTTTTGTGTAAAAAATACACAAACATTACATCAAGAAAAACACCTTTAAAAAACTTAAAAACAAATTTAAAACATTTTAAAATGTTTTTTAATCTTTAATAAATGTTTTGATGTAAGTTTTTCTTGAAAATAGATTTTTATATACGCCTCTAATCTACTACCTTTGCAGCCGTTTTTAAGAGTTATGATAAAAACAAAATGATGTGCTACTATCCAAACGGGAGAGTACACATCTCACAGACAACGAAATTCTCCTGTGGTTTGTAGAGAATGGCGTACTTCGTTGGTTGTGCGGAACTTAAACTTTATTTTATGCGAAAATTAGTCTTTATGGCAGCCTCTGCGTTAGTTATTTTGTATTCTTTGGTAGCTAGTACCGAAGAAGCACAAGCAGCAAAAGCCAAACAAAATTGTTATGACCATACGACTTACTTAATGGTCAAAACAGATGAACTCAATCGCAGAAATGTGTATGAGTATTTGTACCAGCTTACGCAAGACTCTGCCAAAACAGATTTGTACTTTCGAATTTTATTGAATGAATCGAATTTGAGTAGTGATTTAGCTCGCCAACACCATAATATTTGTGGTATGCGTGATTGGGAGAAAAACCGAGAGTATTTTGTGGGACTTACAAAAGGTAAGTATTGTATTTACAAGCATTGGCGTTATTCGGTAAAAGACTTGGTAGATTACATGGATTACTATGGCAAAAGAGCTTGGTATTTCCGTTTTAAACCCCAATTAGCCCGAATCAATACAAACTTGGAAAAGTAAATCTACCAAACAAATTTGTAAAAAAAATCTATAAAAAAGCCTTTCAAGCAAACCGTTTGAAGGGCTTTTAGTTTTATTGAAGTACATAATCTTTCAAAATATGCAACTCAAAATTGGCGACAAAGCCCCCACATTTACTTGTAAAGACCAAAATGGTAACTTGGTAAACCTAACAGACTTTTTGGGCAAAAAACTCATTTTGTACTTTTATCCCAAAGACGATACTTCGGGCTGTACGGCACAAGCCTGTAACCTCAAAGATAACCACGAATTGCTCAATGCCAAAGGTTATACAGTAATCGGCATCAGTAGTGATAATGAAAAATCTCACCAAAAATTCATCGCTAAGTACGAACTCCCTTTTATCTTGTTGGCAGACACAGAAAAAACGGTGCATGAACTCTACGGAACTTGGCAAGAAAAGAAAATGTATGGCAGAACTTACATGGGAACAGCCCGCACTACTTTTGTCATAGACGAAAACGGTGTGATTACGAATATCATAGAAAAAGTAAACACGAAGAATCATGTGGAGCAATTAGCTATCTGATGACTTATTGAGGTATTTTTAAGGCAACGCCTGCTATGATGAAATTATATTTCATCATAGCAGGCGTTTTGCTTAAATAACAAAAGTTTAAAATAGGATAATTTTAATACAAATTGTATTTTTTAAATAAATTAAAAAAATATAAAACTTTTTACACTTAGTATAAAAATAACTCTTACCTTTGCACCGTTTTTTTATTATCGACCTTTAAAAAGAATAAATTAATAAAAACTAATCATTTATATCAATAGCTAAATAAAAATATGCCTTTATTCTTCAAGAAAAAATTACTTAGTTTTTTCTGTACCGCAGTTTTATGTTGTGTAGTAGCTTTTAGCAATGTATATGCACAAGCTACTCAAGAAAATCCTACAAAGGACACAAAACCAACGCCAGAACAGCCTGTTCAGCCGCCTACGGTAGTTCCATTAACCAATGGAGATGCCCCCAGCACAATTAGCTACAATACGGGTCAAACTCTTTCGCCTACTACACAGAACTTGGTGAATAGTATCAATGCTTCTGTCAATCTTTACACTGGTACTGCCAATGTAGCTATTCCTTTGTGCAGTTTGCCTGCGGAGAGCATTAGTATTCCTGTAGGGCTGAACTACACAGCAGGCAATGGTGTAAAAATAGATGATGACCCAGACGGACTTGTAGGACAAGGTTGGAATTTGCAAGCTGGCGGCATGATTACCCGTATGGTAAGAGGCGTGCCTGATGAAGAACCTGATGGATACACGGGTCAAAGAAATAGGGGTAGCAAAGTTACAAGTTTTTTAACAGGTACTATGCAAAACTTAAGTAGTAGAGAGGAGCTATTTAATGAAATTAATAAAGGGGCATGGGATGCAGAGGCTGATGTATTTTACTTTGTATTACCTACAGGGCTATCGGGTAAGTTTGTCCTTAAGCCAGATGGAACTCCTATGACCATTCCCTACCTGCCGATTACGATTAAACCCGCCATAGGAAGAGCAGCCCAACAGAATTATTGGGAAATTATTACACAAGACGGCTTGGTTTATACTTTTGGACAAGGCGAACAGTTTGTAGAAACTACCAAAGAAACTATTGAAATTCCTAACGAAACACCTAAAACAACAACCTATAAATCTACTTGGAACATTAATGCTATTCGTAATACTGATAATGTTACATTAGCCACTTTTACGTATAAAAATATACCATTGGTAAATCTTATTTTTCCTTCACCTAACCCGACTTATTATGGTAAAATAAGTAAAAGATTTGTGCAACATCAATTTTACGAAACGGCGAGAAGTCAGGGAAATTGTGATAACTGTCCACCCTTAGCTGGGCTTAAAACAATATCTATCACTACTCAAATACTTTCGTTATCTATTTTGGAAAAAATCCAAACTTTAAATGGAGTTTTATTTTTTGACTCAGGAGCTTTTATTTGTTTTAATATACCTACTATACCTGATATCAATGACCCTTGTAGCGAAGTAAGAATAAGAAAAATTACTTTAACTAATCCATTAGGAACAGAAATTAAATCTTGGCAGTTTAGCTATGCTTATTATCCAGATGGTATTCGTACCAAACTAAGCACTGTAAAAGCCAGTGATGCTCCTCCTACTCGATTGTTTTACAATGAAACAATGACTATGCCTGCTCCTAATGCTTTTACTGCTCAACAAGATTGGTGGGGCTATTATAATAATAATGCACACAGCACTTTGTTACCACCGTATGGCAATCAAGCAGGGGCAAATAGAGAACCGAGTGAAAGCCGTACACAAGCCTATATACTCACAAAAATTGTTAATCCATTGGGGGCTGTTACGGAATTCGAGTATGAAAATCACCGATATAGTACGGATAATGGAATAGAGAAATTAGTAGGTGGTTTGCGAGTAAAAAGTATTATTAATAAAACAAACGATACACCACAAGCCACAAGTAACCGCAAAAATTACATTTACAAGACAGAAAGTATGCTTACTTCAAGTGGTGTAGTACTACAGCCTCACTCTTATTTATCCCAAGAAACAAATCGCCATAATCCATGTCAAACGAATACATGGATACCATTACGTTGCTCCCAGATATTTACTAAAGTTGTTTCTGCACCTCTCAACAGTTGGTTTTCTGCTGATTATATTGCTTACCATACTGTAACAGAGCAAATACCTCAAAGTGGTAAAACAGTAACAAAGTTTTATTCAGCTACAGACAACCCAGACCAAAATGATACTTTTTATATGCCTATTGTAGGTGCTACTTCTTCAAATTATTTGGCAATATCAAGTCTTTCAGTAGATGGTTCATCAACATTATATGCAAGAGCAAAGCATAGTTTCCAACATAGACGAGGACTGCCTAAATCTACAGTTGTGTATGATGAGAGGGGAGAGATAAGAGTTGCGAAATTAGATTGGTACAGATTTGAACCAAAAGATAGAGCAAATTACCTCAAAGCAGGTTATATTGATGGATATGGCTATGAAAGCTTTTTAGCTCATTACTCCGACATCTCCGAAGCTGTTATGCTTGACCGCACAGAGGAATATGTATATGACCAACCTCGCCAATATTACGGTCTTGCCAATCCTAATGACAGACTAAAATCTGAGGTGAGTTATACTTATAATGCAAGCTCTTTGCCTGTAGAAGTACGCAAAAAATTGCCTACAGGCGAAACCCTAATCACTCGTACCAAATACATCAAAGATGTTTTACTTGGCAATACTTGTGAGCAACAAAGAACAACTTGTAATCAAGCCTGCCCTACGCCTATAGAGGTTACTTGTGTCCAAGCCTGCGACGACGACTATGTAAACTGCTTGAGCAATTACCAAGCAGGCATAGTCAATGACGAGATGTCCGCTGCCCTCACTACTTTGGTACAAAAAGGTATGCAAGCACCTGTAGAAACGACAACTTGGTTACAGAAAATTGGAGAACCAGAAAAACTATTATCTGCCTCTTTGACTCGTTACAAAAAATTTGGTATAGCTGCGGGCATTAAAGTAAGAGCCTACCAGACTTTCCAACTACGTATAAAGGCAGATAATCTACCCGACATCAATAGTTTTACGCCTGCAAAAGTCAATGAATATACAGGGACTTTTGAGGCAGATGCTCGATACGAATTGATAAGCACCCATCAGTACAATCCAAATGATGGTTTATTAATAGAAACACAAGCACAACATGGACAACCTTCGGCAATGGTATATGATGATAAGAAAACAGTCATTGCCAATGTGAGCAATGCCAAAGCTACACAAGTCTATCATACCAGTTTTGAGGAGTTCTTTTGGAGCTTTACAGGTGGTGGGGCTGTTTCAGGATTAGGCGAAGCCAGAACAGGTGCAAAATACTACAACTTGGAAGTGCAAGCCTACAATTTGGGAAATATGGTACAAGGAAATATTACAGACGGGAGCATCAATTATGTACTGACCTACTGGCATAAAGCTAATAGCAGTGCGAATTGGCAGTTGGTAGAAGAAAATTTGACCTACACCCAACTAATTAATAAAGTAATAACAGAGACAGGTTGGATAGACGAGGTAAGAGTACACCCAGTAGATGCTCTAATGACTACAGTAACTTATGAGCCATTGGTGGGCAAAACGTCTGAAACAGATGCCAATCACCGTACCATTTACTACGAGTACGACAGCCAACACAGATTGAAATACACAAAAGACGAAAAACGAAATATCTTGGAGGCTTACCAATATAATGTGGTGGGGAATTAGAAAAACCTCCTCATCTGTAGCATAGGCTTTAGCCTGTGCTATAACCAAAGATACAACGCAGGCTAAAGCCTACGCTACAACAAAATAATAATATGAAAAAAATACTCTTTTTATGCACGATATGGTTGGCTGCCTTTCCTTTGCTGGCACAAACCACAGATGCACAACTGAATTATGTGCAAAAAACAACTGTAAGAAAGGCTGATGTAAAGAACGAAACAGATTTACAGCTACTTACACCTACGCAAAAAGCCGTAACTACGGAGTTTGCAGATACATGGGGGAGAAAACTCCAAACCGTACAACACCATGCATCGCCTACAGGCAATGACATTGTGCAACCGTACTACTATGACCCATTGGGCAGACCTACGTTACAATACCTGCCCTACACCGTAATAGGTACAGAAGGGCAACGGTACAGACCCAACGCCATAGTAAATGGACACCCCGCCACCACTACGGGAATGTCTGAACAACAGGCTTTTTATGCGGTACAAAACATAGTGGACAACCAATACCCGTATGTGCAAGTGGAGTTTGATAACTCTCCTTTGAACCAAGTGGTAGGGCAGAGTAAAATAGGCACTCGTCCTTATTATACTAACTATATTGGTAATAACACTGTTATAGAAACAAACAAACAACAAGCTACGTATTTGCGAAGCAATAAATCCGCCACAGCTACACAATTAGACAAAAGAGAAAAAGTGCGTCAATGGTTCTACAATCCCATAACGCAACAGTTTGACGGTACTGCGTATTGTCAAGCCAATACGCTATTAGTGGAAATCAACCAAGATGAAAGGTTGTATAACACAAACTATAAAGACGGAAGAGGGCGTATCATTTTGAATAGAAAAAATTATTATGGTTTTTCGTATGCTAATGAAGAATACTTTACAGACACCTATTCTATTTACAATGACCTTGACCAGTTGATTGCAGTCATTCAGCCCGAAGGCGTAAAAGAGTTGGCAAACAGAGTTGATGTAAACGAAAGGTGGAAGTTTGCCAAAAATGATGCGTTTTTCAAAAAATTCGTCTTTTTCTATGAATATGACGACAAAGGGCAACTCGTAGCCAAGACCGTACCCGATAAAGAAAGACAACAGTTTTTTTATGATGATTTGGGCAGGCTGATAGCCGCACAGGTAGCTCCCTCTACTACTTTAGACGGGTATTATGTATTTACCTACAAGAAATATGATAGTTGGGGACGTGAGATTATGGCGGGTACGTTTGAAGCTGACCCTGCTAACTTGGAGGCTGTTTTTAAAAATGGTATGGTGGCTGTGGGCTTTGCTTTGTATGAAAACAAGCAATATGATAGCCAAACTTTATTGCCTTATACCAATGACAATGCTTTTCCTCGCAGCACAGATAATAGAGAAGCACGTATTAGCAACCTACAAGTATTACAAATTAATTATTATGACGACTACCGCCCACAACAAGACGGCAGCACTGTAAACACATGGTTTTATGCCCAAACAGCACCGTTTATAGACGGACTACAGCCCTACACACGCATAAAAGGCAAACCTACTTTCGGGCTAACTAAAATATTGAACGAGGGGTATGGAACAGATTTGCGTAAAGATTGGTGGGAATTTACCGTTACGTTTTATGATGAATACGGACATAGTATCCAGACACAAAACTACGAACTCCAATGGGGTGAGGGAACAGCTACAATATGGGAAACGGCAAAGCAACAAACTGCTAATGCGAAATATGACATAGCGACATCTCTATATGATGCCTACAGGGGAGAATTGTTGAAGACACAAGTACAACACCGCTACCCCGAAAGCACCAACAAAGAGTATATTACAGTACAAAACCGTTATCTCTATGACCCTACGGGCAGACTGACCCACACCTACCAACAGCACATAGTAGGCGGGCAGCTAATGCCAGAGGTTTTGGTGGCGAAGAACAGCTACAATGAGGTAGAAAAAAATGTAAAGACACTCTTACACAGTACAAATATAGCCCCACAAGCACCTATAACAGACTTTGTGCAAGACATAGACTATACCTACAATCTGGAAGGACAGATTTACAAGATAAATAATACAGCACAAGTGCTGAATCATCAAAAATTATTTGCCTTAGATTATCGGTATAGATTTGAGTTGGAACCATGGGAAAATGCCTTTTTTAATGATGTAGATGGCTATTGTACTAATGGAATGCCTACTCATACGGCATGGAAAAGTTTTAGGGACTCAAAACTTAAAGGTTTTACCTATAACTATGGCGTAGATGGGCTGTTTAGAATAACAAGAGCAAGTTATGCTAATAACATCTTGCCTGTATGGGGAACAGATTATACGGTTATCAGCAAAAGTTTTAACACCTCTTACGACCTCAACGGTAATATTACCCAAATGCAAAGGGTAAATGGTGATGTTAGTTGGTGGTCTCCTATAACTAACATTAATGACGTGGTAGATGACCTTACTTATACTTATGTTGGTAATCAACTGAAACAAGTAAGAGAAGATGCAATAGGGATTTACAAGAACTATTCGCCTAATACAGGGAATGATTTTAGGGTGCGTGGCACAACACCCAACCCCGCAGATGACCAGTATTGGTACGACAGCAACGGTAATATGGTAAGAGATGTAAACAAAGGCATCTGGCTCAATTACAACTACTTACAACTGCCCGACAACATTGTGTTTGAAGACCGTAGCACCATCAAATTTACGTACAATGCGGCAGGGGAAAGACTACGCCAAGTAGCCCCCAACAAACGAACAGACTACGTAAACGGTTTTGTGTATGAAGACGGCAGACTGAAATCCTTTGGGCTACCACATGGACAAATGGTCAATGTGCCTCAAAAATCTGGTGGGTATGCCTTAGAATACGAATACCACTATACCGACCACCAAGGAAATTTGCGGTTGGCGTTTCGGGTACGTAGCAACAAAACAGAGTATGACCTAACAGCAGAAAATAAGGTGCGAAGTGCGGAAGACAAAAACTTTGCAGATGACGGTTCTAAACAACAAGGCGGCTATACAGACGAGGTACGTACTAATTTGGTGGCGTTTACAGGTAACTACTCCGTAGCACTGAAACAAGGCGGAAGAGGTACACAAACTCACCGTATATTTAAGAAAATACCTATAAAGGCAGGCACAAAGCTGTCAATGGCTGTAGTAGCCAAGTACATTCCTTTGGATAAAGAAGGTGTAGTAAGCCTACAAAGTGCCACTACTAAGAAAAGTGATTTGGCAACGCTAAGTGCGGTAGCTGCCCCCCTATTGAGCCTAAGCACGCAGCAGATAGGGACAGAAGCAGCCCCTACACCCGTAGCCAACTTGAACGTATTGGCAGTAGTGCCGTTTATCAAAAAGTTGTTTAGCAAACCTACACCTGTGGTTACGGAAAGCCCAACTATACTATTTTCGGGGAGTATGGCAGGTATGCGTTTTAGGTTTGACGACAAAAACGGCTCTTACACACACAGCCATGTGTCCAGTTTATCTACGGCACGTCCTACCGAATGGACACAGTTGGGCTTGAGCTATGTAGCTGCCGACGATGGGGTCTTGGAAGTAGAAATATTTAACTACAATACTGATTTACCTGTCTTTTTTGACGACTGGCACATAGAACTGACCGAAGACAGCAAACCCGAAATAGTACAAGAAGTTCACTACGACCCTTGGGGACTTGTGATGGAAGATGAGAGTTATTTTGCCTCTGTTTCTCCTGCCAACGGTGCGGATTTGTTCAATGGAAAAGAGTTGCAGACTTATGCAGATTTGAATTTTTATGATTATCATTGGCGGCAGTATGACCCGCAGTTGGGGCGTTGGCATTCACCTGACCCTGCCGACCAGTTTTATGGTATTTCGGGCTATGCCTATTGTGCGAATAACCCTGTAATGCTGACTGACCCTGATGGGAGAGAAATTGTATTAGGTACTATCCTAATTGCTGCTGCTATTGGTGGTATAATCAATACTGCTACACATTGGGGACAGATAACAGCAGGAGGAGGATTTAATTGGGGGGCTGCGGGTGTTGCATTTGGAATAGGGGCAGGTGCAGGAGCTTTATCCGTTGTTACAGGAGGAGCAGCAGCAGGAGCATTAAGTGTTTCTACTTCGAGTATGCTTGGTGGTGCTATTGCAGGTGTTGTAGGAGCAGGCGTAAGCTCTCCTTTACAGGCGTTAGGTAATTGGGTAGCTTTTGGAGATAGTTATAGTTGGGGGAAATTTGGTTTCGATGTCTTGATAGGTGGGGCAGTTGGCTCTATCATGGGGGCGTATGCAGGGTGGCGAAATTTTAAGAAAAATCCTGCTGATGATGCTAGCTGGTTTGATATTATTTTCAAGAAACAAGATAAAAATGTTGTTCTGCCTGGTGAAGCAACTATTGCTAAAAATCAAGAGCCTGACGGATGGGATTTGAATTTCGCTGAAAATACTAAAAAAATGCGTGGTAATTCAACCAATCAAATTGGTGAACAGTATGAAAAATTCCTACAATCCCGTTTGGGTGGTAGAGGAGGTTTTAAAAGTGGTGGGGTACAATTTGATGGGGCTTTTGATAATGTTTGGTATGAAGCTAAAGCTGGCGGTTTTTGGAATAATGTGGCATTAAAAGATGTAGCAAAATGGAAGTCAAAATTCGGGCATTATTTGTCTATAGCAGGACAAAACGGTAATTCTTTTCATGTTTACTCTGAAAATGCCATACCACAAGTCTTCAAGGATTATTTTACAAAAAAAGGCATCCAATTTTTTGAAAATTTTAAATAAAATGGCACAAACAGGAAGCATTACATTGTTTTTAAGACATTCTAATGAGTATCTAGATTTTCCACAATTACTAAATGCTTTTAACGGAAAAGATAGCTGGATAATTGGGTACAATAATAGATTAGCTTATCTTCCGTTAAATGATGAAGATTTTTGCTGGGTACATACTGATAAAAGTATGCTTGACGATATTCTACAACTACTCATACAAAAATACAACTATGGTGAAATTGTTGGCTTTTTTGCATCTTATTTAGCAACTAATATTGCAATAGAGGTACTAATATACCCATATACAAGCAAAATTACGTTTGGAATATATGTAAATAGAAAAACAATAAACAACTTTGATGTAACAGATTTTAGTTGGTATCTTGATAAAATACTACCTATTTTTGTACGCCTGAATATTGTAATTGAATCAATAGAGTGTATTGATGGTTAATACTTCCCTGTTGTCCGTAGAGTTAGCTTCGGCGTACTCTACGGACTTTTTTACAGCAAATCTCAAATCTTCAGATTTGCGGTTAGTTCTTTGATTGAGAGGAAGTAGAAATCTTTAACTAAACACTACGCAACTATGCCTTAGAATACGAATACCACTATACCGACCACCAAGGGAATTTGCGGTTGGCGTTTCGGGTACGTAGCAACAAAACCGAGTATGACCTAACAGCAGAAAATAAGGTGCGAAGTGCGGAAGACAAAAACTTTGCAGATGACGGTTCTAAACAACAAGGCGGCTATACAGACGAGGTACGTACTAATTTGGTGGCGTTTACAGGTAACTACTCCGTAGCACTGAAACAAGGCGGAAGAGGTACACAAACTCACCGTATATTTAAGAAAATACCTATAAAGGCAGGCACAAAGCTGTCAATGGCTGTAGTAGCCAAGTACATTCCTTTGGATAAAGAAGGTGTAGTAAGCCTACAAAGTGCCACTACTAAGAAAAGTGATTTGGCAACGCTAAGTGCGGTAGCTGCCCCCCTATTGAGCCTAAGCACGCAGCAGATAGGGACAGAAGCAGCCCCTACACCCGTAGCCAACTTGAACGTATTGGCAGTAGTGCCGTTTATCAAAAAGTTGTTTAGCAAACCTACACCTGTGGTTACGGAAAGCCCAACTATACTATTTTCGGGGAGTATGGCAGGTATGCGTTTTAGGTTTGACGACAAAAACGGCTCTTACACACACAGCCATGTGTCCAGTTTATCTACGGCACGTCCTACCGAATGGACACAGTTGGGCTTGAGCTATGTAGCTGCCGACGATGGGGTCTTGGAAGTAGAAATATTTAACTACAATACTGATTTACCTGTCTTTTTTGACGACTGGCACATAGAACTGACCGAAGACAGCAAACCCGAAATAGTACAAGAAGTTCACTACGACCCTTGGGGACTTGTGATGGAAGATGAGAGTTATTTTGCCTCTGTTTCTCCTGCCAACGGTGCGGATTTGTTCAATGGAAAAGAGTTGCAGACTTATGCAGATTTGAATTTTTATGATTATCATTGGCGGCAGTATGACCCGCAGTTGGGGCGTTGGCATTCACCTGACCCTGCCGACCAGTTTTATGGTATTTCGGGCTATGCCTATTGTGCGAATAACCCTGTAATGCTGACTGACCCTGATGGGAGAGAAATTGTATTAGGTACTATCCTAATTGCTGCTGCTATTGGTGGTATAATCAATACTGCTACACATTGGGGACAAATAACGGCAGGAGGAGGATTTAATTGGAGTGTTGCGGGAGCAGCTTTTGGTATTGGTGCAGCAGGTGGTGCAATTACCGCAGCAACGGGTGGTGCAGCAGCAGGAGCTATGGGTTTTACGTCCACAGGGTTCATTAGTGGATTTGTAACGGGTGGAATAGGTGAGATAGTTGGATCTCCTGTGAAAGGATTACTAAACATGGCTTATTTTGGAGATAGTTATAGTTGGGGACAATATGGTAGGGATATACTTATGGCAGCAGGCATTGGAGGAACTTTAGCAGGCATTGGTGCTTTGTTAAAAGGGCAAAACTTCTGGACAGGTGTACCTCGTTCTACTACTGGGGGTGCATTTGATTTTGATGATACAGATGATGCTATCTTAGATGGCTGGAAAAAAATAAAAGATGATGATGGTGTCTGGACTTGGAAAAAGGAGATAATAGAAGTAGGAGAGCCTTACATGGCATTGAAGCAAGATAGTTGGAATTTTCAGCCCAATGAATTTAATCCTGCTAAAACATTGTATAGAGGGACTACTGGTTCTGAACTTGACGGAAATCCCTTCTTATATCTTGCTGAAGATCCTGAATATGCCAGAGGATATATACTCAATGGAGGTAAACTCGTAAAAGTAAATATTCCAATACAAACATTTGAGGAACTTCGTATCAGAAGACTTTTAGAAATTATCCCACATGGCATAAATTCTGTAACTGGACAAAAAGGTGTGGAAATTTTGATACGTGATGCAAATCTTAAAAAAACTCTTGTTAATATGTTTCAAGACGTAAAATAAAAAATAAATAATTATGAAATTTTGTTGTATTGATTTTCAAGCAGATACCATGAAAAATAAACAATCTGGTATTAATATTCGGGTAGTTAAATTTCGTACATTAAGTAGCATAGAAAAACTTTTTGCGTTATTTAATATCCCCAAAAATAAGTGGCAAATACGTGAACCAATGTTAGGTGATACTTATAGATTTTATCTTACACCTGGTTATGAGAAAGATTTCATGTCTTGTTTAACTACTTCTGCAATTGCGTTTTGTCCTTATTGTGGTAAAAAATTAAGAGATTTCTATAAATCTGATGAGTATGTCCACGAATTTGAGGGAATAGACTTTCCTGATATTAATCCAATTTAGTAAATAAAATTTATTCCTCTTTTATTGACCTTCTGACCACTACTCCTACTCATCAGCCAAACGCAGGCACATTGCCGCAAGGTTGGTTACTAACAAGTGTTTGGGTTTGATGAACAAGTGGTATAGTCGTGCATGGTAGCCCTGTTGTCCTTAGAGTTAGCTTCAACGTACTCTAAGGACTTTTTTATAGCAAATCTCCAGATTTGCGGTTAGTTCTTTGATTGAGAGGAAGTAGAGCTATTTAACTACAACACTCCCCTTGTTGTCTATGGGTGTGGTACAAGTAGGCGAACAAAAAGCCCCATTGGTACAAGCTAATTTCTTGGCAGCTATTCCGCTATTGAAAAAACTGTTTGTGAAACAGCCACCCCAAACAGTCAAAGTTCCTGAACCTACACCACAGCCCGAATGGTTTAACGCAGGGGCTGCGGGTATGAAGTTTACGTTGTATGACGAGAACAATACCCCTTTGTATTCGGAAACAATGGCGGTGGGAAATATTAGCCCTGCTGCGTGGGGTCGTTTGGTACAAAAGTATGACATCACCCAAAACGGTACGATAGAGGTAGAGTTATTTAACTACAACACAACCCCTACCTATTTCGACAACTGGCACATAGAACTGACCGAAGCCAGTAAACCCGAAATAGTACAAGAGGTACACTGGGTCGCCAGTCCGATACGACCCTTGGGGCTTGGTGATGGAAGATGAGAGTTATTTTGCCCCTGTTTCTCCTGCCAACGGTGCGGATTTGTTCAATGGAAAAGAGTTGCAGACTTATGCAGATTTGAATTTTTTATGATTATCATTGGAGGCAGTATGACCCGCAGTTGGGACGTTGGCATTCACCTGACCCTGCCGACCAGTTTTATGGTATTTCGGGCTATGCCTATTGTGCGAATAATCCTGTGATGTTGAATGACCCTGATGGTAGATGGGTGCATTTGGTAGTAGGTGGTTTAATAGGAGGCATTATTAATACAGCAGTACATTGGAAACAAATTACAGCAGGTGGTGGTTTTAATTTAGGTGCAGCAGGGGCAGCTTTCGGTATTGGGGCTGTGGCAGGTGTTCTTGGTGCTGCCACAGGTGGGGCATCTTTTGCAGCTATGGGTGGTACGGCTGCAGGTGCAGGTGGTTTTTTGGCTGGCTTTGGTTCAGGAGCTATAGCAGGTTACACACAGAGCTTAGTATTGGGTGTGGGTAATTCAGTGATGTTTGGAGACCCATTTTCTATGAGTGATTTGGTTATGGGTACGTTAGGCGGAGGGCTTATGGGTGGTGCAGCGAATGGTATTTTGGCAAAGATAAATGGTAGGGGTTTTTGGGATGGTAATTTGCCTAAAATTCACTTGTCAGAAGGACTGAAGCCAATAGGCATTGCATCTGTCAATACTCGTGTTCAAACGGAAACGCCTGCCCCGAACCTTACACCAATAGAAACGCCACAAGTAGCACCTACAAGTGGCACAGGAAATACGGGTGGCGGGTTTCATCAGCCGAGTACAGCAGGGATTAAGCTAAAAGGAGATTTTCAAGGATTTAGTGCTGGTAAACTTGACCCTATTAGAACACCACTTGGTAAACTTACTCCTGAAATAGAAAGAGCTTTAATAAAAAGTGGTTGGGTAAAAAATGGTTACATGAGTGGTTCAACTTGGCATACAACTTTTTATAAGGAAACAGGTACTATCTATAGAAGTGGTTTCGCAGAGTTTCATGTGCTTGATTGGAATCCTGGCTCTACAGGTGGAGTACATGGCAATGGGGTAGGCTATTTTAAATTGCTAAAAAATGCTTATCAAGGTAATATTTTATATCGTGCTACAACTAACCCAAATTTTATATGGAATGCAGGTTCGCATCCACCTGTTTATATAAATGGTATCAGAATAAACTAACAAAATTCTATGATTCACAGACAATATGTAAACCCTAGGTATTTATTTGCAGATATTATAGATATATCTGCTCCTATTATACCTTCGTTAGGGATGATGGGTAATCTTAAACTAGATACTCACATAAATGATATTCGTGATTGGCTGCTTTCTGCTTATGATAGTACATTCTCTTCGCGTAAGCTACTTCAAGCACAACTATTATTGGGGTTACAAGTAGATTACACTTATCGTAATGGTATTCTTACCTTTTCTGTAGATATATGTACTGGCTATATCAATGCGATTACTTGTAGGCGAGGTTATCTAGGAAAATTTAATGACGATATCTATATAGGCAATTCTTGGTATAATATACCTAACCGATTGGAGGTATTTGATGCCTATAATGGATATTCTTTAAAATCATCATTACCAGAGCTACAGGGACTATCTATTCTAGTTCCTGAACATCTTGCTGATGGATACGACGATTTGGGAGAATTACCTGACTTTATAATTGAGGAAATTGGAATATTTTCAAGATATATTGATGGTATAGATTTGTATAAGCTATATTATACAAAACCACCAATAGAATAAGAATGCCTTATTGTTGTGCTTAGAGTAAGGCTTTAGCCGTACTCTAAGGACTTCTTTTAGCAAATCTCCAGATTTGCGGTTAGTTCTTTGATTGAGAGGAAGTAGAGCTATTTAACTATAAAACTACCCTTGTTGTCTATAGGTGTGGTACAAGTAGGCTAACAAAAAGCCCCATTGGTACAAGCTAATTTCTTGGCAGCTATTCCGTTATTAAAAAAACTGTTTGTGAAACACGGTTAAAGTTCCTGAACCTACACCACAACCCGAATGGTTTAATGTAGGGGCTGCGGGCAGGTGGCATTAATGATTGAGAGGCATCATAAAAGCATAAATACAAAGAGACAATTTAATCGTTAAAAGTTCATGTAATATTTATAGCTAAATTGACATATAAAAATATAACTATACAAATACATCATCAATACTCTTAATTTTGATGTAAGTTGATTTAAAAGGATTAAAAATTTATTTTAGTAATAAAAAAATAGTTTTATAGAAAAACCTAATTAAAAAATAAACAATTAAAAATCAATTAGTTACACTAAAAACTAGTTTCATTTTTATAATTAGCTACATTATTTTAAGGGCTGTAAACCATTTGTAAACCTACCTTTTTTGGCTACTTTGTAATGCTTGCATATTTTTGCACTGTGTAAAAAGAACACTTCTTTTTTTCATTAAAAACAAATCAATAAGTTTACGTAATTAAATTCATTAATATGAAATCAAGATTATTTAACAACAAATTTGCTGCGGTTGTTTTATTAGCTATTGGCGTTGGCTTTACTTCTTGCCAGAAAGACGAGTTCAAAAATGCTCAATTAGAAGTACCAAATTCTGTGCAATTCCCTCAAGCCCCTGCTGGACTTCTTTCACAAGCACAATTAGATAACTATTTAATGGAGGTTTTCCGAAAAACAGGTACTTCGGTAGATTGGAACAACCTAGCAAATAACGTTTTGTGGAGTGGTGTCAAAAATAGTGACGGCACTTTAACGGTTGGTTACAAGCCTAAAAATATTAAGCAATGGGATTTTGACAATGCGAAACGTGCAGAATGGGCAACTGCTAGAAAAGAAATGTTGCAATTAATATTAATATCTGAACAACAAAAAAATCCTTCTTTAACCTTAGAAGATATTGTTATCAATGATGACCCAAGATTACCATTTATAGATGTAAAAGTACAAAATGAAGAAACTATTGCCAAAGTAAGAGAATCTGCTATTTATCATTCAGCTGCTGCTGCTAATTACGATTGCAGACCCCTAGAAGAGTACATTATTATGATGATAGATGGCATAGCTCCTGTGGCTACAAGTGCCTACGACAAAAATTTGCGTGAAGCATTGAATAATTTTGGTTGTAAAGACTACCCTGCTGCCTTACGTTCAAGTATGCGAAATGGTGGGGTTGATTATTTCGATGTAAATACAACAGTTGCGGGACAAACTCGTACTTCTTTTGCCCCTTGGAATTATGGTGCTAACTATCATGGTATTATGGCTGCTTGGGGGAACATTGATGGACAAGGCAGAAATATTAGTGGTCGTGATGTGCAACTCTACATCTTAGATACAGGTTTGGGTGTAAATGCAAGAACCTTTATGAGTGGTGGAGCTATAACTCGTGAAACAGGAACAATAGATAGTTATGTAGATCCACAAACTATTTATGCTCCAGATGTTTGTGGGCATGGTTCGGGCATGATGGGTGCTGCAGCAGGTTCAAGAGGTTTGAATGACAATATGATTGGGGTAGCTTATGGCACTCATGCACAAGCCTATCGTGTGGTACAAGATGTATTGATAGACAATGACGCTGAATCTCGTGGAGTGGCTTTTGCTTTACAAGATATTGGTGATAACACTTTCAATAGAAACAAAGGAAGAAAAGTAGTTGTAAGTATGAGTATTGGGGCTGCATTTAATGACTCTCGTATCAAAACAGTATTAGATGCTTTCTATACCAATGGCAGAAACTCCGATAAGTTATTATTTGGTGCTGCGGGTACTTCAGACCCTTTGGTGGCAGGCAGTGTAGGTTCTATTCCTAATTTTCAACCTGTTTTCCCTGCTAACCACCCAGCAGTTTTGGGTGTAACAGGTGTAACTTCTAACGTAGGTGGTTTATTAAGTGCTTGTGGCTCTTGTTTTATCAATAAATCTGTTGATTTTTCAGTGGTAATGGAAAAACACCCTGATTATCGTGTAAACGGTTTCTTTGGTAACATTAAAGAACCATTTGGTTATAGACATGCCCAAGGTTCTCCTGCTGTTCGTATTGGTGGTTCTTCAGTAGCTACTGCAACTATGGCGGGTATGGCAGCTATGGCTTGGCAAAAATTCCCTAATGCAACAAGAACTTCATTAGAAAGTCATTTAGCCTATTATTCTACTTTTAGAAGTAATAAAAGTGCAATTTATGGTTGGGGTATTACGAACATCAATAATGCCACCAAATAAATAGTTGAATACACTTTTCAACATTTATTGCTAAAAAAGAGATAGTGCCGTCAAGACACTATCTCTTTTTTACCTTTTAAACCTCTGTAATTCTCGGTTAGTTTCTCTTTCTTTAATATCCTCCCGTTTATCATGCAGTTTTTTGCCTTTGGCTAAGGCAATGTCTATTTTAGCCAAACCTTTTTCACTCAAAAAGATGCGTGTAGGCACAATCGTAAGTCCTACATCATTCAGAGCTTGTCTTATTTTACGCAACTCTTTGGAGGTAAGTAGCAGTTTTCTGTCCCTTTTGGGTGGGTGGTTATGGTATTTTCCGCCCTGTGCATATTCAGAAATATTAAGGTTGCGGACATACAACTCGTCATCAATAAACATACAAAACGCATCTTGAATATTCGCCTTGCCCAAACGCAAAGACTTAATTTCTGTACCTTTCAAGACAATACCTGCTGTGTATTTGTCTAATAAATGGTACTCAAAAGATGCTCGGTTGTTCTTGATATTCAGGTTATTAACGATATGGTCTTTTTGTTTTGCCATTGGATAAATGTTTTACCTCACCCCCAACCCCCTCTCCATTTGGAGAGGGGAAGACTGTTTCGCAAAGCCCCAAAGGAGCTAAATACTCCTCCTCTCCAAATGGAGAGAGGGCTGGGGAGTGAGGTTATATTGTAAAAACAATTTGCTGTTTACTATCACGCAATACTAACTTTGGTGTTTCGTTCAGAGCTATTTTTCCTTCCAAAATTTCTACTCGTAAATCTTTGCAGTCTATTTCTCGGTAACCATAAAACGTAGAAAGGTCGCCGAGGTCATCTATCCAGAGTTTAGTTTGTAGCTTTTCTGTATTAGGGACAAACACCTCTTGCTGCATCAAACTAATGTCTGTTTGGAAAGAAAAACCGTTGTTAGTTAGTTGTACGTTTCGCAAGATAATAGCTTTCATGCGTTTTTCATTAAACGGAATAGCATTATATTGTTCTTCGCTGTATTTTTCATAGTTACGAGTAGCTATAGACTGTAAGGCTGTAAGCAGCAATACATAGTTAAGTTGGCGAATATACTGTTTGTCTGTATCGTTATAGTAACCTCCAGACTCTAACAATACGGTGCTTGTTCCCCATTTTTGAATGTTGTCGCCAAATGCTCTTGGTTCAAAGGCATCATTGAATTTGGCTGCTTTGTTGGGCAGTATCTTTTGTAAGACCTCGTTCATTTCGGCTATTAGTTGCATGGCTTTTCGGCGTGGTGGCGTTACAGTTTTTGCCTCGTCTGGTGCAGGGGCTAAATACGAAATCGTGGCAGGATTTGGCGAAAAACCTACGGAATATTCTATGCTTTGGTCGTGTAAATTAAAACCAAATTCGGGCTGTAAGGTATTTTGCAAATGTTTGAGGAGTTGGGCTTCAGGAGTTTGCAGGGCTACAGCATCTCTGTTCATGTCTATATCTACGGCGGTTTGGCGTTTCCAAACCTCCGCCCCGTCTGGGTTGAGCATAGGTATAAAGTATAAAGTACAGTTGGTCAAAATACTATTGCGTACCATTTGATTTTCTGTATCTTTGCCTATAAAGAAATTAAACATATCTAACAAAGCCATTGTAGCCGTAGATTCGTTGCCGTGCATTTGCGACCATAATAAAACTTTGGTCTTGCCTATACCTATTTTTACTTGGTAAATGGGGCGTTGTTCTATGGATTTCCCTATTTCTTTGACTTCAAAAATAGCTGAAGGCAAACGGTGCAGTAATTCTACTAAATGACTGTAACGCAACCATTTATGCGTAATACTTTTTTCTTTGAACTGTTCGTAATTTTCGAATAACATACTTTTGTAAATTAGATGTATTTTTCTGTTTCAATGTTACAAAGATGTCATCTTTTTTCTTAGCTTTTATCTGTTAAAAAAATTAACAATGGTGTATTTCTTACGTAGTAGAATATAACACTACAGTAGCTTATCTAAACTTACTTCGTTCTTACATTTTTTATTTTATACCATGAAAAAGATATTTTTACTATTATCCTTATTAATTCCTATTTACACTCCAAGTATAGCCACAGACTATACAGTCAATGATGCAAGTTCTTTAGCCACTGCTATTACTAATGCTAATACCAATCCAACCTCTGTGGATAGGTTGCTTTTTTCTGCCTCTTGCAGTTTAACAGTAGCTTTGCCTACTATCGTCAAAACAACAGGTAGTTTGGAGTTTGTAGGCAATGGTTACACCATTAATGGTAATAATACCTTTCGGATACTTACCATTAGTGCAGGTAGTACTGTACAGTTGAATAAGCTTATCATTAGTGGTGGAAGTGCCGTATTAGGCGGTGGTATCCACAATGAAGGAAATTTAACTATTACCGACTGTCAAATACAAAATAATAGAGCAATAGGTGGCAGCCCCGCAAGTTTGGTAGCTGGAGGTGGCATTTATAATGCGGGTAATTTGACCATGAATCGTACTTGTATTAACAATAATATAGTAACTAACACAAGTTTTGTAAGTGGTGGTGCAGGAGGGGGTGTGTTTCATGCAGACGGTACGGGTTCTTTGGTTATGAACTACTGTACTATTTCGGGCAATGAAATTCAGAATATATCAGGCTTTGCCAATATCAACGGTGCAGGTATCTATTTGGCAAATAACTCCAATTTTCAACTAAACAACATCAGTGTTGTCAGCAATGTCAGTGCAGCAGGGCTGGGTTTTTTTGTAATTACAACAGCTTCACAAATTCAAAACTCTTTATTTCTGAATAATCCTGTAGATATATCTTATGTTGGCACACCCAATATAAACATTGCTTCACAAAAGTTATTATTCACGAATACAGCAGGCAGCCTAACTACTACAGGGACACAAGAGGTTTCACCTGTCAATATCAGTAATGTCATAAGCCTTACTTTACGCAATAATGGAGGATTTACGCCTACCCATGCCCTCAAAGGTACAGCCATACAAGCCATAGAACAAGGAGTAAATATAACAGGACTAACAACCGACCAACGAGAAATGTCTATTAAAAGTACGCCAGACATTGGTGCGTATGAATTTGGCACTTTTTGGGTAACTACCAATACCGATGAAACCATAGACAATGGCACTTATAGTTTACGCGAAGCCCTTATTGACGCAAATAGTGGAACAGGACTACCAGATACCACAGCTGCAGGTGTCCCTTACCGAGAAATTAGGTTTAGAATCCCGTCTGTAAGTCCTCTTTGTACTTTGTTTAACGTCTTACCCGTTGTGGACAAACCAATGATTATAGATGGTAGTACACAGTTGGATTACCCAAGTTCTACCAAAGTGGTACTAAGTGGCACAGGTAGTTTCGCTGGTTTTAGCATCATGCCTTCTGCTGTACGTACCAAAGTGTATGGCTTAGTATTCAGAAATTTCACTACAGGTATTGCCATTACTGCCAATAATGTAGTGATTGGCGACTATGTTGCTTCGCCTGCAATTATAGACAGACGAAATGTGTTCCAGCGTTGTGGAGCAGGTGTAATTATTAATGGTAATTTTGCTAAAATTAATGCAAATTATTTCGGCTTACAAGAAAACGGTTTAGATGCAACCTCTGCCAATGGTACAGGCTACGATATTCAAATTGGTGGTATAACGAGTATTGTCATAGGTACTACCATAGGCGAAAGTGGCAAGGGTAACATCTTGGCTGCCAAAAATGGTGGCATCATGTTTAGTGCTGGCTCTGCTCTTATCAGTAGCACAACTATTGATGATAACAAGATTGGTACAGACGCAAGTTTAGTAGCTACTATTGATGGTGGTTCTACAGTAGGCATACACACCAACGGTAATGTAAATATTTTGACCATTAAAAATAATCTTATTGTTAATAGAGGTAGTGTAGGCGGTATAGGTATTTTCTTGAATGATGACAGCAAAAATGTAACGATAGACAACAACCAAATAGGTTTTAGTTATTTTGGTGCTGCTCCTGTTCCATTACCTACTTACAACGGTATTCAAATACGTGGAGGCTCATTACTCCCACCTACTTTGGGTTTGAGTAATAACATTGTTATTAGCAATAATAGAATAGGCTCGAATACAGGTGATGGTATTAATATAGAGAGTGGCTTGTTTATTAATAATACAAGTAACAATACAATTATCATTAGAGATAATCTAATTGGTATAGATAATGCTGGCAATGCAGTAGGCAATGCAAATATGGGTATTAGTGCCTCTGGGCAAGCTACAGCTAATGGTTATTTGACCGTAGATAATAATATTATTGCAAACAATGGTTCTACAGGCTTATTGGTTGGCGGTGTTTCTGTTTCCGTTACGATTACCAATAACAAAATAGGTGTAAGAAGTGACGGTGTAACCCCTGCAGGTAATAAAAACAATGGCATTGTTTTAACTTCTTTCAATACCATACCCCTCACACAAGCTGTCATAACGGGGAATATTATTGCAAATACAAGCCCTGCACCACCTAATACCATAAGTTATGGTATGCTTTTAAGTAATGTACGTAACAGCACTAATATTATTACAGGTAATCTTATTAAAAGTAATGGCACACAAAGCACAGGCATTCATATTACGAGTGGTTGTACTAACTTGGCTATTGGTAACCTCTTAGCCACCGCCAATACAATCATAGGAAATCAGAATGGCATACAAAACTTTGCACGTGGTGTTACGATACAAAATAACTACATAGGTATAAATAGTAGTAGTGATATAGGGTTGGGTAATACGGCTAATGGTATTGTGATGGCAGCAGCAAAAGGTATTATTCAAAACAATGTGGTATCTGGCAATGGAGATGCTATTTCTCTACAAACAGGAGCCGATACTACCAGCATTGACAATAACCTGATAGGACTCACCGCTGATGGACAGGGTGTGGTGCGGAATACAGGCGTAGGCATTTCTGTTGCTAGTGGTTTGACAGGTACAATTATTAAGAACAATGCTATTTCTGGCAATAATGACGGCGTAGTAACTTCTTCACCTATTTTATCTTTTGACAATAATAAAATAGGGACTAATAGTGCAGGCAATGCTTTTTCACCAAGTATAGCTGGTAATGCCATTAATGCAAAAGGGATAAATTTACAAACAGGTTCTACGGGCAGCATTTTAACTAATAATATTATTGCAGATTGTGGAAATGAAGGCATTGTGGTAGATGACAGTAACATTACCATAAGAAGTAATAAAATAGGTATCAGCAATACCAACCAAGCCTTGCCGACTTCTACAGGCATAGACGTAAGAGTAGGCAGAACAAACATCACCATTGGTGGAGCAAATGCTACAGACGGCAACGTAATTTCTGCAAATGGTACAGGTATCAATTTAGCCAATAACCTTACGATACCTACTAATATTACTATTCAAAACAACCTTATAGGTACAGATGCCACAGGTAATAATGCTGTTGTAACTGTTAATGTAGTTCGCAATGGGGTGGGTTTAAATATTGGTACAAACCATACAGGGTTGAAAGTGCTAAACAATACAATTTCGGGCAACTCTATTGGTGTATTATTAGGTACACCTCTCACCAATCCATTAGACTTTGCAGGTAATATTTTTGGCTTAAACAAAGGGGGTAGTGCTAAATTAAGTAATTTACCCACCACAGTTTATGCTAATTCTACAGTAGGCTTGCGTGTACTTAGCTCTGCTGAAGGTACAATAATAGACAATATGGTATTTTCAGATAATCATACTGCCATAGAATGGTCTGCTTTTGGCAATAATGGTGTAATTAATAATTGTAAAATAGGTTTAGACATATTAGGGGATACACCTTTTGCAAACAACCGTAGTATTGTGGTCAATAGTGCAACTGGCACGATAACCAATCCCCTAAATATTACAAATAATGGCATAGTTTCGTCTCTTATTGGTGTGGATACTCAACAAAGAGTAATTATGATTGGCAATAACATGGGAACAGACTTTGACGGTGATACTCCTTTACAAGGTGTTTCTAACCAACAAATTAATTTACAGTCTAATCTCATATCTTCTTCATCTGGCAGCTTAATAGACGGTAATGTTATTGTAGGGGCAAGTAATACTAATCCAAGCACTATTGTTGGTGAACCTATTACGGGTACGGCAGTAGGTGTTGCCGTAGCTGTCAATGATGTAAGTATTATCAATAATAGAATTGGTATTACTCGCAATAACAGTGCCTCACCTAATGATATTGGTATTCAGCTGACTGGCACCATTAATAATTGTTTTATTGGTAATAGCTCAGCAGACGGAAATGTAATTTCTAATAACAAAAATGCAGCTATTTATATAAATTCTTCTCCCACACCTGCATCTGCTTCTTCTGTTAGTATCAATGGAAACTATATTGGTACAAATATATCTGGCTTAATATTAAGTACAGTTCCCACCCAGATAGGGATAGCAGCAGAAAACAATACCAATGTGGGTATAGATAATAATGTCATCAATAATACAGAGAAAATAGGAATTAGCTTGCTATCCAGCCCAAGTCCTATTAACCAAATCCAAAACACAATTATTGGAAATTTAAATCCAAGCACAGGTTTTAACACTATAGCAGGAATTAGTGTAGGCAGCACATGGACAATGAATTTTAACACCATAGAAAATGGAGATGGGGTAGGCGTGTTGTTGAATGGAGATTTTAATACCTTGTCTTTCGATAGTATTCGTAATAATAAAAAACAAGGCGTAAATATTAAAAATGGTTCAAATAATAGAATTAACCAGTGTAGTATTTACCGTAATGGTAGTGCAGCTAACACCTTCACTGAAAAAGGAATAGAGCTTAACATTGGCACAGCCCAACAAGGTAATGCAGGGCAAGCAGCCCCTGTTTTGCAGTCTGTAATCGTAACGGGTAGTACCGTTACAGCTACTGTAGTTGTAAATATACCTGTTGCTGGAGATTATTTTCTTCAGTTCTTTAAAACTACACCTACTACTGCTAACAACGACATTAACCAAGCAGAAGGAGAAATCTATTTAGGTACTTTCAACCAAAATTTTACCACTGCAGGTACTCAAACCATCACAGCTACTTTTACTTTATTACCAACAGTAACCGTAACAAATACAGATTTTATAACAGCTACTATCACTTCTGCTATTTCTACACCCTCAACTATTTCTAACACCTCAGAATTTAGCCCTGCTGTTACTCCTTGCCCTAATAAAATTCTATCCATCACATTAGCCAATACAAATATTAATTGTACGGGTACTACGGCAGATGTGTTGATACAATATGAGGATTTACAAAACCCACCTGTAGTCGGAGATTTATTTGATGTGGACATAGACGGTAACGGTACATTTGATTTTACAAATATTCCATTGGAAGCAGGCAATATTATTCGTTTGGTGGCAATGTCTGGTGGTACGACTTTGAGTAACACCAAAGCAAAACCGTCTTTAGGTAGTTGTGTTACTCCAGCTTTTGCCAATGGAGTTACTGTACCAGCCAGCCGTATTCCTTCGCCTATTATTACCAATGTGCAGGCTATTCAACCAACAAGTTGTAACCCTAACAACGGACAGTTGATAGTTACCTTAGGCAATGGTACGGCAGGAGAAACGTATGAAGTAAGCACTGTAGGCACTACATTTGGGGCAGGAAATTTCCAAAATTTGGTGTTATCTACCAATAGAACTTTGACGATTACAGGCTTTAAAGGTGGCGACAGAATTACGCCTTCTGTAGTCGTGTACCGCCGTTCTTTAAGCTGTACATCTAATGCTTTTCCGTTCACTTTCAACTACATAGCACCCACTAATAACATCGACTCTACGTTAAATATCGTGGCTGATGTAGATGAAATTTCTCCGAATTTCCCTACTAACATTGTCGTAGAAAAAACACAAGATAGCATAGCTTATACATTGGTGAATCTCCGCACAGGCAGACAAATAGGTCTTGAACAAATAGGCAAAGCCAATACCTCTATTACATTTGTTACAGATACTTTATTTACCAATACAGATTTTGCGGTGTATGCTCGCAGTATTCGCACAGGTTGTAGTATTAAATTGGCAAAAACTGTAACTGTCAAAGTAATTTCGGGCATTTTAGCCGAAGAATTAGATGTTTTGAGGGAAGTTTACACAAGTACGATTGGCGATAATTGGTTGATTAAGTGGGATTTCACCAAAGATATTAGCACGTTTTATGGTGTGCGTGTATTTGGTGGTCGTGTGTATGACATCAAATTAGGTGGAAACAATTTGGCTGGTACATTAACCACCAGAGTAAATACTTTGAAACGGTTAGCAATTTTAGAAATTAACAATAACCAATTAGATTTTGGTTCTGTTGAGCCATTTGTAGGACAAAAGTACAGTTTCCGTTACAATGTCCAAGCCAAAATCAACCGCAGTATAGATACGGCTGTTTATGAAAACACCAATTTACGGCTCAGTGTAACTACGGCAGGTAATTTTAACCGTTACCAATGGCAAAAAGATGGCGTAAATGTAGGCAGTATTAGCTCCTCTCCTACCCTTGCTTTGTCGCCATTAAAAACAAGTGACGCAGGTATTTATACTTGTTTCATTACCAATACCGTAGGCACAGCATTGACGTTGGAAAGAAGAACTATTCGCCTCAAAGTCTTGAAATATCCAAACACACTCGACTCTTTGTTATTGGTTCGTTTGAATGATGCTTTGGGCGGTAATAATTGGAAAAACAAGTGGGACAGAACCAAACCCGTTTCGCAATGGTACGGTATAGAAATGGACGGTGATAAAGTCATTAGCCTGAATTTGGCAAATAATAATTTGGTGGGTACGATTCCAGACATTATTCCTACGTCCAATAATATCCTAAGTGATTTGATTTACCTCAATTTGTCGGGAAATTTAATCAGTGGTGCTTTACCAAAAACTTTGGGTAATTTGACTAAGCTCCAATATTTGGACGTAAGCAAAAACAACTTACAAGGTGAAGTAATTAGTGAATTGGGTAATTTGCGTGTCCTAAAAACTTTGTTGTTAAGTTTCAATAACTTTAGCACCATACACCCCAATATTAGCACGTTGGCAGCCGTAGAAAACTTGTTTGTAAACAACAACCAACTCAAAGAATTGCCTACAGCTTTAAGTGGTTTGCGTGCTTTACAAAAATTTGATGCCAGCTATAACTTATTACAACAATTCCCAGCTAATTTTAGTACATGGACAAATCTTGTTTATTTGGCATTGAGCAACAACCAAATTACGACTTTGCCCAATAATTGGAGCAGTTTTGCCAATGTGCAAGAGTTGTATTTACAAGTAAACCAACTCAAAGACTTACCCAATACGTTTACAGCATTGCGTAACCTGAAAACTTTGTATTTGCACTCCAACGCCTTAGATTTTGCAGACTTAGAACCTTTAGCTGTTTTGCCTGTACTAAATACAGACGGAGCAGTGTACGAACCACAAGCCAAAGTAGGTACGGCTCAAGAAGTTGTGTTTGCCCTTGACCAAGTAATTAGCCTTAGCCAAACTATCAACGGCACAGCCAATACGTATGAATGGTGGAAAGATGACCGAAAAATAGCTGGCATAGCAGCTAACCAACTGAATTACTTAAAGTACACAGTTACCTTCGATGATGCAGGTACTTACAAGTTGGTCATTCGCAATAACATAGCTCATAGATTGGCATTGATTAGCCAAGATATTGTGGTGAAAGTAGCTTGTGGTACTTCGTCAAGTGTGCAAGTAGGCATAGCAGGCAACTTACAATATTGCGAAGGTGAAACGTACAACACGACATTGACGGCACAAGTAAATGCTATTAAACCTATTGCTTATCAATGGTTTAGGAACAATACAAGATTAGTAGGAGAAGAAACCACAACCATAAAGCCTATTTTAGAAGGTAGTTATACGGTACAAGTAAGAGGCGAAGATGGTTGCATATATATTAGCAAAGCTATTACTTTTACGACTTCGCCAAAACCTGTAGCTACTCTCCGTAACGTAGGCGACAGCTTGATTGTCAATATTTTAGCGAAAAGAGGTGCTGAAAAAATAGTGTGGTACAGAAACGGCGAACAGATAGCCAACGCCAATGGTCGTACTTACAAAGCCACCACAGCAGGCAAATACTATGCTGTTGTATCGGACACAACAATTTGCCAAGCCAAAACACAAGAATTGAATATTACGATTACAAGCGTGGAGGAGGATTTGGCAAAAAATATCCAACTCTATCCAAATCCTGCGAATGACAAAGTAGTGTTACAAACAACTTTGACAGTAGAGAAATTGGTTTTACAGAATAATTTAGGTCAAACTTTGCCTATTACTTGGGTTAAAGATGCAGATAAATATAGCATTGACCTCAAAGATTTGCCTACAGGTGTGTATTACCTTAGTATTTACCACTCAAAAGGAAAAATACAACAGAAATTGCACAAAGAATAGGCAGTAAAGTATGACCTCACCCCACCCCTCTTCATTTGGAGAGGGGCTTTTTTTTTACAAAAAAAGTTAAATACGATTGAGTCATCAAAAATTTACGAAATTTGCAGAAAAAACCGTATGAAAAAAATTTTGTATGTACTTGCCTTATCACTGCCTTTCGTTGCGTGTACAAATGAACCACCACCTACAGAAGCCCCTCCTGCTGATGTAATTCCTGTGGATAAAATGGTGTCTATCATGGCAGACTTACAAATGGCAGAGGCTTCCATAGGCTTAATGCCTCTGAGCCACTCCAAAGCTGTAGCCCGATATACGTCAGACGAGGCTGTAATTTTGAAAAAACATCAAGTAGATTCTTTGCGTTACCAAAAGAGCTACAGTTACTATATTACCCAACGCAATACAGTAAAAAAATTGTATGAAATGGTCATGGACACATTACTCATGCGAAAAATGTTATACCAAGAAAAGGTTTTACAAGACTCTTTGGCAAAAGCTACCCCAATACCCAACAACACAACTAAGTGAGAGGTGTTGCTATTGGTAGGCTAACAGCTATACTATTTATGAAAAAATGCTTTATATTTTTTAATCAACTGAAAATCAGTTAGTTAATCATTCTTAAAAACTTAAATGCAATAAAACATTAATAATCTTAATAACTTAATTTGTTTTTTTAAAAAAATAGGTAAATTTGCGACCTCATTTCTTAAATTTTAAAACTATGGGTGTTTCAAGACTAAAAAGAAAAGACCGCAAAAATAAAGCAGTTGCTAATGAAAGAGTAGCTACCTTAAAAAGATTCACAGCAAAACCTACTATCAAGAAAGTAGATGTGGAAGCTATTAAAAAAGAATTCGAAGCAAAAAAATCTGCTTAATTAGGTAAAGATAATAATACGCTAGCTGCTATTATTATCTTTTTTTGTTTACAAGACCCCATAAAAAAGCCGTAAATCAATTTACGGCTTTTTTATGGTTTACTTTCTGGGTTATTTCATACCATCAAGTATTTCATCAACATCTTCATCATCATCTCCTTCCTCTCCTTTGCCTTTTTTAGCCATCTTCTTCATTTCTAAAATAGCTACTTGACGGTAAGCACCCGTAATTTTTGGGTCTCTGAAATATTGTTTTGCTAGTTCTGGTTGATTGGTTCGGCTATACATCATACCCATAATTAAGTAACATCTTGCCAAAAATTCGCCAGAGAGAGCTGGTGATTTAGAAAATTTCTGTAATTTGCTAAGAGCATTATCCGTTTGACCAGCTTTGTAGGTAGCTACAGCTTGCACAAAGATAACTTTCATGTTACGAGGATTCATTTTTAAACACTCCTCACCAGACAACATAGCACCATCATATTGCAAAGCATCAAACTGGAAATTACATAGACGACAATAGTCGTCAGCTTTTTTCTTAGGATTTTTTTCTACCTTAATAGAGTCCTCTAATTTTTTGATTTCTACAGATTTGTCAATTTTTGCACCTGATATTTTCTTTTGCAAGTTAATCGCAGGTTCGTATTTAGGGTCAATCTTTAGAGCTTGTGCCAAGTATTTTTCAGCTTCCTCATACTCATATACACCTTCATACGCTGTAGCAATGTCTGTATGATAATTAGGCATCATCTTCATCACTTTTGCTCTGTAAGGACCAAAATTAGCTTTTTCTAACATAGGTCTTGCCTTTTCATACTGCCCCATTTCATAGTATGCATGTCCCATTTCATAGTACAATGGTGCTGCCTCTCCTGCAGGTCTTCCTTGTACCAATTTCAAGGCTTGTTGCATATAGTAGATTACAGAGTCATATCTTTTCAAGACATTGTTATTCCGAGCCTCTAACTTCAACAAATCTAAGTTATTAGGTGTAATTTGTTTTGCACGAGTAACATACTGGCTTACTTCTTCATATTTTTTGGCTTTATTAAGAATTTTAATAATATCAATTTTATAGGCAAAACGACGATTATTGTCAGGGTCGTACTTAATAGAGTTTTCGTAATTCTCTATGGCTTTGTCATAGTTCTTTTTTTTGTTATAGATCTTTGCCAAATCTTCGTAAGCCTTGAAGTAGTCATTTTTCAACGCAGCTACTTTTTCCAAAGAGCTTATCCCTGCGGTAGTATCTCCCTTCAATAACTCACAGTTTGCCTTAGAATAGACATAATTGTAGTTATTAGGCTCTTTGGCTATAGCTTTGCCATACTCTGCCAATGCCAAATCATACTTTTTTTCGCCCTTTAATCTTTCTGCCTTTACCCAAAAGTCCAGTCCTTCTCCTTTAGTATTTTGAGCAAAAATAGCTAGTGGAGCAAAGATTAAAGCTAAGAGTATGCAGAAACACTTAGATAAACTTATTTTTGTTGCCATAATTATTTGGTTTTATTTTTAGGATAGTTTAGTAAATCATAAATTTGTGAAAAAAACTTACATCAACAAAACAAAATTACCTAAAAGTTTTCATGAAAAACAATAACGAAGAGATAGAAAAAAAATATTACAGTATTGGCGAAGTGGCACAACTATTGGCAGTAGCCCCGTCCCTCATTAGGTTTTGGGAAAGTCAATTTGATGTAATCAAGCCACGTAAAAACAAAAAAGGGGTACGCCAATACACCAAAGACGATATAGAAAAGCTACAAATGATTTATTTCTTAGTGAAAGAAAAAGGCATGACCTTACAAGGGGCAAGAGAAATTTTACTACAAAAAGGCAACGACTCTCAAAATGTATTACAAGTTTTGAAAGACTTACAAGAAATAAAGTTATTTTTGGCTAACCTGAAAAATGGGATAGAAAAGTTAGCTTAAAAATGAAAAACTTGATAACCAATATTTTACACTCTACTTTGTTGTTTCTTTTCCTATATTCAACCAATATGAATGCCCAAAACCACAATATGTGGAATACTTTGAGCAAAGTAACAATACGTACTGAAACTAAAGCTGGGCAGACGATAGACGTACCCGTTTTTAGTGAAGAACTTAAGAAATGGAATGGAAAAGAAATTGTATTGAAGGGCTACATCATTCCATTAGAAGAACTCCGCAAACAAAACTACTTTGTGCTTTCTCGATATCCGTTTTCTCTCTGTTATTTTTGTGGTGGAGCAGGCGTAGAAACTGTTATAGAGGTCAATATACAAAAACCTATTCCGTTTACAGAAGACGCAATTACCGTAAAAGGTGTGCTACAACTCAACGATAAAAGCCCTAATCATTTGATTTTTGTATTGAATAATGCTACTCAAATTCAGTAAGCATCAAAAAGTTGTCCATCAACTCAAAATGTAGCATAGGCTTTAGCCTGTGAATCTTTGAAAATCAATTATTTAACGTAAATCGTAATACTGGAGTGTGGGCTTTAGCCCACACATCAGAAATAAAATTATTTCTCTAAATGCTTGATATAAATACCCGCAGCTATTTTTTCTATCAATGATTTTGGGCTAAAATAGGTCATTTTTACAGACAAGGCATTGATGAAACCCGGTACTATTTCGGCTTCTTTATTAAACATTCCGTTAATAGCTATTTTGGCTACTTCTGTAGGCAACATATTGTATTTTTCGGCAGTTGCTTTTAGTCCCTCTCCCATTTTGGCTCTGTCTGCAAAGTTAGTATCAGTAGCCCCCGGGCTTAGGCAAGTTACAGCAATAGGGGTGTCTTGCAGCTCAAAACGCAAACCACGCGTAAATGACACAATAAAAGCCTTAGTAGCAGCATACAAACTTAGCGTAGGCACTGCTTGATAGGCAGCCGTACTTGCTACATTCATGATGTAGGCAGGTTGGTGAGTTTTGGTGGTCGTAGCCCGCAAAATAGGCAATAACAAATACGTAATGTCCACAACGGCATTCATGTTGAGTTGCATCATGTTGCGTTGCTCGTCTAACGTCAATTTTTCAAACCAACCCCATAAGCCGTAACCTGCGTTGTTAATCAAAATACTAATGTCTAATTGATTATCCACACACCAATCACGTATTTGCGTAGCCACATTTGGTACAGACAAATCCGCAGGGTAGTAGAGTACATTAATATTGTATTTTTGGGTAAGTTCTTTTGCTAAATTTTGTAGTTCTTGGGCAGACCGAGCTACTAAAACCAAGTTGTATTGGCGTGCTGCCAATTCTTCTGCCATCGCCTTGCCAATACCCTTGCTTGCTCCTGTAATGAGTGCGTACATAAATTACGTTTTTAAAATGAAGTTGCAAAAATAAGCAGCATAGCTTGAAAAGCCTACGTGCTACGGCACAATTATATGAATAAATTTAAATTAAAAATTTTACAACTAATTGATAATCAAACAATTATTTGATTTTCATTAAAATTAAATTCCATCAATGTATGGCTACAAACCACAAGTTTAAGAAATTAGCCTTGTTTTTTATCATAATTTGCCTCTGCCTTGCTTGTCCATTGGTTATTTTTTATTCTAAAACGCCAAGGCAATAGGGCATCTTCTCCTGCATACGCCACACCTATTCGGGGGCTTGCTATTATTTCATTGGTTGGGACTATAAAACCCCTGTCTTCTATCCAAATACTATCTCCTTGTAAATCAACGCCATAATGAGCTGTTGTAATACCTAATGCTTGTGTAAGTAGCCCAGGTCCCGAAGTGAGTTTTTCTATAGACGTAGTTTTTCTTCGAGTTTGCATCATGCTTATGCCCTCCAAAGGTTCTAAGGCACGCACCAGCACAGCATCGGCTTTGTCTGCCTCATTTGTTACGATATTAAACAAATGGTGTATGCCATAGCACAAATAGACATACGCCACACCGCCCTCCGCAAACATAATGGCGGTGCGGTGTGTACGTCTATTGAAGTGGGCATGACAAGCCTTATCGGTAGCTCCGCAATAGGCTTCTGTTTCTACTATTTTGCCTGCTGTCAATACGCCATTTTGGAAGGAACACACGACTTTTCCCAAAAAAAACTGACTCAATACCACTACATCAGGTTGTTGGTAAATGCTTTTAGGAATTTTCATGGCTGTATCTAAGCAATTTGATTATTTAGGCATATATAAATCCATGATTTTTTTGATGTACTTTCCTAATACATCAAACTCCAAATTGACCGTATCTCCTACTTGTAAAGTCTTGAAATTAGTGTGTTCGTAGGTATAAGGAATAATAGCCACACTAAAACCTCCTTTGGGGCTGTCCACCACTGTTAGACTTACGCCATTGACGCAAATAGACCCTTTTTCTACCGTAAAATTGCCTTTAGTGGCATCATAGGCAAAGACATACCGCCAACTTCCGCCTAAATCCGTAACTTCGGTACATTGAGCCGTTTGGTCGACGTGTCCTTGCACAAAATGACCATCGAAACGACCATCTGCCCGCAAACATCTCTCTAAATTCACTCGACTGCCCACTGTTAATTTACCCAAATTGGTGCGTTGGAGGGTTTCATCAATGGCTGTAACAGTATGTCTATTACCGTTAATAGCCGTAACTGTTAGACAAACGCCATTGTGAGCTACACTTTGGTCTATTTTGAGTTCCTGCGAAATAGGCGACTCAAATTCAAAAATGACATTGCTTTGTTCTTGGTGAATAGCCGTAACCGTAGCAAAAGTTTCTATGATACCTGTAAACATGGTATTGAATGCTTGGTTAAAAGTTTTAGTTAGAAATAGAAAATTAGTTGTTACCCTAAAAACCCCACAAGGGTTTGCAAGCCTTGTGGGGTTAAATTATAATTATTTTACCTACCTTTCCATTCAGCAGGATTACCTCTCCACTCTTGTAAAGAAGCCATTTCTTCTTCTGTAATGTAGTCGTTGGCTACGGCTTCTACCAACAAGGCGTTGTAGTTACTCAATGTACTAAAAGGAATATTTGCTTGCTGAAAAGCTTGTTGTGCCACTTCAAAACCGTAAGTAAAAATAGCAGCCATGCCAATAACAGGCATACCTGCTTGTTGTACGGCTTGGGCTGCTTTGAGGCTACTTCCGCCTGTAGAAATAAGGTCTTCTATAAGCAATACTTTTTTACCTTCTTCTATTTTACCTTCTATCAAATTGCCCATACCATGTTCTTTTGGTTTGGGACGGACATAGATAAAAGGTAAATTCAGGGCATCTGCCACCAAAGCTCCATGGGGTACACCTGCTGTAGCTACGCCTGCAATTACTTCGGTATCAGGGTATTGTGTCTTGATAAGTTCTACAAAACTATCTTTGATGAAACTACGAATAGCAGGGAAAGATAAAACCATACGGTTGTCGCAATAAATAGGCGAAAGCCAACCAGAAGCCCAAGTAAATGGTTTTTGTGGGCTTAATTTTACAGCTCCAATTTCTAAGAGCATCGTAGCCAATTTTTTGGCTACTACAGGGTGTGTCGTATTCATGTGCCAAAACTACGTACAAGGCAAAGTCTAAACAAATTTTTGGTGTAAAGAAACTGCTAAATGTAGGATTTTTTGGCAAAGAAACCCCCAACTTTTTGGGTTGGGGGTTGGTAATTTGTAATGCCTAATAACCTGCGTTTTGTTTGAGGTTTGGATTTACATTAATGTCACGTTGAGGAATTGGAGCAACTAAAGCTGGAGAGTCATAAGGCATTGTAATAAGTGCATTACTTGCATTTCTGCCTCTTACACTAAGTTTCCATCTTTTTAGGTCATGAATTAAATGCCCTTCTGCAATTAACTCCAACTTTCTTTCTCTACGAATATCCGTTATGGTCAAAGCAGTCAATGGCGTTAAACCAGCCCTTACCCGAATCAAATTAATGTCTTCTAAAGGTGTAGCTCCTTTAGTTTCGTTAAGTGCAAAGTTAGCTTCTGCCCTTGTTAAATACATTTCTGCCAAACGGATAATATTTACATTTGAATTATTAGCTTCATTCCATTTACGAGAAATCACACGTCCATTTGCAGGGTTTGGTCTGAACAATATACGTCTTTTATCACCTGTTGGAAATTGATTTAATAAACCAGCCAAATACTCTACATCTCCATTACGACCTAAACCAAAAAAGGCATACATAGAGTTCACGTTATCTTGTGCAGTAGAAGCTACAACAAATACATCTTCACGAGTTACTGCCGCAGAGTTATACGCAAATTCAGGCTCAACCATTAAGCCGTAGTTATTAGAGGCAATTACTCTGTTTGCAGCATCTCTTGCCTGTGCATATTTATATTGTTGCAAATAAACTCTAGATAAGAAAGCCGCCGCTATACTTTTATCTGCAAAAACACTACGACTATTAGCTACAACTCCACTTCTCTCTGGTAATTTAGATTCAGCCTCTGTCATATCTTTTTCAATTGCAGCATATACTTCTGCCACAGTAGCTCTTGATACTTTTCCAATATCATCAGACTTTAACATCAAAGGTACACCTGAATTTACCTCGTTGTTGGCTGCTCCTTCAAGAAATGCTTTGCCATAGAAACGTAGTAATTCAAAGTGTGCTATAGCTCTTAATAACTTAGCTTCCCCTTCCAATTGGTTACGCAAAGCCTCATCTTTTACCAATGCCATACTTTCTATAGCATGATTCATATTGTTGATGAGGTTGTAGCCATGTGTCCACATACTAGAAGCATCTGCGTTGGTTGTCAAAATAAATTTGTTATAAAACTGACGTGGGTCGGCAAAAGTACCTCTCCAACGCAACTCGGCAGGGTCTGCTCCATATAACTCGGCATTCATTAACCATCTTGCTCCGTAGCAGTTGCTAGAAGATAGGGCTTCATAACCACCATTAACCAATGACCTTACATCATTTTCATCAACTACAATTTGTGCTTTAGGCTTAGAAGCAAAGGGTGTAATTTCCATATCCTTTTCACAACCTACTAAGGCTAAAGCTGCAACTAATGTTGCGATTTTTATATTTAGTTTTAACATAATAAATCAAAGTTTAAAGTTATTCAAGAAAAGAAATAAGCTTTTAGAAGCCTAAATTTACTCCTACGCTAAATGTTCTGATTTGTGGTGCAGAGTAAAAATCATTACCAAAGAATATGTTGGTAGCTGTTTGTGCACCACCTGAAGCAGAGTTCAAGTAATCTGTACTTACTTCTGGATCCCAACCTGTATAACTTGTAAACGTAAGTAGGTTTTGAGCTACTACATACACTCTAGCACTATTCAATTTTGCTTTACTTACAATACTTTTTGGCAAGTTATAACCTAATTGAATATTTTTTAACCGCACAAAAGACGCATCTGATAAATAATAGTTACTTGCTGCTGTACCATTGCCACCATATAAACGTAACTGTGGCACATTGGTAACATCTCCCGGTTTCTGCCAACGGTTCAACATATCTGTAGTTTGATTATCTACGAAATCGAAACTAGCTGTCATAAAACCACCTGCTGCATTATATACCATGTTGCCTTGTACAAATTGGAATAAAATAGACAAGTCAAAACCTTTATAAGAGAAAGTGTTTGTGAAACCACCTGTAAATTTAGGCAAAGAGTTGCCTAAGATAGCATCTTTGGCAGCATTTGGATTGTTTGTTGTAGCTCTGCCACCTGTTGGGCTCTTTGTACCGTCATTTGTATAATACAAAGCATCACCTGTTTCTTTATCTACACCTGCAAACTCACGACCATAGAACACACCAAGAGGTTGTCCTACCTTTGCTACGTTTAAGAAACGAGTACCTCTGTTATCAATCAAAGAATCGCCACCTAGGTTTGTAACCTCGTTGATGTTGTAAGCTACGTTAAAACTTGTATTCCATTTGAAATCTCCCACCAAATTAGCTGTATTCAATACAAATTCAAAACCTCTGTTAGTCATACTACCCAAATTCAAGAATTGATTTAGATAACCACTCGTAGAAGGTAAAGGCTTAGACAACAACATATCTGTTGTATTTTTTTGGTAATAGTCTATTTCACCTGTAATACGGTCTTTTAAGATACCAAAGTCGATGCCAATGTCTAACTGAGCCATGTTTTCCCAAGTCAAATCTGGATTACCATATTGTGTAGGTCTTAATACAGGACGACCAGCATAACCTGTACTGCCTACTGTTCCAGAAATAAAACCTGCACCGAACAAGCGGAAAGCAGCGTTGTTAGGGATATTTGCATTACCTAATAAACCATAACTTGCTCTTAACTTTAAGAAACTCACAACTTTGTTTTCTTTCAAAAATGATTCTTCCGACAAAATCCAGCCAGCAGATACCGCAGGGAAGAAACCATATCTTTTGTTAGCCCCAAAACGAGAAGAACCATCTACTCTGGCACTTAGACCGAACAAATATTTATTGTTAAATTTGTAGTTTAAACGACCAAAGTAAGATAAAAATGCAAATTGAGTTTTGTTACCATCTACCCCTGTAGTAACAGCGGCTGTACTAATGCGTGGTGCAGCATCACTTGGGAATTGTTGAGAAGTAATAGAGTTAAAATCTGTGGTAGATTTTTGGAAACTTTGACCCACCGTCACAGACAAGTCATGCTTTTCTGCAAAAGTTTTATTGTAATTTAAGAATGTAGTAGTCGTATAGTTTACAACATTATTAAAATCTAACTGCCCTTGACCATTGTTATCACGACCTTCTAAGGATTTTTTACCCCAATAACGGTCTTCTTGGAACTGCATAAAGTCCACTGCAAACTCTGTTTTAGCAACTAATCCCTTAATAATTTCATAAGAAGCGTAGGCATTAGAGATACTTCTTAATGAAGTTGATTGGAAACGGTTAGACAATGTATTAATTAATGGGTTGTAATATGGAGCATTAGCCAAAGCATTTCTTTCATCTGAATAATTACCTTGCTCATCTTTCAACGGAGTAATAGGAGTTAAGGCAACTATTTGCATGATTGAACTAAATTCGTTGTCATCAGATAAACGGTTTGTTACGTTATGTGCCAACTGTGTAGTAATACCCGTAGTAAATTTATTATTTACTTTATGTTCAAGATTTAAACGACCAGAGAATCTCTCCATATCGTTACCAATTATAATACCTTTTTGTAAACTGCGTTGTCCACTGAAGAAGAAGGTAGTTTTATCATTACCGCCTTGTGCAGAAAAGTCAAATTGAGAAATTCCTGCACTCTTATTGTAAGCATAATCTTCCCATTTAGTATCAGCAACTTTTGATAAATCAGTAGGATTTGCCCCACTCCATTTGCCAGCCGAGAATGTTTCTAAGTAATAAATAGCATCTTCTTCTACACCACCATTTCTACCTGCTTCTAACATCAACTCAATATATTGTTTTGAATTTAAGAAATCTCTACGGCGTGTTGGGCTACTCCAGCCTTGTTGGTAACCAATATTAAACTTTGTAGCTCCTGAGTGTCCTTTTTTGGTTGTGATAATCACGACACCATTGGCAGCACGAGAACCATAAATAGCTGTAGCTTGTGCATCTTTCAAGATGTCAATGGAAGCAATATCATTCGTATTCAAATCTGCTAAAGGATTCAGACGTGAAGCTGTGCCACTTTGGCTTTCTGATGTAATAATTACACCATCAACCACATACAAAGGCTCTGTACCCGCAGAAATAGAAGAAGCCCCACGAATACGCATACGGATACCACCGCCAATTTTACCACTTTCAGCAGATACATACACACCAGCAGCACGACCTTGCACAGCTTGTTCAAAACTTGGTACAGGCGTATTTTGAATATCCTTAGCTTGCACTTTCGCAATATTACCTGTCAAATCTTGCTTAATAGAAGTACCATACCCCACTACAACTACTTCTTTGATATCCGTTGCAGCCTCTTCCAAAGCCACATCAATCGTAGATTGTGTGCCAATTTCTACTTCTAAGGTCTTGTAGCCTACAAAAGTAAACACCAGAGTCTTGCCGCCATCTGGTACATTAATTTTGTAGTTACCTTCAAAATCTGTAATAGTACCCTTTGTAGTACCTTTTACAGAAACAGTAACAGACGGAAGTTCACCTTGCGTGTTCTTGTCAGTTACTTTCCCAGAGATAATCTTCTCTTGGGCAAAGGCGGTAATACTGCATAACAAGCAGAAAAATACCGACAGCCATGTAAACATCTTTTTGTTCATCATGAATTAAAGAAAGTTAAAAATGATGTGAAATATATATAGGTATATAGGTTAGAATAACCTTAAAACAAATTTAACAATGATTAACCGAGATAACAAGCAAGGTTTTTTAAAAAAAAGACAATAATATTTATTTAGAATTTGTCTAAATAAAAACAATCTACTTACTTTGCAAGGTCTTTGGTTGTTTTTATGGCTTATTTAGGCATTTACTTATATCATTTAACCATGTTTTCAAGATTTATCTTATTCTTCTTATTTTCCCTTTGTGTTCATATAAGTATAGCTCAACACCAAATTACTGGCAAAATTACACAGGTAGACAACCAAAGCCCACTACCAGCCACTACCCTTTTCTTGAAAGAGTTAAATAAAACTACCCTTAGCAACGAAAAAGGAGAATATAATTTTACCAATATTCCAACAGGAAATTACACATTAATAGCCTACTTGTATGGCAAAAGTACCGAACAAGTTACACTACAATTACAAGCTAACATATTAGTTTATACCGTTAATTTCCAACTCAAAAACCTGAATTATGAATTAGCTGCGGTAAATATAGAGATAGAAAGAGAAAAATCTTTGGGGCTTTCACGTTTGCGGGCAGTAGATGGCATGGGCATTTATGAAGCCAAAAAAAATGAAGTCATTGTACTAAAAGAACTCACCGCCAACTTAGCAACGAACAACCCCCGACAAGTCTATGCCAAAATAGCAGGGTTGAATATTTGGGAAAGTGACGGAGCAGGTTTGCAGTTGGGCATTGGTGGCAGAGGATTAAGCCCTAACCGCACCAGCAATTTTAACACAAGACAAAACGGCTACGACATTAGTGCAGATGCCTTAGGCTACCCTGAAAGCTACTACACACCACCCACTGAGGCATTGGAACGGATAGAAGTCATCAGGGGGGCTGCCTCTTTGCAATACGGCACACAGTTTGGCGGTATGCTCAATTTTGTTTTCAGAAAACCACCCACAGACAAAAAAATTAGTTTCACAAGTCGCCAAAGTGTAGGCTCTTGGGGCTTTTTCAATAGTTTTAATAGCATTGCAGGAACAGTTGCCAAAAATAAATTAAGTTACTACGCCTACGTTCAACGCAAACAAGGGGACGGCTGGCGACCTAATTCACAGTTTTATGTCAATACAGGTTTTGTCAATTTACAATATGCTATTACCGAAAAATTGAATGTAGGCGTAGAATATACAACAATGTACTATTTAGCAAAGCAAGCAGGTGGACTGACAGATGTACTGTTTGAGCAAAACCCTCAGCAGTCTATTCGCAGCCGTAACTGGTTCAATGTGAATTGGAATTTGATGGCTGCAACGGCTACTTACAATTTTTCGCACAAAACCCAACTCAATACAAGATTTTTCGGCTTAATTGCCCAACGCCAAGCATTAGGCAACTTAGCCCCTATCAACAACATAGATTTTGGGGCAAATAGAGATTTAATCAACGGTACATTTAATAATATTGGCAATGAAACTCGTTTATTACACCGTTACCAATTAGGCAAACAAAATCATGTGGCTTTAATAGGTTTTCGTTTATACAAAGGCACAACTACAGCCCAACAAGGCGAAGCCAATGCGAAAGACACACCAGATTTTAACTTCTTGAATCCCAACAATTTAGAAAAATCAGATTTTGTTTTCCCCAACTACAACTACGCTGTTTTTGCAGAAAACATTTTTAATCTTAGTGAAAAAATCAGTATTACACCCGGTATTCGTCTCGAGCATATCCGCACTTATTCAGAAGGTTACTACAAACAAAGAGTAACAGATGCAGCAGGTAACGTGATTGTAGATAACAAAATCAACGAGGCTCAACAACGTATCCGTTCTTTTGTACTATTTGGTTTGGGAATAAGTTACAAATGTTCTGAAAATACAGAATTTTATGGTAATATTTCTCAAAACTACCGAGCTATTAACTTTTCGGACTTGCGAATAGACAATCCTAACGGTAGAGTCGACCCTAATATTACAGACGAACAGGGTTATACGGCAGACATTGGTTACAGAGGTAGTTTAGAAAATGTATTTAATTTTGATGTATCAGCTTTTTATGTTGCCTATAAAAATCGTATCGGTTTGTTGCTCAAAGCCGACCAACCACCACTGTATAACGACTACCGTTTACGAACTAACATTGCAGATGCCCGAAATATAGGCATTGAGGCTTTTGGCGAACTAAATTGGTGGAGATTTATTAATAAAACAGCTACAAAAACACGCCTTACGCACTTCATCAACTTGGCTTTTATTGATGCTCGTTACATCAACACAGAAGACAATTCTATCAGAGATAAACAAGTGGAATTAGTGCCACCAATTACTTTTCGTACAGGGGTAAGTTTCCAACACAAGCAATTTCGCAGCCAGCTAAGTTGGGCATATACTGCCGAACATTTTACAGATGCCACCAATGCACGCCGTACTTCTTCGGCTGTCAATGGTATTATTCCAACCTATCATGTGGCAGATTTTTCACTGAGTTATCAATGGCGTTGGCTCACCTTAGAGGGCAGTTGCAATAACTTGTTGAACAGTATGTACTTTACACGCAGAGCAGAAGGCTATCCCGGACCGGGCATTATTCCTGCTGATGCTCGTAGTTTTTATGCTACAGTACAGATAAAACTCTAAACTAATGGCGAAAATAGTAGGCTTTTTGCTATTGGTGGCTACAGTATTGTATTTGCTAAATAGTTACTACGGTTTTGAGGGCTATGACGGCTATGATGATAGTAGTTATTTAAGACACGCCTATTTTTTGCCCGAAAAAAGTTGGGCTGCTATCTTCAACTATCCACATGAACAAGCACAAAGGTTGGCGTTTATCACACCTTTATCATGGCTTATTCAAGTTGTTGGTATCAATAACATAGCTATACAAATGGCTTGTATTCATATAGCTTTTGTAGGCTTATTGTTAGTTAACTACTTTGTAGTTAATGCAACTAATAATAAAAAGTTAGCTGTATTATGTACTTTTTTATTAGCCACAGATTACTATTATTGGTACATAAGCAACAAGGTATATCCCGATACATTAACAACCGTTAGCACTTTTGCTGCCTTAGCTTTATTGTATCAAGCTGAAAATCAATTATTAAAAAGAAATTTTTACCCTTTATTTGCTATTAGCTTATTTATTGCTTTTTTAAGTAAATTAACCGTATTTTTTATTGTAATTTTTTTATTATATAAATTTACTTTGATTTTTCGTTTAAATAATAAAAGTTTAATAATTTTTTGGGTCATTAATTTAGCTACAGGATTAGGTTTATTACTTAGTTATTTGGGGGTGTACTACTATTTTACAAATGATGCTTTTTTCCGTTTTACTCAAGTAGAAGCACACAGATACGCAGATGCCCTCTCCTACTTTGACAAAGATTTTACGGTACTACTCCAACGCCTTACCTACCAACCTTTAGTAATGTTTATGAAGGCAGGTTATATTGTTAATTTCATATTGTCTTTGCCTTTATTAGTACAATTTTACAATACAAATCAAATAGAAAAATTTTGGAGAGCTGCCTTACTATGCACGTTGGCGTTTTATTGGTGGGGAAGTACTTCTTGGCAAGTTTACAGTCCTTTGCCATTAGATTATCGAATGGCAGTCGTTTTGTCCCCTATCATGGCTATTTCGGCTGGTTTAGCTGTTTATCATGCTTTACAAAAACCTCATTACCAATTATTTTACGGAATAACTTTCTTGTTAGTAGGATTTGTTGCTTACCAATTTGTGCATACTCCCAAAGGTCTTTTTTATGGTTTAATAGGTGCAGTATGGTTAGGCTATTATAGCATAAAAAATTATATCCACTATCATTTTTATAGTGAAAAAATAATAGCAATATTTTTTGTACTATTACTTTTTCCAATTATTTATACAATTAGTAAAGCCGACAATACAAATTATCAAAATGAAAAAAATTTACTACAAAAACATTTAGTTCCGTTACAAGACAGTGTAGTAATTTATGTAGATAGCCGTTTAGCAGGACAAATAGACTTTTATTATGATTTTTTACCTAAGAAGAATCATTTTTATTACAGTTATGATACATTGCGTAGTATTCCACAACAAAAACTTCCTACCTATGTTTTAGTAAACTCCAAAACTATTCATTATTTAGAGGCTTATACGGGTAGAAAATTCCCTTTTTGGCTACAAAGACTTTCTCAAAAGCAATTAGTAGCTAACTATCAAGGAATTAGTCTTTTTAAAATTCATTAAAGTTGTAAAAATTCGTTACAAAAGATGACATCTTTTTGAAAGATGTCATCTTTTGTAACGAATTTTTACAACAACAAATAACTATCTTTACCAAATATTTACTAACAATATGCTCACCAAAACACAAGGAATAGTTTTAGGATTTATCCGATACAAGGAATCTTCTATCATTGTACGTATTTATACCAAAGATTTGGGGTTAAGGTCGTATATAGTGAATGGTGTGCGGAATATAAAAACAAGTAAAATAGCCTTATTCCAACCCCTTACTTTGTTGGATTTGGTGGTATATAACAAAGAAAAAACGGATATTCAACGAATTTCAGAAATACAAATAGCCTATCCGTTCCAATCCATTCCTTTCAAGCCTTACAAAATTAGTATTAGCTTTTTTTTGACTGAGGTACTCACTAAGAGTCTAAAAGACGAGGCAGGCAATATTGAACTATTTGATTTTTTGGAAAATAGCATCAAAATTTTTGACCAACTCCCCCACTTTGCTAATTTTCATCTACAATTTTTAATTCAACTGTCTGAATTTTTGGGTTTTGCTATTCACGACAGCACCGAGCTGCAAACACAGTTGATACAAGCAGGTTACAGATTATTCAATTCGCAGCACCACGACATTATTAACGAACTCATTAGTTCGGATTATAGCACTTCTACCTTGAATATGAACGGAGTTTTGCGTAGTGAAATTGCAGATTATTTATTAAAATTTTATGCCTTACATTTAGAAAATTTTGAAACTATTCAAAGTTTTGAAATTTTAAAAGGCTTGTAAATCATAAAAAAATACTTTCCAAGTTTAAAAAATAAGGTAAGTTGGCATGGTCGCAAACCTTGACAATCTTACCCTATTATACGTTTGTCAAGGTCTGCGACCATTGCCAACGTATAAGAAACTCTTTCAGTTTTGCAAAACTATGCTTTCTTTGTCAATTCAAACACTGTAATTTCAGGAAAAATACCAATACGACCGGGATAACCAATATAGCCAAAACCTCTGTTCACATACAAATATTGTTCGCCTTCTTGGTACAAACCAGCCCATTGTTTATAGGCATATTCTACGGGACTCCAACGCAAAAATTTGGATTCTATCCCAAACTGAAAACCGTGTGTATGTCCTGCAAACATCATATCTATATCAGGGTATTGGGTGCGAACTTCTGCGTCCCAATGTGTAGGGTCATGCGACAACAACAGTTTCACAGGATAGTTTTCTGCACCTGCGTATGCCTTTGCCAAATCTCCTCTGTTTTGACGCACAAAAGACGAGGCGGGGGCTTGTTTGTCTTTATTATCTCCACCTCCCAAGACACTTCGCATAGCACTAATGTACTCAACGCCAATCAAAGCTATTTTTTCGCCGTCTTTTTCTAAAGTCGTGTGTTCATTCAATAACAACCGCCAACCCATATCAGCTTGTAGTTTTTTGAGGTATGCTAAATTTTTAACTTTTTCTTCTGAAGGTTCAAAACCTAATGCGTAGTCGCCGTAGTCGTGGTTGCCTAAAATGGAAAATACGCCCATTTTTGCTTCTAATTTTTTGAAAACTTCCACATATTTCTCCAATTCATGGGCAAAATTATTGACCAAATCTCCTGTAAAAAAAATCACATCGGGTTTTTCGTCCAAAATCATTTGTATTCCTCTTTCTACGGCTGTTTTATTGAAAAAACTACCCGAATGAATATCTGAAATTTGTACTATTTTAAGTCCTTCAAAAGAATTGGGCAAGTTTTTCAGAGCTATTTTGTGTCTATGTATGCGGTAATCATGCGCACCAGAGATAATGCCATACAACAAACCTGTAAACGGAACAGCCGAAAAACCTAATGCCAATTTCATCAAAAAATCCGAACGACTGATACCATTAGCAGCATAAGGCGAAGCAGTGATTTTTTGCCAAACCCACTGAATAAGGCGACTAATGTCGTCAAAAACTAAAAATGGAATCAAAAAGAGTTTAGCCAAATAAAACATGAACACCCAAGTAGAAAAAAATTGGCGGAGTGTATCTGTAACAAAGGCAGGACGAAAAATAAGGTAACTAATCCCCAATGCAAAAGTCAATCCTGTAAGCCCCCAATAGCTGCTGTATATCCAAGTTTTGTAGCTTTTTTCATTAAATAGAGCCTTGAAAACTTGAAAAGCATAAAATTCTATACCAATGATGGCAAGCAGAAAAAGCAATAGTCTGGTCATAAAAAAATAAAGATTTTAAGGTAGTAAAAAACTAACCAATAAAACTTACAAAAAGTTTATTAGTTTTGCAACAACACTTAAACACTATTTTGTTACGTTATGATACAACGAATTCAATCTATTTTCTTGTTCTTAATTGGGGTTTGTATGGTGGTTATGCTCTTTGTGCCTATTTGGACAAAGGAAAATGCAGCAACACAAGAGATTGCAAGGCTAACAGCTCTACAGCTTACTTACCAAAAACAAACACAAACCATTAGCCAAATGCCTACGTTTTATGTGGGAATTTTAGCTGTTTTAGCAATGGTAGTAGCCTACATTTCATTGTTCAGTTTCAAAAACCGTATGTTACAAATCAAATTGAATTGGGCTAACTCTTTGATAATGATTAGTTTGTTAGGAGTTTGTACGTATTTATCTGTAGTACAAGGAGAAAGTATGGTAGCAACTGCCACCAAAGGCAACTTCGGCATAGGTCTTTTTCTCCCAGCTATTGCCCTCATTCTCAATTCTTTAGCAAATAGATTTATTTGGAAAGATGAAAAATTAGTTAAATCTATTGACAGATTGCGGTAATAGTTGCACCTAAATACTTGATAATCAAAGTAATTTGACACCTTAAATAATGTTTAGCACTAACATTTTTTTGAAAAATGTTAGTGCTTTTTTTATTTTTCAAGCCCTCAAAAGTATATAATCCACAGACTTCTTGAACAAATTTAGTCATTATTGTTACTTTCTTCCTCCTCATACACCGCCCAATCGCCAAACGGCAAGTCGTCTATTTCGTCTGTAATCTGCGTATCGTCCAAAAGATTTTCCATGATTGCAAAGTCTGGTGGAAGTCTGTAACCTTGTTCCTCTGCAAAATCCACAGCCCCATAGATAATGTTGTGAGCCAAATGGCTATCTATCTTCACAAAAGTTAAATCTTTGGGCAAAAAATCTTGATAGTCCTCCATAGTTACAGGCAGCCTAAAAAAAGCATCTTTCAAGCCATTTTCTACAAAATCTATCAAAAAAGCCCCTACAACTAATTTTCCACTTGGTTGCAACTTACTTACCAACACTTGTGCCATGCGTGCCTCCTGCCAATTTTCATTTACTACAAATTCATAAAACGGCAAATCTTTGGCTTTTTGTTGCAAGTATTGTTTGGGTGTCAATATGCCTTTATTTTCAGGTGTTTTTTTCTTCATAAACCAATTATTTTTTATTTAAAAACATTCTTACCGAAGCTACTTTTATTCCTAATTGGCTTAATGGAATAGCATTACTTTTCCAAGTGCTATTTCCTTTCAAATTTGCATCTATCAAATTTACTTTGGTTCTATCAAAACCCAACACAATATTAAAACATTTGTCTATGCTTTTGAGCTTGCCATCTTGCCAATTTGTAACCAAACCGCCTTGCCCTGTGTGAAAGCCCATAAAATCAAATGGTTTTCCGTTCAATTTTTCCAAATCGGCTAAAGTCATGCCTACCTTTATGCCTTCGGGGGCTTGCCATACAGCTTTTTCATTATTATATGAACACATACTTGGGTATTGTAACAATTCTTCGTTGTGCCACAAAATTTGTAGTTCATTTGGTTGTCCTTCAAATAAAACGGTAGTGGCAAAGGCTTTTCCGTTAATGGTATCTCTATAAGTTGTTACATTTTCGTTGCCGTAAAGTTTGATGAGTTCATTTGCACTTACTTCATTATGCAACTTTCCAACTCTCTTGCAAGGCTCAAAAGTATTGTCTATCAAACTGTCTGGGTAATTCACCACAGTTGGCGGTGCAGGAGTAAGTGGCGTGTTAGTCGTATTTTCGGTGCTGGTTTGTGTAGCATTTTGGCACGCCACCGTTGCCATTGCCAATAATCCTAAAGTAATAAAAGACTTCATACGTTTTTTTGGTGCGAAATTAAGTCTTTTTTTGTGAATACGTAGAGTTTTTTGTACTTTTGCCTTATCAGAATAACACATACTAAAATTTATGCAACAATCAGCAACGCAGGCGTATCAAGAGTACATTGAGAACAACCAAACACGATTTGTAGAAGAACTTTGCAATCTTATCCGTATTCCTTCTGTAAGTACAGACAAGAGTTATGCAAAAGACGTACACCAAGCAGCCGAATTTTTGAAAAATGAATTGATAAAATTAGGAGCAGACAAAGTAGAGATTTGCCCAACGGCAGGCTATCCGATTGTTTACGGAGAAAAAATGGTGAACCCCGCCCTCCCTACTGTCCTTGTGTACGGACACTATGACGTGCAACCCGCAGACCCTTTGGAACTGTGGACTTCTCCGCCTTTTGAGCCTCGTATTGCAGACGGTTACATCTATGCCAGAGGTGCGTGTGATGACAAAGGACAAATGTTTATGCACGTGAAAGCCTTTGAAGTGATGATGAAAACAGGGAGTTTGGCGTGTAACGTAAAGTTTATGTTGGAAGGCGAAGAAGAAATAGGTTCTGTGAACCTTGAAACTTTCTGCAAAGCCAACAAAGACAGATTGAAAGCAGACGTAATTTTGATTTCTGATACTAGCATGATAGCCAATGATGTGCCTTCTATCACAGCAGGCTTGCGTGGTTTGAGCTACATGGAAGTAGAAGTTACCTCGCCTAACAGAGATTTACATTCAGGTTTGTATGGCGGTGCAGTGGCAAACCCTATCAATATTTTGTGCCAAATGATAGCCTCTTTGCATGATGAAAACAACCACATTACAGTCAAAGGTTTTTATGACAAAGTAGTGGAATTATCGGCAGCAGAAAGAGCAGAAATGGCAAAAGCTCCGTTTGACTTAGAAGCCTACAAAAAAGCCTTAGATTTAACAGATATTCATGGTGAAAAAGGTTATACGACCTTAGAAAGAGCCTCTATTCGCCCAACTTTGGACGTAAACGGCATTTGGGGTGGCTACACAGGGCAAGGTGCAAAAACCGTTATTCCGTCTAAAGCCTACGCCAAAATTTCTATGCGTTTAGTGCCTAACCAAGTTTCTTCTGAAATTTCGGACTTGTTCCAAAAACATTTTGAAAGCATAGCCCCTGCATCTGTAAAAGTAAAAGTAACAGCACATCATGGCGGAGAACCCGTAGTAACTCCTACAGATTCAATAGCTTACAAAGCAGCAGAAATGGCGTACAATGCTACTTTTGGCAAAAAGCCAATTCCTCAACGTGGTGGTGGTAGTATTCCGATTGTGGCAATGTTCAAAAAAGAATTGGGCATAGATACAGTCCTAATGGGTTTTGGTTTAGACTCTGATGCTATCCACTCTCCTAACGAAAAGTTTGGTTTGTTCAACTTCAAACGTGGCATAGAAACGATACCATTGTTTTACAAATACTTTGCAGAACTTAAAAAATAATATTTTGAAGGTAAGTTGTAAACCAACTTACCTTTTTTATAACTACATTAATTAATGTAAGTTGCGTAATATAAAATGTACCGTACCCTTTAGGGTGCAAGGTCAATGTAAGGTTATATACAAGTAAATTCTTTGTATTATTGTATAGAACTAACATTTCTTTGAGAAATGTTAGTTCTTCTATAAGTTTTTAAGGCACAACACTAAAACAAATAATTTTATCTTTGAATAATGCGGTTCAATCTACTTTACTACTTACAAATTATTTAATTATCATTACCACCAACCATGCACCCAAACGACCATTTTGAAACTTTGGCGATACGCACCCAAACACAACGCAGCCAAGCCCACGAACATTCCGTACCTATTTTTGCCACATCAAGTTTTGTTTTTGATGATGCCGAACACGCAAGGGCTTTGTTTGCAGAAGAACAAGCAGGCAATATTTATTCACGTTTTTCTAACCCTAATAATGACGAATTTATCCAAAAACTTTGTTTGTTAGAAGGGGCAGAAGATGGTATAGCTACGGCATCGGGTATGTCGGCTATGTTTTTGTGTATGGCTCCGTTTTTGCGTCAAGGCGACCATTTGTTAGCATCAAGGTCATTGTTTGGCTCTACACACCAAGTCATTACGCAGTTGTTTCCTCGTTGGGGCATTAGTTATACCTATGCAGACCTTCGCAACCCTGCCGAATGGGAAAGTTTGATTCAGCCCAATACTAAAATGATATTTTTGGAAACCCCCTCTAATCCCGGGCTTGACCTTATAGACATTGAATTTGTAGGAAATTTAGCCAAAAAGCATAATTTGATTTTGGCAATAGACAACTGTTTTGCGACACCGTATTTGCAAAGACCTATGGACTTAGGAGCTTCTTTAGTGGCTCACTCGGCTACAAAATTCATGGACGGACAAGGCAGAGTGCTTGGCGGTGCTATTGTAGGACAAAAAGACCTTGTGAAAGAAATAAGGTTCATGGCTCGGCATACAGGTCCTGCTATGTCGCCTTTTCATGGCTGGATTTTATCAAAAAGTCTGGAAACTTTGGCGGTACGTATGGACAGGCACTGTGCCAATGCCTTACAAATAGCTACCCGTTTAGAGGAACACAAAGAGGTAGCTTGGGTAAAATATCCACATTTGACTTCGCACCCGCAATACGAATTAGCCAAAAAACAAATGAAACAAGGCGGAGGTTTATTGACTTTTGAATTGAATGGCGGTTATGAAAGAGCCACTCGGTTTGTAAGTGCCTTGAAAATGATTTCTATTACTGCCAATTTAGGAGATACTCGCAGCATAGTTACGCACCCCGCCACCACGACACACTCCAAATTGTCGGTAGCAGACCGTATGGCTGTGGGCATTACAGATGGTTTGGTACGACTTTCCGCAGGGTTAGAACACATAGAAGACATTTGGAAAGATGTAGCACAAGCTATTGAGGCTTCTAAGTAATATTTTCAAATGTTATTACACTAAACTAACAATACCTTTGTCTAAAGGCAAAATGTATTGTTAGTTTAACAACATTAAACCAAAATCTGTATTACAATATTTCCTTTTCATATCTTCTCCTTTTACCCGCCTTCATTCACAAGATAGATTTCCCAAAAAATGTTAAAGCCGTATTAAACGGATTTTTTTTTGTAGTTTTGAGGGCTTTTATTACATCATTTTCTACACTTAACAAGAAAGCCTACTATTGCTTTATTTGTTCAGATTTTTTATTTTATATACCTAATTATCAAATGTTTAACCTAAAAACACAACTCAAAAAAGCCGTAGCTGCTACATTGGCTATTGGCTCACTATTAGGGGCTGCCCCCACTGCAAAGGCAGACGAAGGTATGTGGCTATTGATGATGGTTTCTCGCCTCAATCATGCCGACATGAAGAAAATGGGCTTGAAACTTTCTGCCGAAGAATTGTATAGTGTAAACAAGTCGAGTTTGAAAGATGCCATTGGTGGTTTGAATTTTGGCAACCCACAAGGCAATTTCTGTACTTCAGAATTGATTTCGGACAAAGGTTTATTACTTACGAACCACCACTGTGCGTATGATGCTATCCAAAGCCACAGCACGCCTGAAAACAACCGTTTGAGAGATGGTTTTTGGGCAAAAAGTTTTAGTGAAGAATTGCCTGTAAAAGACGTAGCCGTTTCTTTCTTGGTACGCATGGACGAAGTTACCCAACGTATTTTGGGTGCAGAAGCCGTTAAAAATGCAACTGACGAAGCTGCACGTAGCAAAGCTATTAGCGAAGAAATCAAGAAAATTGTAGAAGAAGAAAAAGAAAAAAACAAAAAAGCTGGTGCAGAACACTATGACGTATATGTAAAAGACTTTTTCAAAGGCAATGACTACTATGTTTTTGTTACAGAAACTTTTAAAGATGTACGTTTGGTAGGCAATCCTGCGGAGGCTATTGGTAAATTTGGTGGTGATACAGACAACTGGATGTGGCCTCGTCATACAGGCGACTTTTCTTTCTTGCGTGTGTACGCAGACAAAAACAACAAGCCTGCTGCGTATTCTACGGACAACGTGCCTTACAAGCCTAAACATTTCTTGCCTATTTCTATGAAAGGCATTAAACCTAATGACTTTTCTATGGTCATGGGCTACCCCGGACGTACTGACCGTTACAGAGCTTCTTATGGTATTCAGTTAGACATGGAAGAAACAAACCCTCACCGTATTGCCTTGCGTGATGCTCGTCTGAAAACTTGGAAATCTGATATGGTTACTTCAGATGCTATCAACATTAAGTATGCGTCTAAATATGCAAATATTGCCAACTATTGGAAATATTTTATTGGACAAAATGAAGGTTTGAAAAGACTAAAAAGTTTGGACTATAAACGCAACATGGAGCAAAAATTCCAAGATTGGGCAAACAAAGGCAGTAATGATGCCTACAAAAATGCTTTGCCTGAATTGGAAAAAGGCTATAATGACTTGCGTAAAGTGAGTATGGTAAATAACTACCGTAACGAATGTGTGTTTGGTGTAGAGTTTATTTCATTAGGCATGAATTTTTACCAAATGAAAAAAATGATGGCAAATCCACAAGCTGCTGCCATGTTGTCTAAGGTAAAAGAGCAAATGAAAGAACAGTTGAAAGACCATTTCAAAGATTACAATGCTGCAACAGACCAAAAAGTTTTTGCTGCCATGATGGAAATGTACTACAAAAACGTACCAAGAGAACAACAACCCGAAGTTTTGGCACAAGTAGTAGCTAAATATGGTACGTATGGTACAGAGTTTAAGCAGTATGCAGAAGAAGTTTTCCAAAAATCTTTCTTAGTTTCAGAAGAAAAATTGAACAAGTTTTTGGAAAATCCAGATGAAAAAACTTTGAACGAAGATATTGGTTATCAAATAGTTGAGGCTTTTGAGAAAAAGTATGAAACTGAATTTAGACCTAAAGTAATGGCTGCAAATGGTGCTATAGACAAAGCCATGAGAAACTTGGTGGCGGGTATGCGTGAAATGCAACAAGGTGGTAAGTTTTACCCTGATGCTAACTCTACTTTGCGTTTGAGTTTTGGTAAAGTAATTGACTACAAAGCAAAAGATGCGGTACGTTATGACTACAAAACAACAGCAAAAGGTATTTTGGAAAAAGAAGATGCTACAAACCCTGAATTTATTGTGCCTAAGTACCAATCTGAAGCTATTAACAAAAAGGATTTTGGCAGATACGCAGAGGCAGACGGCAGTTTAACAGCTTGTTTCTTGACAGATAACGACATTACGGGTGGTAACTCTGGTAGCCCTGTGATTAACGCCAATGGCGAATTGATAGGTACGGCATTCGACGGCAACTGGGAAGCCATGACAGGCGACTTGGTGTATGACAAAGAATTGAAACGTTGTATCAATGTGGATATTCGTTATACTTTGTGGGTGGTAGAAAAATTATACGGTGCTACCAACCTTATTAATGAATTGAAGTTTGTGAAATAATCATCATTTTTTCCTACATTGGTAATGGTCAAAGACCTTGACAAACGTAGGAAAATGATACTTAAAACGGTGTAGTTACAGTAAACTACACCGTTTTGTATATAAAACAAGTAAGTTTTACCTACTTTATAGCAGCTTTGAAAACAAAAAAGAACAACTTTGCTAATTAAGACGTTATTGCTAATAACATGAAATTTTTTTGAGTTATGGAACACAACCCGAAGGACAATGAAATAGATGTTTCCCAAATAGATTTGGAGAAAATGAAAGAAAAAACGGCAGAAAACCCAAGTTTATTGCCGTATGCCCACACCGTAGGTGGTGCGGTGATTAAACCTGAAGACGAAGGAAAAATAAAAGGGCAAGCCATACAAGCCATGCAAGAACAAACGACTATTCAGATGAAACAGTTGTATGACCAAATGCAGGTGCTGGTGGAACAAGCCCAAAATATTAACCGTAGAATAGACATTTCTAACAGAATTTACGTGGCAGAACTTCGTTTTTCGCCTATTATCGGCAGAACTTATTACTTGTATGAAAGAGAAAATGGCGAAGATGTGCTGTCATTAATAGCTCCCAACGAGTGGGGACGCAGCAAAAAGTACCAAAAACATTTGGCTACGGTCAAGCTGTTGGCAGACCATACGTGGGAGATTTTAGACTAAAATTTGTGCTACCTGAAACTGCCTAAACCTATAAGTTTTTTTAAAACCTTATAGGTTTGATTAAAAATTAGTTTTATTATATGACTTTTTTGCAACCACTTTCTTTGTTTTTTAGTGCTATTTATGCAATTTTTATCATTGTACTTTTTTATGGTTGGTATAAAATAAAATTAAGCAAAAAAAATAGTAATAAAGTAAATCATCATCACTCTCAACCTTTTTTTTCGGTCATTATCCCTATTCGCAACGAAGCCCAAAATCTACCGACTCTACTGCAGGTACTCAACCAACAAACTTTAAATAACACTGCTTTTGAAGTAATTATTATCAATGACCACTCCACAGACGACTCTGTAAATATTGTTCAACAATGGATTCAAAATTTCCCTACTATACGTTTATTGCATCTACAAGACTTAGGGCAAAGTGGTAAAAAAAATGCCATTACTTACGGCATTTCGCAAGCCAAAGGCAAATGGATAGTAACCACAGATGGAGATTGTTTACCTACAAAAAATTGGTTATCAAGCATTTACAACTATACACTTGCAAATCCTCAAATAGTCTGTATCTCTGCACCTGTGCGTATGTCAGTAGCACCCAAAGCCAATTTTTTAGCTATTTTTCAAGCCATAGACTTTGCAAGTTTGATAGGAACAGGGGCAGCTTGCCTACGCCTCTCCTACCCTACTATGTGCAATGGAGCTAATTTTGTGTATCAAAAAGCTGTTTTTGAGGAAGTTAATGGTTTTGTAGGCAATTTGCACATTGCAAGTGGTGATGACGAATTTTTACTCAAAAAAATACACCAACAATACCCTACACAAATAGGCTTTCTAAAAAACATTGAAAGTATTGTAAGTACACCTACACAACCTTCTTGGAAAGCATTTTTGCAGCAAAGAAAAAGATGGGCAAGTAAATGGAATTTACATGGTTGGGGGGTAAAGATTTTAGCATTATTCATATTTTTTTACCATTGTATAGCAGTTACTAATTTATTCATCACATTTTTTTTACCGCATTACCTCGCAACTTGTTTATTGTTTTGGGGCATAAAAATTTCGATAGAGTTTTGGTTTTTGGGTAGTATTTTATGGTTTTTGGGCAATAAAAAATTATTAATTTGGTTGCCTGTAGCAAGTCTTTTTTACCCTTTTTATGCCGTTTTGATGGGACTACTTAGTAATTTGGGTGGCTATGAATGGAAAGGTAGAAATTATTAACCTAATATAGTAGCTCCTCCTTTACGTTTGTCAAGGTCTTTGAGCATTGCCAACGTAAAAAGGACTTAAATTTTATATGAATATTTTTTGATTAAGACCTCACCCTACCCTCTCCATTTGGAGAGGGTTTTATGGAATTATCTATAAACTCTATGATAGAAAATATTATTTCTCCGCCTATACAAAACTTACAAGGATATAAAAACTTAGTAGTAGATGTGTTGCGTTTAGACCTTATTCACCCTACTATTACAGGTAATAAGTGGTATAAGTTAAAATTTAATTTATTAGCAGCTAAAAAAAATAATATACATACAATTCTTACTTTTGGTGGAGCTTATTCTAATCATATTTTTGCTACAGCAGCAGCAGGGCAAATTTTTGGTTGTAAAACCATTGGTGTTATTAGAGGTGAGGAAACTTTGCCTTTGAACCCTTGCCTAAGATTTGCTACCAATGCAGGCATGAAATTGGTGTATGCGGACAGAACAAGCTACCGAAATAAGCATACTGTTGAGTTTCTAACTGCGTTACATGAAAAATTTGGTGAATTTTACGTGATTCCCGAAGGCGGAGCTAATGAATTAGCAGTAGAAGGGGTTTGTGAGTTAGCCCAAACTTTACCACAAGATTATGACCTTGTGATTTGTGCTTGTGGTACAGGCACTACTTTGGCAGGGCTACGCAAAGGCTTTGGCTTAGACACAAAAATAATAGGCATACCTGTATTAAAAAACGGAGAATTTTTATATAATGAAATTAATCAACTTTTGACTAATGAATTATTACAAAAAAATTACACTTTATTAACCAACTATGCTTGGGGTGGTTATGCCAAAACTCCTACGGAACTATTGCAATTTATTACAGATTTTACGGTTAAAAACTCTATTCCCTTAGAACCAATTTATACAGGTAAGTTGTTTTTTGCAGTACACGATTTAATCCAACAAAATTACTTTAAAAACCAACAAAAAATATTGGTGGTACATTCAGGAGGACATCAGTTAGTTGTAAATAATTAGAAAGTATGAATTTTTACTATTTACTTACAAGTTTCATAAAAATATAAGTAACTGATTATCATAGAATTAAATTAAAAAAATTAACATAAAATTTATGGAAAAAATTATTCCAATTACTATAACACCAAAGGCTGCGGAGGAAATCCGCCATATACTCCAGCACAAAAATATTCCTGCCGAATACGCCCTTCGGGTATTGGTACAAGGCGGTGGCGGTTGCGGAGGAGCAAAATTCCGTTTGGGTTTCGACAAAGCCAAAGAACAAGATGAAGTATATGAATATGAAGGCATCAAAATTGTCTATGAAAAACGACAATTATTGTATCTATTGGGTTTAGAAATAGATTTTGAGGAAAGAAGTACAGAAAGAGGGTTTGTTTTTGGGCGAAGTCAATAATTTTGCTAACTTTTGGTTTATTATTTTTAAAGCCATTGATTTTTATTATACCTTTTTATCTTAACTTTTTAACCCATGAAAAGAATAGCTTTATTGCTTGCTCTCATTATATTTTTACTTGTAACTACAGGTCTATCTTATCTTAAATTAGCATTACCCAACGTAGGCGAAGCACCTCAATTAATAGCCAAAACAGATGACCAAGCCTTGATTAAGCATGGCGAATACTTGGCGAATCATGTAATGGTCTGTATGGACTGCCATTCTACAAGAGATTGGACAAAGTTTTCAGGCACTTTAGTAGCTGGTTCGTTGGGGCAAGGCGGAGAGATTTTTAATGAACAATTTGGGTTTCCGGGTATTTTTACCTCCAAAAACATTACGCCTACACATTTGGCGGAATGGTCTGATGGGGAGTTATTCAGGGCTATTACTTGTGGAGTCAATAAAAATGGTGAGGCTTTATTTCCTGTCATGCCATATTTGCGATATGGAGAGGCAGATAAAAAAGATATTTTGGCGGTAATAGCTTACTTGCGTACTTTGCAACCCATAGAAAATAAGGTGCAAGCATCACAACCTAATTTCCCGATGAATTTTATTATTAACACCATTCCACAAAAGGCAAAAATGGGGACACGACCAGACACAACCAATTTGGTAGAATATGGTAAATACCTTACTAATATAGCTGCTTGTGGGGAGTGCCACACCAAACAAGAAAAAGGAAAACCCGTAGAAGGTATGGAGTTTGCAGGTGGTTTTGAGTTTCCTTTGCCAGATTTTGGGACGTGCCGTTCTGCCAATATCACGCCAGACGAGGCTACAGGGATTGGTGCGTGGTCTGAAGCAGCTTTTGTTCGCCGTTTCAAGGCGTATGCAGATTCTTCTTACAAAACTCCTATCGTACCCAAAGGCTATTTTAATACCGTAATGCCATGGACAATGTATGCAGGCATGACCGAAACAGATTTAAAGGCTATTTACCACTATCTTAAATCTTTGAAACCAATAAGTAACAAGGTTGAACACTTTACAAGTAATGTAGTTCAAAATTAAGTAGTTATTGCAACAAGCAAAAAAGGCTTTCCAATACAGCAGATTGGAAAGTCTTTTTTGCTCATAACTTTACTAAGAGTCGGACATGAACCTTTGTTAAATTATATCAAAAAACAAGAGCAAGCATTTTCCCTATACTAAATTAACTACCTTTGTAGCCTATTGGTACAAGAACAAACGAAAGGCTTTTTTCCTATTATGATGAATAAAATTTATTGGCTATTATTTATATGTTGTTCATTTTCAATTACTTATGCACAACAACAAAATCCTATTGCAGTAACTCAAGAAGAAAAAAACACACCCGTAGAACTTTTACACGCAGGGAAATTGATAGGAAATGTAATTAATAATGAAAAAGTACGGATAGTAGTGAAAGACTCTACTAACAATGTTGGTTTCCGCCAAAACAACTCCATCTTGTATTGTGATAGTGCCATTCATTTTTTAGCACAAAACAAAGTGAATGCTTACCACAATATTCGTATCATAGATTCAGACGGTACAATTATTACAGGCGACTCTTTGTTATATGACGGTACGACACGCATAGCCAGACTACGTGGCAATGTAGTTTTAACAGATGAAAACCGCACAGTTTCAACTTGTTGTATGGATTACAACCTAAAAACGAAAGTAGGTAATTACTTCAACGGTGGTACGGTAATAGACAACGGAACAACTTTGGTAAGTGATAAGGGCTATTATTACACAACCTCAAAAATTGTATATTTCAGAGATAATGTAGATTACAGAAGTCCCGATACACAACTCCGTTCTGATACACTAACCTATAATTTGGCACAGAAAAAAGTAATTTTTAACTCAAAAACTTTTATCAAAACCAAAGACGGCGAGGTAGTTACAAACAAAGGCTATCACATGACCGAATCGGGTAAATCTTTTTTGGACGGCAGGTCAAAAATTGATAATGCGGAATATGCTATCAGTGGAGATGTTTTGGACTACAATAAAAAAACAGGCAAAGGTATTGCCAAAGGTAATGTAGAGTTTTACAACAAGAAAGATAATATCATTATTTTAGGAGATTTAGGCAAACATGATGACAAAACCAAGAGGTCGGAAGTGTATGGTAATGCCGTTATGATAAAGCCCATAGAAGAAAAAGGGAGGCTACGCCCCAGAGATACGTTGTTTTTGAGTGCAGACACCCTGATTGCGGTGAATGATACGACCAAAGCACGCCGTTTGTATGCCTATAATCATGTGAAAATGTATAGAAGTGATTTTCAAGCAAAATGTGATTCTTTGGTGTACCAAATTACAGATTCTACACTGCATTTCTATTACTCACCTATTTTATGGGCAAAAAATTCGCAAATGGTTGGCGACTCTATTGTGATTCACATGAAGAAAAACCAAATAGACCAAATGAATTTGTACCAAAAAGCATTTATCATTTCCAAAGACACCCTCAAACAATTTAACCAAGTAAAAGGGCGGACTATTCTTGCCAAATTCAAGAACAATGAAATTAAAAACGTAGATGTAAACGGCAATGCCGAAAGTATGTACTATGTCTTGGAAAAAGATTCTGTCCTGATGGGATTGAACTCTATTAAGGCTGCGGAAATGTTTATGGTATTTAACGACTCCAGCAAATTAGACGAAATTTTGTTTAAAAGCCAACCCGAAGGTAAGTTTGTACCTCCACACGAAATAACGGAGTCGAGTAGTAGGCTGAAAGATTTTGCTTGGAAAATAGACGAAAGACCCGAAAAAGGCGAAGTATTGGGTATTCACAACAAAAACAGATTCAGAAGTGGCGAATTAGCCAATGCCATGATGATTGTTGATGATGTCTTTCAAGTTTTTATGAAAGAACAAAGATTGTACTTTTACAAGGCAGGAGCAGAAGAAAGAAATATTCTTAGTAAATTTTTTGTATTGGTATATGCCAAAGACAAAAACGACTTGCCCATAGACAACCGCAAAGACGGTTACATAGACCTTGGTTTTGAGTTTCCGCCTAACAATTTACTAAACGGCGTAGCCAAACATGATATAGCTTTGCCCGCCTACTCTTTGACTAAAATAGTCATTGGACAAAAAGGCAAAACAAAAGGTGTGATTTGGCAAAAAATCTATGAATTTCCGAAAAAGAGAGAAAGAAAACCGAAGAAAGTGTAGTAATTGTAAAAAGTAAAACCTAAGGGTTTGCTAAACCCTTAGGTTTTTGTAAAATTATTTTCTTAAATTCTCAAAGACTGCAAAAATGCCGTTTGTTCGGGTTCTCTGCCCAAAAACTCCACAACTTGCGTTAATTCCTCCACTGTTGCCCCTTTAGACAATACTTTTTCTCTGTATTTTTTCCCTGTTTCTGCATTAAACATTCCTTGTTTTTCAAATTCAGAAACAATGTCTTCTGCATACACCCTCGCCCACATATATCCGTAGTAACTTGCAGCATAACCTACCAAATGCCCAAAAGCCGTTTGGAAATGCGTACCTTCTATATAAGGAAAAACAAGAGTTTGATTTTGCACCCTACGCAGTACGTCTGTGGTGTTTTCTGTGCCATCGGGTACATATTTATCATGCAAAGTAAGGTCATACAAAGCATAAAACAACTGTGCTTGTGCTGCCAAGCCAGAACCTAAGTGTTTGGCTGCCAATAACTTATCAAATAATTCTTTAGGTAAAATTTCTTGTGTCTGCCAATGTTTTGCAAACAAAGCCAAAGAGTCATAGTGCCACGCCCAAGCCTCAAACAATTGCGAAGGCACTTCTACAAAATCTCTTTTGGTATTTGTCCCCGAAAAACTATACAAAGGCGACTCTGATAACAAAACGTGCAAAGCATGACCAAATTCGTGGAACATCGTTTCTACGTCCCCATGCGACAACAAAGAAGGCTGCGTAGGCGTTGGTTTGGTGAAGTTACACACTAAGGCAGCTACAGGCAACTGTTTTTCGCCATTAGGCTTAGTTTTGTGCAATATTAAGGGAAAACAAGCTGCGTGTTTGTACTTGTTATCTCGTGGATACATATCTAAGTACAATTTTCCTATGACTTTTCCTTTGTTTTGTTTTGTTTCTTGTAGTTCAAAATAACGGACTTCTTCGTGCCAAACAGAGGCGTTGGGATTTTCTACAAACTGCACCCCAAATAATTTTTCTGTAATCTCAAAAATGCCTTTGAGTACATTGTCCAAAGAAAAATATTGTTTAACTAATTGGTTATCAATACTATACTTTTCTTTCATCAACAAATTATTGTAAAAAGCTGTGTCCCATTGACTCACTTCTTGTGCTTGTGCATTTTTTAGGTAATTCCTTTTGATGCTCAATAATTCTTCATAATCTATCTTTACTTTGGGTACTATTTTTTCTGCCAAAGACAACTCAAATTCCCACACAGTAGCAGGTTGTTTTACCATTAAAGTTGTGTGTCTATAAGCTGCATAAGACTGAAAACCAAGTAGTTGTGCTATTTGCTTGCGTAGCCTTAAAATATTTTCCAAAACCGCCATGTTTTGTTTTCCGCCTCTGTTCAAGTATTTAATCAATGCCTCTTTGCGTAAACCTTCATCTTCGCAATATTGCATGAAAGGACGGTAAGAAGCCATGTTCATTTGAATTTGGTACGTACCATCTATTTGGCGGTGTGCTTGCTTAAAATCTTCGGGCAAGCCTTTGGTTTGTGCCTCTGTAAGTGTTAAATAGTCGTTATTTTCCGCAATATTTTTGTTAAACTCATTCGACAAAACTATCAATTCGTTCTGCAAATCCATGAGTTTTTTGCGTTGATTTTCAGGTAGTTGCAAACCGTTTTGTTCAAAATCAAGCAAAGTTTCCTTCAAAAATTTCGCTAAATAACCTGTGAGTTGTTGGGCTTCTGCGGTGGTGCTATATTGTTGAATGACCTTATACAATTTTTCATTCAAAGGCAACTGTGCATAAAATTGACTCAACTCTTGCACGCCTTTATTGGCAGCTTCCCTAATATCGGCTTGTGGTGCTGCCGAAAACAACAAGTACAAAATTGCCTCTAATCGGGCTACTTGGTTCAACAACTCGTCATAAGCTACTAAAGTATTTTGCGAAGTAAAATGATTGAGGTCATACAAAGTAGCCAACTGTTCTTGGGCTGTTTGTAAACACTTTGCTACGGCTTCTTCAATATTTTTAGTTGTAACACTTTGAAAATCAAAATGTTCTGAATTTTCTAATTGTGTCAATAAATCTTTCATCTGAACAAATAGTAGTAAGAAAGTATGAATATAATAAAGTCCTGTGGAAATACGGAGTAGCAAAATTATTTTTGTGAAACCGTTTTATAGTCTTCCATTTTCAGCAAATCATAATCGGGCAAAAAATCATATTCATTGTTATCATTAGAGGCAAGAATAATGGTTTTTTGTTGGGCAATAGCCAACATTTCTACCTGTTTTTGATACCAAAGAATATTGTTTTTGTCAAAATTTGAGGTAGGTTCATCTAAAAATAATGCAGGAGATTTAGTAAATAAAGCCAACGCCAATTTACACTTTTGTTTCATGCCCGAAGAAAAATACTTAATAGGCTTTTTGGCGGTTTGTGATAAAGCTATTTTGTCTAAAATTTCAGGAATAGGCAAATCAAAAGGCTTAAATTGTGCTTGAAACTCCAACATTTCTTCCAACGTAAATTCTTCTATCAGTTGTATATACGGAGCTGCATAGCTGAGCTGGTTGAACCAATAACTTTCATTTAACAAAGCCTTACCTCTTACATATTGTATTTTACCTTGATTATAGGGCTGCATACCCGCCAAAGTTTTCAGTAAGGTAGATTTACCACTACCGTTATTACCCGTAATGACAGTTACTTTTCCAATACCAAAATGCTTTGTAAAGCCTCTAAAAATCCATTCTTGGGCATATTTTTTGCCTAAATCTGTGGCTTGTATATGAAAAACCATTGTTATATTAAAAATAGGGCTGTAAATCTTTGAGTTGTACTCTACCTTCATAAATTGCCTTACCTACAATCACCGCCTTGCAATGTATATCATCTAAATCTATGATGTCTTGCAAAGTGGCTACACCACCACTCGCAATTAAGTGCAAATTTGGAAACTGTTGTAGTATCTTTTTGTACAAATCTACCGAACTACCTTGTAACATACCATCTTTGGCTATATCCGTACAAAAAATCTGCTGCACGCCCAAAGCAGTGTAATAAGTAATAAAATCTATGATATGCAAATTGGTCGTTTCTAACCAACCCGCCACCGCAATATATTCATTTTTCACGTCTGCCCCCAACAAGATTTTATCTGCCCCAAAAGTTTGTATCCAACTTGTGCAAAGTTCCTTGTTTTTAGCAGCAATACTGCCCACTGTAGCCCAAGTAGCCCCTACATCTATCACTTTTTGCACATCTTCAGTCGTTTTAATGCCTCCACCAAAGTCTATAGCCAACCTTGTATGCTTAGCTATTCGTTCCAAAACAGCATGGTTGATAATTTTTCCTGCCTTCGCCCCATCTAAATCTACTAAATGCAGTCTTTTTACACCTGCCTGTTCAAATTCTTGAGCTACAGCTACGGGATTTTCGTGATAAGTTGTTTTTTGGGCGTAGTCGCCTGCGGTAAGGCGTACACATTTACCGTCTATCAGGTCTATGGCTGGTATAACTTGTATCATATTGATTATGAATCTAATAGCTTTAATTTTTTATGCTAAAATGCTGTTCGCAAAGACAAAACTAACTATAATTTCTGTAGTGTGGACTTTAGTCCATACTTTAACTTTTAAAAATAATATTTTGATACAAAATAAGTATTCTTATATAAGGTGTGGACTCAAGTCCACACTACACTTATAGGTTTAGACAAGTATTTATGATTGCACAAAACTCACCTCTTTGATGTCAAAAAATTGTGTTTGCTGTTTACTTTCAATACCCAAATAACCTTCTGGGCTTACACCAATGATACGTCCCTCGAAAATTTCGCCATTTTTCATAAATTTTCGGTTTTCTTGGTAGCCGTAGAGTCTTTGTAAATAAATTTCTTTTAATTGCTGATGTGTGGCAGGGTTTTGTTGGCGAAGTTGCAAATATCTTTTTTCTATATGTTTAATGATAAGAGCCAATAATTCGCCCAAATCCCATGCTTTTTGCGTTTCTGTAGCTAAGGAAGTAGCCGTAGGCAAATCAAATTCTAATTGATTGATATTCAAGCCTATACCTACAATAGATTGTTTAATACTTCTTTGTTGTAAAATATTTTCTATTAAAATACCGCCTAATTTTTTATTATTGTTGTAAATATCGTTAGACCATTTAATTTTTACGGTAGGTAACATGGTCATCAGTGCGTCTGTAATGCCTAAAGTTATGGCAATATTGAGTAAAAACTGTTCATGAATTTGTAAAAAAGAAGGATTGAGTAACAAAGAAAATGTAAGATTTTTATGTGGTTCTGTCTGCCATGTATTGCCTCTCTGCCCTCTGCCTGCGGTTTGGTGGCTGGTAATAATAATAGTACCTTCTAATAAGTCGTGGTTTTCGGCGTGGTGTTTTGCCATGTCATTGGTAGAAGTGCAAGTAGGTAAGTACCAAATGGTTTTACCTAAAAATTGTGTAGTTTCGATAGGATTAAACATATAAAAGTTTCGTTGCTAACTGTTATGAAATAATGAAAGAGGTGCAATACTCATATTTACTCGTACAAAATTGCGTAAAATTAGTGCTTAAAAGCTATATTTTGCTGATGACCACTTGTTTTTTTGTACCTAATGCAAAAGCACAAACAATCATAGACAGTTTGGCTATTTCGTCTTGTCATTCTTTTTCTATTGACCGTTATGGCAACTATTATTTGGCGACTAAAGACGGTGCTATTTTTAGATACGACTCTACACACCAAAAAAATTTGTTTTACTCACCAGAAAAACCTGCGACAATTACGCTGTTGGAAGCCCGAAATGCTTTACAAATTTTTGCATTTTACAGAGATTTTCAAGAATACACTTTACTTGACCGTTTCCTTACACCTATCAAAACTAATTCGTTTAGAGATACGCCTATTAATATGGCTCGACTGGCTTGCCCTGCCCTTGATGGACAACTTTGGGTAATCGACGAAGGAGATTTTAGCTTAGTAAAATACAATTTTGAACTAAACACAATTACAATAAAAGTACCATTAAGTTTATTGTTATCTGAACAAGAATATGACATTTGTTTTATGACCGAATACCAAAATCAATTATTCATTGTAGATAAAAATAGAGGTATTTTAGTTTTTGATAATTTAGGAAACTACAAACATACTTTGGGAGGCAAGGGAATTGCTTATTGCAGTTTTATGAATGAAAATATTTGTTATCTATTTGAAAATCAAATAATTATTAAAAATATTTATACGCACCAATCTATTTATAGTATTCCTTTTACACCCAATATACAATTCATTGCCCCATATCCACGTCAATTATTGTTAATTGGTAAGTTGTTGTATATACTGAAATTATAGTTACTTGAATAAAATTTATGAATAATTTTTTGTTATGACCTCACCCTACTCTCTCCAAATAGACAGAGTTTTTTAAAATTTTTAATATAAAAGTAATATTTTAATAAAATTCAATCTATGTTTAAAGTCAATACTTCTTCCTTATATGCAGCCTTTGATATTTTTCCTTCTTCCAAAGGAGCAGCTACCCATATTCATCATTTTTTGACGGCACACCAAGATTTTTTTGCTGAAAAAGGAGTTTGGCTGCATTGTTTAGCAGATGAAAACTACCCTCTTTGGCAACAAGAAAACCAAGTTACTGTTACAAGATTTGCCCCAACAACCACCAATTTTCTATCTCGTACAGGTGAATATGCACAATATTTCAGTCAATTATTGCATAAAAATACCAATTTAGAACTATGCCATTTTAGAGATATTTGGAGTGGCTTACCTATTTTACAAACAAAACCAACAACACCTAAAATCTTTGAAGTCAATGCGTTAAGTTCGGTAGAATTGCCGTTTCGCTATTCACTGAACTCAAGCACCATTAACAAATTACAAGAATTAGAAAAAATTTGTTTAACAGAAAGTCAAACGATTGTAGTGCCTTCGGTAGTTTTACAAAAATATTTGATTCAAAACGGTGTGTCTCAGTCTAAAATTTTCGTTATTCCAAATGGTGCAGACATTCCGCCTGTCTTAGCCAAACCCTCCGAAAGTCCCGAAAATTATATCATGTATTTTGGAGCTTTGCAGTCATGGCAAGGTGTAGATGTGCTTTTAAAGGCTTTTGCCCAACTAAAAGACAAAGAAAATCTTTACTTAGTCATAGCAAGTGCCGTAAAAGAAAAATTCACAAAAAATTTTCATAAGTTAGCAGAAAAATTACAAATTCAAGATAAAATTTGTTGGCTTTATCAATTAAATAAAAGCAATTTGGCTGCATGGCTACAACACGCCTTATTAACTGTAGCCCCACTAACAGAGTGTAACCGAAATTTGCAACAAGGTTGCTGCCCTCTCAAAATCATTGAATCTATGGCGTGTGGCGTGCCTGTAGTAGCTTCAGATATGCCTGTAACAAGAGAATTGATACGGCATGCTGAAGATGGTTATTTGGTACGTGCCGATAGACCTTTCGAGTTGGGGCGTAGCTTGCGGATTTTATTGGAAGAAAAAGTTTGGAGAGAAAATTTAGGAACAGCAGCCAAACAAAAAATAGTACAAAATTTTACTTGGGAACTTCAAAATAAAAAACTAAAAGAAGTATTTGCTTTAGCTATAAAATAAAAACACTCTAAGGATTTTAAAGTCCTTAGAGTGCGAATATCTATATTGAATTATTGTACTATTTCAATAGTCAAGGGAATTACGTTTACAGGTCTTTCACCATTTACTGTTGGCGAAATGGCTATTTTATCTACAATCTCCATACCTTCTATGACCTCACCAAAAACTGTATATTCTTGGTCTAAGTTTATATCGCCACCTATTTCCATATAAGTTTTGTACTTTTCTGGGCTAAGTGTCAAGCCTTTTTTTTGTGCTAAACCTACTAATTCCGCAGAATCATATCTTGTACCTTGCACAATAAAAAACTCTGTAGGCGAAGATTTTTTATTAGGATTATTTTCATTAGGTCTTGCCATAGCCAAAGCTCCTCTTTTATGAAAATAATTGGGGTAAAACTCCGCAGGAATCATCGTTTTTTCTTGTTTTTGCGATAATTTACCCAAATCTCCGCCCTGAATCATAAATCTGTGTACCACTCTATAAATTTCTGCATTGTCGTTATAATAACCATTTTTGACCAAACGTATAAAATTTGCTCTATGCAGTGGCGTTGCATCATACAATTTGCATTTGATATTACCCACACGAGTTTTTATTAAAATAGTATTTTCTTTATTTTTTTTACCGTATTGAGTTAATACTTCTTTGATATTTTCATCTGTAATCGTTGGTTTGCAAGCCCAAGTGGTGGCTATAATGCCTGAAAAAAAGAGGTAACGTATGAGTAAAGACATATATTAAAGAGTTAAGGTAGCAAAAAAATAGTTTTACGAGGAGATTTCAAATATCTTAGGGGCTATTTATACAGTTAAACCTATTATATTTATTTGTAACAGACAATATGAACAAGTATCAAACAGTTTTTTTGGGTTTAGGGGGAAATTTAGGCAATATACAAGCTAATTTGCAACAAGCCGTTGGGCTTTTACAAAAAGCCGTTGGAGAGTTAGTGGCTCAGTCGAGTATCTATCAAACAAGGGCTTGGGGACGTACCGAACAACCCGATTTTTTAAATCAAGTGTTATGTTTTAAAACACAACTATCTGCTAATGAACTACTTATAGCTATACAAGCAATAGAAACTTTACTTGGTAGAAAAAGAGAAGAACATTGGGGAGCAAGGAGTATGGACATAGATATTTTGTTTTATGGGCAAGAGTGTATTCATACGCCTACTTTGTCTGTCCCCCACCCTTACATTACTCAACGCCGTTTTGTGCTAGTGCCTTTGGTAGAAATAGCTGCCGATTGGCTACACCCTCAAACACAAAAAACTATGCAAGAGTTGTTGTTGGTGTGTGAAGATAATTTAGAAGTAAATTGTTTAGCTATATAAATCAAACTCTCATTATTTATAATGTTGGAAAAATCCAATGTAAAATACTGCCTATCAATAAGGCAAAAATAGCAGTTATCCAACTGTATGCTCCTAGTCCCATTTTCACATTAACCGTATCACCACCTTCATTGACCAACGTACTATTGACCCATACCGTTGCAAAAGAAAGAAATAGAGAGAAAGTGCTAAACATAATAGCCATTTCTGTACTTTTTTTAGCCACTAAATAAAATAAGGCTATAAAAAAAGGAATATTTGCCAGCCACGCCACCGTCATCCAAAAATTATGTATAAAGCCTAAAATACCCAAGAAGAAACACACATAACCATCTACATCATGTTTTCCTTCGGTAGTATCCTTAAAAGCAGGAGTCATTAGGGCTATTAAATAGCAACAAATAGCTATACCTATAAAAATAAATTTTAACATTTTATACTAAAATATTTGATATAAAAGTTAATTAATTAAAATTTAGTCCTGACCAAGCATCTTAGGAAACTCTTAGCCCAATCACCAATATATCATCTCTTTGTGTGGTATTTTGTGTATGTTGATGTAATATTTCCAAAAGTTTTTCTTTTTGTTGGGACATTGCATTTAAATGTATTGTTGTAAGGGTTTCTTTAAACTCTTGAACACCCAACCTTTCTCTTTGAAAGTTATTTTGGTCTGCATAACCATCTGAAAATAAGTAACATACACTTTGGAATGGTAAGTCCAAATACTGTGTATGAAATTGTCTGTGTGCAGGTTGTTTACCACCTATACTTTTTCGGTCTGCTTGTAATTCTCGAATGATTGGTACTCCTGCCTCGAAATAATACAAAGGTCTTTTAGCTCCACAAAACGCAATTTGCCGATGTGTACTTGGCGTTTTATCAATGACCACGATACTTGCGTCCATACCATCTACATTGCCCGTTTCGTTTTGTCTTAACAATAACTGTACTTCATTATGCAATGTTTCTAATATTTCATGTGGAGTAACTATTTGTTTTTCTTTGATGATATAATTCAACAAACTATAACCTAACAAAGACATAAATGCACCTGCTACGCCATGCCCTGTACAGTCCGCCACCACCAAAAAAGTACGTTGTTGGTCTTGGTGTAACCAATAAAAATCACCCGAAACAATGTCCTTTGGCAATAAAATAACGAAATGTTCTCCTAATAACTTTTCGCATAGTTTGTCAGTTGGCATAATAGCCTCTTGAATCAACTGTGCAGCCCGAATACTACTATTTATTTGAGCTTGCGAAAGTTCTAATTGTAAATTTCTTTCTGAAATTAAATCTCTTTGTGCAATTATTTCCTCTTGTTGTTGGTGTAATTCTTCGTTCAATACCACAACTTCTTCATGGGCTTTTTTAGCTATGTTTTCAGCCTCCTTGCTTTTCAAAGAAGCATACGCCAAAGATACCATTGCACTCATGGAAACGGTAAATAAAATATCTTCAGACTGCCAATTTCTGATAGTACCTTGATGCTCAAAACAAATAATGCCCCCCAACTGCCCATCTATAAAAAATGGTATGTCTAGCATAGAACTAATACCAAGAGGTTTGAGATAGACCTCTGTAAATTCGCAAGTATCGGGATTGGTGAGGGCATTGTCTGCCTTGATATAATCTTTAGTACTAATGGCATTAAAATAGGCAGGAAAATCTTTAGCAAATAGTTGTGTACCTCTTGTATGTTTATGATAGGTCTGTTCGTACAAATCCAGACATACGATACTATTATTATCTTTTTGATAACGCCAAATACTTGCTCTGGAAACCTTTACCGCATTAGAAAGAATTTCTGTGATACGTTGCAATACGACCCTCAGGTCATCACTACTCAAAGAATTATCTTTGGTTAGTTGCAAAAAAGTGGTAATATTTTCAAACCAATACTCCTCTCGATAATTAAGACGTTGTTGGGCAATAGCTTGTTGATACGCAAAAATTTTTTTATATAGCTGTTTATCATACAGCTCTCCTATTCTGTCTTCCCAAAGACTTTTTGTAGTAATAGAACTGAATTGATAGTCCTTATCATCTATTTTTATAAATGTATCCACAAAGTTTTGTTGGAGTACCGTTTGTATAAAATTATCAATTTCACTGTTAGTATAGGCAGTGATAGTTTGTAAAGTATTCAGGTTAAAACTATTTGGTTGCAAACTTGCAATTACCAACAAGTCATGTGCAGTAGAAGACAGCATAATATATTGTAATAAAGAGAGTATATTGTAAATCTAATTAACAAAAACGAATTTAAAAATTTTTGGACTGTTTTTATTAATCAGCTTAAAAAAACAACTTTTTGCTACATTTGTATAAGTTAAAAATTAGTTAATAATATTTAATAAACTGTTTTTCAATGAGTTAATTAAAATAATTTTCTTATGAATGTCTTAGTTACTACCTTTTGGTCTTTCAAAGATGCTTTGATACAGACTTATACACTCCCCTACTTAAAAATTATGCGGAAGCACTTGCCTGTAGGGAGTAAAATATATTTGCTAACTATAGAACAACCTAAATTTGAAATAGCAGCCCACGAAATAGCACAGATAGATGCAGATTTAGCTCAATATGATATTGTGGCAGTGAGATTTCCCTACTTTAACTATGGAATTAAATCTTTGTTAAACTGGGGGCGTATTTTAATGAAACTTTTATTGTTGATTATTACACAAAAAGTTAATGTTATTCATTCTTTTTGTACTCCTGCGGGACTTTCAGGCTATATATTGGCAATGCTTACGGGACGAACTTTTATCATAGATAGTTACGAACCTCATGCAGAGGCATCTGTGGAAAACGGAGATTGGCAAAGAGGTAGTTTCCGTTTTAAACTTTTGTTTACAATGGAAAAAATGATGTCTAAACGAGCAGATTATATTATTTCTGCAACGGAAGGTATGCGAAAATATGCACAAGAAAAATACCAAGCCACTTTCAAGCACTTTTTTGTCAAACCTGCTTGCGTAGATTTACAACAGTTTTCGCCCACTAATCGCAAGAAAAAAGAAATTGTAGCCCAATTAGGTTTCGAAGGAAAAATAGTAGCTGTTTATGCAGGAAAATTTGGCGGTATTTATTTAGAAAAAGAAACTTTTGACTTTTTTAAAGTAGCCCATAATTTTTGGGGAGATAAATTTCGCATCTTGATTTTAACCAATCATAGTCGAGAACAAATAGAAAATTTTGCCAAGAACAGTAGCGTACCTATTGATATTATTCAACAAAAATTTGTAAAACATTCAGAAATTGCAGATTATATGGGAGTAGCAGATTTTGGGATTACTCCTGTAAAGCCTATTCCTACCAAAAGATACTGCACACCTATTAAAGACGGTGAATATTGGGCGTTGGGTTTGCCGATTGTCATTACCAAAAACATTTCTGATGACTCAGAAATTGTAGCAGCCAACGACATTGGAGCAGTGATTAACGAATTTACGCCACAAGAATACTTGCGTTGTGTAAAAGTCATAGATAGTTTATTGACTACCCACAAGCCCGAAGAACTATACGCAAAAGTAAGAGGTGTAGCCGAAAAGTACAGAAGCTACGAAATTGCGGAACAAGTATATGCAAAAGTGTATGGGGACTTATTGAAAAAGTAGCTATGTTGTGCAGATTCTTTGGTACTACGTACATAGCATACGAAGTAAAAATGTAATTTAGGCTTATCAAATCAGAGAAAGAACCGTATGAACACACCACCTATTGAGTTAGAAATTCGTAAACTCACCGATAAAATCAATTATTACAACGAGCAATATTACCAAAATCATATTTCAGAAGTTTCTGATTATGAATTTGACCAACTCCTCAAACAGTTGGAAGATTTGGAACAAAAACACCCACAATATAAACAAGCAGACAGCCCAACAGCACGAGTAGGTGGCACAATTACGAAGGATTTTGTGCAAGTAAAACACCGTTATCCTATGTTGTCATTGAGTAATACGTACAATGAAACAGAAATTCGGGAGTTTGACGAGAGAATCCAAAAAGGCTTGGAGGGGCAGCCTTACAGCTATATTTGTGAGATGAAGTATGACGGTGTAGCAATGAGTTTGACCTACGAAAACGGTATTTTAACCAAAGCTGTTACACGAGGAGATGGCGAACAAGGTGATGATGTTACAGCTAATATAAAGACTATCAAGACTTTACCTCTAAAAGTTGTAGGTGATGATGTGCCTGCCTATTTTGAAGTACGAGGCGAAGTGTATTTACCTTTGGAGAGTTTTGAGAAAATCAACCAAGAAATAGAAGAAGAAAACGTAGAAAGACAAATTCAAGGTAAAAAATTATTGACACCTTTGGCAAATCCAAGAAACGCAGCCTCTGGGACTGTTAAAATGCAAGATTCTTCTGTGGTTGCCAAACGCAAATTGGCTTGTTTTGTCTATGATTTATTGGGCGAAAATCTGCCTTTTAAGACACATGAAGAAAGTTTGGAGGCATTGAAACGGTGGAAGTTTCCTGTTTTTCACAATAACCAAAAATGCACAAATATTGACGAGGTGTTGGCGTACATCAAGGCGTGGGAAAGCAAAAGATTTACGCTACCGTTGGACACAGACGGGGCAGTTATCAAATTGAATGATAAAACGCAACGTGAAACTTTGGGTTTTACTGCCAAAAGTCCTCGTTGGGCAATAGCCTACAAATACAAAGCAGAAACAGCAGCAACTATCTTAGAATCAGTAACTTACCAAGTAGGCAGAACGGGGGCAGTTACGCCTGTAGCCAACTTAAAACCTGTGAAATTGGCAGGGACAACTGTAAAACGTGCCACACTACACAACGCTAATGAAATAGCAAGGTTAGATTTGCACGAAAAAGACACTGTTTTTGTAGAAAAAAGTGGAGAAATTATCCCAAAAATTACGAGTGTGGACAAAACCAAACGCCAACTGTTTGCTCAACCTATTATTTACATCAAAAACTGTCCTGAATGTAATACGCCTTTGGTGCGAAATGACGGAGAAGCAGCTTTTTATTGCCCCAATGACAAAAGTTGTCCGCCACAAATCAAGGCTAAAATTGAACATTTTGTAAGCCGAAAAGCTATGAACATAGACAGTTTAGGCGGAAAAACTATTGAAACTTTCTTTGATAATAAACTCATACGAGATATTACAGACTTATACCAACTTGATTTTCAAAGAATTAGAAACTTAGATGGTTTCAAAGATACTTCTACCAATAATATTTTGAAGGGTATAGATGCGTCTAAACAACAGCCTTTTGCAAAAGTCTTGTTTGGTTTGGGTATTCGGTATGTAGGCGAAACGGTGGCAGAAAAGTTAGCAACTTATTTTGGTACTATAGATGCCATGATGAAAGCAAGCGTAGAGGAATTGGCACAAGTACCAGAAATTGGGCAAAAAATAGCCGAAAGTTTAGCCAATTACTTTGCAGAAACGGACAATGTAGCACGTATTCAGACTTTAAAACAAGCAGGCTTACAGTTTGAAAATCAGCAAGTTGTAAAGGAAATTTTGAGTGATAAATTAGCAGGAAAAACCTTTGTTATTTCAGGAACTTTCGACAACTATGGTCGTGAAGAATTAGCCGAAGTAATAGAACAACATAGTGGAAAAATTCTATCAGGAGTTTCGGGTAAATTGTCGTATTTGTTAGCAGGAAAAGACGCAGGCAGCAGCAAATTGGACAAAGCCCAAAAGTTGGGTGTGGCGGTGATTTCGGAGGCAGATTTTTTGGAAATGGTAAAATAAAAAGTTCATGCTGTAGGTTTTGCAAAATCTACAGCATGAACTTTTTAAGGCTGATAGTTAAAATTTAAACTCCTGATTAACAGCTATTTAATCTAAAAAATCCGTGCAAATCTGTGTTATTTGTGTCGTCTGTGTTCCTAAATTTATTCACTTTTTTATGACAGTATAACCCACCAAAAATTTACAAGCATAATATTGTCTCTTGCACAAAGGTTTTAAGATTTTAAGCAAACAAAAAGACAAAAAATTCCTACCTTTACACCCTAAAACTTTGGAAAAGAAAGCAATATGTATCCAACTTATGATGTAATTGTGGTGGGGGCAGGACACGCAGGGTGCGAGGCTGCACACGCCGCCGCCCAGATGGGTTCTAAGGTGTTGTTGGCAACAATGAATATGCACACCATTGCCCAAATGAGTTGCAACCCTGCTATGGGAGGCGTTGCCAAAGGGCAAATTGTACGAGAAATAGATGCGTTGGGCGGTATGTCGGGCATTATTACGGACAAAACTATGATTCAGTTCCGTATGCTCAACAGGTCGAAAGGGGCTGCTATGTGGAGTCCACGCTGCCAGTCTGACCGTATGCGTTTTGCAGAAGAATGGCGGTTGGCATTGGAACGAAACCCGAATGTGGATATGTGGCAAGAAATGGTTACGGGCATTTTGGTAGAAGAAGGCAGATGTGTAGGGATTAAAACGACTTTAGGCATAGAATTTAGGGCAAAAGCTGTGGTTTTGACCAATGGCACTTTCCTAAATGGCTTAATTCATATTGGAGAAAAACGGTTTGGCGGAGGTCGTACAGGCGAAAAAGCTGCTACAGGCATTACCGAACAGTTGGTGAGTTTGGGTTTTGAGGCAGGACGCATGAAAACAGGCACACCGCCCAGAGTTGATGGCAGAACCATTAACTACGCTGCGATGGAAGAACAAAAAGGGGACGAACCCGCAGGCAAATTTTCGTATTCAGACGAAACGCAGCCTTTGACACACCAACGCAGTTGTCATATCACGTACACGAATGACGAAGTACACGACATTTTACGGACAGGCTTTGACAGGTCGCCTATGTTCAACGGGACTATTCAGGGGTTGGGACCCAGATATTGCCCTTCTATTGAAGACAAAATCAACCGTTTTGCCGAAAGAAACCGCCACCAAATTTTCGTAGAACCCGAAGGTTGGGATACTGTCGAAGTTTATGTAAACGGATTTTCTACGTCTTTGCCCGAAGACGTGCAGTACAAAGCCTTGCGGAAAATTATTGGTTTTGAAAATGCCAAAATGTTCCGCCCGGGTTATGCTATAGAATACGACTATTTTCCGCCTACCCAACTCAAAATGACATTGGAAACGAAATTGGTAGAAAATCTATTCTTTGCGGGGCAAATCAACGGCACTACGGGCTACGAAGAAGCTGCTTGTCAGGGTTTAATGGCGGGTATCAATGCACACAACAAAGCCCACGAAAAAGACGCATTTATTTTGCAACGTGATGAGGCGTATATTGGTGTATTGATAGACGACTTGGTGAACAAAGGCACTGAAGAACCGTACCGAATGTTTACGTCAAGAGCCGAATACCGTATTTTGTTGCGTCAAGACAATGCTGATTTGCGTTTAACTGAAAAAGGTTATCAAGTAGGTTTGGCAACCGAAAAACGGTATGCACGCATGAAAGACAAACAAGACAAGGTACAAGCCCTTATCAAGTTTTTGAGTGAAAAGAGCTTGACCCCTTCAGAAGTCAATCCGAAATTGCAAGAGTTGGGCAGTGCCGAGTTGATACAGAAAGTAAAAGCTGTTACGGTGCTACGCCGACCCGAATTAGGTTTGGCAGAAATAGCCCAAGTAGATACAGAAATGGCGAATTTCTTGGCAAATTTTGGTGAAGAAGAAAAAGAACAAGCCGAGATTTTGGTAAAATACGAAACGTACATAGAAAAAGAGCAAACTTTGGTCAATAAACTGAAGACTTTAGAAACGTACCGTATTAAGGAAGACTTTGATTTTCAACAAATTAAAGCCTTGTCTGCCGAAGCCCGCCAAAAATTGACTAAAATTCGCCCAACTACCATAGGGCAAGCCTCACGTATCAGTGGCGTATCCCCTGCCGATGTGTCTATTCTTATGGTGTTTTTGGATAAGCAGTTGGGGCAGAGTGAAGATGAACCTGTGGGGTGTGGGGTGTAGAGAATTTGATTATTGTAGTATAGCTTAGCCTTTGATTTGACGTAAATGCGAAAATCAAAGGCTAAGCATATACTACAAATTTTAATCTTCCTTTTTCTCCAGTTCTTCTAATTTAGTTTTTATCGACTCTACAAAATCTTTGAGGCTTTGATTGAATTTAGTAGCTCTATTAAGCTTTTTAATATTATCAAATTGAGTTGATAATAAATCATATTTACTTACATCTGGCTTGCCTTTTTCGGCTCTATATGCTTCCGTAGAATGTAATTTATTTTTAGGTTTCGCAATACACCCTGTATCCTTTTCATTCGGTGTTGCCCACAAAGTAAGAATCCAAGCATCAATTTGTCTTATACAAATAGCATACAATAATTGCTCACTATATAAATTTTGTAGCCAATCTTGAATTTTAGTTACTATTCTATTACGAAAAATAGAAAAATCATTAGAAGTCTTTGGATTAAGAAACTCCTCTACACCATATTCTGTGCAAGTATCACTGTCTAAATGTATTACGATTAACTTATTACCTATTAGTTGATTATTGAAAAAATCTAAAAATGGTATTTTGCTTTCACAATCATTTTTTACATTTGTCCAGCTACCAAAGGTTTTTTCTGATAATACGCTGTCTGTAGCGTCTTTCTCTAATTCGGGACGTATAAACAGAATATCTTTTTTGTCTAAATCAAAGGCATATAAAATATTTCTGATAACCATTTGGTCGGCTCGCCCCTCTGCTACAATACCTATCTTTATCATAAGTTTTAAATTAATAGTTGTCAGAAATAGCTCCCAAATATCCTCTAGTCCATAGTTCAGATAATTTTAATCTTCTGCCCTCTTGTAATTCATGTTCAGGCTTAATCTTTATTCTTTCTGTTGTAGTATAACCTTTACGATTACGATACACTGCAAACAATCTTATTTCATCATCAAATAAATTTAGCCCATCTAAGATAGCAGGATTATGCGTTGTGATAAGCAACTGTTTATCATGTTCTTTGGCTAATTTACAGATTTCTGTCATTAAATATCTGCATAAATGAGGATTCAAAGCAGTTTCAATATTATCAATAGCAAAAAACTTAGGTGTCTTTTTGCTAATCAATAATGTCAAGTAAAATAAGATATGTAATACGCCTTCATTTACATTTTCAGACGAGAAAATATTGTCTTTTTTCAACATTAATTTATCTCTAAAAAATAATAAAGACTTGCTTTGACTAAGTTTATGTCCTTTGTACTTCAATTCATCATTTTTATCTATAAAAAAGTCATCTAACCAACCTATGAAATAAGTATAAGACTTTAGTTGTTTCATTTCCTCAGTGTCTAATTCAGCTATCATACTACCTAAATTCTCTCCATGTATGCCATTCCGAGAATTAATAAACTCAGGAATCCCTCTTAATGATTGGGTATTTAACAAATAGATAAGATAATTATTTAAAATATTGTACTCTTGGGTAAATGAAAAATCTTGCCTTTTCTTCATCTCCTCTATTATTTCTTGTTCTAATAATTGCTTAAACTCAGAACTATTTATAATTTGTCTTAATTCTTTCTGATTTAATTGCCCATCAAAAGATTTGGTTTTATCTGTGTTCTGAGCTAAAAAATTTTTAATGAAAAGGTCGATAGAAGTATTTTTCTTTAATTTTTTCCACTTACTATTTATATCATTTGGGTTATTAGGGTGTAAACTGCAATCTATAGTATTATTGTCATCAAACTTAAAATTTATCTCTATTGTTGGTTTCTTAGTTGTGCCAGCAAAAGAACTTATCATTAAAGAAGGTTTGGCTACTCGTATTCCTTTTGTATAAAGAATTTCTGCATCAATAGTCGTATAAGTTTCAGCTACACTTGCAAACCCCACCGCCTCCAAAATATTGGACTTACCACAACCATTTTCTCCAATAAATACATTCACACGACCTAATTCTATAGTATCGTCTGCAATAGATTTAAAATTTTTGATAGTAATACTTTTTAGCATAATAGTAAGTTTTTACAAATATAAAACAAAGTAGTTTAAATGTAGGGGAAGATAGTTAGGTAAAATCAGTGTATAAGAATCGAGAAACTTATATTTTCCCCTTCAAAAAATCTGCCGTATAGTTCCCCTCCAACTTCACCATTTCTTCTGGCGTGCCTGTAAAACACAAATGTCCTCCGTTTTCTCCGCCTTCTTGCCCCAAATCTATAATCCAATCTGCCGACTTTATGACCTCCATATTGTGTTCTATTATCAAAACTGTATGCCCTTGTTCTATCAGTGCGTTGATAGATACCAATAATTTGTGAATGTCGTGGAAATGTAGCCCTGTGGTGGGTTCATCGAAGACAAAAAATATTTTTGTGCCTTCTTTTACTGCCCCTTTGCTCAAAAAATAGGCTAATTTCACTCTTTGTGCCTCTCCCCCACTCAAAGTGCTGCTGCTTTGCCCCAATTTCACATAGCCCAATCCTACTTTAGCCAATGGTTGCAACCTCTCCACAATTCGTTTTTCGTCTGCAAAAAACGTAATAGCTTCTTCTACGGTCATGCTCAAAACTTCTGAAATTGTTTTGTCTTTGTACGTTACTTCCAATACTTCTTGCTTAAATCTTTGCCCTTTACAACTCTCACATTTAAGGCGTAAATCTGCCATAAATTGCATTTCTATTGTTACTTCTCCTTCGCCCTGACATATTTCGCAACGACCACCTTCTACGTTAAATGAAAAAATAGCTGGCTTGTAGCCTCGTTGTTTCGCTAAGGCTTGGTCTGAAAACAACTCCCGAATGGCATCATACGCCTTGATGTAAGTTACAGGATTTGACCTCGAAGACTTGCCGATTGGGTTCTGGTCGACAAATTCTATTTGGTGAATAGCCTTTAAATTTCCGCCCAATTTGTCCATTTTACCCGTTTCTTCTGCACTTAATTCATTCAAAAACTTACTCAAAGCAGGGTACAAAACTTTTTTTACCAATGTAGATTTGCCCGAACCACTTACGCCTGTAACTACCGTAAGGACTTGTAAAGGAAACTGCACCGAAATATTTTTCAAATTATTTTCCCTTGCCCCTACAATTTCTATGTATTCATTCCAAGTTCTGCGAATTTTCGGAACAGCCACTTGCAAAGTCCCCGATAAGTAAGCAGCTGTATAACTGTCTATTTCTGGGGTTAAATCACTCAATTTTCCTTGAAAAATTAAATTTCCGCCTGCAATGCCTGCCTCTTTGCCAATGTCTATAAGCATATCGGCAGCACGCATCACTTCTTCTTCATGTTCCACCACAACCACCGTATTGCCCAAATCTCGTAATTGTTTAAGAACTTGCACCAAATTTTGTGTATCTCTTGGGTGCAAACCGATACTTGGCTCGTCCAAAATATACATAGAACCTACTAAGGCACTGCCCAAAGACGTAGCCAATTTGATGCGTTGAAATTCTCCGCCAGACAAGGTAGCTGTTAAACGGTTTAAAGTCAAATAGCCCAAACCTACTTGCACCAAATACGACAATCTATTTTTAATTTCTACCAAAATTCTTCGAGCAACTTTGGTTTCATATTCATTCAATACTAAATTTTCAAACCAATGTAAGGCATCTTTTACTGATAAAAGTACAATATCTGTTAAAGATTTTCCTTTGATTTGTTCATTTTCTCCTATGCGTACATACTGCACATCTTTCCGTAGTCTTGTGCCTCTACATTCGGGGCAAGTCATTTTGCTGCGGTATTTCGAGTACATGACTCTGTACTTAATTTGGTGCAGATTTGCCTCCAAAAACGCAAAAAATTCGTCAAGTCCCGCAAAATATTCATTGCCTTTCCACAAAATAGCTTGCTGTTCTGCGGTAAGGTCTTGATAAGGGCGGTGAATTGGAAAATCGAAACGAATACCGTTTTTAAGTAAAGGGTGTAGCCACTCACTCATTTTGTCGGTTCGCCAAGGAGCAATAGCCCCTTCATACACAGACAAAGTTTTGTCTGGAATGACCAAATCTCTATCCAAACCCAATACATTGCCAAAACCTTCGCAATGTTTACAAGCACCGTAGGGGTTATTAAAACTAAAAAAGTTAATAGTAGGTTCTTCAAAGGTCATTCCGTCTGCCTCAAATCTATCTGAAAAAGTAGTTCGGTTGCCATTGGCTAATTGAATAATGCAATTTCCAAACCCTTCATCAAATGCCGTTTGAACGGAATCGGCTATGCGGTATTGATTGTCCTCGTCATGATGTTTTACGGCATTCCTATCTATTAAAAGTTCAATTTTTGTATCATCAGTTATTTTTACAGTTTGAGCCACTACAGTTTCAATTTCCTCCACTTGTCCATTCAAAAACACCCTTGAAAAGCCTTTTTGTAACAAAATTTTGAGTTCTTCCTCCAAAGTTCTGTTGTTGGGTATCAAAGGACACAAAACCATGAACCTTGTGCCATTCTCCAAAGAGTTCAAAAAATTTACAACGTCTGTAGTGGTATCTTTGCGTACTTTTTTACCCGAAACAGGCGAATACGTAACGCCAATGCGTGCAAAAAATAACTTCAAATAATCATATATTTCTGTGGTTGTGCCTACAGTAGAACGAGGATTTTTAGAACTTACTTTTTGTTCTACGGCAATAGCAGGCGACACCCCTTTGATGTACTCCACTTCGGGCTTTTCCATACGCCCCAAAAACTGCCGAGCATAGGCACTTAGACTTTCTACATACATTCGTTGCCCTTCTGCAAACAAGGTGTCAAAAGCCAAAGAAGATTTGCCCGAACCCGACAAACCCGTAATCACAACTAATTGGTTGCGTGGAATAGCAACATCTATGTTTTTGAGATTGTTTACTTTTGCACCTTTGATAATGATGTATTCTTTGGGATTTAATTGGTCTATGTTCTGCATGGCGGTTGGAAATTGAGGGGCTAAGATACGGAAAAAGCAAAAATAAATAGCAGCGAAATAGAAATTTAAACAAAGCCTATTCCCAACAAACAAAAGCCCCCCAAAAATAAGGGTGCGGATATTTGCCTCTTACAGTTAATTGGGCATCTCTGAAAGATTTATGTAAATTATTGGTAGCCAACCAATTACGATAAAAATTTACCATTAACAGTTGGGTAGCTCTGTCGTGGACTTTCCATAGACTCATCATGACTCTGGCTGCACCTGCCGACAAAAAAGCCCTTTGTAAACCAAAAACACCTTCGCCTTGTGCTACTTCTCCTATGCCCGTTTCACAAGCAGACAAAACAACTAAGTGCGTATTTTCTAAAGACAAATTCATCACTTCTACACCTGTCAATACGCCATCTTCTTGTGGGTGCAAAGTTTTTGCATCTGTAAGCAACAAACCACATTGTAACAAAGGATTATCTTGGTTCGGCAAATTCTCTGTAATATTATTTGTAAAAAAACCATGTGTAGCAATATGTAAAAACGAAGTGGGTTGTATATTTTTAATTGTATTTTCCGTAGCTAATGTATCGGTATATACGGCATTAGTTAAATGGTATTCTTCACAAATTTTATGTATTTGGTCTATTTCTGTTTGTACAGCAGGCAACCCTAATAAAGATGCTCCCATCAAAACACCATTCTTTAAAGTGTATGAATTGTTGGCTTGAGTGTTCTTTTTTTCTACAATATCGTAGCTATTGCCCAAAATTATCGTATTAGTTTCATCTATTAAGTAATTGCCTGTTTCTGGGTTCAATAGTGTTTGTAGGTTAATTTGGTAATATGCTCCGTCTGGACACACATACATTGTGAGTTTGTCTTTGGCAATACCTTTGGCAATACCTTTGGTAATAAAATTTACTTTTTCTTGGATAGGTAACCAAAAATTATTGTATGATTCATTGTCTGTTCTTTGTTCCCTAATAGAATATTGGTAAAACTTTAAGCAGCTTGTTTCTAAGTCATTGCCATTGGGCAGTAGCACGACTTGTGGATAATCAGTAGTTTGTGCAGTGGTTAGCAAGCATAAATAATGGGTGGTTGAATCCGTAGGGAATACCTTGACAAGTTCCAAAACCACTTCATTAGTTTGCAAACTTTTCTGTAAATCTTGCCAAGAAAGTTGTTTAAGTAGTTGGTTTTGTGGCAATAAAGTAGCCTGATTTTGTGCAGAAAGTTGCTTTTCTACAGTTTCTATTTCCTCCAAAATCACTTGTTTTTCATTGTTTAGTGCTGTTTGTTGTCGCCAACTATTTGCGTTGCGGTAAGCTAATTGTGCCAGCCAATCTTTTTTAGTTCGCCATTCTTGGTAAAGTGCTTGGGTGGTTGGTGACAAAGATTTTTGCAAAGATTGGTTGAGTTGCTTAAAATTTTTAAACAATAAACCCTTCATCAAAAATTGATTTTCTGCCACTTGCACCATTACCGCAGGATTTTTTGTATAATATTTCAGGGCAAACGTATAATAACTATTAAAAAACGTCAATGTATTTTGGTAAAATTTCAGTTTTTCGGCTTCGCTCAACGCAGGAAAAATTTGTATAATTTCTTGATGTTTTTTAGCTATTACTTGTAAATAAACTTGATTGGCTTTTTCGTAAAGCCCTTGTTTTTCATAAAGTTGTGCCGTATTAAACAAGGTATTGGTATAAAAAACAGTAGCTTCGCCTAAAACACTCCCAAAGATTTTGAGGCTGATTTGGAACAAAGAATCTGCCTTTTGCCAATGCTGTTGTTGTTCATATAACTTTGCTAAGTTATTGATAGTCAAGGCATATTCGGGGTGTTGATTACCGTACAGTTCTTGTGTGATGCTAAGACTTTGTAGTAAAAGCTGTTGGGCTTGTGCAAAACGGTTACTTTTGGTATAAATGTACGCCAAATCTTCTAAAGACGCAGCATAGTCGGTACTTAGTACGCCCAAGTTTCTTTCTGTAATCTTCAAACTTTCTTGGTACAAATCTTCTGCCTTTTTGTAGTCATTTTTTTGAGAATATAAGCCTGCTAAGTTATGTAACAAAGTGGCGTAATCTGTACTTTTTTTACCAAGGGTTTGAGCTTTAATATTTTTAGCTATTAAATAGTATTTTTCCGATTTATTAAAAATTCCTAATTGTTCATATAACAAAGCTAATTGTTCTATGGTATGTGCGTAGTCGGGGTGTAAAGCATCAGTTTGCCTTTCACGAATAGCCAAAGAAGTTTGTAGTAAAGGTTCTGCTTGGGCGTATTTTCCCATAAGTTGGTACAATGTGGCGAGGTTGTCTAAAGAAGTGGCATAATCTAAATGATTTACGCCCAATACCTCTTTTCTTAGTGCTTTGACGTTTAAGTACAATTTTTCTGCTTCTTCATACTGCCCCAATTCTACATGAGTTTTCGCCAAAGACTCCATTAACAGAGTCTTTTTTTCAACCGAAACTTTATCTTGGTAACTCAATGCTAAGGCTTTTTGTAACAAAGGTAGGGCTTTTAGGTATTCGCCTACTGCAAAGTGCTTTTCTGCTTGCTTGTTCAAATCTTTCCAACTTTGGGCTGTTGCTTGTTGCGAATAGATAAAGGAAATTAGCAAAAAAAGAAGTAACAAAAGATAACGCATAGAGATTGGTTGAAGTGACTACTAAAAAAGTTCTCGCAAAGATATATACTTATTTAGTAGTCAAGATGTTACAAAATAGTTTTGCGTATAAGGTGTTATACTTTATTTTTTCTTCTTCTTTTTCTTCACTTTTTCATCTTCCTGTTCGGCTTCTTTGATAAGTTTTTTCCAGTTGTTGTTGTCATCATCAGACAAAAAAACGGTTTCTTGGTACTCATTTTTGCTGATGCTCAACACTTCAATAGGTTTTTCCAAGAAGCCTTCAATATCTTTCAAGAGATATTTTTCTTCGGGGCTACAAAACGAAAAAGCAAAACCTTTCCTCACGCCTCGCCCTGTACGCCCTACTCTGTGTACGTAGTTTTCAGGTACATCTGGCAAATCATAATTGATTACATAATCTACATTGTCTATGTGTATGCCCCTTGCACTCACGTCTGTAGCTATGAGTACCTTAATTACGCCCTCCTTAAACGCAGCCAACGTTTGTAACCTATCCTCTTGTTCTTTGCCTCCGTGCATGGTCAGGCTTTCAATACCTACTCTTGCCATTGCCATTGCTACTCTTTCTACTCTTACTTTGGTACGTACAAAAACTAAAAATCTACTTTCGGGTTTTTCTTTTACCAATCTTTCCAAAAAAGCCCTTTTGTCGTCCATTTCTATAAAAGCTACGGCATGGGTAATATTTTTAGAAATACGGTCTTTGGGAGAAATTTGTATTCTAATCGGATTTCTCACAATAGAATAAGCTAAATCTTTGATGTCTGTATTAATTGTTGCCGAAAAAAACAAAGTTTGGTGTATTTTCGGTAAAAATTTGAGTACGTCTTGTATGTCTTTGTAAAAACCCAAAGCCAACATTTGGTCTGCCTCGTCCAGAATCAACAATTCTGTTTTTGTGATTTTAATATGTTTTTGCTTAATAAAATCAAACATACGCCCCGGGGTTGCTACTAAAACATCTACAGTCCGTTTGAGTTTCGCTATTTGTGGGTCTTGGCTTGTGCCACCATGCAAACACACAATATTTAAGTTTGTGTATTGAGCTAATTTCTCAAAAACCTCCGCAATTTGCAAAGCCAACTCACGAGTAGGTAGCATAACTAAACAACGTACATCGCCAGCCTCTCTTTCTACTTTGTTTTGTAACAATAAATGTAAAGCAGGAATAGCAAAAGCAGCCGTTTTACCTGTACCTGTTTGGGCTATAGCCATTACGTCTTCTCCATTGAGAATAGACGGAATAGCCCTAAATTGTATGTCTGTGGGACGTTTAAAGCCCAAATTCATCAAACTTTCTTTTAATCTTGCGTCTATATGGTAGTCTTCAAATTTCATAGTGTTTGTAAAATATTGTTTATCAAGCTGATAAAAATTTTAGATTGTCATAGGCTTAAAAAAATAACAGCCTTGTAGGTTTTTAAACTACAAGGCTGCAATATACAGCTAAAATCCTAATCTTTGATGATAAACGCCACCATATAAGTTTTAGCAGCACATAACAAGACTTCTTTTAAGGTATATTCTCTCGGCTTCAGTTTCGCCATAGTTGCCAAGTCTACTTTGGGATTTTTGGCAGTTTGTAGTCGATTGCCCTCTATGTTATAGCTCAAATTGGAAGGGGAAAATTTACCTACCAATAAATCATTAGGCAGTAGTTCCCAAGTAAGCCCTTCTTTTTTGTTGCCATGCATAATTTTTACGGTGTATCCCTCTCCTTGTTTTTCCACTCGTATCAATGCCAACATTACTTTGTCACCAATTTTATTTTTAATATCTAATTGATATTCATTAGCTTTGTCTTTGGGTACAATGTAACAAGTATAAATTTGGCTAGCACTTCTTACTTCACCTCTCAAATTGGTCATGTCTTCTTCCAAAGGTAAATTAGAAAGAGTACCAACACGTTGATTTACTTGGTTTTGTGCAAAACGGTAATCTACCAACAAATTATTGAGCCTTTCAATCATGCTATTCGCCTTTGGGCTACCAGCTATCTGCTCAAATTTTGTTTCTTGTAACTCTTTTTCTACTTCTCTGATGGCATATTGGTAGTTTAGTTGTGCCTCTTTGTCATTACCTTTCATCTCTTGTGCAATAGCATAGAAGTAAAAAGCCTCTGCATCTTGGTCTTTTGTGATAATTTCCTGAAAAAGAGGCAAAGATTTATCAATATTATTTAGACAAAAATCTTCTAAGGCACGGTACAATTCTCCTGCATCACTAAATTTTTCATACAATTTAATGAACTTGTCTACAAATACCGCAGGAGCATCTGCCGTTAATTTCGCAGTTGTAGCATTGGCTTCGGCAGATTTGCTTTCAAAGTCCCCAGCTTGTTTTTTACATTCTTGCAAGGCTTTTTTGGCATCTGCCATGTCCTCGTAGTCTTCTGTTAAAACCTTAAAATCTTGTGCTGCTCCCACATACTTTTTGAGTTTGTAACGCAGCCATGCCCTCCGCATCACGTATTCTGTGGCATTGTGCATCGTTATAGCCTTGTCATAATCGTTAAGGGCTTGTTCATATTGTCCCTGCCCTTCATAAGCCACTGCTCTAAAGAAGTAATAATCAGGGTCTTGCGTGTCCAACTCTACAGCTTGGGTGAAATACTTTTGGGCTTCTGCAAAGTTCTTTGTAAAAAAATGGTACTGCCCAACATTAAAAATAGCCAATGAACTTTTAGGGTTATTTTGTGCTACTTTTTCAAAAAAAGACAACAATTTGGGATTGTTTTGGGCTACGGCTTGGAAAGAAAAAAAGCAAGCCAATAACACGAATAAGTGAACAGAATGGCGTTTCATACGGTTTTCGTTAATAGTTGAATCGATAATAAATTCAATATACAAAATTTTACTACAACAACACAACTAAAATTAGTTTTAGCCAAAAATAGGTAAATAACTAACTAAACTACACAAGGGTTTTAAGCCCTTATGGAGTTTAAAAAAATGAGTTATAAACTCAATAAAATAGCCTTGTGAGAAATCCCACAAGGCTAAGTGTCAATTAACACAGTAAGCTAAAATTTAGAAGTGTTACTTCTTATTTCTTAGATGGCGTAACGGCTATGTTTTGGGATTTGCCCATTCTATCACACCGTCATCATCAAAATTATCTTTGGTTGCATAAAAATCAGACTTTTGTCGTCTTCGCATCGCCTCCATACGGCAGTCATCAGAACAGTATTTGGAGTATTGATTGTTGGTTTCGTATTCATTGTAGCAATTTGTACACATTTTTTCAAACAATCTTTCTTCGTCCAGCTCCAAATCTTTTAGGAGTTGTGCCGTTAAATCTCTCTCATTTTCATCTTCGTACTCGTCTATGACGAAAGGTTCTACTGGCTTTTTTTTAGCACCTCCTTGTTGTTTTTTTGCCTTTTCTACCACATTTTCCTTATTTTTTTCGGCTTTCATCGAGAAATTTCGAGAAAAATACCTTTGTGGAACTTGGTTGTGCAATGTTTCCAATCTTTGTCGCATGACTTGTTCCCTTGCCTCCACTTCAGATTCTCTGTCATTCGAGATTTGGTGCGTAGTATAAGCTACTAACATGGGTAACAAAACACTTAAAATGATAACAACGAAATGCACTTCTCTAACCGCCTCCCATGTCCAAGTCAAATTCATGCGACCATACACCGAAAACGACACCACACAAGTAATAAGGGCTAAAAACCAAGAGGTAAAAACTTGCTTACGGATACCAAAAATCACGATACACAATAACAAAAATGCACTTAGAAACACCGCAGGGATATGATTAAAAGCTCCCCAATCTGGTCGGTATTGTGTCATGAAATGAAAAAACATACTCTGAAAATTGCTGAACTCTACGCCCAAGCCTATCAACAAAATAAGAGTGAGTCCCATATTTTGTTTGAGTTTGAAATACAATTCGTTCATGCTCGTAATAGTTTTATAGTGAATTGGAACTCCTCAACTGATTTGATACTACAAAACTATACCGCCAGACCGTAAACTATGTGTGGTCTAAAAAAAGATTTGAAAAATGTTTTGGTGGGGATAAAATGTATAAGAAGATAACGAAACTAACGAACAATGAGTTTACGATTCATCATCTCCATTTACCTGCAAATTATCTATCATTTTTTGGGTCAATTTAATAAAGGTACTGACTTCTTCGGGAGAAAAATTCTGTATGGCTTGCATTCGGTAGTCAAATACATAAGGCAATAAGATTTTGATTATCTCCTCCCCAGCTTTGGTCAAACAAATACGGTATTTTCTACGGTCATCGGCATCATCTTTTTTGAATACCCAACCTTTCCGAAGTAACTGGTCTATGATACGTGCCGTAGTGGGGGCATCTTTCACAGAGTAATTCGCCAATTCTATTTGCGTAGCCTCATGGTGTTCTTGTACTTGTTTTAGCACGACCCACTGGTCGACAGTTATATCTACCCCCGCCGCAAGAAAGGCTTGTTTTGCATTATGACGATACTTTTTAATGGCTACTTCCATCAAAAAAATATATAGGTTAGACATCTTGTCTTCTGCAAATATCATGTCGTACAAATTAGGTTAAGACTAAGAAATAAAATGGGTACGTAAGCAAGTCTTTATTGAAATATATCACAAATTTTATGAATAATTGTATATTGCACAAATAAATTTTCAAGATAATGACAACAAGCACTATCTTATGGGGCATAGTGGCGGCGGTAGGTTTGTACTTGCTTGCTATGTGGATTGTCTATCAAATCCAAGAATATTTCATTTTTAAGCCCGAAAAACTGCCCGCCTCCTTCCAATTCAAATACACTATTCCGTTTACAGAGTTGTTTTTTAATATGGAAGATGGTGCTATCATCAACGGTTTATTGTTCCCTGTGCAAAACTCTAAGGGTTTGGTCATTTACCTACATGGCAATTCCAGAAGTATAAAAGGTTGGTCTAAATATGCCAAAGATTTTATGCAACATGGTTTTGATGTGGTCATGGTAGATTACAGAGGTTTTGGTAAAAGTATTGGTAGCCGTAACGAAAGAGCCTTGAAAAATGATATGCAGCACGTTTACCAATATTTGACACAAAAATATCCCGAAAGTCAAATTATTATTTATGGCAGGTCTTTGGGTTCGGGCTTTGCTGCCAAATTAGCCTCGCAAAACCACCCTCGCATGGTCATTTTAGATGCACCTTATTACAGTCTTAGTAAAGTAGCTGAAAGATTTTTACCATTTTTGCCCATTCCTTGGATTTTAAAGTACAATGTCCGCACCAATGCCGTCATAAAATATGTGAGATGCCCTATTCGAATTATACATGGCACAAAAGACCGTCTTATCCCCATTAGTGCCAGCGAAGATTTGGCTGCTATCATGCCTTCACAGACTATTTTGTATGCTATAGAAGGCGGAGGACACAATAATCTTCCCTCTTTTCCTGTGTACTACGAAGTTTTACAAAAAATTTTGGACGAGGCTCTGCAAGTTCCTTATGAGAAACATTTGCATAGACCTGAATTGTTTTAGGTAATTTTCAGAACTATTTTTTAAACTATTTTCAATATCACTTTTATTCTTTAAATTTATTTTAATACATCAAGCATAAACACTAATTTATTAAATTTAAAGTATTTATATTTAGTAACTAAACAGTGTTGTGCCTTAAAATATTATAGTAAACTTGTCCGACACCTATTAGTGTCGTGCTTTAAAAACTTATAGAAGAACTAACATTTCTTTAAGAAATGTTAGTTCTATACAATTTCTGTATAATAATTTATAGCACGACACTAAATAATTACTGAGAGTTTATCAAATAAATTTAAAGATATATATATACCTATGCCTATTCACCCTCTACTCCTCAATGCCCTCAAAAACCAAAAATGTGTATTGGTTTTGGGGCATGATGCCCTCCAACTGCCGTCTGAAAAGAAGTATTACCAAGAGGTGCTGCAAAAAGTGGCTGCTACCTTTGAGGAGGATACTTCGTACAAAAAAGACGAGGAATTTATGTATGTAGCCCCTACGGTAGAAAAGCAAGTGTATGAGTACATAGCCAAAGAGTACCAAAAACTACCTGCCCCTACTATGTACGACAAGTTGGCTGCGATTCCGTTTTTTATGTTGTTGAATACTTCGCCTGATGTGTATCTCAAAAATAGTTTTGAAAGCAAAAAGCCAGACGGTTTTCAGTTTGTGTATGACTACTACCAAGCCCAAGTAAACCCAACACCTGTACCCAAGACCAACAATGATGCCCCCCTACTTTACAATCTGTTTGGTACGGTGGAGCTACCCACGACCTTAGTATTCTCTTATAACAAATTGTTTGGCTATATGGACTCACTTATAGGGCAAAAATACAAACTGCACGCCAGTATGACAGCACAAATAGCAGATGCAGAGTCTATTGTATTTGTAGGTTTGCCTTTTAATAGAATTTACTTGAATATGATTTTTTGGTTGTTGGGTTTACAAAGTATGCAGTACAAGAAATTTGCAAGTGGGGTGCATTATCCTGAAACCTCTGAATTTGTAAAAAAACAATTTACAGTAAGTTTTGTGAATGAAAATATTGCAGAATTTATAGAGGAATTGTATGAGGAATGTAAAAGTGAAAATATTTTGCGGACTTTTAAAGCCCCACGTATTCCACTAATAGATTACGAAAACAATACCCAAGAAGGGATAAGCAAACGAAAACAAGAATTATTGGAGTTGTTGGAAGGGATAGATTTCCCAAGTGTATTTGAACTGTTGGACAATTTGGGCATAGAAAAAATGCGGACTGAGGAGTTTAAAAAGGAATTTATGCACAAGGATAGAAGCTACGATTTTAACGACAGAATGAAAGTTTTTGTAAATAGTTTACCAATATAACCACCACTAAAGTACCTCGGCAGTGGCTTGGGCTGCCCCGTCAAAACCCTGCCGATGGTTATTTGACTACAAACCATCGGCAGGGTTTTGACGGGGCAGCCCAAGCCACCGCCGAGGTAAAAATAAAACGGATATGAAACAACGCTATCTAGGCAGCAGCCCTTTTGAGACTGCGGATAAAGATATATTTTTTGGGCGGACAAAGGAAACGCAAGAATTTGTCGATTTGCTCAAAGTGGAAAAGCTAATTATTCTCTATGCCAAGTCGGGTATGGGCAAAACTTCGTTGATAAATGCAGGGGTAATACCCAAACTTGACGAGGAAAAACGGTTTATTCATTGGTCTATACGGTTGCGAGGGTATATAGATGCAGACAGGTCTATGCAGCCCCAAGATACGCTGCGGTTGGCACTGAAAAAGCTGCCCACTCCTGCCAATTTTGTAGGGGCATTGGCAGAAAAAGCCACCGACACCACCGAAAAACTATGGCTACACCTCAAAGCCCTGCAATACGAAAAAGCTACCCAAGAGGCTACCCAAAGTAGTTTAGTGCTGTTTTTTGACCAATTTGAGGAGTTGTTTACTTACCCTATGGCACAGCAGCAGGCTTTCAAAGATACGTTGGCGAAACTCCTGCAAGCCCCACCGCCAGACTTGCTCAAAGAGGCTGCCCGCAACTTGACCGATAAAGAGCAAATAGCCTTGTGTTATGCTCCGCTTGACCTCAAAGTGGTGCTAATCATTCGGGCAGACCGTATGAGTGGCTTGGACACGATGAAAGACCACCTGCCCTACGTCCTCCACACGACCTACGAGATGAAGCCCCTCACCCGCCGACAAGCACGACAGGCAATAGAAGAACCCGCAGCCAAAGAAGGGGAGTTTGCTACGCAGCCGTTTCGGTATGACCTCCGCACCCTTGAGAAGATACTGAACTATCTGAGCAGCACCGAACAAAACGGAAAGGTGGTGAGTATTCCGATAGAGAGTTTTCAGCTACAAATCATCTGTCAGTTGGCAGAGAAAAAGATATTGAGCCAAGCCACCAAAAGCCCTGCAATGGTTGTGCCTGATGATGTGGGTAATTTGGATACAGTGTTTGAGCAATACTATGGCGAAAAAGTAAAGGAAACTACCACCCAAGCAGCCGAACAGTTGGCGGTGCGGAAACTGATAGAAGAAGACCTGATAATGGAGGGGCGAAGGCTGAGTTTAGACGAGGTGTTTTGTAAGAAAAGATTAGCCCCTGCCTTGCTGCAAAACTTGGTAAACAGCCGACTACTCCGCCTCGAACCCAACAGCACAGGGGGCTACTCCTACGAGGTAAGCCACGATACGCTGATAGACCCGATAGAAAAGGCAAGGAAGGAGAGGCACGCAAAAGAACAACGCCAAAGGATAGTTAAGATTGTGGCAAGTGGTGTGGTGGTTTTGGCGGTTTTTGTGGGGATAATTGCGTATGTGTATGGCTTGTATGTGAGTGCAGAGGAGGCGAAACAAAAGGCGGAAGCAGCACAAAAAGAAGCAATAAATAACCTCGAATTGTTTAAAATTGAGGAACAAAAACGCAAGCAAGATAATATCAATAAGCTATTGACAGAAGCAAGTAATTTTGAGAAATTAGGGCAGAAAGATATTGCTATATTGCGGTTGCAAATTGCCCTAAGTATAGATAGTACCAACCAAGTAATTATTAAGGAACTTAAACGGATACAACAATGAAATTAAAATGCTTTTTCCTATCCATAACATTCTTTTTGTATGTGATGCCAAGCTTTGCACAACAAAAATGTGGCTCTTTTGACTTGCTAATGAGCAGAGGCAATGACCACTACAAAGCAAAACCTGCACGTTACCAAGATGCTATTAATGCGTATATGGCTGCAATGCTCGACTGTCCTGACAAAGCAAAACAGGCACAAGATAAAATTGCATTGGTGTTTAGGGAAATTGAGGGGTTGAAAAATTCTGCGGAAAAGGCGAAGAAAGAAACGGAAAAAGAACAAGAAAAAACCAAACTAGCCCTTAGTGAAAGTGAACGGCAAAAAAATATAGCTCAAACTGCCCTATTGAAACAAGTAGAAATCTACCAAGAAAACATCAATGAAGCTCTCAACCGTTTTGAAATAGTAGAAGCAAGAGTCGAATTAGCTAAAATAAAGCAATTCAGTATGAACATTGTGCCACAGCAAACCATAGTTGCCTTAGAAAAACAAATAGCTGATAGTCTACAAAAACTACTACCTGAAATGGTAAAAGTAGAAGGAGGGCAGTTCATTATGGGTTGTAAAGATAAAAAAATGAAAGTTTGCAGAGATAATGAAAAACCAGCACATCAAGTAATTATTAATAATTTTTCAATAGGCAAATATGAAGTAACACAATCCTTATGGACAAAAATTATGGGGGACAATCCTAGTAATTTCAAAAATTGTGATAGCTGTCCTGTTGAAAGAGTATCTTGGGATAAAGTTCAAGAATTTCTAAAGATATTTAAAACTAAAACTGGTTTATCTTTTCGTCTACCAACAGAAGCCGAATGGGAATATGCAGCTAGTGGAGGTCAATTCAGTAAAAATTATGAATATTCAGGTGCAGATAGTTTGTATCTTGTTGGTTGGTATAACGACTCATCAACGCATCCAATAGGTCTTAAACAAGCTAATGAACTAGGATTATACGATATGAGTGGTAATGTATGGGAATGGTGTGAAGATTCGTATGATGAGATGGATAATTTTTATGAAACTTGTAAAATACAAGGTATAAAGAATAACCCAATTAATATACAACAGAGCAACTATAAAGTTTTGAGAGGAGGCTCATGGGGTAACAATGCTTCTAGTTGCCGAATCACACATCGAGATAAATATGTTCAGCATCATCCTACTTTTAATTTTGGTTTTCGTTTAGCAAAATCTGAATAAAATATTTACTATCAATAGGAGTGGCATTTTTTTAAGTATTTGACTATTAACGTAAGTTGCGTAGTATCAAAAACCGTAAAATCTCATCATAAATTATCAAATTTGTAATTTCCACACTACAATTTGTATTATATTATGAGAGATTTTACGATTGCAATATATTGTTTTTTAGATGATTTAGTAAAAAAACTATCCCCAGAAGTTCTTGATAAACGTAGAAAGCTGAATGATGCTCAAATAATTACTACAGTTATCCTTGCTGCTCGTTATTTTTATGGTAATCATCAAAGTGCTTGCGTATATTTGAAAGAACATTGGGGCTTTAATATACCTAATAAGAGTAATTTTAATAGAATATTACATCATCTAAGTGATTTACTTAGTGAAATATTTTACCATTTGGCAACAATATTTAAATGCTTAAATTTAGAGAGTGTATATATTATTGATTCTTTCCCTGTTGCTATTTGTAAAAATATTCGGATTTCGAGGTCAAAAATAGTAAAAGACAATAGTTATAGAGGCTACAATGCTTCTAAAAAAGAGTTTTTTTATGGTGTAAAAGTCCATATCATTTCTACAGGTAGTGGTGTACCTGTAGAAATGCTCATTACCGCAGGTAGTGTACACGATAATGCAGCTTTTCAACATATGGATTGTGATTTGCCTGCTCATAGCCATTTGTATGCAGATGCAGCCTATTTAAATGGCGAAATGAAGTCTTTGTTACAGGAATTTCATCAAGTTAAGTTAAAGGCTGCTACAAAGAAAAACAGTAAAGAACGAAATACATGGGCAGAAGAATTAGAAAATAAGTATTATAGAAAACCTGTTGAAAGTTCTTTTTCATGGATTACTAATTTCTTTCCTAAAAAAATACACGCAGTAACTATTGAAGGGTTTTTGCTAAAACTATTAATTGCTATTATCGCAAAAATATTACATCATGCTATGGAGGTTTAATCACTTCATAGTTACTACGCAACTTACGTTATTAATATTTCACAAGTATTAAAGACTTGTAAAACTAAAAAATGTCACACATACTGTACTATAGAAATTGTTTAGGACTTATAGATAAGTAATGAAAAACAATAACTTAGAAAAATTATTATTTTCTCGTTTACTTTATGTCTATTACCCAATAAGTTTGACACTATCGAACACATCAAGTTGGTCGCATTATTTGGAACTCATTAACATAGAAGACGAGTTAGAACGGAGTTTTTATGAAAAGACTTGTGTGTATAAAAAATATTCGTTGCGAAGAGTACGGAGGCACTTTGTATCTCGTTATCAACTGTATTTGCCTAATAAAGCCGAATTGGAACAAAAACTGAAACAAATCTTATGAAAAATCTTATTTATTTTTTTGCTATTTGTTACTTGATGGCACAAGCAGCTATGGCACAACAAAAATGTGGCTCTTTTGACTTGCTGATGAACAGAGGCAACGACCACTACAAAGCAAAACCTGCCCGTTATCAAGATGCTATTAATGCGTATATGGCTGCAATGCTCGACTGTCCCGATAAAGCAAAACAAGCACAAGATAAAATTGCATTGGTGTTTAAGGAAATTGAGGGGTTGAAAAATATGGCGGAAAAGGCAAAGAAGGAAACAGAAAAGGCACTTGTGGAGGTGGAAAAACAAAGGCAACTTACATTACAAAATGAAATGAAAGCTATTGTTGCACAAAAAAATGCTGAAAAAGCACTAATATTTGCAGACTCTTCAAAGAAAGTAGCCGAAGACAATAATGAACTTTTTTCCTCCTATGCTTCCATTTCATTTAATTTCTTTGCTAATAAACAACTTAATCAAGAATTTTTGTCATTTATTACCTCATTAGGCAGAGAGAAAGAAATAGATAGTATTCTTACTTCACTTATTAAAAAAAATGATTTTATGGACATAGAGCATTGGAATAAAATGTTACCATATATGTCTCTTAAACAAAAAGCAGAGTTGATGTTAATATTGGGGAAAGGGCAAGCATCAATTAAAGATGTTAAAATCAAACGTGATAAAATTCCGCTTGAGAATACTGCCAAAATTCAGGAATTATACTTTATTACAAATCAAGATTCATTTTTATTGGCACAAAAATTTATGAATCGTCCCGTTTTACAACTTATAGCAAATAGTCTTTTCGAGAAACAACTCTATTTTGAAGCTTTGAAAGTTTACGATAAAAATTTGAACTTACTTGATGAAATTGATAAAGAATCTCTATCTAAATTAAAAGTAATTTATTTTATTTTAGGTAACTATAAAAATGCTTATTATTATGCTTATAGAGAAACAGACTTAGAAACAAACAACTACAATAACTGGAGAAACCTAAGTTTCTACGCACTTTTTGTTGGCAAGCCCCAAGAGGCAATTCAAGCAGCTAAAAAAACATTACAATTAAACCCAGAAGCAGTGAGTGTAGAAACGAACTTAGCATTAGGTTATTTGTTTGATAATCAATTAGAAGAGGCAAAAAAGATTTATCTGAAATGGAAAGGCAAAAACTTTCCTGATGATAAACGTCTTTGTGATGAGATATTCTTAAAAAGCATCACAGAGTTAGAAAAAGCAGAAATTAGTCACCCTGATTTTGAAAAGGTTAAGAAATTGTTTGGGAAGTAAAAATCCACCAACTCTTACCAAATTGCCAAATAGAGTTTTAGGAGTAATTTCTTTTGATGATTAGGTTAAGTATTGACAGTACCAACCAAGTAATTATCAAGGAACTTAAACGCATACAACAATGAAACTAAAATACTTTTTTCTATTCATAACCTTCTTTTTGTGTGTGCTATCGAGTTTTGCACAGCAAAAATGTGCATCTTTTGACTTGCTGATGAACAGGGGCAACGACCACTACAAAGCAAAACCTGCACGTTATCAAGATGCTATTAATGCTTATATGGCTGCAATGCTCGACTGTCCTGACAAAGCAAAACAAGCACAAGATAAAATTGCATTGGTGTTTAAGGAAATTGAGGGGTTGAAAAATGCGGCGGAAATAGCAGAGAAAGCAGCAGTTTATGCACAAAAAACTACTGAAAATGCCCTTATAGAAGTGCGAAATGAAAAGGAAAAAACCAGATTAGCTTTACAAGAGAGTGAAAAACAAAGACAAATTGCACAAAAAGAAAAGTTAAAAGCAGATACTGCACTTGTAATTAGTGAAAATCAAAAAGCTAAAAACCAAAAATTAGTTAATGCTTTTTATTTTTATGAAAATAAATTTGCTTTGGCATTTAACGGTTCTTTTTATTTTATTGATAAAGAAGGTAATCAAATAAAAAAGTTAGGAGAGTGGAAAAAAGCAGAACAATTTTCTCACATTGGACTTGCAAAAGTATGGAAAGGAGATACAGAGTTTGGTTTAGATACATTAGGCAATATACATTATGTAGCATACCAATTAAAAGATTTGAATAGTAAAACGACTTTTCTAAATTTAGAAAAAGAATCAACTATTGCTAATAAAGTATTTCAACAAATTAAGTTGCAATTTATGATTTTGCACGGCAAATATTTCATTTATGATGATGAGAGTAATAATGATAAATCAAGAGGATTTACCCTTTCTGATGAAATTATTAATTTACAAGAATTGAAATATTTAGAAATAAATAATTTTAAAATGGATTATTTATCACCAAACATAGGGAAACTTAAAAAATTAGTAGAGTTAGATTTAACTCAAAATCACTTAAAAGAATTACCCACACAAATAGGAGAACTAACTAATCTGAAAACACTAAACTTACTTGGTAATGAATTATCAAATATTCCAATAGAAATTAGCCAATTAAAAGCATTGCAAACATTAGAAGTATCTCAAAATAAAAATCTTAATATATCTACACTCTGTAATATATTCAAAAAATATCACAAAAATATTAAAATTTCTACTTATATAGACGGTGATAACGGAAACTCAACTCTTCTGTTTATTAGAATTTCACCGTTTACATTTGACACAAAACTACCTACCGAAATTGGAGATATAGCAAACTTAACAGAGCTAAATTTGAAGTATTCAACATTAGAAACTTTACCAAGTTCTATAAACAATTTACATAAATTAGAAATATTAAATTTAAGGGATAATAGATTAAGAGAGTTATCTCCCCTAATAAATAATTTGAAAAATATCAAAGAATTACATATAGGAGGTAATCGTTTTTCTGCACAAGAAGTCTATAAAATAATAAATTTATTACCCAACTTAGAAGTTTTAGACATTGGTGATTTAGCTCTAATTGACTTACCAATGAATATTTTTGAATTGAAAAAACTAAAAAAATTAATACTAATTAACTGGAATACAAGAGATTATGCAGGAAGAACATATTCTCAATTTTCTCCTGCAAAACAACAAGAAATCCGCCAGCTCCTGCCGAATTGTAAGATAATTTTTTATCCTTACTCATTGCTTTGATGGGGCTATTTGGGCAGGAGAGAGGTATGTAGAGCAAAACAAAGGAAACGAGGAAATAGGTTACTTATCTAATTTGGCTATGGGCTATCTCTATCACGGAGAGTATATGACAAAGCTATGGCTATTTATCGGCAATATAAAAATGAAAAAGATAGCAGCGAAAGAACAGGCAAAGAAATATTTTTAGCAGATTTGGCAGATGTAGCAGAAGCACAAGTCCCCGCCAAGCAGCCTGCGTTAGTGGAGCAGGCGAAGAGGTTTTTGGAGGAGTAGCTATTTTACCTCGGCAGTGGCTGCAAGCCCTGCCGATGGTTTGTAGTTAAATAACCATCGGCAGGGTTTTAACGGGGCTGCCCAAGCCACTGCCGAGTTTTTTTTGAGTTTTTGTTCTAGTTTCCATTATTTCATTCTATCTTACTGCATTTTCAAACAAGGATACCTATGCAAACCGAAACTGAAAGAAAATTATCTCCTGAAATTCAGACCTACTTGATAGAAAGGTATGATGACCAAGTAAAATGGTATGATGACAAAGCCAAAACCAACAAAAAAATATTTATGAACTACCAAAATGCTATCATCATTTTGGGGGCTATGATACCTATTATCTCTGCTGTTTTGACTTCGGGTTTGTTTGATTTTGTGTGCCAAAAATGTATTAATTGGGACAAAACGGCTACGACTATAGCCTCTATCATCTCCGCTACGATTGCTATCATTGCAGCCAAAGATAAATTGAACCAACCTATGAGCAACTGGTACAGCTACCGCAGCATAGCCGAAAACCTCCGCAAAGAAAAGCACTTTTTCATGTTTTTGGTGGGACCCTACAAAGGCTTAAAACCCAGAGAAGCCGAAGAACTTTTTGTAGAAAGGGTAGAAACGACTATAGCCTCAGACATTAGCCGTTTTATTAACTCCTCTAAAAACAACCAAGACACTGAACCGAAGGAGGAAGAAGCTAAAAAGGCAAATAAGGAGTAATAGCCACTCAAATTGTGGATTTGCTTTTTGATAATTGATTTTTATGAATTATAGATTCGCCTAAAGGCAAATATACTTTTAATTTATTATTTGATAATAAATTAAAAGTATATGTTTTTTAATTAAAAATTTACTAATTAAAATTATCCATTAGCACTTACGGTGCTGTTTTCCCCAAAGGGTTTTTAATATACCCCCACTTGCCACCTTGTTTTACGGCACACACACCGTCATAAAAAGAACCTGCATCTTCGAAAATAGCACGAATCACATAATCTCCCTCTTTATTTACAAAACCATATTTACCGTCTATACACACACGAGCCAAACCTTCTGAAAAAGAGCTTGCATCTGAATACTGCGGTACAATCACTATTTTCCCTATTTTACTAATAAAACCGTACTCATCTTTGTATTTTATCACTGCCATTCCTTCTTTAAAAGGGTGTGTGGGCAAGGGCATTTTAAATACCATTTGATTATTCTTATCTATAAAATAACCTTTGTTGTCTTTTTTAACCGCAGCCATTCCTTCGCCAAAATCATCTGCACTTTGGTATTCTAAGGGTATTGCTAGTTTGCCTGTTACATCTATGTAGCCCATTTTTCCATTGAGGCGTACTTTGGCTAAACCTTCATAGAAATTGCCTATTTCGTCATACTGTGGTTTTATTACCCATTTGCCTGCTTTATTGATTACACCCCATTTATGGTCTTTCTGTACAGCTGCCAAGCCTTGATGAAAGTCGTTGGCGTGTTCAAATTGTGTAGGAATTACCATTTTACCTGTAGTATTAATGTAACCATACAAATGCCCCACATTAGGCACAGGCAACAAACCTTCTGAAAAACGGTGGCTACCCATCAAAGACAACTCAAACTTATGGTCAATCACTAATGTACCAGATTTATCTACAAAGCCCCAAATACCACTTTTTTCTACAGCAGCTAAACCTTCTGAAAAAGCCCTTAATCCATCAAATTCTGGCTTAATAACTACTTTGCCTATTTTATCAATAAAACCATATTTATGTCCTTTGGAAACACCCGCCAAGCCGTCATAAAAATCTCCTGCATGGTCAAATTGCGGTTTGACCAACCAATCAAAGCCTTGTTGGGCATACGCAATGAGATAAACAAAAGAGAATAATAAAAAAAAGGGTAATAGTTTTTTCATAGTAATTTCAAGGTAGCAAACAAAGGGCTAAATCTGTAAAAAAAACAAAAAAAATCAAATTTACAAGCAAAAAAAATAAGACTACCCACAAACTATTGTTGCAGGATAGTCTTTATAAATGTAAAAACTCTATTAAAAGTTACTAAAGTCTGTAGCATAGACTTTAGTCTGTGCATACAATCTATTGATAATCAAATAACTAGTTTGTATTCACCAATTTACTACTTGAATTAGGCAAATAAGCTAAAAACGCCAACGCAACCGCAGAAGGCAACATAGCAGCCCAAAAAGTATAAGCAAACATAGCAGGGTTATTATTGTAAAGCCACCCAGCCATAAAAGCCCCCGAACCTATGCCCAACTCCATAGCCAAATAAGACGTAGCTAAAGCCCTGCCCCTGTTGGTGTCATTGGTTTGGTCTATAGTCCACGCCAATACAGTAGGCGAAGCAATACCCATGCTCATACCGTACAAAAATATGCACATAAACAGCGTAGTTGCATTGGTAGCAAAGCCCATACAAGTCAAGGCAATAACTTGTAAAGTAATACCCCAACGTAGTACTTTGATTCTACCGTATTTATCAGATACCTTACCTGCATACAACCTTACCAAAATAGAACCAAAAGTATAAAAAGCCATGAACAAGCCTTTATTTTCAATATGTAAAAATTGGCTAATATCAGGCGATATAGTAAGCACTGCCCCAAAAGCAATGGTATAAAGAAACATGACTGTAGCAGGGTGAATTACTGTAGGCTCTATCACGTCTTCTGCATGAATATTGAAATGATACCATTTCAGAGATTGTTGATGTGCTAAAGTTTCTTTGACAAAAAAGATAAGCAACCAAGACAAAAAGCCCAAAAAGCAAGACACATAAAACATTGCTTCTAAAGAGTAGTGCGAGGTAATGAAACTACCCAAAGAGGGACTAATAGCCGTACCAATATTAGCCAATAAACCCATAAAGCCCATAGCTTCGCCTCTTTTGTTAGGTGGCACAATGTCTGCCAAGATAGCGGAGTTGGCTGTGGGGGCTGTTCCTGCACAAAAACCATGTAGGAGGCGTACCATAAAAAATCCAAAAATTGTACTTAACAAAGGGTACAATAAAGCACAAATAGTACAGATAGTTACACCAAAATAAATAATAGGTTTGCGACCTATTTTATCTGCTAATTTTCCACTAAAAGGTCTTGAAACGGCAGCCGTAATGGTAAATAAACCAATGATAAAGCCTTTATAGTCGGCACCACCTAATTGGCTAAGGAACTGCGGAAGTTCGGGTATCAACATATTGAAACTTCCAAATAAACAGAGTGAGCTAAAGCATAAAATGATGAATTGAGGCGAGTAAATACTTCGGTCTTCCAAGTTAGTAATGATGTTTTTAGTTAGTAATATCTGTACGGCTTTATACGGCAATGTGTGTAGAAGTAATCTTAGAAAATCGTTAAAAAATCACAATGCTATCTACAGTATTGTGCCGTAACAGTCCATTGTGGACGTTTACGCAAGGATTTAATAGTATAATGTGTTTTAGATTTTTCTAAAATTCCCACGCCCAAAGTGTCTAAAGACAACTGAAAATCAACAACTTTGCCATACAAACCCTGATATTTTGCCCCTAAGCCTTCTATATCAAACCTAAAAATGCCTTCTCTGTCCACATCATAAATCCTAAACTTATAGGTTTGTGGAACAGCACTATTCAAAGGTTGCCATTCTAAATGATATTCTCTTTCTAATTCACCTACATAGTGAAGTTGCGTACTATTTTTATGACATTCTGTACTATACACCTTAGGTCTATGAAAAAACTTCCACGCAATAGCCACTACAAAACTTATCCCCAAAACAGTCATAAGCCTAATAAAAAATTTTTTTGATAAAAAAGGAGGCTTTACACTTTCAGTAGGTTTATGTTCTGTTGTTGTAACTAATTCTTTTTCTTTGGGTTTTGGATTGATTACCAATAAATTACTCACATCTACAGGTAAATGATAGGCTGCGGATACTTGTGTGGCGGTTTCACAAACTACATTCAATAACTTTTCTTGTGGGGGCAACAAAGGCGGTAATTGCTTACGGCTGTCATAAAGTAGTTCCAGCGTGGCGGGGGACGTTGTTTCTAAAAACTTCCACGCCTTAATCATGGATTCTTTACGTTCTGTATATTTCTGTTGAATAGTTTGTTGTGTTGTCAAAGGCAATTTGGCAAAAGCAGGCGAATGTAATGTAACTTGTGCAGCCTTAGCCACTTCTTCTAAATACTTTCTAATCAATAATTTAGCTTCTTCTTTGATAGGAAAAGTAAATTCAGATGGTAACTGCGGAGGTGGTGCTACAGGCTCTACTGTTTCCGCTACTGTTGTATGTTGTATAGAAATTTCTTGCTGAATAGTCGTTGCAGAGCTGCCTGTTTCTTCAGGCTGTACTTCTTCTAAGGTATTTTGTTCATTATCATTAGTATTTTCTTCTATAATTGTATGATTTGTAGGTACAACAGGAATTTCTACAAACTCATTCATTGCCTCTTGTTTCAAATCGTGCATACGAAACAGTGGAATATCCAACTGTTTAGCTGCTTCTTCTATCTCAAAATTTTCTTTTATGTCTAAAATTCCTTGATTTTCTTGTAATTTTTGTAGAATAAATACTTTTAATCTTTGTTCTGTTAAGGTCAAGTTCATAGTGGGTGCAAACTTTTTAGGTAGTATAAATACTACGTAAAGATAATAGTTTTGGAAACGAATACTGAAATTTATTTGCTACAACTAATCAATTTTCCGCCCTTTCCACGTATTTTTTCCTGCTAATTTTACATAAATACTTCTTAAAGCAATAATACATAAAGCTAAGATTTTAGGAATATGCAGTAAGATTGTTACTAAAATACTTTGCTGACTCAACAAAGCCAAACAAATATTCATGATGCAAATAATTGTAAAACAAGCTATTAGCCCTAATAAATGCCATTCATAAAAAACAGTTACATAAGCTCCTGTTATCAAAAAACAGTAGCATAACAACGCAAATATACTGTTACCAAAACCTGCTAAAAAATTCTTGCTAAAACCTTTAACAGCCTCATTACCATTCAAATACATTCGGCAGTATATCAAGCCCTTAGGTAATAGAGTCATTGCCTTTAAATGGTGTGATTTAATAGATTTTACGATTTCAATATCTTCTGTAATTTTATTTTTAACTTTTTCGTGCCACAAATATTGTTGGTAAACTTTTGCGTCAAAGAACATAAACTGCCCATTGGCTGCTGCCATTGAAGGAAAAGAAAATTGCTCTATCCAACGCAGAGGCAACAAAGTAAGCAATAAATAGTGCATGATAGGCACAACTATTTTTTCGCCCCAAGTCTGCATAATTTGGTCTGGAAACAAAGACAATAAAGCTACTTGATGACACAAGGAAGTTTGTACGGCTGCCTCAATCAGTTGTTTTTTAGGAAGTACATCTGCATCTAAAAATAGTAAAAATTCAGGATTTTTTTGCAAAGCTGCTTGTGCCAACTGATGACAAGCCCAATTTTTACCTAACCATTTAGGCGGTAAGGTAGTGCCTTGTAAAATGGTCATATCAACTGTTGGGTGTTCTTGCTGAAATGCTTGTAAAATAGCTAATGTATTATCTGTGGAGTTATCATCTAATACAAATAGCTTGTAATGAGGGTATTGGCAAGCTACTAAGGCTGTTAAAGTATTGCGAATATTATGTGCTTCGTTGCGTGCAGGAATCAGAATAGCCACTAAGGGAGTAGTAAGTACATTGTTATCAAACACTAAATAAGGTCTTGAAAAGTAATTATACAGTGTGATTCCGCACCGCCACAATAAAAAAGCAACTGTAATAAAAGCTATATAGGTCATTGTAAAGAATTGTAATAATCTACGACTTGCATCAAATCTACTCGGCGTGTAACATCTATCTTTTTATCTTGTATGAAACTTGTTATTTTTTCTTTTTGGTCTTGTAACAAGTCAATTAAATCTGCTTTTTTATCCGTAAATTTTATGACTTTACCACTTTTTTTAACCAAAAAATAGTAACTATCTACTAAGACAGGTACATTTGTAAATACGGGTGTACCTAAACCATAGCTATACATAGGCGTACTGCGTTGTATAACAGATTCTCTATTCAGCAAAGCAACTTTGTTGCCATCTGCCAATAACTCAAAAAAGACAGGAGAGTCATAACCAGATGTTTTTTGATAAGGCAACGAGAAAAAAGTACGTGGCATTTTACTTACAAAGTCTAAAAAATCAAAAGATTCTGTATTATGCGAACTGTATGTTTTCACTACATTGTTAGCAAGGCGTAGTTGCAAGCTATTATTTTCTAAATTGTACTTTATTAAGCCTGTGTAACTTTCACCATTGAACAACGTAATTTCGCCTTCATGCCAAGCATCTTTGGAAAATTCTTGTCCTTTGAGTAAAAAAGATGAAAATAAAAAAATAACTAATAATGCAATTTTATTTACAAACATTGTAGATAGAAAATAAGTTTTTTATATTTATACTTAAGTAATTTTTTTGTAGTAGAGTCCTTGCTGCGTACAATCAAAATTACTTTTAAGCCACAGGATTCAGTACAATACTAAATACGGTAATAGAATTTACATCACGTCCATAGTAGAACTTGTCTAAGGCTTCATACATATTTTTAGCCCTGAAATAAGACGTTTGTAACTCTTTTTTATTAGGTTCTGCCCACTGTATCGTATAAGAACTTTCTTGTTCTCTATAAGTACGTACATATTCCAACATTTTTTGCAAAGCATCTAATTTATCAATCCCTAAAAGAGAATGGAATAAAAATGATTGGTTATGACGGCGATTAACAGTAATTAAATTGAGTTTAGTTTGATTATTTTCTTGTAAAAAGTCAAAAATTAAATTACCTTCAATGCCTAAATACGACTCTATGGCTGCTTGCAAACGTGCTGTTTCTATATATTGGTCTTGTGTCATAAGTGTAGAATCTTTTAATAGTGATAAATTTACATATAGTTTATATAATTTTCATAGAATATGGTTTGTAAACCATATTCTATGAAAATTATTACAATAAAGTTTATTTTTTGATAAAACTTCTTAGAAAGAAAGGAATCATATTTAGAGGTTTTACCAAATTTCTACGGTTAATCAACCCTTCAACCATTTTTAGGTCTTGTTCTTTGGCGAAAATGCTAAAAGGCAAGTAAAAAAATTGTCCTCTGGTAAGCCATAATACAAAGGCATCTTTGCGAATATCAGCACGTTGAAACTTATCCCAACCAATCATAAAACCTTCTGTTTCAGTTCGTTTAATCGTAACATTCTTGCTATCAAACTCATAAAACATTTTTTCAAACATAATTTTAGCTTGTTCGGCTTGTGTTACGGCTGCAAACTGTGCCCCCCAAAAAAGTAAAAATAGCAAGGACAATAACAACGCAATGCCAAAGCACCACCAAAAAGCCCCTGATACAAAAATAGGAATGACAAGGATAAGCACTGGCACAAACCATGCGTACCAAAATTCTTTGAGGGAAGTTTCTAAGGCAAATTTGATGTAAAATTGTTTGTCTAATTCGTACTTTTTAGTTTTTACTACGATACCCGCAGGGCGAGGCACTTGTTGTTGTACTTTTATTTGTTGTTTACCCATAAAATTTGTATAAATAATAGTTTAGATGTGTACATTTGCTAAAAAACACTATTTCCAAGACTTTATTTTGCTTGTATTGGCATAGACAAAGGTACGTATTTTTGGGCGAATTAATTTTGTTTATCCTGAAATATCTAATTATTCACGAAAATTATTGTAATTCGTAACTCAAAATTGTTTGTTAGTCTTTATGATGTCGCAAAACTCAAATTATACGTCTGCCGAAGTTTGGCTGTCTTTGTCTAAACTGCTTTTTATTCTTTTTATTACACTGTTTGTTGCACAGTTCATTGCTTACGGCTTTACACTGCCTTTGTTGAATTACAGTGCCGAAGAATTGGAAGCATTAATCACTGCCCCCAAAGAGTATCCACATCATCGCATGGCATTTTTATTGTTAGAAGGTATTATTAGAATATTACTTTTTATAGCTGCACCCATGTTTTTTTTGAATTATGTAGATACGGGTAATGATGCTTTGACTATACAAACAAATCCAAATCCGAAGGTAATTTTATGGGTATTACTGCCTGTGATTGTGATTACGGCAATGCCTTTGGACTCACACATTATCGCATGGAATCAGGCTATTCGTTTACCCGATTTTTTAGCCAGCTATGAAAATTGGGCTTTGGCAAGAGAACAAGAGGCAGCAGACTTGACCCTTTTTTTAACAAAATATGAAAATTTTATAGAATATATCATTGGTTTGTTAATTATTGCCGTTGTGCCTGCGGTGGGCGAAGAATTGCTTTTTCGTGGGGTTTTGCAAAATAAAGTGAATTTATTATTAAAAAATCCGCACTTGAGTATTTGGATTACGGCTTTTATTTTTAGCTTTATACATTTTCAGTTCTATGGTTTCTTTCCAAGAATGTTATTGGGGGCTATGTTTGGCTACTTGTATTGGTGGTCGGGCAATTTGGTAATAGCTATGGTGGCACACTTTATTAACAATGGCTTTACATTGACCATGATATATTGCAACCAAATGGGTTGGACAGATTATGATTTACAAAATGCCTTTCCTATTTCTATTACGGCTATCACAAGTTGCGTTTTTTGTGCTGCCTTGTGGATTTTTTGGAAAAATACAACTAACGACCTACGAAATTCCTAAAATTGTACTTAACCTATACAGCATATATTGTACTTAAACTTTTAAAAATGTTTTTTAAAGAAGAACTTAGTCAAATGAGTGAATTGCAGAAACGTATGATTTCTGCTTCATTGGGTGCTTTACTGATTGTAAATAGTATTTATTGGAGTGAATGGACATATTTCGCCATATTTTTTGGTATTTGTATGTTCTCTCTATTAGAATTTTACAAACTTTTGGGCTTAGACGGCAACTTGCCTTTGCGTACTTTTGGTACATTAAACGGATTATTACTATTTTCTTTGAGTTTTTTTATAGAAAGGTTTGACCTCAATACAAAGTATTATTTTTTGTGTGCGGTGTCCCTTACAGGTATTTACTTCATTAAACTGTATGTCAAACGAGATTTAAAACCCTTTGCTAATATTGCCTTTACATTTCTGGGAATTATTTATGTAGCCGTACCTTTTTCCTTGATAAATGTATCAGTATTTTTTAAGCAAACGTATAGTTACCAAGTCATTTTAGGCACAATGCTCATTTTGTGGGCTTCTGATGCAGGGGCTTATTTTGCAGGTAAACGTTTTGGCAAACGGAAATTGTTTTACAGAATTTCCCCTAAAAAAACATGGGAAGGCAGCATTGGTGGCGGTTTAGCTGCCTTGTTTATCGGTTATGTCTTTTCGTTTTTATTTACAGATTTGCCCTTGTGGAAATGGCTTTGTATTTCTGTGATTATTGTGATAGCTGGTACGTATGGTGACTTAGTAGAATCTTTGTTTAAACGCAGTATCAACATCAAAGACTCTGGCGGAGTGATACCGGGACATGGTGGTTTTTTAGATAGATTTGATAGTTTGTTGCTGTCTGCACCGTTTATTACGGCATTTATTAAAATACTGATTGATTTTAACTAAATCTCAACACCTCTATCTTTCAATTTTTCAGGTTGTTATGATTTAAAAAGTTAGATAATCTTAAAGCTGTAATGATTAAACATTACAGCTTTTTTTATGATAGGTAATAAGACATCAATAACTAACTTCTAAATACTCACTTCTCTTTACTACACAATTTTATCCCTCAAATTTTCGCATAATTTTTTGTGGTGTTTTGTCAATTTCCTACCTTTATTTTCCACCAAAACACTATCGAGTAATGACCAACAAATTAAGTTTTATAGCCTTACTACTTTGTGTAAGTAGTTGGTTTTCAGGTTTTTTAGTTGCCCAAAATATGAAAAACAAAAGTTTAGGAAATTGGACAAGTACGCAAAATGTACCCAACGGCGTTTTGTTGCAAACAACTTTCGGGAAAATCCAAATTACGGCGTACTCACCCGATATGATACGAGTACGAGCCGTTAAAGACGACTTCGGCAGAGATTTTTCGTACAGTGTGGTGTACCAAGCCCCTGCGGTGGCGGTAACTGTAAAAGAAGATGCCGAAAAAATTACCCTCACAACGGCAACTTTGCGGACAGAAATTAGCAAAAATCCTGTACGTATTCAGTTTTTTAGTGCCAAAGGCATTTTGTTAAATGAAGATGACAAAAGTTTTGGCATTAGTTGGATTGGCGACCAAGTAAGCAACTATAAAAAGCTACAGCCCCAAGAAAAATTTATAGGTTTGGGCGAAAAAAGTGGCAACCTCAACCGAGCTGGTGAAGGTTATACGAATTGGAATACAGATGCGTGGCTTTATACTGCCCAAACAGACCCTTTGTATGGTTCATATCCGTTCTATTTGGGCATACACAGTGGCACACAATACGGCATTTTCTTTGATAATACGCACCGCAGCCATTTCAATTTTGGGGCTTCCAACAACCGTTTTGCCTCTTTTGGGGCAGATGGTGGCGAAATGAACTACTATTTTATTCATCAAGAAAATGTAAGCAAAATTATAGAGGCGTACACTTTGCTTACAGGGCGAATGTCCTTACCGCCTTTGTGGAGTTTGGGCTACCAACAATGCCGTTATAGCTATTACCCTGATAAAGAAGTCTTGAATATGGCTAAAACTTTTAGAGAAAAACAAATTCCTGCTGATGTTCTCTATTTGGACATTCACTACATGGACAACTACAAAGTTTTTACATGGCATCCGCAACGGTTTCCGCAACCGCAAAAAATGTTGAAAGAGTTAAAAGATTTAGGTTTTAAAACAGTCATCATCATAGACCCCGGGATAAAAGTAGAGGCAGGTTATGAAGCCTACACAAAAGGGCTACAAGAAAATGCCTTTGTGAACTACCCCGATGGCACAAGCTACACAGGGGCAGTGTGGGCAGGCTGGAGTCATTTCCCCGATTTCACCAAACCAACAGCCCGCAAATGGTGGGGCAATAGTTTCAAAGGTTACGTTCAAGATGGTGTAATGGGTTTTTGGAATGACATGAATGAACCTTCTACTTGGGGGCAAAAAATGCCTGATTTGATAGAGTTTGATTTTGAGGGAGAACCAACTACGCACCTCAAAGCCCGCAATGTGTACGGTATGCAAATGGCACGCAGCACGTATGAAGGCGTAAAAGGGCTGATGAATAACCAACGTCCTTTTATCCTCACAAGGTCGGGATTTTCGGGAGTACAACGGTATTCTGCGGTGTGGACAGGCGACAACACATCGAGTGATGACAATATGTTGATGGGTATTCGTTTATTAAACAGCATGGGTTTGGCGGGCTTATCTTATGTGGGCTATGATGTAGGCGGATTTATTGGTGAGCCAAGCAAAGAATTGTTTGGTCGTTGGGTGTCCATTGCCACGTTTTCGCCGTTTATGCGTGGACATACAATGGTGGATACCAAAGACCAAGAACCTTGGAGTTTTGGCGAAAGAATAGAAGATTTGTCGAGAAACTACATTAGTTTGCGGTACAAATTGTTGCCATATTTGTATTCTTCTTTCTACGAAGCCACCCAAAACGGTTTGCCTGTGCAGCGAAGTCTGGCAATAGACTACACGCATGATGCCCGTATCTATGAAAATAAGTACCAACACCAATATTTATTTGGCAAAAATCTGTTGGTTGCCCCTGTGGAAAGCATCAAAGAAATTACAAAAGTTTTATTGCCTACACACGAAGGCGGTTGGTATGATTTCTATACAGACAAACATTATGCAGGCAATATGGAGGTATTAGAAGAAGCACCTTTGGACAGTTTGCCTGTTTTTGTGAAGGCAGGAGCAATATTGCCCATGCAGTCTGTAGTGCAAAATACGACTGAAAAAGGCGACAAAACTTTGTACTTGCACGTTTACAAAGGTACGCAGCCAACGGACTTTGTGTATTATGAAGATGACGGAGAAAGTTACAACTACGAAAAAGGAGAGTTTTTGAAACGAAAAATTACGTATAACCCCGACAAAAAAGAAATTGTATTGGAGGCGGTAGAAGGTAATTTTACTTCAAAATTTGACCAAATCCAATTCGTTTTACACCAAGTAACAGACAAAGCTAAGTCTTTGACTATCAACGGTAAGGCTGTGGAAACACAAACCGTAACGGTAGAAATGATGAAACCTTTGTTAGATTTTAGTGTGAACCCCGCCCCAAGTATCCACAAAATTACGCAAAACGTAGGTGTAAAAGTGGCGAATGAAAAAGGTAGAATTGTGGTGAAGTGGTAAATAATCCTTCGGACTATTTAAAAGTATGATACTAAAAATGCTTTGATTTTAACCCCACAAGGGCTAAAAGCCCTTGTGGGGTTGTTTCGTAATAATTTAACAAAAACCTTAGAAAAAAATCTCTTGTGCCAGCCTATACGTATTGGCGTGGGCTTCTACAATATCTGTAATTTTTTCGGAATAACCGCCGCCCATGCTGCACGCCACAGGAATACTATTTTTTTTGCACATTTCCAATACTAATTTATCTCTTTGCTTGCAACCTTCACGACTTACTTTGAGTTTGCCCAATTTGTCTGTTGCCAAAATGTCCACTCCCGACTGAAAAAACACAAATTCTGGGGCTACTTCATCTACTAAACGAGGCAAGGCATTTTGCAATAATCGAAGATAAAGTGTGTCATCTGTACCATCTGGCAAACCAATATCCCAATCCGATTTTTCTTTGTGCATAGGGTAGTTATGTTCGCCGTGCATACTAAAGGTAAAAACTTGGTCGTTATCCCTGAAAATTTCGGCTGTGCCGTTACCTTGATGCACGTCTAAATCTATGACCAACACCTTTTTGATAGGCGTGTTTTGTAACAAATAATTGGCTGCTACCGCAATGTCATTGAGCAAACAAAACCCTTCGCCTCTGTCTGTAAATGCGTGGTGTGTGCCACCTGCAATATTCATAGCCACACCATACTCCAAGGCATACAAAGCCCCTTGCACCGAACCTTGTAAAATTGTAATTTCTCTTTCTACCAAAGCCGTCGATAAAGGAAAACCTGTTTTGCGAATTTCCTGCGTGCTAAGTGCCAAATGCTGTAATTTTTCCCAATATTCCTTTGTATGTGTACTCAAAATGGTGGCTGTGTCGGCTGGACTTGGCGTAAAAAAATTGCTGGGTGTGGCTGTACCTTCATACAACAACTGTTCTGGCAACAACTCATATTTGAGCATAGGAAAACGATGCCCTTCGGGTAAGGGGTGAGCATAAATAGGCGACCAAGCTATTTTGAGCATAGTAAGACTGTATAAGTAGAATAAGTGATGTGATAGTCAAATTGTTTTAAAATATGTTATTTATGCTTTCTTAGAGTTTTTTCCATGGGTGCTACGGACAACAAAGGGTGGTTTGTATCGCAAAAATTATGGATACTTATCTGTTATCACAGATTTAGCATTCTGTTCTAATGCTGATTGAATAAGAATCCAATCATTTGGATACCATTCATCATTGAAGAATTTTATTACCAAAAAATTATCTATAATATCAATTTTAAATTTATCCTTTATAACATTACAGTAGAGTATATTATACTTTCCCTTCCTTATCTTATATGAATAAGAAAAATTTAGGGGAGGTAGCAGAAAAAAATACACTATTATTTCATTATCATTTATGAATATAATTTTTCGTATAGGCTTACCAAACACATAAGATATAATAATACCAAATATCGTATAGAGAAAAAATAAAATACCAAAACTCATGTATCTTACTGTTTCATGCGGTGATAATAAGTCCTCAAAAACTACTAACGGATTCATAGTCTTACCATAAACTATAATGAAAAATATTGGTAATAGCAACCAAACAAAAAATAAAATAATAAAAAACAATAAAATGTTTTTATAATTTTCTTTTTTACAATAAATAGTCATATACAAAATTTTTTTTTCCTACAGGTACTTTAACATTTAGCTTTTCGCCCCATGCTGTACTTTCATAACACACAAAACGTAATAATCTGTAGTTCGTGTTATTTATCTCAAAATCATCAAAGAAAATGGGCTGTGAGCCATGTTCACTGAGCAAACTGAAACGCAAAACGTACGCCTCGCCTTAGCTTGTTTTAAATGAACTGCTAGTGACAAACGAAACTATGTACTATTTACATGAAATATTTAAAATCCATAACTTATTTAGTCTTGGTTTATATACAAAATTATTAGAAAATAAACAATCAGGTAATGTTTTATTTGTATCAAACAACTTGTATTGTTCAGTTGAATATAAATTTTTTCTTATTAGGAATCTCTCTTCAATATCAACATAGTAAAAGAAGTTATTAAAAATTCCAATTTTAAAACCAATATTTTCATCGTTAAGGTAAATTGAGTCCTTACTAGAATTCAATGGTAGTATTTTATTTTTTTTATAAATAAAATAAATTTCATTAGTTCCAATATCAATAAAACCATAATTAGGCAGTTCTGTAATCGTTTTATTATGTGCTACAAATAAAGCTCCTCTGATTTCTTGCAAATAAATTTTATTATTTAACGTAAGTTGCGTAGTATCAAAAACCGTAAAATCTCATCATAAATTATCAAATTTGTAATTTCCACACTACAATTTGTATTATATTATGAGAGATTTTACGATTGCAATATATTGTTTTTTAGATGATTTAGTAAAAAAACTATCCCCAGAAGTTCTTGATAAACGTAGAAAGCTGAATGATGCTCAAATAATTACTACAGTTATCCTTGCTGCTCGTTATTTTTATGGTAATCATCAAAGTGCTTGCGTATATTTGAAAGAACATTGGGGCTTTAATATACCTAATAAGAGTAATTTTAATAGAATATTACATCATCTAAGTGATTTACTTAGTGAAATATTTTACCATTTGGCAACAATATTTAAATGCTTAAATTTAGAGAGTGTATATATTATTGATTCTTTCCCTGTTGCTATTTGTAAAAATATTCGGATTTCGAGGTCAAAAATAGTAAAAGACAATAGTTATAGAGGCTACAATGCTTCTAAAAAAGAGTTTTTTTATGGTGTAAAAGTCCATATCATTTCTACAGGTAGTGGTGTACCTGTAGAAATGCTCATTACCGCAGGTAGTGTACACGATAATGCAGCTTTTCAACATATGGATTGTGATTTGCCTGCTCATAGCCATTTGTATGCAGATGCAGCCTATTTAAATGGCGAAATGAAGTCTTTGTTACAGGAATTTCATCAAGTTAAGTTAAAGGCTGCTACAAAGAAAAACAGTAAAGAACGAAATACATGGGCAGAAGAATTAGAAAATAAGTATTATAGAAAACCTGTTGAAAGTTCTTTTTCATGGATTACTAATTTCTTTCCTAAAAAAATACACGCAGTAACTATTGAAGGGTTTTTGCTAAAACTATTAATTGCTATTATCGCAAAAATATTACATCATGCTATGGAGGTTTAATCACTTCATAGTTACTACGCAACTTACGTTATTTATTAATGCAAAATATCTAAAATTTGTTGGATTTCTATATAAGGTATTTTGTTTATCAAAAAATTTATTACTATAAATAACCTCTAAATTGTGATTATATATATTAATATAAAATAAATTGGTGCTATAACTTGAAAAAATTATAGCTATTCCAAGATTACCAACTAATAACCTTTTGTGATATGTTAGATGGGGCAAGGTTATTTTCTTTTCAATTAGTCCATTACTCATATTGAGCTTATAAAGACTTCTGCTATTTGTTATTCCATAAAGATGAGAAGATGTATGATTTATAACAGAACATAAAGCAAAACTACAATCACTATGCATAGGCTGTTCAAAATGAATAGTGTCTTGGCAATTAGTATTTATATTTGAAAGCTTTTGACAATAAAGTATATTTACTAAGTATAATAAAAATACAAGTAAAAAAAATAAAATGCGAAAAGACATAAATAAAGTATTGAGATTAAAAGTAATATAAAAAAATTTATTGTAGTTATGTATTAACTATTTCTTTTCAAAGACACTCCTCCATACTACAGGCTTGATAACGGTATGCACCATTGAAAGGGCAAGAACTTTTGGCTACTTTTCCATAAGGATAATAGTCTGTACATGAAGTAACCGTAAGTGCTTGGTCAGTTGGTAGTTGTTTTACCTCAAAATCATCAAAGAAAACAGGTTGTGAGCCATGCTCATTGACAAGATATAACGGAGAAAACCCCGAAGTTTCACCTTTGTTAGGATTATTGCCCTTGCTGCCTATTCTGGTAAAATCGCCTTGTGAAAATTATATGATATTTGATACAGCTATAATACTTTGATTTTCAATGGAAAACATAGCAAATGAAGCATATTAATCAAAGCTGTTTTTTCTATGCTTGTTGTACATACTTCATCACAATAAACAAAAAATAATTGGCATTTATTATCCAGTGTAATAATAGCTATGAAGTCATATCCAACACCTATAGATAGATATTTAGGTATAGGAAAAGATAATTTAAAATCATACTCTAAACTTTTTAATAAAAAAATAGCCTTATTGTTAACTATTTCCTCTATTAAAAATGGCGTATATGATTTTTTTACAACTTTATTTGTATTTAGTTTATAATATCCTTTAACCTGATTAATGGGTATATTGATATTTTCTAAGAACTCTATAGCATATTGTTTGTTAATTTCTTTTAAATGAAGTTCTAGTTCAACAAGCTTTTCATTAAAAGAAAGCATCCTAAATAAGATGATAAATATATCAATCCATATAGTTAGTAACAAGAGCAATAATAACCAAATGTAATACAACAATTTAAATAATTTATTCATATTTTTTAGTTGTTTATAAAATTAACTCACTACTTAATAGTCCGTACATTAAAAAAACTTGATAATCAATGTTTTGTAAAAAGTATAATTTATTGATAAGCAAGCTATTGTTTATTTTAAGAACTGTTACTTCTAAAATATACAGACTATTGCACTTGAATACTTATTTAAAAATAGCTTCTACACTGCCACTACCTGACCAGTATCCAAAACCACCACCAATAGTACAAGCTTGATAACGGTATGCACCATTGGAAGGGCAAGAACTTTTTGCCACCTTACCATAAGGATAATAGTCTGTCCAAGAAGTTACTTGCAGTTTTTCGTTGCTATTTTTATGAATTATCTCAAAATCATCGAAATAGGCGGGCTGCTGTTCATGTTCGTTTGCTAAGCTAAAACGGAGGAAACCAGCTTGACTTAGCTAACTATATTTGTTAGTTGTAACACGCACTGCTTTCTGTTCTAATGCTGCTTTGACAAAAATCCAATCATTACCTTCTAAATCACTAGAGGATATTTCAAAATCTTCTCCTATATTAACTAATTCAACAGTAATTTTTTCTTCTAATGAACTTCTACGAATGTTATAACTATGCTTAGTTAATTTGCAAGCATATTGAAATTGAAAAGGTGGAAGAATAAAAAAATACAAAACAATTTCTCCCTCTGTAAATTTTATCTTTCTAAAAGGTTTTTTAATTGCCCTTGCAAAAATAATAGTTACTACAAAATAAGTAATCCCAACAGCAATAAGAGCTGATGTTTTATTTTGCACCCTATCATCAAAAATTTCAAATAAAGCCTGAGACCCTCCACCTGCTAAGCCTTCTAGTACAACAGGAGATACTAATAGCATAAAGATGGCTATTAAATAAGTGATAAACACAGCCTTTGTATGTGTTTTTTTACAAAATATAGTCATATATAATTTTTTCTCTGTTGTAGTACTATTCTCAAATCTCCAAACCTGCGGTTATACTTTTCCCTACATACCAAAAGTAATTCAGGAGTAGTTGTTTTGCCAATAAAAACGATAGTGTCGTGCTATAAATTGTTATATCTCTTGCTTATTTGTCCGACACCTCATAGTGTCGTGCCTTAAAAACTTATAGTAAAACTGATTTTTTCAAAAAAATAAGTTTGATAGTGTTCAAGAAGTTGTATAAAGATGTCATCTTTTAGAAAGATGACATCTTTATACAACTTCTTGAACACTAAGTATAACAATTCATAGCACGATACTAAAAGGTGTCGGACAATTTTACTATAACTTTTTAAGGCACGACACTAAAGTTTTTATTACTAAGGTTTCTTCCACCATTATTGGTCTTATACCCAATGACTCCACTTGCCCATCAAACGGAGAAAAAGGCTTAAAATTATCTTTAAAAATATATTCAATATTTATTGATAATTAAAAATTGTTTTCTACCTTTGTACTACCGTTTCAGTAACACAGTTGAATGTCAGGGCAATGTTTTCAGGTAGTTTTCCTCTGTCATTCAGTAAGCTCAATTCTACTACACACATTTCTTATTTAAAAATGGAAAAACACTATGGAAAACAGAACCAACATGACCTTGCCAATTCATTTGTTATTGAGCCAACAGCTTATTTTGTTACGTGCCACCACACAAATTTATACGCAAACACAAACAGCTTACCCTATCCAACAACCTTTGCAAGCCCCCTTGCAAGCATGGTTTTAGGGCTGTATATGCAGAATTTTTGTCGTGTATATTTTTACAGAAAACCTATAAGATTTTTAAAACCTTATAGGTTTGATTATCAATAATTACAATTTATTTCTTTAAAAAAACAGTAAAGCTATGAGAAATTTATATGTAAAACTTCAACATCATGTAGGCTTAACCCTTATTCTCTTGATAGGTTTGGGGGTAGAGTTTAGCAACTTTCAAAGCCTATTTTTCCGTTTTATGTCGCAATACAGGGCAGACTGGGGAGGCTTCAACCACTTACCTGCTGCGTGCCTTAGTGCCTTTTTGCTGCTATGTATTGTTATTTTTGGTATTCGCAAACAGTTCTGGTTGTCTTGGTTGTTGGCTTTACTGACTTGTATTGTGTCTTTTGCAGTCTATAACCGCATGGGTTTGTCTTGGCATTGGGAAGAAATGACCGAAGTTAATTTCGTAGTGCTGTTATTAAGTGGTTTGTTGCCTTTGTTGGTGGCTTATACTACGCACCAAATTACGCAAGAAGAAGGAATGGACATGGACACAACACAACAACACACAAGAACGGCTACGGTAACCGTATTAAAGGAACTTCGCAAGTTACAGGCTCTTACGGCTGCTGCTTTGGAGGCAAATCAAAATACGCAACGCCTTCAAAAAGTACAATCTGTTGTAGCTCAGCCAGTACGTAGTAATAGAGCTTTGATACAAAAGATTAAAAAGACAAATACATCTAAGCAAGCCGTAATTTCTTCTGTACCCACCGAAACTAAAAGTAGAAAATTGGTGGCAACGGTCATGGCAGACAAAAAACAGCCCGATATTATAGAAGAAAAGCCTAAAAAAGAGTTTAGCAAGTACCAATTTACTTGTGAAGTCTGTGGCAAAGCAAGCAATAATAAAAACCACTTGAACAAGTATTGTTCTGTGTTATGCAGAAACGAAGGACTAAAAAAGAAAAAAAACACGACTTTCTACACCCAAAAAGATGATTTTGATGCTAATGGCGTGATAGAATGGAATAAAAGTCCAGAAGACTTAGTTAAAGATGTGTAAAACTTCCAAATAGTAGTTTTAACAGTGCCGACTAACCACTTTGCCACTTGGCAGGGTGGTTTTTTAGATTTGGGTACTCCCCTACCCCAACAAAGAAGAACTGCTACGAAGTCAAAAATTGATTGATAAACAAAAATCTTTTGAAAAACCCAGTGTTTTTGTGTAACTTTGCCTTATATTAAACATCAACGCATGGAAGATAAAAACAAGGGACTCTTGAAAAAACGTACTGCCTTAGGTCGTGGTTTGAGTGCAGTATTGTCCGACTCCGAAAGTGTATTACAATCAGAGCATCGTGTCATTGCTATCAATGAGATTCCCGTTGCGTCCATAGAAGTCAATCCTTACCAGCCTCGCACTACTTTTGAGAGGGAAGCCTTAGAAGAATTGGCAGAGTCCATCAAATTGCATGGCATTATCCAGCCTATTACAGTTCGCCAGTTAGATGAAAGCACTTTCCAGTTAATTTCAGGAGAAAGAAGGCTACAAGCTTCCAAAATGGCAGGACTCGACAGGATACCTGCCTATATACGTACCGCCAACGACCAACAAATGTTGGAAATGGCGTTAATAGAGAATATCCAACGTGAAGAATTAGACCCTATAGAAATAGCTACAAGTTACCAACGGCTTGTGGCAGAATGTAACCTGAAACATGAAGAACTGGGAGATAGAGTAGGCAAAAAACGCAGTACAGTAAATAACTATATGCGACTTTTGAAATTGCCACCAGATATTCAGGCGGGGTTAAAAGACAAAAAATTGAGTATGGGACACGCCAGAGCTTTGATAAATGTAGAAGACATAGCTTTGCAGTTAGTCATTTACAAGAAAATTATAGAAGAAGATTGGACAGTAAGAAAAGTAGAAGACTATGTACGCAATTTGGCAGCTACTGATGACAAAAAAGAAGTAGCCAAAAAGCCCCAACTTCCTGTAGAACTACAAAAAGTACAATCTAAATTATCTAGTCATTTTGGGACAAAAGTAGCTATTCAGAAAAATGGCAGCAAGGGAGAAATAAAAATACCGTTTTTATCTGATGAAGATTTAAATAGAATTTTAGAGTTAATTCAACTATAAAATATACTAATGTACTAATGCAAAAGTATAATCTTTCTAAAAGATTACACTTTTGCATTAGTATTGGAAAATTACAAACTAAACTTTTGGTGAATAGGTCTTACGTCAGTGCCAGAAAGACGTAGGTCTTTGGCTAAATTATTCATAAAGTTTTGCTCACGTCCTGCATAACTACGGTCTGCTGCTACCAAAATAGCTGCTTGTTGATAGACCTGTAAAGCAAAATTCTTATCTCTCCCTGCTTGTCTTACTGCATCTTCATACGGTAGAGGATTCTCAAATACAGCCATAATTTCTTGGCGTACCAAATCTTGGTCTGCTACATTGCTTGGGAATAATTGATTTACTGTTTGATTGATTAACTCATGTACTTGTTGTTCTTCGGCTTCGTTAAACTCTCTATCTGCTCCTACTGCATAGCTCCAAATACTTACACAAACTTGCGTAGCTGCCATACGAGCCTGATATAATTCTTCTGCCTCTTGGCGAGAATATGCACCTGCTGCCCGTTGTTGTTGGTGCGAATTTCTGAAATACTCCACAGCATAGCCTACACACGCACCAATAGCCATAGAAGCCAAATTACCAAACAAAGAATTATTGTTATTAGAAGACGAGTTGCCACCACCTCCAAATAGCAAGTTTGCAATATTTCCTAAGTCAAAATTACTATTATTGTTGGCGTTACTCTCATAGTTATCATTCACATTATCATTAATAGTATTGTCTTCGTAGTTATTATTATTGTCATAACTACTGTTATCATAGTTATTATTAGGATTGTCAAAATCAAAGTTTTCATTCAAAACTTCCTCGTCAGGGTTATCCCTTACAATACGTACAGGCATGGATTTGTTTGTTTAAAGATTGAACCATGTTGAAAGCTACGAAAAATATTTAGACAATTCAAGATTTTTATAGGGTGTTTTTTATTTTTTTGGTATGTAGTGCTTACTTTTGCGGTTTACGTTATTGGTATAAGCGAAAAATCATTCCTTGTAAAACACTACTTTGTTTTACAATTAACTCTTTTGTCGAGTATCACTTAAACCCTGAAACAAGTTGAAAATTACAGAACATCTTAAAAATGCTAAAAAGACTTTGTTTTCTTTTGAGCTACTCCCCCCCCTCAAAGGCGAAAGCATACAGTCTATTTTTGATGCTATCAATCCTCTCATGGAGTTCAAACCTCCGTTCATAGATGTAACCTATCATAGAGAGGAATATGTCTATAAAAAACGTGAGAATGGTTTATTAGAAAAAAGGTCTATTCGTAAACGTCCGGGTACGGTTGGCATTTGTGCTGCCATTATGAACAAATACGCTGTAGATGCTGTTCCACACATCATTTGTGGCGGTTTTACCAAAGAAGAAACGGAAGATGCTTTGATAGATTTACACTTCTTGGGCATAGAAAACGTATTGGCTTTGCGTGGCGACTCTATCAAATCCGAAGGGCATTTTGTACCTGAACCACAAGGACATGCCTATTCTACAGACCTTATTAAGCAAGTCGTAGAATTGAACAATGGCAAGTATTTAGACGATGAAATGCAACACCCAACCCCTACAAATTTCTGTATTGGTGTGGCGGGCTACCCTGAAAAACATTTTGAAGCACCTAATTTGAACTCTGACCTAAAACATTTGAAAGAAAAAGTAGAATTAGGAGCAGATTATATTGTAACACAAATGTTTTTTGACAATAGCAAATTCTTCGAGTTTGTGCGTAGATGTAGAGAAATGGGGATTGATGTGCCAATTATACCGGGTTTGAAACCTTTAGCTACCAAAGGTCAATTAGTTTCCTTACCTCGTTCTTTTCACATGGACTTACCAGATGAGTTGGTAGAGGCTGTTAATAAGTGTAAGAACAATGAGGAAGTGAAAAAATTGGGTATAGAGTGGTGTATCATGCAGTCTAAGGAGTTGATGAATTTTGGCGTGCCTTGTTTGCATTATTATACAATGGGCAAATCTGCTGCGGTGTATCAAATAGCTAAATCTTTGTTTTAGTACACAGTTATCAAGATTTTGCTTGTTCATCAGCCTTCTCTCTGTAATTTAAGAGGAGAACTCCACAAAAGTTTCAAACTCTTGTGGAGTTGCTTTCAAAACATATATTAGGTAGTACATAACTTTTTTATATTGGTTTTATGATTAATAAACTCAAATGGAGGCTTTTACGAACATTGCGTTATTGCCAACACTTATTTCCTACTACAGCACAACAGCAAGCCATTCGGATTTTGAAAGAGCAAGCCAATGCTACACCCATAGAGGCTACTTCGCATAAAGAATGGCAACATTTTCAGGAAACTCTAAAAAATTATATAGCTACTAAAAACCCTCTTAATTTTTTGCAATGGGACGTTATTCGTACTACTATGTTTTATGGTGGTATAGAAGAAACGGAGTTACTCAGGTTGAAAAACAGCAACCATAGTGCTTTGTACCAAGAAGTTATGATAGAAGATAGCTTGGGTAATCCAACTCCACACTATTGGCAAACAAATACCTCAGCCAATCTTGTTCACCATCTTTATTCTTTGGATATTTTACAGCAACATACTTCTATACAATGGAACAACATAAAGACAGCCATAGAGTTTGGCGGTGGTTATGGTAGTTTTTGTAGATTGGTGTATAGGTTAGGATTTAAGGGAAAATATACTATTTATGATTTACCTTTATTTAGTTGTTTGCAAAATTTCTATCTATCTTTATTAAAAGAGAAATTTGATATACAAATAGGTGCTTTTGACCCTAACAAACAAATTAATCTTATTCAGTAAATTAGTACTCAAGACAAACTGAATATAGATGTGTTTGTAGCTTTGTGGTCTATGAGTGAGTCCCCATTAGAAGTGAGAGAGCATTTTTGGGCGGCTATTGGGCAACCTCAATACATTTTGATTGGTTATCAATATAATTTCTATCTATTAAATAATCAGGAATATTTTAACGAAGTTCAAAATAGAATGCCCAATTATAAGTGGAAAACCATAAAAATAGAGCATTTACCTCATGATTATTATTTAATCGGAGAAAAAATAAATCCTTAAAATCAATATCATTCACACATGAAAAATACACTATCAGCTTTTGCTATTACCTTAGGCTTACTTTCTACTTCGGCTTTTGCCCAAAAAATTAGTTATGAAGTAGCCGTTCCTGAACCACATACACACTACTGCGAAGTGAAGGTAACGGTAGAAGATGCCAAAAAGAAACATATAGACTTTACGTTGCCTACTTGGGCGCCGGGTTCTTACTTGATAAGAGAGTTTTCTAAAGGTGTAGAGCAAGAAAATGCCATTGATGCCACAGGCAAGCCCTTGAAAGTAGAAAAAGTTACGAAAAATACTTGGCGAGTGTACACAGACAACAGCAACAAAGTTACATTTAGTTACAAAGTATATGCGTTTGAATTGTCTGTGCGAACAAGTTTTATAGATGCCTCTCATGCGTTTTTGAGTAGTTCGGGCATTTTTGTTTTTCCTGTAGAAATGGAAAAATTACCTTCTACCCTGACCGTAAAACCACATTCTTCTTGGAAACAAATCTCTACGGGTTTGTCGCCTGTGGGTAATGATAAATTTGTGTTGGCAGTGCCAAACTATGATATTTTGGCAGATTCGCCTATCGAATTAGGTAATCAAGAGATTTTGACGTTTACGGCAGCAGGAGTACGCCACGAAGTAGCTTTTTGGGGTGGTGGCAACTACGACCCTGCGTCTATCACTAAGCACATGGCGAAGATTGTTGAAGAAACAGCAAGTATTTTTGGTGAAAATCCGAATACCCAAAAACCTTTTGACCATTATACCTTTATTGTGCATAATCCATCAAGAGGTGGCGGTGGTTTAGAACACCTCAATTCTACAGTATTGCAAAATTCGAGATGGGGTTATGGTGGTAGTGGTTTAACAAACTTTTTGTCTTTAGTTGCCCACGAATATTTCCATTTGTGGAATGTAAAAAGATTAAGACCGAAACCATTAGGCGGTTTTGACTACAGTAATGAAAACTATACAAGAATGTTGTGGTTTGCAGAGGGCGTAACAAGTTATTATGATAATTTGATTACAAGAAGGGCTGGCTACATGGAAGAAAGCAAGTACATAGACGAAATCATCAATACAATGTCTAACCATGAAAACGCAGCAGGTAGCAAGGTACAAAGCATTGGCGAAGCAAGTTTTGATGCGTGGATAAAGTTCTATCGTCCTAACGAAAACTCTAAAAATAGTACAGTTTCTTACTACACTTCGGGAGCAATGGCAGGGGCATTGTTAGACTTAGAAATTATGGGGGCTACCGAAGGCAAAAAATGTTTAGACGATGTAATGCGGTACATGTACCAAGAATATTACAAAAAATTGGACAGAGGTTATACCGAAGAAGAACTCCAAAAGGCTTGTGAGTTGGTAGCTGGTAAACCTTTGACAATCTTCAAACATATTTATAGCACTACACCAATAGACTATGAATATTACTTGAATTTCGCAGGTATCAAACTACAAAAAGTAACTGATGCCCGTACTCCCAATTTAGGCACTAATTTATCAGATGAAGACGGTAAAATTATTGTAAAATCTGTGGCAAAAGGTACGGCAGGTTATGACGGAGGTTTGAATGTAAATGACGAGATTATAGCTATAGACGGTAATCGTATGCCTTCTGCCAGTTTTACGAACAGTTATGTGGCTGGGCAAGACGTAGGGCAGGAAATAGAGGTGTTGGTAAGTAGAGATAATTTGATTATTCCGTTCAAAATTAAATTAGCTCCTGAAGGTAAAACAGGTTTCCGTTTCGTGAGAAATAGTGATGCTACGGCTACTCAAGAACTAATTTTCAAGAAGTGGACAGGCGGTAAAAAGTAATTGATTGTCAAGTATTTTTAATATAAAAAAACAAAAATAGATAACTTTGTAGAGTTTTATAGCTTTATGGAGTTATCTATTTTTATAATTATCAAATCTATTAATAAAAAAGATGAAAAATATATTAAAAAATTTCTGTTATTTCTTCCTTACCAATCTATTTTACTTTACTACTTTTGGACAAAACCAAAGAGAATTACATGGTGCTTTAAGTCCAGAAAGAACTTGTTTTGATGTAACTTTCTATCACTTATCCTTACGAATTTTACCTGATAAAGAATACATACAAGGCTCTAATAAAATTGTATTTAAAGTAGTAAAACCTACCAATAAAATTCAATTAGATTTGTATAAAAATTTAAGTATAGATAGTATTGTATTTAAGCAACAACATTTAATTTTTGAACGAAAATACAACGCCTTTTTCATTACTTTTCCAGATAGCTTACCTCTTAATACACCACAAGAAGTTACTGTATATTATCAAGGTAAACCAAAAACTAATCAAGGACATTATCAAGATACAGGATTTCATTGGAATGAAGACAGAAACGGCAATCCTCTTATAGGTGTTTCTTGTGAAGAAACAGGGGCAAGCCTTTGGTATCCCAATAAAGACCATTTATCAGACGAACCCGACTCTGCTCGGCTATCATGGACTGTCCCCTCAGAATTAGAATGTATATCCAATGGTTTGTTAGAAAGAACAATATTAAGTGATGATAAAAAAGAAAAGACATGGCATTGGAAAGTACAAAACCCTATTAATAACTATAATATTACGTTTTACATAGGCAAATACAAAAGATTAGACTTAGTAATACCTATTGATAGTACCACTACACGCAAAGTAGAGTGTTACTATTATGATGAACCATTAGAAAAAGCTAAAAGTTATTTCTCCAACGCAGCTCAAATGATACTTTTTTGTGAACAACTTTTTGGCGAATATCCTTATTGGAATGAAAAATTTGCGATTGTTAAAGCACCATACAGAGGTATGGAACACCAAACTTGTATCAATATTGGTAGTGTATTAGCTCCAAATGATGACGGATATTATCCTATTAGCTTGCCTTACAATAGGGTGTTAATTCATGAAATAGCCCATGAATGGTGGGGCAATGCTGTATCTGCTGGAGATATAGCCGATATATGGTTGCATGAAGGTTTTGCAACATACATAGAATTGTTATATATAGAATATCTTTTTGGAAAGGATAATTATCAAACCATTGTTAGGTATCTTAAAGATAGTCCAGTGTCTAATAATGTATTAGGTAAAAGGCATACTAGAGATAATATGTTTCGTTCAAACACCATTTATAGACGTGGAGCAACCATTTTAGCAGAACTAAGAGAAGAAATAAATAACGATACCATTTTTTTGGATATTCTAAAAACCTTTCAACAAAGATTTAAACATAAAACTGTTTTTACAGAGGACTTCATTGCTGTTGTCAATGAAAAAACTAATAAAGACTTTACTAAGTTCTTGATGCGGAGGCTAAAGTAGTTATGAATAAATACCTCTTTTTATCCTTACATCTTATAAAGTTTAAAACTTTTCACTCAAAAATGCCGTATGCAAGTATTATTTCTGTATATTTAAGACTTAGAAACCTCGCTACAGCTTATGAGATTTTTTATACTTACTTCCTTCTTATATACCTTCTTAGTATCTTTTGGCTCAATAGGGCAAAACTATGAAAAGTCCTACTCCAAATCTCACCGAATTGTACAAGCCGTACAAAATGGCATTTTTGTCCCTAACCAACTGGTTATCAAGTATAAAAGCCCATCAAAAACTTTAACAACATTGCTTTCTGCACAGCAAAAAAAAGTATGGCAGATAGAAAAAGAAACAGCCTTATTACCACATTCACCTACATCTTCGCCCTCTATTCACGAACAAAACTTAGCTCAACTTAAAATACTTTCTACATTTTCTTCCAAGTATCTCAATGATATTATTCAGTATCTCTACACACACAATTTAGTGGAGTATATAGAACCTCTACCGTATGCCGTAAGCACTGACACGCCTTACAATCCTAATGACCCTTCTTTTAGGTCGCAATGGGGTTTATTCAAGTCAAAACTTCCTGAAGCATGGGGCATAACCAAAGGCAGTAGTAATGTTGTTGTGGGTATTGTAGATTCTGGCGTGCTTACTACACACCCCGACCTTCGCAATAATTTTTACTATAACGAAATAGAAAGAAGAGGTTTACGTGGAGTAGATGACGACAACAATGGTTATGTAGATGACAGTTTAGGTTATGATTTTGGTGATAGAGATGCAGATGTTACAGATGCTTTTTATCATGGTACAAATATGGCAGGGGTAATTGCTGCCACTCCAGACAATAAAATAGGCATTACAGGCGTAGGATTTAATGCCAGAATAATGCCTTTGAAAGTAATGAATCAGTTTTTTAAACAACCAGCTTCCGCTATTTATGAAGCTATGTTGTACGGGGGGAATCAAGGTTGTAAAGTGCTAAATCTTTCTATTTCTTTTAGAGATGCTAATGACCGAGAAGCAGGTTATTTACAGTCGCAACAAGACCTTATTAACTATTTAGTTTATGAAAAAGATGTGTTGATAGTAGCAGCAGCAGGCAACAATATTTTGAGTAATTCACAAGGTAGAGAGGCAGACACGTATCCCGCAGCCTACCAAAATGTATTATCTGTAGCAGCTACCGACTTGAATGACGATGCCTTTATTTTGAGTTTATACAGCAAGTACACAGACTTAGCAGCCCCAGGTGTCAATATTCTTACTACACATACTCCAGCAGCCTATGACCAACATACAGGTTCTTCTTTGTCGGCAGCTTTTGTGTCAGGTGCAGCAGCTTTATTAAAAGCCCATTTTCCCTCTTTAAAAGCCCTACAAATTGGTGAATTGTTGCGTGTAACGACAGATAATATTTACCAAAGACCTAATAATACTTTATTACGAGAAAGATTAGGAACAGGTCGCCTCAATGTTCTGAATGCCATTCAACAAAGAAATACAGCACAATCTGTTCGTTTACAAAGAGTTACATTTCAGAATCAATGGGGACAATATGCTTTTGCAGGTGATACCATTCAGTTAGTAGGTACTTTTGTAAATTGGCTCAACCCTACCAATTCGTCTTTATCTGTAGAATTGAGTACAGTAAGCCCTACTAATGTAAAAGTAGTACAATCTACATTTCAAATTGGCAGTTTGAATAGTTTAGATTCTACCCGTAATCAAGGACAAAAGGCTTTTAGAGTTTATTTGCCCCCAAATTTACCCCCAAATTCAGTGGTTACGTTTAGGTTAGGTTATACAGACAATAAAGGTTATACAGACTATCAATATTTTTGGATACAGACCTCAGATGATTTACTGACATTGAATCAAAATAATATGGCTATTTCGGCAAGTTCTAATGGTCGTTTAGGATTTGTAGATGAAAATAATGCTAAAGGTGTTGGCATTACCTCTAATGGCTTACCTTTAATCAAAGAAGGAGGGCTTTTGATAGGTTTAAATAGCCAACAAGTAGCTAATGGAGTTTTATCTGCCCCCAATCGCAAGCACAATCATTTTAAATCTTTACAAACTATTCGTTTTGCGAATAAAACCTTGCAAACTTTAAGTATAACTTCTTCATTTTCAGATAGTTTGGCAGAAAATAGACAAATAGGCGTAAATATTACACAAGAACTTACACAACGTATTAACAAACCGCATAGAGATTATACTATTGCTACTTATACAATTACTAATCGTACTAATCAAACCATAGATAGTTTATCTGTAGGGTTATACGTAGATTGGGATATAAATAACCCAAAAAATAATAAAGCCGACTGGGACGTTTCTCAACAATTTGGTTATGTGTATGACGGAGTAAAATATGCAGGTGTAAAGGCTTTGGGTACGCAACTTCTCTACTATGCTTTGGACAGAGAAGCTACCAACGGTTTGAATATTAAGGATTCTTTCTCGATAGCAGAAAAATGGTTTACTCTTAACAATGGAATACGCCAACGCCAAGCTGGTTATGTGCTAAATGGAGTAGGCAGTGATGTAGCTCACGTTGTAGGGGCAAAAATTATGAATTTGAAGGCAGGTGAAGCACGGACTTTACAATTTATTATTGCAGCAGGAAACTCGTATCAAGACTTGTATGAAACTATGTTCTTGGCTACAGCCTACGCCACAGGCAATGCTCCTAAAAGCCCCTTGCCTACTATCAAAACAACTTTGTGTACCGAAGATTTGACAATAAGACCACAAAATGGCAGTACTTTTAACTTTTACACCTCAGACAATTTAGTAGAACCTCTCAAAACAAGTAATATATTGAGAGTAAATGTAGCTGATACAGTAAACACCTACTACATTAGCAATGTAGATTCTTTGATAGAAAGCAGCTTAGTAAAATACCAATTTACAGTACGTAGTGCTACAGCTATGATACAAGCAGTAGATTCTATCAATTTATTTGAAAAACAAACGATACAATTTTATGGTATTGCCAATAAAGGACAAACGTATGAATGGAATTTTGGAGATGGTAAAAAGTCTTCTATGCAAAACCCTTTGCATAACTATACCCTTAAAGGTAATTACATTGTAAGTCTGCAAGTTACTGATAGTTTAGGCTGTAAAATTACGTTAGCTAAAACTATTAAGGTAGTTTACTTGCCAAGAAGTCCGCAGCCTATAATACCTCCATTTTTTCAGATTTGCAGTAAAACGCCTGTGGTTATAGCTCCAAGCAATGGTAAAAAATTTAAGTTTTATGCCAATGAACAACTGACTCAACTCTTACAAACAGGACAAAGTTTTTCGGTGAAAGATATTAAAATCAAGCAGTTATACATTACTAATATAGATTCTGCCTTAGAAAGTTACCCCAGCAAAGTAACTATTAACCGAACTGTTTTAGATGCAGACTTTACCACACAACCGCAAGCAGATACCATATTATTTACTTCAGTGGTATTCTTTGATAAAAGTATAGGTGAAAATACTATACGCCGTTGGTCATGGAATTTTGGAGATGGCACCTTATCAGAAGGTCGTAATGTTTCGCATAGATTTAGTAAAAAGGGTGTTTATAAAGTAAGTTTAACTGTTACAGATGAAACAGGTTGTAGTGATGTAATTACAAAAGATTTTAAAGTAGGGAATAGAAGTCCGTACCCAATAGTTCCTTCTACTGTGCTGTTGTGTACGCCAGCTAACTATTCATTAACGCCACAGAACGGAAGTAAATTTGAATTTTTTAAAGATGCAGATTTACACCAAAAAATAGGTAGTGGCAAAACTCTCACTACTTTTATAGAACAAAGCCAATTTGTGTATGTTGTTTGTGTAGATTCTATTGTGGAAAGTGCAGCAGCCAAAGTTGATTTTTTGGTACAACAAGCCACCGTAAACATAGACTTACCACCAGCATTAAAACTATTTGAAACCAATAAAATTACGTTACAAGCCCAAACCAATGTGCCTGTAGTCCAATACTTATGGGAGTTTGGTAATAACAGTATAAGTACATCACCCATGCCAACACAAATATTTACTCGACAAGGCATTTACCCTATTAAACTAACTATTACAGATAATTTAGGCTGTAAAACAACAGTTTACAAAGAATTAAAGGTAGTGAATAGGGCTAAATCACCATTGGTGGCAGCTTATACAACTTGTGAAGGCGAAAATATTACGATTCGTCCACAAGGAGGTACTATGTTTAATTTCTATACTTCGCCAAATGGTACACCCATTGCCTCTGGCAGTAGTTATACAGTTAATCTACGCAATCCATTAGATTTATATATTACTTGCACAGACTCAATGGCAGAAAGTTTGCCTACGTACACACGCATAGAAATTAGCAAGGTAAAAGCTGAATTTACAGTAAATTTAGACACTTTGAATCTGTATGAAAAAGACAGCCTTGTAATAACCGTAACACAGCCACAAGCTGATGTTATATATGAATGGAATATTAATAGCACAATTTACAAAGGACAAAAAATAGCTGTTTTATTGCCAAAAGAAGGACTTTATACAGTTGCGTTGAAAGCTACAGATAAAAATACTTGTTCGGTTACGAGTTATAAAAATGTAGTGGTACAGTATGAAAACACAAGTAGTTTGCCTCCTTACAAGAAACTTATTGTATATCCTAACCCAACGAGAGATGAAGCCAAAGTAGAATTAGAGCTACGAAAAATACAAGAAGTTAGTTACCAACTCTATAACACCGCAGGGCAGTTACTACAACAAATAGAAAAAGAGTACATCAAAGAAAAACTGTACCGTTTAGATTGTAGCCACTTACCACAAGGTACGTATTTACTCCAAATCAATATTGGAAATAAAATAGAAATACGTAAAATTATCGTATATTAAACCAACAAAGCCCCTATAGAGTTGTAAGACTCTTTAGGGGCAAAATATTTTAAATAGGCATATTTTTTATGAAAAACCTTTTTGCTACACAAGACCTTAACGAATTATTAGCCAGATTTGAGCTATTGAATTTAGACAGCCGAAGACAATGGGGAACAATGACAGTTTCGCAGATGTTAGCACACTGTACCAAACCTCTTGAAGTAGCTTTGGGAAAAGCCGAACTTCCTCAATCTTGGTTTGGAAAACTTTTTGGGGGAATTATCAAAAGAATGTTGTTGGGAGAAAAGCCATTTCAACAAAATGCCCCTACTTCCCCTTCGTTTATTATCAAAGACAATCCTAATTTTGATAAAGAGAAACAATATTTAGTAACTCTTATCAAAGAATTTGCACAAAATAACGGTGAGAATATCCGCAAAACGCCTCACCCTTTTTTTGGTAAAATGACACAAGAAGAATGGAATACATTGACTTACAAACATCTTGACCATCATTTAAGGCAATTTGGTTGCTAAAAAGTGCTGTATAAAATCATTCATCAAACATATTGCTGTGAATAAAAAAACACCCCCTTTGAGATAACAAAGGGGGTGTTTTTATGTAGCCTTATTGACCTTTATAGAATTTGTCATAATAACCTCTAAACAGTTTTTCCAACTTTTCAAATTCGTTGGCATAAAACTCTTCACGTTTTTTATGTCTTTCTATGCGTTTTTGTAGGTCATTATTGGCTGTAGAATCTGTTTCTGCCTCTAACTTCACATTTTCATCAAAAGTTGCAGAATCTTGTGTTACTACATTTAACTCAGATTTTGTCTGCTGTTTTTTCTCCCAATAAGTAGCTAACATTCCTTCTCTTTCAGCATTGTTGCGGTAGCCCAACATAAGTTGCTGCATAATCATCAAACTGAAATCTTTAAGGCTGCTGTAGTGGAAAGAATTATTTTTCTCCGCAAACTTTAAATTACGTTCTGTACGAGTTAGCAATTCATTGCGTAAGGCTTCAGCTTTTTTATCATCTCCAAACAAATGATAAGCTGCCACATATTTTGGCAAATGATAATCGTAGTCGTAAGGAATACTGAAATCAGGTATTTTTATCAAAGCCGAATCTAAGGTTTGAATAGCTAATTTGCGTTTTCCGTCTAAGAATTGTTGCATAGCTAATCTTTGGAAACACTCTCTTTCATTTGCCCCAAACTTGCGGTATTCTTCATCATGGTACGCATTAGGGTTTTCAAAGCCTCTAAACTCAAAAGTAGCCATGTTTTTAGCCATAATTTCTGCCTCCACTTCGCCCAATTCGCCATTCATTGTTTCGGCTTTTACAGGAATCAAACGATATGCCATGCCTTCCATTTGCAAATAATCACGCACCTCGAAGTTCAAAGACCTTGCAGACGTATTGTTAAAGTAAATAGGTCTTGACCAATTACTTGAAGCAATTAAGTCTAACAATAACAAATCACTTTTCATCAAATAACTCACACCGTTTTTCATCTTGAAATTCATGCGGTTTACAATGCGGTTTTGCTTATTTTGAGGCACAACATTGTTTTTCAAAACAGCTTCTTTGTCCACATCATAGAACAATACTTTTGAAGGAATAGACATTGTAGCACCGCCACCTTGTAATTCTACCAATAAAGCCTCTGAATTTTTCTTTACTAAATCCAAATAGGCTTTCAAGTCAATGCCGTTTTTCACATTTGGATTTTCTACATACGGAATGAAGTCGTTTGTCCCAGATTTGTAATTATCAAAAGCCAAAGAATAAGGTAGTGGCTCTGATTCGTAAGTTTTTCTACGAGTTTGTTCTATGTACCAATCTGTTGCGTAGTAGCTCAATACCAATACTCTTACATCTGTACGAAACTCCTCTACATCTTGCACATACCACAATGGGAAAGTATCGTTATCACCACCTGTGAACAAAACGGCATTTTTCGCACAACTTCTCAATGTATTCTTAGCTTGGTCAATAGAATGGAAACGACCACTACGGTTATGGTTATCCCAACCTTTAAAGCCCATTAAAGCAGGCACGACCATTGCCAAACCACCAGCTACTAAAGGTCTTACGTTTTCGGAAGCAATAACTTTTTTGAGCCATTCGGAAATTGCTAATACGCCAAATCCTATCCACATTGCAAAGGCATAGAAAGAACCTACATAAATATAATCTCTTTCTCTTGGTTCTACAGGTGGAGAATTCAAATAAACTACAATAGCCACACCCGTTAAAATGAACAACAAACCAACGATAATAAAACCTTTCTCGTCTTTTTGTAATTGATAAAACAAACCAATTAAACCCAAAATCAACGGCAAGGCATAGAAATTATCTCTTGCTTTGTTATTGGCAATAATTGGCGGAACATCTGTATCGGACTCAAAAGGTTGTAACCAATTTGCTTCTTTTTCATCGCCATCACGACCTACGAAGTTCCACAAGAAATAACGGAAGTACATGTGTCCAATTTGGTATTTGAACATATAATACAAGTTGTCTATCAAAGTAGGTTTTTGCCCCTCTCTCAAATTTGCCCAAGAACGGTACAATTCGGGGTGGTCTTCGCCTTGGCTATACATACGTGGCAACAATACGTTATCGGCATAAGTAGTTTCGGTACGGTAATCATACACTTCATACTTTTCCTTGCCTTTGCGGTACAAAGCCTCTTTACGTTCTGTGCCTGTACGTTCAGAAAGGAAAGTACGTCCATATAACAAAGGTCTGTCGCCATATTGCTCACGTTTCAAATAAGACACGAAAGACATTACATCTTGTGGGTCATTTTCATCAATCGGAGGGTTTTGGTTAGAACGAATCAAAATGATAGCATAAGACATATAGCCAATCAAAATGAAAGAAAAACCTAACAAAATCGTATTAAGTTGTACGTTGCCTTTTTGGATAGAATAACGAATGCCAAAAACTATGGCAGACAAGAACAATAAAGTAAAAATAACTGCACCCGTACCAAATGGCAAGCCCATTCCATTCACAAAAAACAATTCAAATTTTCCTGCAATACTTGGTAAACCTGGTATCACGCCTACCAAAATAACCCCAACTATGACTAAACCAATGAGCATAGCCGTAATAAAGCCTTGTGGTGTATGTACTTTGTACTTTTTGTAGTAATAAATGTAGGCTAAGGCAGGAATTGTAACTAAGTTTAACAAGTGGACACCGATAGACAAGCCCATGATATAAGCAATGAATACCAACCACTTATTTCCTGTAACTTCATCTTCTATGGTTTCCCACTTCAACATTGCCCACACCACAAAAGCCGTAAAGAAAGATGACATACCGTAAACCTCTGCCTCTACTGCCGAAAACCAAAAAGAATCTGAAAAAGTATAAGCCAAAGAGCCTACTACACCCGCCAAAATAAGGCTGTATTGTTGCCCTATACTGTATTCGCCTTCTGTGCCTTGTGGTGAGCCTATCATTTTGCGACCAATCAAGACCATAGACCAATACATGAACAAAATAGTAAAGGCACTTGCCAAGACAGACACCATGTTTATCCAGAAAGCAACTTTTTCGACATTGCCAAAAGCCAGATTAGAAAACAAATTGCCTATCAACAAGAAAAGAGGGGCACCGGGGGGGTGTGGCACCATGAGTTTGTAAGAAACGGCTATAAACTCGCCGCAATCCCAGAAACTTGCCGTTTCTTCGACAGTAAGAGTGTAAACAACAGTTGCAATGGTAAATAATAGCCAACCTACAATGTCGTTGAGTTTTTTGAAACGCATAAGTATATTAAAAAGTAGTAGTTACAAACTAAAATGAGTTGCGAAACTACTGAATAGGAAAGTGGAATGAAAATTATTTTGCATTTTTTAAGTCAAAGATTTTGAAAATCAGGTTTGTAAGATTTTAAGAAAAATAAAAGCCTAGTATCTCTTGCAAAGAATGGTAGGTTTCAAGATGTAATCTTTTCAAAAAGATTACATCTTGAAACCTACCAAAGTTTATTAACAAACAAACTAATCTGCTTCTACAAAATATTTTTTGGGGTATTCAAAAAACAAAAACTCACCTTTCCGTTGTCCCAACTGTTCCCAAGCATCAAAGGCAAAACGTATGGCATAAATTCCTGTTGTTGGAATGTTATATACATAGCTGTCTGTCAATACATTAGCTAATTCTGTTAGCCCGGGATTGTGTCCAAACAAAAATACTTTTTCGGCATTATTGGGTAAATTTTTCAAGACTTCAACTATTCTTTTGGCACCAGCCTCGTACAATTTTTTTTCTACCTGCACAATAAACGGAGTATATTGCATTTCTTCGGCAAAAATACGGGCAGTTTCCATAGTTCTCACCGCAGCACTTGTTAGTAGCAGGTCGGGGCGTATGTTTTTTTCGTGTAGTAGTTTTGCCATGAACGGAGCATCTCTTTTGCCTCTTTTGTTCAATGGTCTATCAAAATCTTTCAAAGAATTATCTTTCCAACTTGATTTGGCATGGCGAATTAAATAGAGTTCTTTCATAGTAGGGTTGAATGTTCTGGTAGTTGGTACTGAATGTAATAGTGGAAAAAAACACTTGGTAAATAGAGTTATTGGCTGTTTACAAAACAGTTAATAAGTCTATAAGACTATTTAGGTAAGTAAAATTGCTAAAATATTTAGACATTTTATTAGCAAAACAACTTTTTTTAATCGTGTACTTGCACAAAATTTTAGTTGCAATCATGTAAGATTTTCAATATACTGTATAACTTTGTAACAAACACCTTTATCAAAAAACTATTGGACTATGAAAGATTATGTAGGCTATCAACACTATGCAGATGGAGTTCCTCGTACTATTAACCCAGACGAATACGATTCGTTAGTAGATTTAATAGAACAGTCTATTTACAAATTTCGCAACCAAACGGCGTATATCCACATGGGCGTAGAGGTAACTTTTGGCGAAATTGACCGTCTTTCTAAACAATTTGCAACGTATTTGCAAACCAAAACCAACCTCAAACAAGGCGACAGAATAGCTATTCAGATGCCCAACTGTTTGCAATACCCTGTGGCTCTTTTTGGGGCTTTGCGTGCAGGGCTGATTGTGGTCAATGTCAATCCTCTTTATACACCAAGAGAGTTAGAACATCAAATCAATGATTCAGGTGCAAAAGCCATTGTTATTTTAGCAAATTTTGCACATAATTTAGAAAAGGTATTAGACAGTACGCCATTAGAATATGTCATTGTTACAGAAATTGGCGACATGATGCCATTTTTACGCCGTACCATTACGAATTTGGTAGTAAAATATGTAAAAAAATTAGTTCCTCCGTACAATATTCCCAAAGAAATTTCGTTTAGACAGGCATTAGGGGCAGACAGCAAAGATTACAAAAGACCTGATGTAAAAAATAATGATATTGCATTTTTACAATATACAGGTGGAACAACAGGCGTATCCAAAGGTGCTATGTTATCTCACCGCAACATCATTGCGAATATGCAGCAAATCAAAGCATGGATTTTAGGGGCTTTGTCTGAAGCACAAGAAACTACGATTACGGCACTGCCAATGTATCATATTTTTTCTTTGACCGTAAACTGTTTTGCGTTTTTTGTGGGCGGACACCGCAACGTCTTGATTACCAACCCAAGAGATTTGAAAGCCTTAATTGCCGAAATGAAACAGTACAATTTTACGGTATTGACAGGTGTAAATACGTTGTTTGCAGGCTTGTTGAATCACCCCGACTTTACCACATTAGATTTTAGTCGCCTACATCTTACCTTAGGTGGTGGCATGGCGGTACAAACTGCCGTAGCTCAACGCTGGAAACAAGTAACCAGCTCCCCAATTACGGAGGCGTATGGTTTAACAGAAACGTCACCAGGGCTAACAAGTAACCCATTGCAAGGCAAAGAACAAGATGGAACAATAGGTTTGGCGTTGCCTTCTACAGAAATAAGCATCAGAGATGATGACGGCAACGAAGTGCCACAAGGAGAAAGAGGCGAATTGTGGGCAAAGGGGCCTCAAGTCATGTTGGGTTATTGGCAAAAGCCCGAAGAAACTGCCAAAGTGATGGAAGAGGGTTGGTTCAAAACAGGCGATATTGCCATTATGCAGCCTGATGGTTTCTATAAGATTGTGGACAGGAAAAAAGACATGATTTTAGTTTCGGGTTTTAACGTATATCCTAACGAAGTGGAAGACGTGATAGCATTGCACCCGAAAGTATTGGAAGTGGCTGCGATTGGTGTACCAGACGACAAATCTACAGAGGCAGTAAAAGTATTTATTGTGAAAAAAGACGAAACCCTTACAGAAAACGAAATCAGGGAGTTTTGTAAAGACCAGCTCACTAACTACAAACAGCCTAAACACATAGAATTTCGTACAGATTTACCAAAATCTAACGTAGGTAAGATTTTGCGTAGAATGTTAAAAGATAATGCCTAAACTGTACCTATCAGGTGGCTCAAAGCCACTTGATAGGTATATTCCCCCACTGTTCCGTTAATTTTACTTAAAAGCCCCAAACTTTTATTGAATTGCGTATATTTGCTACTTATGAATTGGAAATTTCTTTTGGGGCTTTTCATTGCGTTATGGGTAAGTACAAACTCTATTGGTTTTGCCCAAAACACTACGAATCAAGACAGTACGGCTTTTTGGTGGATACGGCGTGTAACTATAGAGTGCAACCACAAAACCGTAGATAGGATTATTTTTCGAGAATTGTCCATTAAAGCAGGTGATAGAGTACCCAAAAAAGACTTGGATAGTTTATTGGTACACGAGTCGCATAAATTGATGAACACCAAGCTATTTGTCATGGCGGAAGTTGTCCCCTACCCTATCAGACAAGATACCATTGACTTAATTATCAGTGTAATAGAAAAATGGTACTTTTATCCTGTTCCTATCATAGATTTTGCAGACCGTAATTATAACGAGTGGGCAGCCAAAGGCTACAACCTCGACAGATTGATTTATGGAGTACGTTTGATTCAAAATAATTTTAGAGGACGAAAAGAAACCTTGAAACTCTATCTCCAATTAGGTTTTACAAGGGTATTGGATTTTGAATACAACATTCCTTATATCAACAAAGACCAAACTACAGGGCTAACCTTCCAAATAGGTTACGCCAATGCCAAAAATATTAACTGGGGTTTAAAAGATGCCATTGTGCAATCTTATAAAAGTGAAAATATTTTAGAAGAAAAATTTAATGCATCTATTGGTATTACCAAACGAACAAGTTTTTATAATAATCATAGCTTGTCTTTAAGATATTCTAACTCCAATATCAGTGATACTGTGGTTACGCTAAATCCTAACTATTACCAAAAAGAACAAACTTCACAACGTTATTTTCAGTTGCGTTACCGTTTTGAACACAACCGTAGGGACAATTCAGGTTATCCATTAAAAGGCAATTATATATATGCAGAAGCACAACAGACTGGTTTATTGCCATCTGACGACATTAGTGTATTAAAACTAGAAGGAATTTATGCAAAATTTATTCCCTTGTCCAAGAAATTTTACTATTCGGGTAGTTGGCGTGGGCAACTTACTTTTCCGCAGTTACAGCCTTTTAACGAAATGAGAGGCTTTGGTTTTAACGGAAGTTTTGTGAGAGGTTTAGACATTTACAGAGTAAATGGACAACACTTTGCCGTTTGGAAAAACACCTTGCGTTTCCAACTGTTTTCAACCATTTTTAACCTCAAAAAAATACTCAAAATAGAACAATTCAATACCTTACCTGTGGCTTTGTACCTCAAAACCTATGGAGATGCGGGCTACGTACACAGTAATTTTGACTATGGAAGCAATACTTTTACCAATCAATTATTATGGGGGGGCGGTACAGGTATAGACCTTGTTTTTTACAATAGCACCGTTTTTAGGTTTGAATATTCTGTAAATAAACGCATGGAGGCTGGCTTTTTTATGAACTTCCAAACGGATTTTTAACACGTAAAGCCCTTAAAATAAAAACTTTCCAAACCTAAAAGACTTGGAAAGTTGTAATAAAAACAAGACACAAATGTATATGTTTAGTATTCTGTAAATTTTACACTGCCGTATTTTGATGTAATATTGACATTAGCACCTTTGCCTCCATTACAAGTACCTTCATAATACTCTTCGGTGTTACGGTCTATTTCTTTAGTAAAATTCATGTTTGCCAAACGGCTATTCAAACCACCGTACTTGGTATCTACTTTGAAACTGAAAGCAGCACTTTTCTCAAAACTTAACTTACAAGCAGCATATTGACTGTCGATGTCTATTTGCTCAAAGTTTTTACCTACTTTTTTCACATTCACACCATTGCCATAACGTACCGTTACATTTAATTTTTTATGTAACTCACCTATTTCAAAATCGCCATAACCTGATGACCCTGTAAGAGTTTCTACCTCTTTAATGTCCGTATTACCATACTTAGCATCTATTTCAACTTGTTGAGCTTTATTGATTTCGCAGTTGCCATACTTAGTATCAATTTTAGCTTTTCCTATCTCTCCTGCCTTCAAATTACCATACTTCGAAATAATACTTCCGTTTGCCAAATAAGAGATATTACTATTGCTGTAGCCCATTTCTATAGTGGCATTTCTACCTTCTATTCTGTTGGCTTGCAAAGAACCATACTTGATATTCAAATTTAATTCTCCCTTGAAGTCTGCCAAATACACTGCACCATATTTATTAGATAATTCTAAGGCATTTTCAATAGGCATATAAACAGTATAGTTAATCTCAAAACCTCTTTCATCACTGCTCCACAAGTTATCCCAGTCAAACCAACTGCCACTTTCTTTGTCGTTAATAGTAGTTTCAAAACTAACAGTGTTGCCAGATTTGCCATACACTACGCCCAGACGGTCTAACTGTTTTTGTGCTTTTTCTTTAGATGAAGCCCATGCTTTCATGACTACTTCTACCGTAATTTCATTTTTGTTCCAAGTATTCAAATGCACTTTGCCGTATTTGTTTTGGAGTTTTAGGCGTGTACTTGCATCTGCACTATATTTTTCGCTGATGGTTTTGCTAACTTCTTCTTTCAATTTGTCAGCAAAAGTTACTTGTTGGAATAATATACTCAACAAGATTGTCCATAAAATGAAATGTGTTTTCATATCTTTTTTCGTTTTTAAGTTTTTTTCTGATAGAAAGACACAGTAAAAACAAAAGGGTTGCAAAGCACAGCTTATTTTTGAAAAAAATATTTGGATACGGCTTTTACTTGCCGTTAGTCAATGATAGGCAGGATAATTAACATAAAATAAGTAAAGGTGGTAAGATTCGAACTTACATACCACTACACTCGACATAGCTGCTCGCCGTTGGCATACACCTTTGTTATAGGAATTAGATTTTGTGTACGATTGTCAAGGTCTTCGACCATTGCCAACGTACAAATAGTTACTTAATCATTAAAAAGAACCTCCATGCGAAAATGTCCTATCGGCACGGAGGTTTTTGTGGTTACTCGTGTTCAGAGGGTTTCATCTTTACTACGCCCTTGCTCTACCCCTGAGCTACAAAAACTAATTGCTTTGTTTACATTATAAAGAGTTTTTGGTGGGATTCGAACCCACGACCAGAGCAGCTCTAACCAACTGACTTTCACCCATGAAGCTAACTTTGAGGCTTTGACTCCGAAGCTAATACTGACCTATCGAGTATGGTAAAGCTAAGGTTGAAGCTGAAGTTAGAGTCAAGATTTTTATACTTACAAATTTCCTTGATGAATATACTTCAATATTTTTTCGCCCAAATCAGACTCCAAAGCTTCTGTATGATTGGCTTGTTCTAAGGCAATGATAACACCTTGCAACAATTTTTCAAGGCGTACTTGCATAGAGGCTCTTTCGTACATACTTAGCTCTCCGCTAAACTGCTGCGAAGTAACCGTACCAATGACCACCTGCGTAGAAATTTCCTGCGTAACAGGAGGACGGTTGGGGCTATCTTTGATGTGCGGGTCAGAAACAATCTGTGTTCTCTTTTCTGTCGTTTTGTTATCACTCACCTCCAAAACAGTTTCTACAATGCCTCTTGCCTTGTACTCGTCATCTTCAGACGTTTTCCATATCATTTGCTCACTTCGTACAGGCAATTCTTTGTATAAATCACGCATTTTGCCCTCCAAAATCCCTTTTAACCGCAACAATTCCAACGAACTGTATTCGCCAAATAGTACACCATCTACTATCAAAGGAGCTTTTACCAAACCACTTGCATTTGTTTTTTCTATATTAAACACCGTTTTGAAATACTCCAAAGAGTGTTGCGTCAGCCAAGACAACTGTTCATTGACCGTAGAGGCTACCTTCACAAAATTGCGTTTTTCGGGTACGTCATTATAGCCTTCTTTGGCTTGGTAGGTTTTTCTTTCGCCTTTAAACAAGCCTTGTTTAGTCTTAAACTTGGTAAACATATCATCTACCATGTTCTTAAATTCTTTCTCACTTCGTTCTCTAAGAGCCAACAAAGTGCTTAGTTTGTGTTTTGCCATTGTGTTGATGTGTGATAAGAGGTTCAAGGTAAAAAATAAAAAAATAAACGCAAGCTGTTTTTTCAATTATTTGCAGAAAATGAGGGTAATGTAGTTATATTAAATTTTTGTGAAAGTGCTTTGCTCTGTTGTTGACATTGTAAAGAGAGAAAAGCTTAAATGTAATTCATAATATAATATACACAAATCAGAAATTTATTCTTAAAAACCTATAGAGTAAATTAAAGTTGCTCTACAGACAACAAGATAGCTTCAGAAGCTAATTACCTAAAAGTATTTCTCTATATTCTGCTGACTTCATTATTTTATACTTTTCATTAACATTAAGTACAGCATTAGTCATCTCATTATCATCAGAAACTAATATTACATTTTCTGCAATAATAGAAAACATAATATCAATATCATGAATAAAATTAAGTTGTTTTGATTTATTTAAATTAACTCCTTGAACAAGTTTGGCTATTTGTAATCGTAGTAGTTCAAGTTGTGGGCAACAATATTGAGCAATAAAACCATAATACTCCCAACTTGATTTACCATTAATAGCTTTAATAAGTAACTCATATGCTTGATTATCTGAGCAATTTTCAGGTAAATTGGTATTGATACCTAAATAGTTTGCAATCCTTTCAATGAAAGTTATTATTAGTCCCTTATAAGCAATATTATTTTCTACAAATTTTTTATAATTCTCACCTAATTTTTTTTGATGCCATTCCTCTCTTTTATCTTTATTGTTTTTAAATATTTGCCATTTTCCATCATTGCTTATACAAAAATTTTCATCAAAATTTCTGATAAACCCCTCTGCATTATTCAAAAAATTTTCTTCTTTCCTTGTAATATAAGAAGCTATATTCTCAATTCTATCTTGATTATTTAGCAATATTAATTCAATACCATCTGTTTTAAATTTAAAAAGCAAATCTATAGCTTCTTGATTACCCTCATCTGCATTTGAATGATACATTCCAAACATTTCCTTTGCTAATATGGCTTCTGCAGTAGCATAATAGTTATATTTATTTTCTTCATCAATATGTTCAGCTACAGCAATAATAGCTAAAATACATTTTTGTTTATTATCATCTGTTGATTTTACCAGATGGTACATCAACTCTGCCAATACTACTATGTTGGGGTAAACTTTTATAGATTTCTTATTTTCTTTGATTTTCAACTCGTGTATAATCTTTCTTATTTCATCTATAAATGGTTTAAACTCATCCGACATTTCATATGGCATTTCTTTAATCTTTTTAATGCCATTATTATTCAAATAGTAATGGTTTAAATTTATACAAGCCTCACTTGCAATAGCTCTATAAAAGTTTGTGTCAAATACAAATTTCTTATTCTTCATGATTTAGTAATTTTAATAGTAAATATCGTTATTATTTATCTTTCTACCCGTTTCCGTTATGGTCTTATAGAAAACATAAGCATCTTATTAATCACCTAAAAAATACTCCTACAAGGTAAACTGTCAGCCCTACTACATAAATCAAAAGAGTAGGAGGAAGATACTTTTTATTTATGAACCACAATACCCCATACATCACAAAAGGAACTAACAAGCCAATAAAAAGAGAAACCCAAATATAACCTTGTAATTGATTTTGTCCCAACTCAAGCAGGTACTTTATATTTTTATTGTAAAAACTTGTACTAAACTTGGTAAACATTGCTCTTTTACTGAAATACAAAAAAGTTACTAAAACATTGATTAACAAGCAACTAAAATAATAAATATTCCGAATATTACGCAACCACGCTATCGCAAACCAAGAGCAAGGAATCATAAAACAATAGACTAATATGTTTAATTCCTCATAAGTAAGTTGCGTAATTGCACAAATAAACTTGAATAACTTTACAATTTCATAAAATAAATTATTCATGGTTTTTCCTTTCAAACTCCTGCTATATTTATCAAAGAAAACAATTTTTCTATTTCATAAAACAACTTCTTTCTCTCCATTCAAATGATTGGTTTGTTCGTTTCATAAAACCTATTGTTACTTACTTTAAGAAATTTTACATTTATTAGTTACCTTGACTAACCAAAACATCAAGAAAGCTATTGAGTAGCTTTGAGCTACCAATAGCTTTCTTGAATTATTGCAACATTTTTTACTAAGAAATCTTCACCCCAATTACCAAAATATCATCAATTTGTTTTTGGTGCGTTGCCAATGCCCATGCTGTAAATGTTGTATCTAAAATTTCATGTTGGGTTTCTGAATCTTTTTGGTGAATTTGAAGCAGTAACTCTCCAAATTGTTTTGTACCAAATTTTCTATTCAATGCACCACCAAATTGGTCTTTGTAACCGTCTGAAAACAAATACAAATTTGTAGGGATAGAAATATCTATGGTATGTTTAGTAAAGTCCAAAGTTTCTGCTCTTTGTTTACCGCCAATGGCGTGTTTGTCGCCTTTGATTTCGTGCAATGTGTTGTTTTGAATATACAGTAATGGATTTTTAGCTCCTGCAAATTCAACTTTTTTGCCAACTCTATCTATCACTACTAAGGCTAAATCCATTCCATCTTGATTTTGTGTTTCACCTTGTTTCAAAATCCGATTAATGCCCTTGTGCATTTCTTCTAATATCGCATCAACCTCATACACACGCATATCAAAAATAACTTTTTGCAGTAAAGATTCGCCAATCATTGACATAAAAGCACCTGGTACACCATGACCCGTACAATCTACCGCAGCCAAAATAGTTTTGTTGATTTCACTGATGTAAGCACACCAATAAAAATCGCCAGAAACAATATCTCTTGGCTTAAACAAAATGAAATAGTCTTTTAGATTTTCTTGTAATTGCACTTTTTGAGGTAATAATGCCTCTTGTATGCGTTTGGCATACGTGATACTTGCTGTAATATCTGCATTTTTTTCGGCAAGCTGTTTGGTTCTCTCCGCAACTTTTTCTTCTAATGAAGCATAAAGACTTGCGTTTTCAATAGAGATTAATACTTGTGAAGATAACAGCGTAAGAGTTTCTATGCGGTTACTTGTGAAAACCTCTTTATTTAAGTTGTTTTCAAGATACAAAATAGCTTGTACTTTTTTACCTTTTAACAAAGGCATTGCCAGCACCGATTTTGTTTGATGCTTTTTGATATAGCTATCATCAACAAAATTACCTTGCTGATACGCATTGCCCAACAATACATTTTTATTTACTCTCAAAATATAGTTAATAATTGTTTGTGGGGCATTTCCTTCAACAGCAATACTTTCCAATATGCGTGTTTGTGCATTTTGATACAGTGCCTCAATATACCATTCATCTTTTTTCGGCAACAACAAACAAGCATACGTAGCACCTGCGTTTTCCGCCAAAATATAAATCATTTTTCGCAACAACTCCTCTAACACCACCTCTTTTGAAATGGTTTGTGAGGCTTTCAAAACACTTGTAATGTCAATAGACATACTTGAAGAGCCTCCCATGACTGTCATCGTAGGCATTTGCGTTGTCCCGATAGTTTGATACACATCTGGCGAGTGTGTACCTTTATGGGTGGTTTGTTGGAATGATGTATATTGCTTGTAAGCTGTCCCTCTCACTTTACCTACTTGCTGCAAAGACGCATATTGTTTTTCAAGCAACGTAACTTTATTAACAGCCCCCCACGCCTTATAGGCATAATAAGCTCTTTCTAAGTGTATGGCTGCGTATTCGTCTTGTTCTTGTTCTCTCCACAAAGTAGCCAATAATTCTTGGGCAATAGCCTCATTCTGAATAAATTTATGTTCTCTTGCTTCCTCAATAGCTTTTTGATAGAGTGTAATAGCTCCCCAAATATTGCCTTGTATTTTTGCTTTTTGGGCTTCTACTAAATAGTATTTATGCAAGAAATTGGGGCTACAATTATCCGCCCATTTTTTCATTTGTACTTGATTCTGTGTAATAAGTGTGATGATTTCTTCATCAGGCACTATTTGCTTACCGTACAAATCAGCTAAGACTAATGAATGGTAGAAATTATAGGACGAAGTGATAATCATACCTGCAATGGCGGGCATAAAAGGCTCTGCTTGTTTGAGATGTTGCAGTGCCAATTCACTTTTTCCGTAGAGATAATAGGTTTCTGCTTTAAGAATATGGTAGAAAGATGCTCCATTAAAACTTGTCCGTTCTACCCATGCCTTAAATTCGTTGTTCTCGTCAATATCGCCAAGAGCAAAAACATCTGGGCTTGTCGTTTTTCCTAATAAATTACAAGTACCCAATTTCAAAGCAAAAATTCCATCATATACCCATTGATGTTTCGTTTTGCTTGTAAAATCTAAATATTTATCCGCATTTTCTAATACATTGGCTAAGGTTTCGCCTCTATACAAAGGCTCCATCACTTGGAACATAGCAATATAACCGGGATACTGCAACTCCCCAGATTCTAACCCTAACTTGAAACCTTCTAAATTGATAGCTTCTGATTCTTTAATATGTCGTATCCATGGACTCATGAAGTTGGCAAAAAGCATAGAGTCTTTGCAACGCAGGTACATATTCTCAAATTTTTCGGTCAGTTGCAGGGCTAACTGTCCAAATTGATACGCCATTTGGTATTCACCCATCATGGCTGCTACCACGCCGCCGTAGTTGGAATAACCATGTGAAGATTCGTGAGAATGTCCATATTGCAAGCCAATATTGATAATTTTGGCACTAATCAAGGCATACAAAGGCATTTGTCCTGATAAATATGCCGTTGGAATCAAATTCACCAATAATTTCGTAGCTACTATTTTTGTAGGCTCTTGCATCACAGGTTCGTTTATCAACGAAAGAATATCACGTCCATTGATAGCCCCCATCATTTTACCAATCTCTGCTTGTAAAACGTCCATAGAGTTGTTCGTAACTAACTCTTCGTCCATCAACAACAAGCCTTTTGCACCTAATTCTATGGCTACATCAAAACGAGAAGACAATGTATTTTGAATGATAAGCATATTATAAATTTCTGCCTTCTCCACATCAGTCTTCACGTGTTGCAAAATATACTCTACCAATTTTTGTGAGGCTTCGAAAGCACCATTCAAGTATTCAACTTCTGCAAATTGATTAAACAATTCGAAAGCTGTATTGTAATCTGTTTCCCAAAGATTTTTTGCAAAAAGTTGGGTAGCTATCTGTAAATATTCACGAGCTGTGGAGTAGGCAGTAGCTGATTTTGCTGCTTTACCTGCCTGCAAATTCAAGTGTGCCAACTCTGTTTGAAAATCCTTATCAACAAGGTTAATAGCTCTATTAAATTGATTGACTACATCAAATATGGTAACAGATTGACTATGTTCAACATTTTTGTAGTCTTTCCATAGTAAAAGTCCTATTTGTAAGTGGAAATCTTGTTTTTCTTGCTCAGGAATTAACGAGTAGGTAGCTTGTTGTATTCTGTCATGAGCAAAACTATACCTACCAGCCCGTATTCTAATAATAATGCCTTCTATCAAGGCTTCTTCCAAAATTGCCTCTATGGTATTAGTCGGAATGCCTATTAATTCCAACATTCTAAAATCAAATTTATTCCCAATACAAGCCACTTTTTTAAGCACGTTTTGCGTGTCTTGTGCAAGTTTCTGTATTTTAGAAGCCATCAACTCCACGACATTATCTGTTATATTTTGTCGTTTAATTTGTTTGATGTTCCAAGTCCAACTATTGAGTTGGTGGTCAAAAGTTAATAAAGACTCTGTATAAAGTGTTTTTAGAAACTGATTGACAAAGAAAGCATTACCGCCTGTTTTTTGATAGACCAATTCGGCTAATTCACGAACAGCCTCTGTTTCGGTAGCTTTAATAGTATCTTGTATAATGGCGGTTACATCATTGACCTGCAAGTTTTGCAAGACAATTTCATTGATTTTAAGACTTGTGTCTTTCTTTATACTGTTGATTGTTTCTATAAACGGGTGCGAACTGCTTACTTCATTATCTCGGTACGCACCAATAATCAACAATTTGCCAATATCTTCTGCCGCCGCAATAGCTTGTAAGAGGTTGAGAGAAGGCAAATCTGCCCACTGAAAATCATCTATAAAAATGACTAATGGACGGTCAAACGCCGTAACAGCCTTTAAGAATTGGCGGAAAATATAATTGAAACGGTTTTGAGCCTCCAAAGAGCCTAATTCTGCCACTTCGGGCTGCGAACCAATGATTAACTCCAAATTCGGAATGACATCTATCAAAACTTTTCCATTTGTGCCAATAAACTCCAAAATAGTTGTTTTCCACTGTGCTAAAGTCGCAGCATCTGTACTTAACAAAGCATTAGTGAACATCTCAAATGCTTGAATCCAAGCACTGTAAGGAATATTTTTTTGGTATTGGTCAAACTTTCCTTCTATAAAAAAGCCTTTTTCTTCGGTAATAGGCTTATGAATTTCGTGGATTAAGGACGTTTTCCCTACACCCGAATAACCCCCTACTAATAAAATTTCTTTGGAATGTTGCTCATTGACTTCTCTAAATCGTGCTAATAAGACCTCGTTTTCTTTTTCACGTCCATACAACCGTTGAGAAATCTGAAATTTAGATGAAAAATCATACGTACCCAACTCAAAATCTTCGTTCAGATTCCCCGCTAAAAATAATTTTTGTGCTTTTTGTAAATCAGCATACAAGCCATACGCAGAACTATAACGGTTCTCCGCATTTTTTTCGAGCAGCTTCATCACAATATTTGAAATGTATATAGGAATATTCGGGTTAGAGTCGTGGGGAGGCGTAGGAACTTGTGCGATATGTAAATGCACCAATTCTGCAATGTCTTGGCTATAAAAAGGCACTTTTTGCGTCAGCATTTCATAAAATGTAATGCCTAATGAATACAAATCACTGCGTTGGTCGACAATTCGGTTCATACGCCCTGTTTGTTCAGGCGAAATGTATATCAACGTGCCAGCTAAGTGCCCTGGGTTTAAGAAATGGTTTTCTTTCAAACTAAATTTGGAAGAAATACCAAAATCTATCAATACAGGTAGCCCTTGTTTATTTATCAGAATATTGTTAGGGTTGATGTCCCGATGAATGATATTTTGTTTGTGAACTTCAAGGAGTGCATGAGTAATTGCCAAAGCCATTTCAAGAAATATTTGCAATGAAAAGGCTTCTTTTTGTTCCAAAATTTTCTTTAGTGTTTCACCTTCTATATACTCTAACCAAAGAGATGGTTTTCCGTCAAAATCTCCATATTTGATAGCCTTTCTTATATTATCTGAGCTAACCGATTGTGTAATATCATATTCTATTTTGAGTTGGCTCAAATCTTCTTGAGTAGGATAGTCTGTATGCAAAACTTTGATAATTACGTTTTGTCCATCAGATAATTTGGATTTCCAAATTTTTGATTTTGCACTTTGGTAGAGTAATTCTTGCATGATTGTAGTAGATAAAACAAGAGGTATATTTTTTAACTAGTTGATAACGAAGTAAATAAAGTTTTTTTTCTTACAAGAAGCTATGTAGCAATTTTTTTAGATGTTGTAAAGACAAGAATAATACACAAACTATATCTATCATACACATAATCTTATCTCTACTTTTGAGCATTACAAAATCTTACACACCAAACATACTAAAAAAACAACATTTAACAAGTTTTTTAAGTATTTTTATTATGCCTAAAATTTTGGAGAGAAAACTAATAAGAGTTATTTTTTCTGTCATAACTACATAAAACTATCGTCATTCTACTACAAATATTGTACCTATACTGATAGTCTTAAATAGATGCTATTCAATGTGTAATCTTTTGGAAAGAATACATCTTTCCAAAAGATACAACAAAATCAATCTACTTGTTATTCCAAATATCATGCACAAGCTCTGTAACCGTTTGAGCCATAATATCTGCAAACGTAGTGAGGAAAGAACCATCTGTAGTAGCTGTAAGCCAAGGGTTCATGACTGTAGAAATGATAAAATTAATTGGTAATCCTTCATCACCCATTACGCCTAACCGCACTCTGATATTTTCCATAAAATCTGCCCCATAAACATTAGGGTCAAATTCAGAAGCCGTAACCACCAACGGAGTTTTTTCCAAGTCCGTTTCACCGGGGCTAAAACTCAATTTTTGGTACAAGGCAAAATTCAAATCAGACATTTTTTTGGTATCTGTATTGACTGAACCGTCAGGATTTTTGAAATTGAACATATAGGTAACAATGGTTTGGTCTTGTCCTAATTCTTTTACCAAAGCCATTGCCTCCGCATCTTGCACAATTTCCTCATTGCTTGGTTTGACGATACGTTCTTGCATGAAAACCAACTGTTTGATAATATCCTCCTTACTTTTTCCTTCTTGTTCGGCAGGTACAGGCACTAAAGGAACAAAAATAAATGGATAATCTTTTAAATTTAAACAGCAAAGTGTCGCGTAAAATCTTTTGGCAGTAAAATAGCATTCACCTAAAATTTTGCCATATCCCGATTGGTCAGGTCTGATAACTCTATGACTAAGATACACCGCAGCCGCCGCAGCCCCCGGTTTAGAACCTTCTATGCCATAAATACCTACTGTAGGGTCAAAACCTCCGTGATAAACTACAGGTGCAGTAAAAGCTACTAAGTTTCGCATGGCAGAATTTCTGTAGCAAAGTCCTCCCGCAGGATACGGAATATAACCAGCCTTATGAGGGTCGACAGTGATAGAATCTGCATGAGAAAACGCCTTGTACTGTGCAATAACGTACTCACTCATAGGTAGAGAAGGAATAAAACTATCATCAATATCTTCCATTGCATCTGAAAAATCTTGGTTAATAGCTTTTTTACGCAACATAGACGCAAAATAACCACCCCATGCCGCATCTACATGGACAGTAAATTCCATTCCTTGTTTTCTATATTTTTCTCGCAAAGCCAATACTTCTACCAATGGGTCGACTGCACTTTCTTCAGTTGTACCAATCACGACTACAACCGTCATGACAGGTGTTTTACTTGCCAAACAGTCTGCCAATGCTTTGTCGAGTTCATCGGCTTTCATTCTGGCACGTCCATCTACTTGTATTGTACGCAAATTAGCTGCACCTATACCAAGAATGGCTGCACCTTTAGGCCAAGAATAGTGTCTAGTAACAGGCGAAAAACCAACAGGCGGACTGTCAATATCTCGTAAATATTTGCTATACAAAGCAATTAAACCTAAGGTTTGCACTGAATAATTATTAACCAAATTACCTAAGGTTTGGGTACTGATGCCATATTGGTCTTGTATAAGTTGTGGTAAACTTAGCACATAGTCAATTCCCAAATTTAACAAAGTCCAATTATCTGCTTTAATAATAGGTTCTGTTTCTCCTTGTAGCGTAGTGATTTGCAAGGTTTTGAGAGGTGCAAGTGTAGGCTCATTTAAAATGGCATTTTTTAAGGAAACTGCATAAAATTTCAAATTTCTTGCCATCCAAAGTCCTTCGGCATTTGCTACTGAACCATCACAAGTGATATGTCCCCAACCTACGATTTTATTTTTATCTGTAACTTCTGATTTGCCCTGAATAACTATTTTTTGGACTTTAAAGCCTAACATTTTACACAAATCATTGCCTACCAACATTTCGAGTACTGTAGTAACGGGTGATGCTTCGGCTGCCACATTGTTTTGATTGTAAAGCAAGGCAGCAAAATAACCCAACAAACCGGGCATGGTAACGTCCCAAAGCATGTGTCCAATGCTTCGCATACTAAAGAAAGGACCCGAATCTTGCAAATTACGAAGTAGTTTTTCGTATTCGTATTGTAATATGTCTATTGTTCGCCTAAATTCCTCACTTTGCTGCATTTCAGGAGTGATGAAAACAGGGTCTTCTGGAAAATATGAATTGCGAAATTCTACGTGTTTTTGTATGGCTTTTATGATTAAGTCCGTAAATATGCCTTCGTTTTGTCCTCTTGTACCTAAAAACCAAGCACCAGACTCATTACTTCCACTGCCTTCCAAAGACATTTTCCGTTCTTCAGGGAGGTTTTGGTAATGTTTTTCTAAGGATTCTAAAAAAGAATGGCTAATTTTTGAAAATCTACTTTGAACAATCATTTAAATAAGAGTTTAAATTGTGTGGAGAGAGGATTTATTAGAGTTGAAGAACATAGCAATAAACAACTCTCCTTGTAAGGAGAACTGAAAAAGAATTAGGTTCGTAAACTCTATTTATTTTGAAAATAATGATGAATAGAATTTGTAGCAGAGCCTTTAATTTTACCATTAATTAACTGCAAACCAATTAAATGTAAAGAAGACTCTCCTACAAAATCTTATTAATAGCTCTTAAAAGCAAGCAATTAACTTTTAATGCTACATAGGTTTGTTAATGTCATACGTATCAAACCATAATGTAGTGCCAACTTCTATTTTGTGCATACCTTTTTTGCCTCGTACTACCACTTCATACGTCCCTTCTGGTAATGGATTTTCTGTAATCAGAGGCTTGTCTTTAGACATATACAAATCGGGGAAAGACACTAAAACTCCTCTCTCTAACTCTTCTGGTGTCAAAAATTCAGGAACTCGTTTTAAATTAAGTTCGTGTTGGAAGTTAGGCGAAGTCGTAACATAATGCGAAAGATGTGCTTCATCGCCTTTGCCATACAGATAATAAGTAAGCATAGGCGGATAAATGGCATTATAGCCCAAATCTAAATGCCTAAATGCAACAATGCGTTTAATAGTCAATGGGTCTGTAGCTAATAAAACAGGAGGTTGTCCGGGGGCTGGGTTGGGTGGAAATCCTCTATACATTTGATAAACAAAGGACTTTACATAACCCTGCACAATATCGGGCAAGGTCATTTTGTTAATGTCGGGGTCATTGGCTAATACATGCACCCAATTTGGATATTCTATGTAATCTTTCCAATACAATTCGGTTTGGGCTTTTCCTAAATCTGCCTCCAAAATCACTTGGTATTGGTGGTCGACCATACTAAACATCATGAAGTGATTAAGGAAAATGGTGTTGTGTCCTGAAATTAGGAACCCATGTTGGTCGGGTTTGTCGGCTGGATAAGATACTATCCAATCATTTTCTTGCGTATTGCTTGGGTGGCAATGCTCTTGGTGGTTCATAAAAATAAATTTGGTTAATGGTGATACTTTTAGTTAATAGTAACAAACAATGCTAAAAATATTTTCCGATAAAACAAAATTATTTTATATGAAGTATTTATTAAAAATAGGTATTTGTAGAGGAACAAATTTCAGTTGATTTTTATATCCTGACACCTACATGAAAAACACTACTCAACTTACGTTATTCTTTAATTTTGATGAGTCTTATAGCTAACAATCCATCAACTTGCCAAGCATTTACCCCAACCAACTACTCACCAAATCGGCTAAGGCATATTGATAAACTGTTCCTATGAGAGCCTTCGCAACTTGGAGCTTGCGAGTATAGCTATCCGTTTCGCCTTGTGTGCTACTTTTAATTCCATATATTTCCATCTGCTTTTTAATGTAATAAGATGAAAATAAGGTAGGTCTATTGGTTACTTGTCGTATCGTTGGGCGAAAAGCTCGCCAGAACCCGTATAATGAATAATCTAGTGTTAAATTCAGTGCATTGGTGGTGGTTCTTATAAAATCTGTACCGACTACTAATCTTCCTACTGTTTTTGTAAAGGCTCGTTTCTCTAAGAATAATTCAAACCTTGTTGCCACCAATCCTAACAAACCAACTGGCGTATTTTTTAAGGTATTGAACAATCCTACCTCTTTTGCCTCCTCTCTTTCATTAGGCGTAGTGGCTTGTTGTATGGCTATTTCATACGCCCTACGTCTTGTATCTAAATCTTGTCTAAACACAAAATAATTATCCTTTCTATCTGTTTTTTCATGAACTTCTTTGGCGGCTTGTTCATAAATTGTTGTATAATTGCTTGCATACATACTTGCCACCACCATTTCATAGAGTTCTTCGTCTGTATGCTGGAAAGCCACTTTTTGTTGATGCGTCAAAAGCAAACTGCCCAGTGTCATATCTTGATTGGCTTGAAACATAAACGTATCAGCTGCTACTGCAATCCTATCGGCTAATCTTGCCACCCAATACACTACTTTCAGAACTGGATTGGTAACTTCTCTTGATATATCTTCAATGGTTCTTTTGTAAAATATTTTTCCTCGTCTGTCAATAATGGTTTCTTTGTCTAAAATTCCCACCACATTATTACCGCCATCTTCTCCTTTTAGCAAAACATCAAGGACTTGCCATGTAGCTCTTGGAATACTTTTTAGGAAAGTAACCCCCAAGACTTTTAAAGCTACGCGTGGGCGTGGTGTAATCAAAGCCACCCCTGCCATTGCCACAAAAATTCCAATCACATTAAAAAATGAGCTTACAATAGCAATACTTTGCGTTGTAAAGCCTAACAAAATGCTTGACCCATGCAATGTCCAAAAATAATCCCATTTGCTAGACGGAAACTGTTTTGCCAAATAGTCTTGTAAATTTTTAATGGCTCTATCTCTCAAAAAACCTTCGGGAGCATCTCTAACTTGTGTGAGGTGTACTTGTAATGCCTGTTGGACATCAGGTGGCATATTTTCGAAGGATAAACTGAACAAAGCCGTAACTTCTTCTTCATTCAGGTTATCATGCAATACCCAATCCTCAATAATACCTTTACGAGTAGCTTGGTTAAGCAACTGTTTTTGAGGTTTTAGCATAACAGGAGGCTTTGTAATAACATTTGCCATACATATAACTTTGCTTTTGTGGATTTACACTTACAAGATTAGAATTTAGGTAAAAAGAAGCCAAAATAATACCTAAGTTTTATTCTTAATTGGGGTGAAGTCATCTCTTCATAAAAACCTAAGTGATTTATCCAATGATATATTTTCATTTTTCGAATTGACTTTTTCATATACCATTAGTCTTATTACTATCATTACCACAAAACTTACTTACCCAAGTTTGGTAATTTCAGTTGATAAGGCGTATTAAACCTATAACCAAAAAATATACGCATCACCCCTATTTCATAGCCCAAATTAAATTTTTCGTTGAGGTTTACTCGGTAGGTTTGGAAAGACATATTTGTGCCGATAAAAAACTTTTCGCTGTTATACCCCAACGCAAACCTGCCTGTAATACTTGTGCCTAAAGACCAATTTGTATGCACTTTGTCCGAATTATCGTCAAAATACTCTTTGTAATTGGCAGAAAAACCGCCTGTAGCTCCCAAAGTTGCATAAATCCGTTGCAGTACCACAAAAGTATGAATATAACCTGCCGTAGCTGCCAACGTATAAAAAGTGCCATCTTTGAACTTATCTGTAGACTCAAACTTGGCTATGTTACTCGGCACAATGCTCGAATCTCCCCAAAGCCTATACCTGTTTGCCCCGAAATTTGCCAAAAAAGAACCTGCACTTTTTAGCTGCCTTTCTGTTTGTATAAAAGCTGCTTTGTAAGAAAATTTTTTATGATTAAACACATAATAGGCATTCAATCCGTAAGACGTTGTTTTTAAATCCTCTCTTTGTGGGTAGGCATCTCCGTCTTTCCAAGTTTTATCTAAAAGTCGTGGGCTTGCAAAATAATAACCAAAATATTCTTGATAAAAAACATCTATAATGAGCCTTTTGGTAATGATATTTAACAGAAAATCAAAAGAATGTGTATTGCCCCTTACATTATCATCTTTGTTGATAAAAGGCAAATCAAACGCAAAACCAATGCCCAGCCATTTGTGATTAAAACCTGCCCCTAAGTTCAAATTACGATTGGGTGAATAGCCTAACCTTTCATTCAAACTAATGTCATCTTTATTCAAGAAAAAACGGTTGTACTTTGTAATTCCGTATAAACGAATGTGCAATTTATCTGCATAACTTTGGAAATAAACAGGTTTAGGCAAAGTATCTTGTGCCAATAGACACAAAGGACAGCACAAAGCCACAAGAGTAAGGAACACAAAGGGAAATTTTTTGAGCATTAGGCACAGGCTTTTAAAATAGTGGTGAGCAAAAAGTGAATTATCGATAAGACAACAAAAGTTGTAGAAAGTTTAATGATAAAAATAATTTAAGTCAAATTCTTGAAATATGCCATTTTTTGTTTAGTATTAAGTCATTTTTGTCGAGTAAATATGATATTCTTACTTTCCTTAGAAGTATGAAACAACACACCAACTACTTTTCTTTTTTGCTGTTACAATTATTATTTTTCACTTTTAATTTGGCTACTGTCGCAACTGCACAGTACCACAACGTAAAATTTGAAAGATATTCTACCGATAACGGACTACCGAGCAACGAGGTTTTTCAGGTTTACCAAGACCGAAAAGGCTTTATTTGGATTGCAACCAGAGATGGTTTGGCACGTTTTGACGGCTATACTTTCCACACTTTCAGAAATAACCCACAAGATACAACCTCACTGTCCAGCAATGTTGTGCAATACATCTATGAAGACAAAGAAGGCAATTTATGGATAGGCACAGATGTAGATTTGCACCGTTACGACCATGCTACGCAAACTTTTGCACGTATCCGCACTTATTACAAGTGCAAAGAAAATGAAATTTACGAAAAAAATGCCAATGGTGAAATTTCTCATAATGACGTAAACGGCATTTATGAAGACAAAAACGGTAAATTGTGGATTACGACCAATGGCGAAGGTTTGGCGGTTTTAGATAAAAAAACTATGAAATTCAAATATTATCTAAGGCATATCCAATCAACTACTTGTTTACAAAGCAATTATGTAAAAGCCTTGCGAGAAGACCATGAAGGCACATTTTGGATAGCCACAGATGCAGGTTTAGCCGTACTAAAAGCCAGCAACCAACAACAAGGCACGTTTATAACCTACCAATTTGATGAAAATAACAAAAACGGTATTCCCAGCCGATACATTAAGAGTGTGGCAATAGACGAAGAAAGTACGATTTGGATAGGTTCTGATGGTGGTGTTACAAGGCTGACATTGGCAAATAGAGCAGCAGGGAAATTTGAAACTTTTAATCACAATCCACAAAATCCGTATTCATTAAGCAATAATTATGTCAAGCACATCTCGATTGACCGCAAGGGTAATTTGTGGACTTGTGCAGATGCAGGGGTTTCTCGTTTGTCTGTGGCAAATAGGAAAAATGCAATTTTTGAAAATTTCTATCACGATTCGGCAGACCCTACCACCATTATATCCACCTATACAAAATATGTTTTTGAAGACCGTTTTGGTCAAATCTGGGTAGCTTGTCATGGTGGTTTGAGCAAATTTGACCCACAAAGAGAAAGATTTGAGTTGTACCAACAAAAAATAAGACAAGCCCAACCTCTCCCAAGCAATAATATCAGGGCTTTTTGTCAAAGAGCAGACGGCAGTATTTGGATAGGCACAAACAATGGGTTGGCGAAAATGCAAAAAAAGGCAAACGGAGAAACAGACTTTATTACCTATAAACAAAACCCAAGTAGTCCAAAAAGTTTGGTAAATAACTATGTAAACTGCGTTATTGAAAGTAAAATTGATAATACGTTGTGGATAGGTACGGACAATGGGCTATCTGTAATGACCAAAGAAGGAGAGTTTATCAATTATTTCCATGATGACAAAGTGCCTACAAGTTTATGTAAAAATACAATTAACCACGTTTTTGAGGACAGTAAAGGGACTATTTGGATAGGCACATGGGAAGGCATTTCTATATTAGAGAAAGAAAATAGAAAAAAAGGTATTTTTAAAAATTATCCGCCCTCTGTCTTTAGCTCTACAGGCAATGGACAAATCTCTGAAATCACAGAAGATGCCAATGGTATTATTTGGGCTACCTCTAAAAGTGGTTTATTGAAATACGACCAGCAAAAAGATAAATTTTACAGTTATACTTCTCAAAATAAATCTTACTATTTGACAACCAATGAATTGAATACCATATTACCCGTTTCTGCTACAACTTTTTGGGTAGGTACGGCAGGGGCTGGTTTGTATTATTTTGATAGTAAGGCAGAAAAATTTTATCAGTTTACAGAAGAAGATGGCTTGCCTTCAAATTTTGTAGAAGGAATTTTATTAGATAAAAACGGCTTTGTTTGGCTAACTACCCAAAAAGGCATTAGTAGATTTACACCTCCAAAAACCTTTGGCACTACAGACAAAGGCAGTTTTAGAAACTTCGCCATGCAAGACGGTTTGCAAGGCAATGAGTTTTTGCAACGTGCTATTTTAACAGATAATCAGGGCAAATTTTATGCAGGTGGCACAAATGGTTTTACAGCCTTTTTTCCCGAAAACATTAAAGAAGAAACTACCGAAATACCTATCTATATTACTGATTTTAAGCTATTTAACAAATCTGTAAAGGTTGGTATTGGTAGTAGTTATTTGCTCAACCAAGCCATTTCTGAAACCAAAGAATTGAATTTGTCTTATTTAGATAACTTCTTTTCCTTTGATTTTACGGCTTTGACTTTTCGGAATACCGAAAAAAATAAGTTTGCGTATAAAATGGAGGAATTTGACAAAGATTGGATTTATGTAGATGCCACCAAACGGTTTGCAACTTATACCAATTTGTCGGCAGGAGATTATGTTTTCAAGGTAAAAGCTGCGAACAGTGCAGGGCAATGGAATGACAGTGGAGTAACCCTCAAAATCCGTATTCACCCACCAATTTGGGAAAGATGGTGGTTTAGAGGTGGGGCAGTGGCTTTGTTTTTCTTGGCGGTGTGGGCTTTTTACCGTTATAGGGTACACCAAATAGAGGCAAGAAGGCAGGAATTAGAGGTGCAAGTGAAACAACGCACTGCGGAGTTGGTAGATAAAAACAAAGAATTGGAGCAGCAAAAAGCAGCCATAGCCCAACAAAATTTACAGTTAGAGGAGCAAAAGCACGAAATCATTGTGCAAAACGAAGAATTGCACCAACAACAAGAGGAAATTTTGGCACAAAGAGACCACATTACAGAGAAAAATAAAATTTTGGAACACCAAAAAGCCGAAATAGAAAAGTCCTATAACAATATTACTGTTTTGAGTGAAATTGGTCAAAAAATTACATCTTCATTAGAAGTAGCTACGTTAATTAGTACGGTGTATGAAAACGTAAATACCTTGATGTATGCTTCTGCGTTTGGAATTGGGGTATATGACGAAGAAAGGCAAATTGTAAGTTATACAGGTTTTGTGGAAAGAGGCGAAGTGTTGCCTTACCATGAATACCGCATGACTGAAGAAGAAAACTTAACGGTTTATTGTATTCGAGAAAAGGCAGAAGTGTTGATAAATGACTTAAAAACAGATATTTACACTATTTTTCCAAGCTACAGCATTAATTTGGAAAATGTCATTGGAGATGTGCCAGATTCATTAATTTACTTGCCCTTACTCTTAGACAACAAAGTGGTGGGTGTAATTACGGTGCAGAGTTTCCAACGCAATGCGTACACGCAAAACCACATTAATATTCTAAAAACCTTAGCATCTTACATTGCCATAGCCTTAGATAACTCGAAAGCCTATACACAAATAGCAGCAGCTAACCATGAAATTGCCTTGCAGAACACACAAATCATGGACAGTATTCGGTACGGTAAAACCATACAAGAAGCTCTATTGCCTAACGCAAGAGATATGCAAGAAATTTTGGGAGATTATTTTGTGTATTACCAACCCAAAGACGTGGTTTCAGGAGATTTTTATTGGGTAGGCAAAGCCAAAGGTGCTGCAATGGTGGCTGCGGTAGATTGTACGGGGCATGGTGTACCCGGTGCTTTTATGTCTATGATTGGAATGTCTTTATTGCATGAAGCTGTTAATCAACAAGCTATAGATAATCCTGCCGAAGTATTGGAATACATCAACCATGAAATACGCAACGCCTTGAAACAAGATGAAACAACGAACAGAGATGGCATGGATATTTGTTTATGCAAAATAGAACGTAACGAAAATACAGCCCAAATTACGTTTGCTGGGGCAAAAAGACACTTGTATTATGTCATTGACAATCAATGTTTTGATTTAAAAGGAAGTAGAAAAAATATTGGTGGTCGCCAAAAAGAAGATAAAATTTTTACCAATGAATTAATAACAGTAGAAAAAGGTACTATGGTATATTTGACTACAGACGGTTATGCAGACCAAGCCAATAAAGACAGAGATAAATTTGGTACTTTGCAAATGATAGAAATGTTCCGTTCAATGGCAACCATGCCTAGCACTGAGCAACTACAAATAGTAAAAAAATCTATGCAACTACATCAAGGAACAACAGAACAAAGAGATGATATGACAGTTTTGGGTGTGCGACTGTAAGATTGTGCAAGTAAAACAAAACAAGTAACAAGTTTTTATTCAATTAAATTTCAGTTATGTTTGCAAATCTGAAAAATCGAGTAAATTTACGTAACCAACAACCAAAACTATATGATTAATTTGAATTCGGTTTTTAACAAAACCAAAATTATTGCTACTGTAGGACCTGCCTCAAATAGTCGTGAGAAACTGCTGGAGTTGATGATTGCGGGGGTAGATATTTTTCGCCTCAATTTTTCGCATGGTACACACGACCAGCATTTACAAGTGATTCGCCATATCAGAGAGTTAAACGCCAAATACAATTTTAATGTAGGTATTCTACAAGATTTACAAGGACCGAAAATCCGTATGCGTGCTATAGACGGAGATGGAATAGAGGTGAATACGGGAGAAAAAGTAGTATTAGTCTATGAAGAAGGTGTAGGTACTCGTGAAAGATTTACAACAACTTACAATCTTGCACAAGACTTGAAAGAAGGTGAGCCTATTTTGATAGATGATGGCAATATAGAGTTGCGTTGTACGGCGGTAGTGGGCAATGAAGTTCACGCCGAAGTGATTTATGGAGGTAAAATTAAATCTAAAAAAGGCATCAATTTGCCTAATACTTATGTTTCTGAACCTTCTTTGACTAAAAAAGATAGAGAAGATTTGGTTTTTGGTTTGGAAAATGACTTGGACTGGGTAGCTCTTTCTTTTGTGCGTCAGGGTTCAGATATTTTAGAACTAAAAAACATCATCAAAGATAGTGGAAAAGTTACTAAAATAGTAGCCAAAATAGAAACACCTTTTGCTGTTAAAAACATAGATGAAATCATAGAATTGAGTGATGCCTTGATGATAGCACGTGGCGACTTGGCAGTAGAAGTGCCAATGGAAAATGTGCCTGTCTTGCAAAAAAACATTGTGCGGAAGTGTAACATGGCTGCCAAACCTGTAATTGTGGCTACGCAAATGATGGAAAGTATGACAGAAAAGTCAAGACCTACCAGAGCAGAAGCCAATGACGTAGCCAATGCGGTGGTAGATGGTGCAGATGCCGTAATGTTGAGTGCGGAAAGTGCGAGTGGTAAATACCCCGTAGAAACCGTACAATACATGACCAAAATTATTTCGTCTATAGAAAGAGAAATCTCTACGATTTACAACAAGTATTACGAAGAAAAAGTAACCAAAGACTTTTACAGTACGCACCTTATCACGAATGCGTGTAAACTGTCCAAAGAAATTAATGCAAAGGCTATTTTGTCTTTGAGTAAGTCGGGCTTTACGGCTTTTCAGTTGTCTTCACACAGACCAGAAGCACATATTTTTATTTTTACGGCAAACCGCAAACTGCTCACTCAACTCAATTTGGTGTGGGGAGTTCGTTGTTATTACTACGAAAACAATGAAACCGCAGACGGTATTTTTGAGGACACCGAACAAATTTTGGTGCGTGCAGGACTATTAGCCAAAGGTGATATGTACCTCACTACGGCAAGTATGCCTGTGGTGGAAAATAAACATACGAACTTGGTAAAAGTGGGGGTAGTGGATTAATGAACCCAACTACTACAATATAAACACTTGCAGCCCTAAAAGTTTACTTAACTTTTAGGGCTTTATTTTTCCCAAACTTTTTAGTCTTTTCAGTTAGACTCTTGTTATTTTGTCAAAATCTTGTGTATTTTAGCCCCAACATACAAGCCCTTTGTACCAAATTTTAACTATTTGATTATCAAAAAATTAAATTCGTAATTCGTAATTCGTAATTCGTAATTCGTAATTCGTAATTCGTAATTCGTAATTCGTAATTTACTAATTAAAATTATTCAACATTCACCATTAACTTTATATGAAACTCCTCAATCAATTCAATTTTGCGGGCAAACGTGCCTTAATTCGTGTAGATTTCAATGTTCCCTTGGACAAATCTTTTAAAGTTACCGATGCTACTCGTATTCGTGCTGCCCTCACTACTATCAACAAAATTTTAGCAGATGGCGGTTCGGTAATTCTTATGTCGCATTTGGGCAGACCGAAAGGGGGGTATCAAGAAGAATTTTCTTTGAAACATATCGTAGATGACGTAGCAGCAGCTATAGGCAAATCGGTAAAATTTGCAGACGACTGTATCGGAGAAAGTGCAAAAACATTGGCAGCTAACCTCCAAGCAGGCGAAGTATTGTTGTTAGAAAATCTACGTTTCTACAAAGAAGAAGAAAAAGGCGATGAGGCTTTTGCCCAAAAATTAGCCCAATTAGGTGATGTCTATGTGAATGATGCCTTCGGTACGGCACACAGGGCTCACGCCTCTACCACCATTGTAGCCAAGTTTTTCCAAGACCGTATTTGTGGTTATTTGATGCAAGCCGAAGTAGAAAATGGCAAAAAAGTAATGTCAAATCCTACAAAACCATTTACGGCTATTATGGGTGGTGCAAAAATCTCTGATAAAATCTTGATTATAGACAATTTATTAGACAAAGTAGATAACTTGATTATTGGTGGTGGTATGGCATACACTTTCTTCAAGGCAATGGGTGGCAACATTGGCAATTCGTTGGTAGAAGCCGACAAATTGGAATTAGCCAAAGAATTGATAGAAAAAGCAAAAAGCAAAGGTGTAAAACTACTTTTACCTGTGGACTCTATCGTGGCTGATGCCTTTAAGAACGAAGCAAACCGCCAAGAAGCCGACAATATGAACATTCCTGACGGCTGGATGGGCTTAGACATTGGTAGCAAAGCAGCCAAAGAATATGCTGATGTGATAGCCAATTCAAAAACAATTCTTTGGAATGGTCCTATGGGTGTATTTGAGATGCCAAATTTTGCAGCAGGCACTATAGCCGTAGCCAAAGCCTTAGTAGTGGCTACTAAAAACGGTGGTTTTTCACTCATAGGCGGTGGCGACTCCGCAGCAGCCGTAAACCAATTAGGTTTTGCCAATGACGTATCTTATGTGTCCACAGGCGGTGGTGCATTGCTTGAGTTCATGGAAGGCAAAGTATTGCCCGGTGTAAAAGCATTGGAATAAGTAAAGGGTTGTTAATTAGCATTTTACTTCAAAATAATAGAGTTTATGAATAACTCCTTTTTAGCCCTCCCTATGGGGAGGGTTGGGTGGGGCTATAGCAAAAAAATATTCATAAACTCTAATTTATTAAAAACTAACAGTAAAAAAACTGTTAGTTTTTGCTTTATATAACTTGTTCAAAACAGTACCGAAAAAGTTATACTACAAAAAAACATAGCAAGTAGCTTGCTTTAATTTTAGATTTTTTCCTATCTTTCAAAAAGTCTAAACCTCTGTTAAACATGAAAACATTAAAGTATTTTGCTACAGGCTTGTTTTTTTCAACACTGTTAGGCATGACTCCGCCTGCGGAAACGTCTTTATTGACTCCTCCCCCACCCCTTTTCAGATGTGGAGGCACACAAGGCAACCTTGTAAAATGTACCATAGAAAGGAAAATGGGCAAGAAAAAAACAGCAGTTACACATTTTTTCACCACCAAAAGTACAGGAGCAAATTCATTTGAATTGCGTATAGAGGCGGTTTTAAGTGGAGCTGCCTCGTTAGTTTACAATGGTCGCATTACGACAATAGATAAAAGAAGTACAGAAAATAAATATGTTGTCCAGATTTTCTTGTCAAAGAAAAAAGATTATTCTTGGGACACCTCCACAGGCGATGCTTTAGTAGCTACGTATGACCTCAAAAAGAAAGACATCACCTTTGAAACGACAGGAAAAATGGGAACTTTCTATGACAATTCGCATGGTATGGCGGCGGCAGCCCTTAAAAGTGCTACAACTCCTCCCAATTTTGATGTGGATAACGTAGTTAAAGCTATTTCTGCCTATTTCATTATGGACTACCACAAAGCCATTCAAGTTGCTACGACTAATCAGTTTCCAAAGTAATAAACTTATAAATAAAACTAACATTTCTTTGAGAAATGTTAGTTTTGGCATTTTTTTGCAGAATATATTTTAATAAATTGGATATTCTTCTTCAAACCACTTTTGATAAACGGGTTGGCGGTACATGAATTGTAACAATAAGATAGGATAAATAAAGGCAGATGTAAAAAATTTTCCTTCAAATTCTATCTCGTCTATAATTAAAGCTCCTGTTGCTTGTTTTACAATGCGGTGTTTGTGTCGCCATTTTGACAAGAAAAAAGGAAGTTGCGTACCCTCGTCTATAAAATAAATCTCGTCATTTGTAGTCGTTTGTTCTACTATTTTGCTGCACCATAACTGCGAAAATATCCCAAAATCAATCTCTAAATGGACTTCATCACCTTTTTTGCAGCCATCAAAACGCAACAAATGAATAGGCGTAAGCGGAGGAGCTAAGGCTAAAAATAATTCTCTCGTAAAACCCTGCCACACTTGTTCGTAGCTTTGCATAACGGGTGTCTGAATCTGAATTTCCATTGTCGTATAACTGATTTTATGGTTGAAAGATAGGTCTTGGTAAGGTTACAAACTTAGGATAATTTTTTCTAATTTCATATTATTATGCTTGCATTCATTTTAGCTTGTATAATATTTAGTAAATAAAAATAGTTTTATTTCTTTACAATTATCAACTCAAAAAAAGATAAATCATCTGACTGCCAATAATAGTCTTCTATTTGGCTTTCACAAGACACCAAAAAGAAAAATAAAAAATCTCTTACGACCTCAAAAGAAAGTAGTGTAGTGTCAAAGGTTTTTAGTTCTGTGATTCTATAAGAAACATGCAGATAAACAAAAAGTTGGTTAATTAATCGAAAAAACCGAGCTAATAACGAGTCTGTTTGTGTGTTAATTGGTGTAAAATGTTGTTGAATAGAGATACTTTTTTTAGAGGGTAATTGATTGAAAACCAACATAAAATCTATACAAGATTGAGCAAAGGGTGGCTTAAAAACAAAAGAATGATGTGTCTTTTTGTTTGTAGGGTGCTTGTAAATTTGTAAAGCAGGTCTTTCTGCCAAATTCAGTGTTGTGGCAATATTTGGGCTAATTTCGGTGTAGTCTTTTTTATTTTTCCAATATTCTTTCATAAAAATAGTCCAGCCATAAGGCATAGGGTTACGCAAATGCCATTGATGAAAAGAATTGACAGTTTCGGTGTTAATGTAAGTAAATGTTAAACCATATTGTTGAAGACGACTAAAAATATCCATATCTTCAAAACCCCAAATCTTGAAAAAAGTATCAAATCCACCTACGGCTACCAATGCCTCTTTGGGAGCAACCAACAAGCCTGTACCTGTGTCATCACTTTTAATCCATGTAGGGTATGTATTTTCAAAGTTGAGCAGGCTATATTTAGTAAAATTTTCTGGAATATAATAACATTGATAAACACAAAAATTTTTATGACTTACATATTGCTGAATCACTTGCAAAAAATTAGGAGCATAAATAATATCAACGTCTGTAACTACAATATTTTTACCTTTTGCAAGATTAATTCCTGTATTTAAGGCATGAGATTTACACCATAACCAACCCTCTGTAGGTAAATAAATATAGGTAATGAACTCAAAATTAGCTAAGTAGTTTTTTACTTGCTGACTTACTATTGATAAACTTCCATAATCTACAAATATTATCTCAAAATTTTTATATTCTTGTGTCATAATGGACTGAATACATCTTTGTACTCTTTCCAAATCTCTGTTGCGGTAAGGTATGATAAATGAATATTCAGGCATATTGCAAAAGTAAATAAGTAAGGCTAAATTCGAGGCATTTACCGCAAAAACATTGCCCACAATGAAAAATATTTCTTTATTCATCAGCCAACAACCTCTCGAACTACAAGGGCTACTATGGAAATTAGACCAAATGATTACAAATTGTTCGCCCAAAATAGAAGCCACCATAAAATTTAGCACACCGTTTTATAGTTATTACGGGTTGTTGTGCTATTTGTCTGTTCCCAAAAAGAAAAAAAGAGTAGAGTTAGGCTTTATACATGGCTACGAATTGGCAGATGAACAAGGAGTTTTAAATGGTGAGGGGCTAACAATGGTGAAGAAATTGATTTATAATTCCGCAGCAGATTTTAATGAAGATATATTGTTAGAAGTGTTGCAAGAGGCATTGTTACTGAACGAATGGCACTATGAAAATAAGAAAAAGAAAAAAAGTAAGTAATAGAGTTTATGAATAATTTTTTGCTATAGCCCCACCCCAACCCTGCGAAACGTCGCACCGCCCACAGGGAGGGCTAAAAAGGAATTATTCATAAACTCTAATAATAATATTTTGTAGCATAGGCTTCAGCCTGTGTTTTGATTAATTTAGAAGCTATTTAAAATCACAGTCTAAAGACTATGCTACAAACTTTGTAAAACTCCAACTCCTAAAAATAGTTAAACTCCGTTAAAAGAAAGTACATCTTTCTTTAATTTGGTTAATTTGAGTGAAAAATCATTAGCACAACAACTATTTTTCACTCTTTTATGAACATTCAAAATTTTACGAAAAGTTTTTGGCTCAAAACTGCCAAAATGTTGCCTTTGGCAATGTCCGTATGTCTTTTGGCAAATCCTTTGGAAGCCCAACAAGTGGACATGGACAAGTTCAAAGGCATAAAACCTCGCCATGTAGGTACGGCGGGCATGAGTGGCAGGGTTACGTCTATTGCGGTAGTGCGTGAAAACCCCGAAACTATGTATATCGGTTCGGCTTCGGGTGGTTTGTGGAAAACTACGAATGCGGGCATAGATTGGCAGCCTGTTTTTGATGACCAAAAAGTGGCATCTATTGGTGCGGTAGCTATTTCTCCCCAAAACCCTATGGTCGTATGGGCAGGTACAGGCGAAGGCAACCCCCGAAACAGCCAATCTGTGGGCTACGGCATCTACAAAAGCATGGACGGAGGCAAAACGTGGAAGTGCATGGGCTTAGAAAAGTCCTATCAAATTCACCGTATCATTGTTCACCCACAAAACCCCGATGTGGTGTATGTGGCTGCGATTGGTTCGGCATGGCACGCACACCCCGACAGAGGTGTATTTAAGACGACAGACGGCGGTAAAACTTGGCAGAAAATACTGTATGCCAACGACTTAACAGGAGCTGCGGACATGGTAATAGACCCTCAAAACCCCAACAAATTGTTTGTGGCAATGTGGGAATACCAACGCCAACCTTGGACTTTTAACTCTGGTGGCAAAGGTTCTGGTTTGTATGTAACTTATGATGGCGGTGCTACTTGGACTAAACAAAGTACAAAAAATGGTTTGCCCGAAGGAGATTTAGGGCGTATCGGTTTGGCTATTGCCCAAAACAAACCTAATGTAGTGTATGCGTGGATAGAGTCTAAGAAAAATGCTTTGTACCGTTCTGATGATGGTGGCGAAAAGTGGACAATGATAAACGACAAGGCAGACATTGGCGACAGACCTTTTTACTATGCAGAAATTTATGTCGACCCTAAAAACGAAAATAGAGTTTATACAATTTATTCTCGTGTAGGGCTTAGTGAAGATGGCGGAAAGTCGTTTAAAGAATTGCTTACCTATGACAATATTCACCCCGACCACCACGCTTGGTACATTCACCCCGACAATCCCAATTTTATTGTAGATGGCAATGACGGCGGTATGGCTTTGACTTACAATGGCGGAAAATCTTGGCGTTTCATAGATAATTTGCCGTTGGGGCAGTTTTACCACATCAATTATGACTTAGAAACACCGTACAATGTTTATGGTGGTATGCAAGACAACGGTTCTTGGCGTATTCCTGCGTATTTGTGGCGTGAAGGCGGTATTCGCAACCACCATGCAGATGCTTTGTTATTTGGAGATGGTTTTGATGTAGTGCCAGATGCCAAAGACAGCCGTTATGGGTATGCAATGTGGCAAGGTGGTAATTTGAACCGTTATGACCTCAAAACGGGAGCTACTAAAAATATTCGCCCTGTTCATGCCGAAGGTAAACCTTTGCGTTTTAATTGGAATGCAGGTGTGGCTCTTGACCCTATAGACCAACAAACTTTGTATTACGGCAGTCAATATGTGCATAAAAGCACCAATAAAGGCGAAAGTTGGGAGATTATTTCACCAGATTTGACCACCAACAACCCCGCTAAACAAAAACAAGATTCGAGTGGTGGTTTGACATTGGACGTAACCAATGCCGAAAACCACACAACTATTTTGTGTATTTCGCCAAGTCCTGTTAAACAAGGCGTGTTGTGGGTAGGTACAGATGATGGCAATGTGCAAGTGAGCAAAGATGGCGGTGCTACATGGACAAATGTCATCAAAAACATTAAAGGTGTACCAGAAGGCAGTTGGATTCCGCAAATTGTGGCTTCTACGTACAACGAAGGCGAGGCTTTTGTGGTTATTAACAACTACAGACGTGGAGATTGGACACCGTATATTTTCCAAACCAAAGATTTTGGACAAACTTGGAAAAGATTGGTAGATGAAAAGAAAGTTTGGGGGTTTGCTTTGTCTTTTGTGCAAGATATTGTTGAGCCTAAATTACTATTTGCAGGAACAGAATTTGGTTTGTATGTAAGTTTTGATGGTGGAGATAATTGGAATAAATGGAAAAATGCTTATCCAACTGTACCAACGATTGACCTTAAAATTCACCCCAAAGAACACGACTTAATTATTGGTACGTTTGGGCGTGCAGCTTACATTTTAGACGACATCAGACCTTTGCGTAAAATAGCCCAACAAAATGCCGTTTTACAAAAAGATTTGGCAGCTTTTGAAAGTCCAGAGGCGTACATTGCCAATTTTGCTTCGCCACAAGGCGTATTGTTTGCAGGAAAAGATATGTTTCAGGGCGACAACCGACCAGAAGGGGCTATGCTCACGTACTACGCCAAAGTAGGCAAAGACAAAAATAAACCTGCGAATGACGGTGATAAAGACAAGGAAAAAGACAAAGGCAGCAAAGATGATTTGGTAAAAGTAGAAATTTTGAATACAGAGGGCAAAGTGATTCGCACATTGTACCATGAACCAGATTCGGGCATGAACCGTTTGCAGTGGGATTTGCGTGAAAAAGCTACTCGTTTCCCTAATTCGCCAAAACCAAAGCCGAATACGTCTGATAGAGGCGGATTTTTGGCTGCACCAGCTACGTACAAAGTTCGTTTCTCTTACAAAGGAGCAAAAGACTCGACAATGGTTACGCTAAAACCTGAACCTCGTGTAACGGTAACTACGGCAGTGATTCAACAAAACATAGACATTTATCGCCGTTGGACAAAATCTGTGGAAAGTACCACTGCAGCCGTAGATAGATTAAAGGAAATGAAGGAAACTATTGAATTGGTTAGCAAGCAGTTAGGGGAAGATACGCCTGAAAAGAAAAAAGTAGCCGAAAAAGCCAAAGCCTTGAAAGAAAACGTACAAACTTTGTTGGAAAGAATAACAGGCAAAGAAAAAGTACAAGGTTTGGTACGTAACGCCAACTTGCTAAGTAGCCGTTTGGGAGAAGTACAAAACTACTTTGAGTATTACGAAAAACCTACGACAATGGTAGAAACTTTGTTGCCAAGAGTAGAAAAAGAAGTACAAGAATTTGTGAACCAAGTAAATACATTGACTACTACGCAGTTTACGGAGTTCAGAAAAGAAGTGGAGGGTTTGAAGTTTTCGGTATTTAAAGACTATGAAACCTTGAAGTAGGGAAGTACGTTTAGTTGAAAAGAATGATAAATCCTTTATGTACTTTTATTACCACAAGTACACAAGGTACACAAGAGTTTTATTACTATACTTTTGTGTCCTTGTGTGCTTGTGGTAAATTAATAATCCAATATGCAACCCAAAGAAATTAGTAAATTTTTAAGTTTAGTGCTGCGTCATCAACCACAACTTATCGGTATTGAATTAGATGCACAAGGTTGGGTGGACGTAAATGTCCTACTTCAACAATTAGCAGCCCACCAGAAAGTCATTAGCAAAGCAAAATTAGAAGAAGTGGTACGCACCAATGACAAGCAACGATTTGCTTTTAATGAAGACAAAACCCGTATCAGGGCAAATCAGGGACATTCTGTAACGGTAGATTTGGGGCTTGCTCCACAAATGCCACCAGCTATTTTGTACCACGGCACTGCCGAAAAATCTCTGCCAAGTATTCTTGAACAAGGTTTATTGCCACAACAAAGACACCACGTACACCTGTCTAAAGACAAAACTACTGCCCACAAAGTAGGACAAAGGCATGGAAAACCTGTAATTTTAGTTGTAGATAGTGAAAAAATGATTGAAGACGGCTTTACTTTTTATCTTTCTGAAAACTCGGTTTGGTTAGTAGCTACTGTGCCTACGCAATATATTCGGAGAGAAGAATAAGGGTATTAAGGTTTTGTAACATAGACTTTAGTCTGTGTAGTAATTACTTGATTAGCAATGTACTACAGGCACAGACTAAAGTCTATGCTACAGACCTTAATAACCTCTCTATTAGTTTAAAGAGTAAATTCTTTTGATTTGGTAAATTATGTGAACTTCACGTAATTTGCCTACTATCATATTTCGTTTTTATGTCCATTCTAAAAAAATTAGCCTCCCAAACAGCCATTTACGGCATTAGTAGCAACTTTGGTCGCCTTCTCAACTACGCCTTAGTACCGTTTCACACTTACATTTTTGCTCCCGAACAGTACGGTATTATTTCAGATTTTTATGCCAAAGCAGCTTTTTTTAATGTGCTTTACACCTACGGCATGGAAACCGCCTATTTTCGGTTTACCTCAAAAAAAACACCTGAAGAACAGCAGACTGTCTATAATCAAGTTTTGTCGTGTTTATTGCTTACAAGTTTTTGTTTGTCTTTGCTATTGGTTTTGGGGGCTGTTCCTTTGGCTCGGTTAATGAGCTACCCCGATAATTTTAGCCAACACATTATTCTGTTTGCGTGTTTATTTGCCATAGATACAATCGTAGTGATTCCTTTTGCAAAAATTAGACAAGAACAAAAAGCTAAACTCTTTGCATTAGTCAAAATTAGTAGTATTGTAGCCAATGTTTTGCTCAATTTCTTTTTCTTATGGGCTTGCAAAAATTGGATAGAAAAAGGCAGTACAACAAATCTAGTCAGCTCAATTTTTTATAGTTATGATGATGTTTTCTATGTCTTTTTGGCTAATTTTTTTGGCAATTTTTTAGCTATACCTCTTTTGTGGCGTTACTTTTTGCAATGGCGTTGGGCTTTTTCTTGGCAAACTTTACGCCCTATTTTACTGTACGCCTATCCTATTTTGTTTACAGGTTTGGCAGCTATGATAAACGAGGTATTAAGTAGAGATTTCATAAAATATTGGTTACCAGATGATTTTTATCCTAATAGAACTAATTTAGAAGCTGTAGGTATTTTTTCGGCTTGTTACAAATTTTCTATTTTTATTACTTTGGCAGTGCAAGCCTTTAAGTATGCAGCCGAACCGTTTTTCTTTGCACAAGCTCAAGACAAAAATTCACCTATAGTTTTTGCCCATGTAACCAAATATTTTAATGTAGCTCTTACCATAATGTTTGTGGGCATCAGCCTGAATATAGATTTGGTAAAAACATTGGTTTTAGGTAAATCGGACTATGAAGAAGGGCTTGTTATTGTACCATTTTTATTATTGGCTAACTTGTTTTTAGGTATTTATTACAATATTTCTATTTGGTTCAAAATCACAGACCATACCGCCTACGGTACGTTATTAGGCTTTTTGGGTGCAGCCATCACCGTTATTGGTAACTTGGCTTTGATACCTCTTTGGGGCTATTTGGGCAGTGCCGTTACTACACTCATTTGCTATGCAACCATGATGATTTTGTGTTATTATTGGGGACAAAAATACTACCCTGTTCCATACCCTATTGCCCATGCACTTAGTTATTGGACAATAGGCGTTGTGTTTGTAGGTATAGGTTGGTATGTGAAATTTCCTGCTTTTTGGTACAATCAACTGTGGCATTTTGTCCTCACAATGCTATTTATAGTTGGGGCATTGGCTGTGGAATGGAAACAACGCAAGTAAAGTAGTATAATAACAAGACAAAGGTCTGTGTTACAGACTCTAGTCCAATACTATTCGGCTAAGGACTTTCTCGACTATCTGCTTTGTAATTGAAATATATTTTTAGCTTTCTACTCTTTGCCAAATATTTTTCTCTTTTCGGCAGTTTTTATTTTCATGAACAGCTACCTTATTTTGTGTGAAATAGGTGATTAGTTTAGCTATCATTTTTGCTGGCTCTTCGGCTAAGAAAATAGTAATTAATTGCGTTTTTTAGTACGTGCAATGCTATATATTATTCCATTTTTATTATTAACTTGTTGATTTTATTAGCAACTATGGAGTAAAAAAAAATTCCATTAATAGTAATAAAAGATGGAACCTCGTACACGCTGTCGACTAAAATTAGTTACACAGTAAGGTATATTTTACAAAAATTATTTCTTGTGTAAAAAAATTTGCTAAAAATTTGGAACATACCTACAAGTATGTATATATTTGCACAGTCATTCAGCTATGATGGATACACGCAGTCAAATCTTACAAAAAAACTTTGAAGCCATTTGTATAAATGGTTTTCAAGCTACTCGCACAGATAAAGTCATAAGCACTTTGGGCATTACCAAAGGTGCATTTTATCACTATTTCCCCGACAAAACCAGTATGGGCTATGCCATTGTGGAAGAAATATTGTACCCAATGTATGTGAATAATTGGCTACACTTAAAAACCTACAAAGGTAATCCGATAGACGGAATTTTGGCGAGTTTGCAGTTGATTAGTGGGTATTGTAATGAAGAAAATGTAGCTTTTGGTTGTCCTTTGAACAATTTAGTGCAAGAAATGTCACCTTTAGACGAGGGTTTTCGGCTTAAATTACAAAAAATTATAGCTACCAAAAAAACTATTATTAGCGAGGCTTTGATGAAAGGGCAGCAGCAAGGGCAAGTAAATCCAACTCTACAAGCAGACGAAATAGCTTATTTTATTTTGGCTGCATTGGAGGGTAGTTTTAGTATTGCCAAAGTAGCAAAAAGTAAAGCCGTTTTTGATAAAAGCATGAAAACATTAATGGACTTTTTAAAAACTTTAAAAGTATAATAGACATTAGTAAATTCTGTAGCATAGACTTTAGTATGTGTAATAAGTATTTGATTTTCAATAGATTTAATACAAAGACTAAGCTAAAGTCTATGTTACAAAGCTTGATAATCTTTAATTAACTTACTGAAAATTCTTGTATTTTCGGTACTAATGCTCAAAAGTTAAATTTTACAATCAACAGGGTGTTAAAACCCTATTTTTACGAATAAAAACATACCTACAAGTATGTATCTTTTTAATTAATCATTTACTTTAAATCATCAAAGAGTATGTACGTAATCACAGGTGCAACAGGCAACACAGGCAATGAAATTGCAGAGGCTTTATTGAAAGCTGGTAAACCCGTAACAGTTGTAGGCAGAAGTGCCGATAAATTGCAAAAGTTTGTTTCGCAAGGAGCTAAGGCTGCCATAGGCGACTTAGAAGATGTGGATTTCTTAACAAAAACTTTTCAGGGGGCTACGGCTGTATATGCCATGATACCGCCAAAATGGGATTTGACAACAGAGTGGCGTGCTTACCAACGTGTGGTGGCTACTGCCCTTACGCAGGCTATTCAGGCTTCAGGCGTAAAAAATGTAGTGGTTTTGAGTTCTAATGGGGCACATTTGCCCGAAGGTGCAGGCCCTGTAACGGGTTTGTACGAGTTTGAGCAACAACTCAAGCAGGTGGCAGGCTTAAATATCATGGCGTTGCGAGCTGGTTATTTCATGCAAAATTTGTTTGGTTTAATTGGTATGATAAAAGGTATGGGGGCTTTTGGTTACTCTTTGCGTAATGATGTAAAAACGCCATTTGTGCATACCAAAGATATAGCTGCCGTAGCCATTAAACATTTGTTAGCCCTTGATTTTAAAGGTTTTAACTATGTTTTTGTGGCGGGTGCTGCCGACTTAACAATGGACGAAGTGGCTGCGACTATAGGCAAAGCTATTGCCAATCCGAATTTGAAATACCTTACTTTTTCGTACCAAGACGCAGAGGCAGGTATGGTGCAAGCTGGTATTCCTTTGACCATTGCCAAAGGGTACAATGAATTGTTCCAAAGTTTGAATGAAGGGAAATATTTGAATGATTACACAAGAAAACCCGAATGGACTACTCCAACGACTTTGGAAGAATTTGTGAACAATGAGTTTTTGCCTGCTTTTCAAAATAGCTAAGTAGCTGTACCTAAAAGTTCAATCTTATAAGGTTTTGAAAACCTTATAAGATTGGGCAAAGTACATCTAAAAAAAAATCCTTAATTTTGGGTTTCATTTACAACCCTAAAAGATGTATGTTGGCTATTTTACAAAAGTTGCTGCCTAAAAAAGTGTTGTTGTTACTCTATAAAATGCAGAGTGATAACGGAAAAATAGTAAAAAAACTCGACAATTTTACTATGGAGTTGGATATTAACGAATACATAGACCAAACAATTTTAAAATATGGTTTTTTTGAGGCTGTTACTACAGAATGGATAAGCCACTCACTCAAAGAAGGTGATGTAATGGTAGATGTTGGGGCAAATATTGGTTATATGTCTTTGGTGGCAAGGGCTGCGGTGGGCGAAAAAGGGGCAGTGTGGGCAGTAGAGCCTACGATATATGCTCAACGTAAATTGCAGAGAAACATTGCACTGAATAATTGGACTAATATTAAGGCGGTAAAAATGGCTTTTGCAACTTTTACACAATCTCAAGTAGATATTACCTTTAATCCTGATGAATATTTGACTGGTTCGCAAAATTCTATGCGTAGTAGTTGGGCATTGGAAAAAGACAAAATAGGTACGCAGCAAGTAGAAAAAGATTATTGCGATTTTATGCCCTTAGACGATTTTGTTAAAAAAAATAATATTACTAAGATTGATTTGCTCAAAGTCGATGTAGATGGGCATGAAAAATCGGTGTTGTTGGGTGGACAAAAAGCTATTACCCAATTTTTACCTGCTATCATTTTAGAAATAGATTGGACAAGAAATTTAGACGATAACAAGCAATTTTCGCCAGAACTATACTCATTTTTTAATCTACTCTTTGAAAATCACCATTATACAGCACAAGCCGAAAATGGTGGAAAGTTTAGTGAAATCAAAGGCTTTTTGGCTTATTTGGAACAGTGCAGCTATACGGGGACTTCGCCTAATTTTTTGTTTAAAAGGTAAAAACAATGTTTAGAGATGTAATCTTTTGAAAAGATTACATCTCTAAACATTGTTTTTATCCGTATTTATTTTTATATAAAATATTAATTTACAATCTTTTATAGCCAATTAATCTGTCGGTTCTGTCGCCAATGGCTCTGTAATAAACAAATACCTCGTAGTCGTTTTGGGTTTGTTGGTGAGTTCCCTCAAAAAATACATCATCTCTTTTTCCATTTTTGACCAACGTATATTGATAATTGTAAACTCCTTGTTTAAGCAATAATTGGGCTTCATACCTTTCATACAAAGGGTTGTAAATCATACGGTTATCATTATTAAGTTGCCAGTCTGTTAGCCCCCCTATGATATACACTTCGCCGTCTGCTTGTGGGGTTTTGAGGCTAAAAAAGACACTCATATAATCTGCCTCTACCGTACCGTTATTCGCAAGGCTGTTGTAGGGGTAATAACGCCCATTCATATCTTGAAAGATATTGGTGTAACCATGTTGGCGGCGTGAAACATCTTGCAACAAATAATATTCGTTACGTTGTGGCAATAGCTTAAAACTATCTATGCCTAAACCTCTTGCTTGGGAGTTTCGTAGGTCAAAAATCCTAAATTCATTGCCTCCTTGAAAATTATTTTCCAACATAAAAAACCTGTATTCCAACAGTTTATCAAAATCTCTGACCATTGTAGGTTGTAGGTTTTTAATGGCGTTGTCCCAACGGTAGTTTTGGCGAATCACCACACTGATTTGTTGCATGGGGTTTGGTATGTCATAGTTACCATAATTTAATTGAAAATCAATCTGTTGGTTGTTCACGACACTGCTTCCGCCTATTGCCAAATTTTGTTGGGCTGCTATGCCTACTCCGCCTTCTGTTATCATAAATCTACGGCAAAAAGTTAGCTTGTTTTCGTAACCATTTTCATAGACTTTCAAGACATAATTGCCCGAAATTTTAACGGCGGGTACATCTAACCAATAATGTTGGTAGGGAACTTTGGTGTTGTAAGACATTTCCCTTTCTGTAATGTAAAATTCATTAACAACATCTAAAAACTCTATGTTATTCAGGGTCGTTACTTGCCAATCTTTATCACAGGAAATAATTTTGGCGGTGTACCTTGTGCCGTTGGTATTGAGGTCGTCAAATTCTAACCGCAAATTTTGTTGAGCCAAAGGCACAATGGGTGGCGTAAGACTTGCCTCTGTGTTGCCGTAGGGGTACAATAAAATGCTGCGAATATTGGGCGAATAGGTAATGTCTTCTGGGCGAAAGGTTTTTTGTTGGTAATATGGGTAGTTTTGGGCTATTAAATGGTTGGCAAAACAGCAATAGCATAGCCAAAGAATGTATTTTTTCATATAAAACTAATAAAATTCCCAACTAAAGTAAAAGTTTTAGTTGGGAATTTCAATCAAATGAGTTTTAACCTTTAATTTTATTTATTCAAGATATGTTTACTTAAATTAGTATGATTATCATTTCTTGTAAGTAGCTAATAAGCAACAACTTACAATATTGAATATTTTAATAATGATTACTTGATAATAAATATTTTGCAAATCTTTCAGACTTGGAAAGTTTAAAAATGCCACCCATATTGCTAAATAGTTGCAGTTATTTTTGAGAATTTTTAATCAACAACATACCACTTCCTAATAGGGCAAGGTCTTTCAAAATAAAAAAGTCTGTGATAGGTACGCCGTCAATCCATCGCCAAGTATTGGGTGTCGTCAATAAAAAACTTAGAGTAGTTGCAAAAATGATAATTGCCCCATAACCTGCATAATTGCTTACATTGTCCCATTTTAGAGCTGCTAACATTCCTATTCCTACGATAATTTCTACTATTCCAATTAGATTAGAGACACCTTGTATAGACAATATGTTATATAACCAGCTCATTAAGAAATGATTAGCCACTAAGGGCTGAATAGCCTTTGCCTCAGTGGGAGTAAATTTAAAAATACCTATCCACAACAAGATGATGGCAGTACCCGCCACATTCAAATAATAACCTCCTCTGTTCATATTTGTATAATAATTTGTTTAAATTTTATGTAACAAAGGTATTTGAAGTAGCCCTAACAAATTGTCGGTTAGCTGACAATAGGCTACAGATTTTCTATATTTGGAATTAGAACTGTTCGGCGGTTGAGGTAAATTATTTTTTGAGCAACCACTAACTCATTAATTATTTTGGTGGTAGTTTGGCGAGAAACAGCCGTAAAATTGGCAATATCTTGGTGGCTCAACAGCATTTCTATCAAAATACTGCCGTCTGCCTGCTGTTTACCTTCGTGGAGGGCATTGTACCTAAAAAAATTGAGGATACGATTTTTGCTATCCCTAAAAACAAGGTCTGTAAATTTATTTTGAATAGAATAAAACTTACTTCCTACTTTCTTCATATAGTTAATAGCTAAAGAAGGTTTTTTTTGTAGCATAGTTTCAAAATCTTTGACAAAAAAACTACATAAATGCACATTAGACAGAGCTTGTGCATATTCTTGGTATTGGTTAGTGGTCGTTTGCAAACTAATAGCCCCAAAAACGTCTTCCTCTTTTAAAATTTCTACCAAAACTTCCTCGCCATCATCATTTTGCGAAACCAATTTAATACGACCTTTTTTGACAAAATAAAGCCTATCCATGTCGTCGTGGTTAAAATAAATGTATTCTCCTTTTTTAAATGTTCGGAAGCAAGAAATTACATTTAGCTCGTTGATTTCTTGCTGGTTAAGCTGCGAAAATAGGCTTTGAGTTCGCAAATACCAATGTTTGAGTGGCAAAGTCATGGTGAGTGAGTTTTCAAAATGATTCTACAGGAGATATAGTTTACGATAAATATAGTTATTCTTTCTCTAAAATTTAGCTTTTGGGAGTAAAGAAAAATTCCCAACCAAAGTAAATTTTTCGGTTGGGAATCTAAAATATACAAGACAATTAATACTTATTCAAAAGCCTTTTTCAAAATAGCTTCTTGTTCTATGGCGTGCATTTTGGCGTAACCTGTTGCTGGCGAAGCACTTGGCTTGCGGGCTACTACCTCTATGTTGGTTTTACGCATATAACGCAAGATGTAGCTCCAGTAACCCATGTTTTCGGGTTCTTCTTGCACCCACAACAACTCGAAGTTTGCATATTTTGCTAATTCCGCATTGAGTTGTGTAGTTGGGAAGGGGTGTAACTGCTCCAAACGAATGATTGCAACGTCTTTGTGGTTTTCGGCTGCTTGTCTTTCTGCCAATTCGTAGTAGATTTTGCCCGAACATAACACCACTTTACGCACTTTTTCTGCGTCTGCATAGTTGTCGCCAATTACTTCTCTGAAACTGCCACTCTGCACTTCTGCTAATGGAGATACGCATTTAGGGTGGCGTAACAATGACTTAGGCGACATCACGACCAAAGGCTTGCGGAACTCCCACGCCAACTGTCTGCGTAACAAATGGAAATAGTTAGACGGACTTGTAACATTGGCTACCACAATATTGTATTCTGCACTTAACTGCAAAAATCTTTCTGGTCTGGCGTTGCTGTGTTCAGGTCCTTGTCCTTCGTAACCATGTGGCAATAACATTACTAAACCATTCATTCTGTTCCACTTAGACTCGCAGCTCGAAATGAATTGGTCTATCATTGTTTGCGCACCATTGGCAAAATCACCAAATTGTGCTTCCCAAATCACCAACGCATTAGGGTTTGCTAAGGCATAACCAAACTCAAAACCTAATACGGCAAATTCAGACAACAAAGAGTTGTGAATGTGCAGGCGTTGTTGGTTTTGGTCTATGAAGTTCAAACTGTTGTACGGTTCACTTGTTACGCTGTCGTGCAATACGGCTTGGCGGTGGCTAAATGTACCACGTTTCACGTCTTGCCCAGACATACGTACAATTCTGTTTTCCAACAAAATAGAACCGTAAGCCAATAACTCCGCCATTGCCCAGTTAATTTCTTTGTCTTCGAAATAACCTTTTTGGCGGTCTTTTATTAATTTTTCAATTTGTTTCAATGGTCTGAAACCTTCGGGCAATTTAGTCAAGGCATTCGCAATTTTTGTAATAGCCTCCGCACCAATCGCCGTAACAGGCGACTGTTCAAAGTCTTCAGGTTTACTTCTACGCAATTCTTTCCACTCTTTTTCCAACTTTTGAGGCGTATAAGGCAACGGATTTTGTTTTACCATATTCAGACGGTCTTGCAACATATCCCTGAAATCTTTGTCCATTTGCTCTGCCAAATTCGCATCTACGTCCCCTCTTTCTATCAATTTTTTGCTATACACTTCTCTTGGGTTCGGGTGTTTTGCAATGAGGTTATACAAAGTTGGTTGTGTGAATTTTGGTTCATCACTTTCGTTATGTCCATGACGGCGGTAGCAAACCATGTCTATAAACACATCTCTACCAAATTTTTGGCGGTATTCTACGGCTAATTTTACAGCAAAAACTACGGCTTCAGGGTCATCTCCGTTTACGTGAAACACAGGAGCATCTACTAATTTCGCCACGTCAGTACAGTAAATTGCAGTACGAGCATCTTCAAAATCTGTAGTAAAACCTACTTGATTGTTTATCACAAAGTGAATAGTACCACCGACTCTGTAACCTGCCAAACCACACATTTGCACACCTTCATACACAATGCCTTGCCCAGCTACGGCTGCATCACCATGTATCAAAATAGGTATCATGGCGTTGAAGTCGTTGTTATACAAGGCATCTATTTTAGCTCTTGTATAACCCACCACCACAGGGTTTACCGCCTCTAAGTGCGAAGGGTTCGGCAACAAACGTAAAAAAGCACTACCGTTAGCCGTTGGGACTTCAGACGAGTAACCCATGTGGTATTTCACGTCCCCATCTCCCATAGTCGTGTCGGGTAGTACATTGCCCTCAAACTCATTGAAAATGTGTTCGTAAGTTTTGCCCATGATGTTTGCCAATACGTTCAAACGACCACGATGAGCCATACCAATCACAAACTCTTTTGCTCCTAATTCTGCACCTTTTTGGATAACGGCATCTAAAGCAGGAATGGTCGACTCACCACCTTCCAAAGAGAACCTTTTTTGACCTAAATATTTTGTATGTAAAAAGTTTTCAAATACAACAGCTTCGTTTAGTTTCTTTAAAATACGTTTTTTCTCATCAATACTTGGTACGTGGTTTACAAACTCACGTTCAATTTTTTGATGAAACCAATCCAATACTTCAGGCTCACGAATGTACTGAAACTCAAAACCAATAGAACCTTCATAGATACGTTGCATTGTGTCTATGATTTTACGCAAACTTACTGCCCCTAAACCTACGGTATTGCCTGCATGAAAAACTGTATCCAAGTCTTGTTCTGTCAAACCAAAATCTTTGAGGTCGAGGCGAGGCTTGCGGTCTTTGCGAGGACGCACAGGGTTGGTTTTAGAACGAAGGTGTCCACGAGAACGGTAAGCTCTGATAAGTTGATATACTTTCAATTCTTTGTCCACATTGGTATCTGTAGGCAAAGTGGCTGTAGCTCCATTGGCGGCGTGTCCGTTGCCATTGGCGTGTTCTCCGTAAGTGAGGGAAAACTCGAAGCCATGAAAGAATTGTTGCCAAGTAGCATCAACAGACGCAGGATTGGCTTTGTAGGCACGATACATTTCGTCTATCACAACGGTATCGGCATTAGCGATGTACGAGAAATTGTCCATTGAAATTAATTATGATATATTGATATTTTTTAGGAACACAGATGACACGAAACACGCAGTAATACGCAGATTTTTTTTCGGTGTAAATTCAGTGTGTTTCGTGTTGTCTGTGTTGCTTATTGTTCATTTTTTCAGATTTTTATTTTCATTAGTATAAATCATTCTTTTAAACTCACCTCGCTTGCCAAAATTTAACAGAAAACCTAATTCGTAAGGAGTAGCTTTTAGGTAATTTAATAATTGTAATTCATTATCATGTTGTAGGCTCACAGCACTTTTCAGTTCAAGAATTACTTTATTTTCTACTATTAAATCTGGTAAATAATCTCCTACTTGATAACCTTTATAACTCACTTTTACTTTGGGTTGGGCTATTACGTCTAAACCTCTAATTGTTTTTAGTTCTACATACATTGCGTTTTGGTAAACTCTTTCTAAGAAACCATGTCCTAATTCTTGTTGTACTTCATAGAAAGCTGCTAAAATTTGTTCACTTATTTCTTTATGTAATAACTCCATAGATTGATAGTATTTGTAATTAAGAGCAACCTAAATCTGATAATAACAGTTTTTCAGTGTAATTTCTGTGTGTTTAGTGTCTTTCGTGTTCCTAAAAAAAGCAACGCAGAAGACACTAAACACACGGATAAGGCACAAAGTTTTTTAATCTAATCATTTTACCTACTCATAAAATACTCTTTAAAAACCTCTAACTCCTTTACTTCTTGTGTTACATAATGCTTAAAAATTTTATCACCCACTTCACTTTGCAAAGCCGAAATACCTACATCAATTAATCGCAAACCCTCCTCTGTCAAAATAATATTATCATATTTTTCTCCGCCCACATTAGACGGTCTTTGTAAATCTCTATGCACAAAACCAGCTTTGTGTAATTGTAACAATTTATATTCAAATACTTCTAACCAAAGTTGTCTGATTTCTCTTTCTGCCGTCCTAAAATCCAACAACTTCAGTCTTTCCATTACTAACATTTCGGCTTGTAGTTCCTCGCTAAAGTCTAATCTAATAAATCTTACTACCAAGTCGTTTACTTGGTTAGCAAACTGCATTTTCCGAGCCTCCGCACCAATTTCTGTTCGGCTATCTCCCACATACAATTTGGCAACTTCTGTGGTAGAAAGAGCAATAACCGTATTATTGTTGCCTTGTGAAAGAATGTAGTTTTTCATTATAAAGATTGAATACCAACAGATAAGTTACTATACGGTAAAGTAAACAGCAACCATTTTCGGTACAAAACTAAAAGTATTTTTTACATTTCAAAATTGTTAAGTCGTTTATACAAATTTCATTGATTATTAAGGTGTTAAAAAAATGTAAATTCATTACTTTTCATATAGTAGCCAACAAAAAAACACCTAAACAAGTAGAACTGTTTAGGTGTTTTTTGCATTTGTTTATTTTCCTTCTAAGGACTCTTTCATGCCTTGCTTTTTCCCATCTTTGTACGCCACTATCCACGCAGACGAGATGCCTATTTTTCGGAGATATTTTTTAAAATCCTCACTTTCTTTGTAATCTCTGAAATAACCAATGGTGTATTTCAATTTACCATCTTCATCTTTTTCTACTGTGTAAGAGTCTGTTCCCTGAAAAACTTCTGCATTCAATTTGCTCTGGTTTACATCTCCCACTTGTACTTTAAAGACTAAACCTTTTGTGTAATCTTCATTGTTTGCAGCATTGTTGCCGTACAAATGGTCTTTGCCATCTCCGCCACCGCCATTATTAGCTGTTGTGTTGGCTGCTAAGTTACGCAAACTATCTAACTGAGCTTGTAAACGGGCTATTTCTTTATCTCTGTCCGTAACTACCATACCCAAATTGGTGATTTGGCGTTGAATAGAACCAAATTCTCTTTTTAACTTTTCTCTTTCTTCAAAGAAGTCCTTGAAAATCAAAGGATCCATTTCTTTCTTCTTCTTTTTCAACTCTTTTTTCTCTTCTTTGGTCAATTCTACTTTGGGTTTGTCGTCTTTTTTTTGAGCTAATACATCTGATTGGTAGCCAAAAAATAAGGTGAGTACCCATGCAATAACAAAAATATTGAGTGTTTTCATGGTTTTAGTTTAGTTGTTGAGTTTTTGTTGTTCTTCTGGGCTTAGGCGTGTACCGTCTTGATAACCCACTACCCACGCATCTTTTACACCTACACTTTGCAAGTAGGCTTTAAAGTTTTTAGCTTCTTCCAAACTTGAAAAATAGCCCAAAATATATTTGATAATTTCGCCTTCTTTTTCTGCCGTAAAGTTGGTGTTATTGCCATCATACTGCGAGAAGTCTGTTTTTACAAATGCACCGACTTGGATTCTATACACCAATCCTTTGGTATGTTTCTTTTTAGGAGTGGTGTCTATCTCATTGTTGTCTGTCATACCTGCCGTACTCATGTTGCCATTGAGTTCGTCTATTTGCCCTTTGATGCGGGCAATTTCGTTGTCTTTTTCGTCAAGAGTTTGCTTCATGTTCACGAGGTTTCTTCGCAAACCTTCTGTTTCGCCTTGTAGCTGTTCTCTTTCTTCTAATAAGAGTTTAAAGTCCTCTAAACTCATGTCGTCTTTTTTGTCTTTCCATTTTTTCTTGAGTTCTTTGGTTTTCGCATCATCTTTTTGTGCAAAAGAGATTTGGCTGCCACACACTCCCAAAAAAACGAATAGACCGAAAAGTAAGTGATTGATTTTCATATTGTTAGTGATACAGAGTTGCATTAATGATTTTGATAAGATAGATTGAAAAAAAGATGAACAGGTTGAATAGCACGAAGTTTTTAAGCTATTAAAAATTATTATACTTCTATTTCATAACCTAATAAAAGCATTTTTCAAGCCAAAAACAATTTTTTAGCTAATTTTTACACCCAATACTGTAATATCATCTCTTTGAGGGGCTTTTTGGGCAAATGCTACTAAGGCTTGTTCTACATGATATTGTTGAGCTATGCAATTTTCAGAGGCTATTTGTTCCAAGAGTTGAACAAACCTCTTGCTACCCCATCTTTTTCTTTCTTCATTGGGTTGGTCTGTAATACCGTCTGAGGCTAAGAAAAACTGGTCACCTTTATACAATTTTATATTTTGTTCATTAAAAGATTGTGCTTCTTCCTTACCTTCTACACCCACATATACCACATCGCCATAGTACGTTAATAGGCGTTGCAAGGTGTGATGATATACATATAGAGGTAGCTTTGTGGTTACAAATACAAGGTCTAAATATGCACTTTGTTCTTTCATACTACATAAAATAGCATCAAAACCATCTGTATTATTAGGATTATTTCGGCGTAAAAACTTGACCAAAGTTTGGCTTACATAGTTAAATATTTCAGAAGGTGAATACATTTCACGTATTTCAATAGCTTCTAACAAAAGATTATGCACCAAGATAGACATAAAGGCACCTGGTACACCATGTCCTGTGCAGTCTATTACACTTACAAAAGTCGTTTGTGTTGGCTCTTGGTAATAACAAAAGTAAAAATCTCCTGAAACTATATCTTTGGGTTTGTAAAATACAAAATAGTCTTTAAGAGCCAACTGTAATAAGTTTTCTGTGGGTAAAATGCTGTTTTGCAGCGTCAGTGCATATCTAATACTTGCTGTTATATTTTGATTTTTAGCATCAAGCTCTTCTTTCTGTTTATTCACTAACTCTACAGTACTATGCAATTCTTCTACAATTTGCTTTAGTTCCTCATTAGCTTCAGACAACTGGGCAGTACGAAGAGTTACTGTATTTTCCAAAAATGTGTTTTGCGATAAAATGAAACTTTCATTTTCTTTCATCGTCTTCACCAATTTTTCATTAGAAACTTGCAACTGTTGGTGGTATTCTATCACATCATCTTGTTTTTTACCTGCAAAAGCAAAAGCTAATCCCAAAAATAAGGGAGCTGTATCTATGACAAAATGCAAAGGATTAAGACTGTGTACTTGTAAGGTATTATCTAAAGACAAAGACAAACCTTTGAATAGCAACAAATCCAAAGGAATAGATAGCAAAGGAAAACAAAGTCCGAAGGCAATACCAAAAAGTCCGTATCGTTGTAGGTTGCTCAAAAATAAACTGTTTTTTGCGAAATTATATAAAAATCAGTCTTATCCAAGAAAATGACAATAAACTGCACTATATTTTAGTTATTTGATAGATGTATAGCTAACAACTATCTCATTTACATTACCTATGCCATCAAAACGGATTTGAAGCTGCTTCGCATTATCAGGCAAACTATCTGTGCATTGCTTACCTTTTTCTATGTAGTAGAAGTAAAATTTTTGGTTGCGTTTAAACAGTTCTTGGCGGTCTGGTTTACCCAAAATCGTAGCTATTTCGCCTTCAGATACGCCTTTGAGTTGTGGTTTTACAATACTCTCAAAAGAAGGTAGTAATTGTAGGCGTTGGTTATTACAACCTTTGAGGTCGGCTTGCCATGCTTGGGTGTCAAAGTTTTGCAGATTGATGTCCTTTTTACAAGCCCAAAAAGGCACTAAAAAACAGAGTACCAATAATTTTTTGTTCATAGCCTTATTGCTTTTTCTATTGCCAAAACTACAAACTAAATCCTACACCAACAACTTTAAGGGTGAATGTATAATTACTAATTACTAAATTTTTAATTAAAAATTATTTTAAATAATTGATTATCAAACCTATAAGGTTTTATAGTGTTGTGCTTTAAAAACTTATAGCAAAACTAATTTTTTAAAGAAATAAGTTTGATTGTGTTCCAAAAAATCTATAAATGTAATCTTTTAGAAAGATTACATTTATAGATTTTTTGGAACACTACGTATAACAATTTATAGCATGACCCTAAAAAAACTTATAGGTTTGATGGGAGTATGAAGTCTTAAACTATCATTTTTTCTATAGGCACAACCAAAATCCCTTCTGCTCCTTTGGCTTGTAGGTTCTCGATAATATCCCAAAAATCATCTTCGTTCAATACGGAGTGAACAGACGACCAACCTTCCATAGCCAACGGCAATACTGTAGGGCTTTTCATACCGGGTAAAATTCTACAAATTTCGTCTAATTGGTCGTTGGGGGCATTCAATAAGATGTATTTATTGCGTTTTGCCTTCAAAACGGCATTCATTCTAAACACCAACTTTTTGAGCAAAGCCTCTTGTGGTGCTGCTATTTTGGGGCTGGCTACCAACACCGCCTCCGATTTCAACACAGTATCAACTTCTTTTAAACCATTTGTGAACAAGGTGCTGCCCGAACTCACTAAGTCGCAAATAGCCTCTGCCAAGCCGATACTTGGGGCTATTTCTACCGAACCACTGATTTCGTGTATCTGTGCTTGTACGTTGTGTTGTGCCAAATAATTTTGCAAAATAGTAGGATAAGAAGTAGCTATCCGTTTACCTGCTAAATAACTAACTCCTTCATAATCAACGCCTTTTGGTACAGCTAAGGACAAACGGCATTTTCCAAAACCTAATTTTTGCACTGTTGTTAGGGCTACTTTTTGTTCTAACAGCACGTTTTCGCCAACAATACCAATATCTGCTACTCCGTCTTCTACGTATTTCGGAATGTCGTCATCTCTCAAAAAGAAAGTTTCTAAGGGGAAATTACTGGCTTCGGTTTTTAGTTTGCCCGTACCATTTGGAATGTCTATGCCACATTCTTTGAGGAGTTTCAAGCTGTCTTCAGACAATCTGCCAGACTTTTGAATTGCAATTTTAAGTTTCATGGATTGATTTTTTATGAGGGTGAAAATGTATCAAAACAAAAAGGCTTACCAAATAATGGTAAGCCCTGAATAAGAATATATGATGTAGCATTTACTACAATACATACGCCAACAGCCTACCTTTTGGGCAAGTATGATGGTGATGGTGCAATGTAGTGAATAGAGATGTCATTTCTTTTTTGATTTGTGTGCAAAGAAAGTAGAGAGTTTCTGAAAAAACAATTTTTGGTAGATAATTTTTTTAATAGAGGTTATTAAGATTTTGTAGCATAGACCTTAATAACCCTTATTTCTTACAACATAAAAAAGTCTATTGTCCGTTTTTCCATGTCTATTTGCTTCACTTTTACGGCTACTTTGTCGCCAAGTTGGTAACGGTTGCCGTATTTTCGCCCAACGGCTGCGTATTCTTTTTCACGAAATTCGTAGTGGTCATCACTCAAATCAGACAGGCGTACCATGCCCTCACAACTGCCTTGCATTACTTCTACATAAATGCCCCACTCTGTAACGCCAGAAATCATGCCTTCCATCTCTACGCCCTTCATAGACCTCATGTATTCGGCTTGTTTGTATTTAATAGAGGCTCTTTCGGCGTCGGCAGCTTTTCGTTCCATTTGTGAGCAGTGCTTACATTTTTCTTCATAAAAATTGCGGTCAGCAGAAGCCCCACCGTCCAAATAATGCTGGAGTAATCGGTGTGCCATTACGTCTGGATAACGGCGAATAGGTGAGGTAAAATGCGAATAGTGTTGAAACGCCAAACCATAATGCCCCAAAGGTTCGGTAGTGTAAATAGCCTTTGCCATTGCCCGCATCGCCAAACTTTGCAATACGTTTTGTTCGGGTTTGCCCTCCACAGCTATCGACAGTTGGTTCAGAGATTTAGCTACTTTTTCACTTTCCAATTCTACCGTATAGCCAAATTGCTTGGCAAATACCGCCAAAGCTCCCAATTTTTCTTCGTTAGGTTCGCCATGTGTGCGGTACACCATAGTTAGGCGGTTTTTGGCTTTGCCTTTTTTAAAGATAAATTCGGCAACCAATTTATTTGCCAATAACATAAATTCCTCAATCAACTTGTGGGCATCTTTCCGAATCTTCGGGATAACGGCTACAGGTCTTGCTCTCTCGTCCAACTTAAATTTAACTTCCAAAGACTCAAAGGCAATAGCTCCTTTTTTGAAACGAGCAGTTTTTAGTTTTTTGGCTAATTGGTTGAGTAACAATATTTCTGTTGCAAAATCTCCCTTGCCTGTTTCTATTCTCTCTTGGGCTTCTTCGTAAGTAAAACGGCGGTCAGAGTGAATGACAGTACGCCCAAACCATTGGTTCACGACAGTAGCTCTGTCATTGATTTCGAAGACTGCCGAAAACGTAAATTTGTCTTCGTGAGGACGCAAAGAACACAAATTATTAGACAATTTTTCGGGCAACATTGGAACTACCCTGTCCACCAAGTAAATGGACGTAGCACGTCTTTGTGCCTCTTGGTCAAGCAAGGTGTCGGGTTGTACGTAGTGCGAAACGTCTGCAATGTGTACGCCAATTTCCCAGTTTCCATTTTCTAACTGCCTGATAGACAGTGCATCATCAAAATCTTTGGCATCTTCAGGGTCAATCGTAAAGGTCGTGATGCCCCTAAAATCTCTGCGTTTCTGTATTTCGTGTTCGGGTAGCTGTTCGGGAATAGCCTCCGCAGCTTCGTGTATAGCAGGCGGAAACTCCATAGGCAAACCAAATTCCGCCATAATTGCGTGAATTTCCGTTTCATTTTCTCCCGCCTTGCCCAATACTTTCGTTATACGTCCCACAGGATTTTTGTCTTGTGGCGTAAACGACAACATTTCGACCACTACTTTGTCGCCATTTTTTGCTCCGTTGAGTTTTTCCAAAGGCACAAAAATATCGAAAAACATTTTGCGGTAGTCCGTAACCACAAAGGCAAAACGAGTAGAAATTTCTACTTTTCCTACAAATTCTTTTCTTGCCCTCTCTACAATTTCTACCACTTCGCCCTCCATTTTAGACGACTTGAAGGTATGCACCAACACCTTTACCGTATCTCCGTCTAAGGCATTGTGCAAGTGGCGAGCATGTACCCAAACATCTTCTTCGAGTTCTTCGGAAATAATGTAGGCAAACTCTCTGTTCACATAATCTACCCTGCCCGTAATCATTTCGCCTTCTTTGAAGCTCTGATAGACTTCTTCGTCCAGTTGTTGTATCAAATTTTTACTGACCAATGTGTCCAACACTGCCCCCAACAAGAGTTTATCTTTGGGTTTTACACCTAATTTTTTGGCTAATTTTCGTAGGGTAAAAAATTCGGTGGGTTGGCTGTCTATGATAGCTATAATTTGTTGTGCTACGGCTTGCCAGTGTTTTTCGGGGTGGTGAGGCGTATTGTTACTAACTACGTTGCTAACAATTTTTGATTTATGGCGGTTTTTCTTTTTCTTCTTTTTGGCGTTATCGGCAGGTTTTGCAGTAGTCGTGTTGTTTTTAGTCGGTTTATTCTTAGTCATAATTCAAAATACTTTTTTAGGTGAAAATCGGAGGTATGCACACAAATCTAACGCAGTTTCGCCCATTTGTACCTCCCTTATTGTGTGTACTACGTAATTTTGTGCCAAGTAGTTTTGCATATTACGAAAATAGCTGTTCAAAAACAAAGGTTTGGGAGGGTTTTGGAAAATTTCACCTAAAAAACCTATAAGGCTTCCCAAACCTTATAGGTTTAATGTAAAAATTCTAAATAAATCCATACGCCTCTATTTCCGGTAAAAGTTGCTCTTTTAGTTGGTTGTGCAATACTTTTAGTTCTTCAAATAAATCCTGCCCAATATACACATCTGCCATTGCATTGCGGATTTGATACCAACCTGCATCATACCGTTGTATTTTGAATTTGGTAGTGTTTAGTTGCCCCAAACTGGCAAAATAAAGTTGGTAAATTTCTTTGCCTTTGGCTAATAAAAGGCTGGCAACTTCGGCAGTGGGCTTGCCCCCTGCCGATAGTTGTTGTGCTAACCACTTTGCCACAAAACTATCCTCTCCCGTTGCCAATGTCATACGAATATCCGCATCGGCTATTTTCCATTGCTTGACTTCGGACAGCAAGAATGGGAAAAAATGATTGTAGATTTGATACGTAACTCCTTCATATACAACGTCTTTTAGGCTGGCGGTTTGGTTGCTGTTACTAAACAAATTCCAAATCGTGCAATCTCGGATAAACTCTTTGCTCAAATCGGCATTGGGTTGCATGAATTGGTCACGGTCATTAAGCCACGTAGCTTTGGGGATTCTACGAACCGCATGGACAACCATAGCTTGCTCAAAATTTTCAGGAGTAACCGACAATGCACCAGCACTTACATAAGGAGCAGATAATAAAGCAGTAAAATTTTGATTTTGGAAATCATTGCCTTTACACATTAGAGAAGCTAAAAATTTTTGAGCAATTCTATCTCTACGGTCTTTATTCGTAGCTTTTACATCAAGAGCAGAACCTAAAGGCGGAAATTTAACAGTAGCAGCAGGTCTTTTTATCCATTTACTCAAATGTTTTTCTAACTTTTCTACTTTTACTGTCTTTAAGCCTATTTTCTCTACATTCAAATCAAAAATATCTAAAATAATTTTTTGCTTTTGCAAAGGCTTTTCTTTATTCAAATTCCATAGCATAAAAGCAATAGGAAACGGACTTGTTTGTGAAGTGCCAGAGAAGGCAGCAGACGAAAATACAAAGCCTTTTTCATATTGAAACTTAAAAATTGTATCTCTTAACTTGTTGTCATTGTTAGAGTTAAGGTGCTTGATTTTGTAAAAAAGCCCCAAGTGTGCTTCTTGTCCTTTAATTTCTTTTTTGAGCCTAAAAATAAATTGCATAGCTAACTCACGACTCACCTCGCCTAAATCTTCTTCGTGCATTTTCTTTCTAATCTTGGTATCAGCTACGCCTTCCTTACTGTCGCCATGCCCTGTTCCTGCAATTTGTGCCGTTGCAAAGGGTGGATTAATCAAAATCACCCACTTGATTTTAGGGTTGGCAAGGTCTTTTCGCAGTTTTTCGGGCAGTTTCCATGTCAATTCAAATTTCATTGCGTTTTCACCCCAAAACACATTTTGCACGTCATCATTCAGGTAATCGTACTGAAAAATGGTAGCTCCCGAAAACAATTTTTGCAAATGTTCTACGTCTTCTACATACAAAGTCGACAAATAACAGTAAGGCAATGCCTCTTGTGGCAAACCATATTCCAGATTACCCGTACCTGCTGCCATGTCCCACAACCGATATTCTCCAGACTGCCACCACTGTTTGCCCAAAGTTTTTTCCAAATAATCTAAGGCTTTTTTGGCAAAGGGAATAGGTGTGAAAAATTCGCCATGAAACCGCCGCATGAAGTCATCACTTAGTCTGTCTATTTTTGCCAAAATAGACCGAATAGTGTCTGCATTCGTAACTTTTTCGTACAAAGACCAAAAATGTTCGTAGTCCCTCGCCAAAATCTTTTTGACTTTTGCCTCTCCGTTTGAGAACTGAAAAACAGCTTTACTCTCTGCTTTGATAAATAATGTATTATCTTCTTGAATATCCGTAACAAAATATCGGCTGGTTTTCAGTCCATTACGCACCGCATCACCAAAAATATTGTTCCAATACTGAAAAATATCCTCAAAATTTGCCTCTGTAATTACTTTTTTGTCGCCTACCAATCTGTTTTGAGGGTTCAAGTATTGCTGCAATAACTCGGCAAATACTTGACAATCAGCCGTTTGTTGAAGTTGATACAAGTGTATATTTTGCAATAAAGTTGTTTGGCTCAAATCTTTTACCAATAAGGCATCAGGATTACTTGGGGCTAAATCCCAATCGTATTTGTCTGTTTCGTCTGTATAAAATTCTTTCCACAAAATTGTTTCTGTCAATAAAGCCGTTTTTTGGTCTGCCAAACACAAAATAGGCGAAATAGGTTTGTCTGTATAACCACCAAATTTTAACTTCCTTACATAGTACAAGATTTGAGCTAATACCGTAGCCCTTGTTTTGATAGCCTCAAAATTACGATTATACTTGAACTCAAACAGCACTTGGGGCGTATAAAGGTCGTGTCGGTCAGATGTATCGTATTGAATACCAAAGAGTTTGGCATATACACTTTTTACATCTTCTTCTGTTTTGGCTTTTTGAAGGGAGTTAGTAAATTTGGTACAGTCTATTTTTGACATTTGCCTTTGCGAGATTGTTTTATACAAAAATAGGAAATGTTGGTACTAAAAATAGCATTTGTATTGAATTAAATAATAAATTGCACAACCACCACACAATAAACCACAACATGGAAATTATACATTTAAGTGCCGAGTGTTACCCTGTAGCCAAAGTCGGGGGCTTGGGCGATGTAGTCGGAGCTTTGCCGAAATACCAATGCAAAGCAGGGCATTATGCCAAAGTCGTGATGCCTGCCTACAACACCAAGTTTATGCACCAAAACGAATGGCGAGTAGAACATGATGCCGTTATGTATTTGGGCAACTACAGACTGCCTTATCAGATTTTAAAAGAAACCACTAATAAATTAGGTTTTGATTTGTATTGTGTCTTGATAGAAGGACTTACTAATACGAATAATGTGTATGTAGGGGCAGAAGACACCGAAAGATTTTTGGCTTTTCAAATAGCTACGTTGGATTGGATAGCCCAATGGCAACACCAACCAGACGTATTGCACTGCCACGACCACCATTCGGCTTTAGTGCCTTTTATGTTGCAACATTGCTATAAGTACCAACATTTAAGTCATATCAAAACGGTTTTTACGATTCACAATGGACTGTATCAAGGTTGGATGTCTTGGTCAAAGGCGTATTATTTGCCTGAATATGACTCTTGGAAAGCTGGTTTGTTGGATTGGGCAGGCATGATAAACCCGATGTCTTCGGCAGTGCGTTGTGCAGATGCCGTAAGTACGGTGAGTTGGTCGTATATGCACGAATTGATGCAAAGTGCCAACGGTTTAGAAGGGCTGTTCCGCAGTGAGTACCGCAAATGTCATGGCGTTTTGAATGGTATAGACTTTGACGTTTGGAATCCTGCCACAGATACGTATTTGCAGCACCATTATACAGCCGAAAATATGGCTGAAATTAAGCAAAAACACAAAGAAGAAATTTGTGATATTTTTGATATAAACCCCAATAATCCTTTAATTATTTTCATTGGTCGTTTGGTAGGCGAAAAAGGGGCAGACTTGTTGCCTTCGGCTATGGGCAGGGCAATGTTTGAAACACAAGGAAATGTCAATTTCTTAGTCTTAGGCTCTGGTGATGACAGCATTGAAGATAACTTAAACGGACTAAAACCTTTGTGCAGAGGCATTTACAACTGTTACATTGGCTATCACGAGGGGCTGGCACACAGATTATACGCTGCTGCGGACTTTATTTTGATGCCAAGCCGAGTAGAACCTTGCGGACTGAACCAAATGTATGCCTTGCGATACGGCACAATTCCAATGGTGCGAAATATTGGCGGTTTGAAAGATACCGTTGTGGACATTGGCGAATATGAAGGTTACGGTATTAAGTTTGATTATGCGACAGTAACAGATATTGTGATAGCCACACATAGAGCCTATCATTTGTACCGCAATCAGCCTATTTTCCAAGCTATTCGCCAAAGAGTGATGTCTTTCAACAACTCTTGGGAATTGAGCCAAGAAAGGTATGAAAATATTTATCGAGGTTTGTAAATTGATACATTGTAACTTATTTTACTAAAATAATTTAGTATTACCTCCGCAAGGGCTTGAAGCCCTTGCGGAGGTAGCTGAATAATTACCAAAACAACAAAAAAGTCTTTAACCATGTACGCAACACTCCAACCTGTATTACAAGAAGAACTGCAAAAAATTCACGAGGCAGGGCTTTTTAAAAGAGAAAGAATTATTACATCGCCACAAGATGCCGAAATTACGGTGCAACTGCCTTCTGGCGAAGTGAAAACAGTACTAAACTTTTGTGCCAATAACTATTTAGGCTTGTCTTCGCACCCAAAAGTATTGGAAGCAGCCCACAAAGCCCTTGACTCACATGGCTTTGGTATGTCGTCTGTCCGTTTTATTTGTGGTACGCAAGACATTCACAAAGAATTGGAGCAAAAAATAGCGAAGTTTTTGGGTACAGAAGACACTATTTTATACGCAGCAGCTTTTGATGCGAATGGTGGTGTTTTTGAACCTTTGTTCAATGAGCAAGATGCTATTATTTCTGACGAACTCAACCATGCCTCTATCATAGACGGTGTACGTTTGTGTAAGGCAAAGAGATTCCGCTATAAGCACAACAATATGGCGGACTTAGAAGAACAACTTAAAGCTACACAAGACTGTCGCCACAGAATTATTGTAACAGATGGGGCATTTTCTATGGACGGAACAATAGCCCAACTCGACAAAATTTGTGATTTGGCAGATAAATACAAGGCGTTGGTCATGTCTGACGAATGTCATAGCATGGGCTTTTTGGGCAAAACAGGGCGTGGCGTACCCGAACATTGTGGCGTGGTGGGTCGTGTGGACATCATCACAGGCACGTTGGGCAAGGCGTTGGGCGGTGCTATTGGCGGTTTTACGTCTGGTCGCAAAGAAATTATTGAGATGCTCCGCCAAAGGTCAAGACCGTATTTGTTCTCTAATACGCTGCCTCCTGCGGTGGTAGGTGCGGGCATTGCGGTAATGGATATGCTCACAGAAACAACGGCATTGAGAGATAAATTGGAAGAAAATACCAAGTATTTCAGAGAAAAAATGACGGCTGCGGGCTTTGACATCTTGAAAGGTGAACACCCCATTACGCCTATCATGTTATACGAAGCTCCTTTGGCTCAAAAATTTGCTGAAAAATTATTGGAAAAAGGCATTTATGTCATTGGTTTCTACTACCCTGTGGTGGCACATGGCAAGGCTCGTATTCGTGTGCAGATTTCGGCAGTGCATGAAAGACACCATTTAGACAAAGCTATTGCTGCCTTTACAGAGGCGGGGAAAGAGTTGGGGGTGTTGAAATAATTGCGAATTTGTCAATTTACTAATATATAATCTTAACCTATTAGGCTGTTTTATTTCCCTAATAGGTTAAATTATTTATTTTTACAAAATAATCTTTAAAAGTGTAAAGTTAAAAAAATTATTTCAGTATTACTATACTTTATTTGAGATAAATATAATCTTCAAGTATATTCACAGTTATATAATTTAGTTCTTTCTTATAAAGTTTATATTTTCCGTCAAAATAAGTAAATATATTATCATAATATAGCTGATTACTTTTGTAATCAACTATATTAGGTAAATCTGTTCTATCATTATTTATTCGATAAATTTTTGAACAACTAAAAATTATTTGATTAGTTTGCTCATCTTGCCAAATAATATCACAAAAACCAGTATTTGCAGTTACTATATAATTAGTAGTAGGGTTTAACAAATCGTAATATTTATAGGGCATAATGTAACAAGTATCTCCATACATTTTCCAAACAGTTATATATCTTTTACCATCATTAGTATAAAAACTTCTGTTCTCGATAAACCCAATGAAGAATATCAATACTATAATTAGTATTAAAGCTATTTTTTTCATTATAGTTGCTATTTTGAAAAGCTATTAGTTACCATTTGTTATTGGACTTGTTTAGTTGCTTTTGTATAGTGTCATTTGGGAACACAGATGACACAGATTTTACGGATAAAACATTGATTTTTTAATTTTTTTATCCGTAAAAATCAGCTTAATCAGTGTTATCAGTGTGCTAAACTTATGCTATTACGTTTCAACTAAACAAGTCCATTATTAAACGTAAGTTGCGTAGTGTACCGTACTCTTTAGGGTGCAAGGTCAGAAATATAATTTTTTTTAATCAAAAAATAGAATAATCATCTTTATTATACAAAAAATATATTCGATAGCAACTAAAATTGACCTTGCAGTTGGAGGCAACCCCCGCCTAAGGGTACGGTACTTTTTAACACTATGCAACTCACTTTACTTGCTATCAAACTACTTAATTTACAAACCCTTATGCGAATTTACTTAGAAAAATCGGGCAGGCATTATCGAGCAGATTTAACTGCACCTATAGATATTTCTTTACCACTGAAAACAGGGCAAGACACTGTAAACTGTTACTATGCAGACGAGGTAACGTACAGTACAATAGCCGTAGGCGACTTTGTGGGCAGCACTTTGCAAGGTGGTTCTTGCAATTACCAACGCATTAGCCTTACGCCACACGGCAACGGCACACATACAGAATGTTACGGACACATTAGCACAGACGGAGCTACGATTCACGAGTGCCACAAAGATTTTTTTTCTTTGGCTCTTTTAATCACTGTTCCTTTGCTTACACTACCCAATGGCGACCAACTAATTACTTTAGAAAGTATAGAAAAAAATGTACTATATAAACGTCCAGAAGCCTTGATTATCAGGACTTTACCGAATGATGATACAAAGAAAACAAGGCATTATTCAGGCACAAATCCACCGTATTTAGAGGCAAGTATTGGCACGTACTTGGCAGACAAGGGCATTAAGCATTTGTTATTAGATTTGCCTTCTGTGGACAAAGAGTGGGACGAAGGAGCATTGTCTGCACACCGCAATTTTTGGGGATTACCGCCACGCCACCAGCCGATTGATGAAAAAGAAATTCGTAAAGACTGTACGATAACAGAATTGATTTATGTACCTGATAATGTGGCAGATGGACTGTATTTATTGAACCTACAAATTGCGAGTTTTTTATCTGATGCAAGCCCAAGCAAGCCTGTTTTGTACCAATTATGGGAAGAAGAAGTGAAAGAAATTATCAATTATTTTGGTGCTATTGTGTAGTTTTATTTTTACCACAAGGATACAAGTACACTGACGAACTATTGACTAAATTCATAAGTTTCCTTGTATCCTTGTTGGTTGTTTACCACTCTCTTGGAGCTGTAAGTTCCTCTATATCAGCCTTTTCAAAACCATAGCTTTTAGCTATAAACTCTATATCACCACAGATAGCATCTTTGGCTGTATCATCTATTTCGCTATCATGTTCGTCAAATTCTAACTCTAACTCGTTGAATTCCTCTATTGTAGCATGAGTAAGAGCATAGAGAGCTGCTAAATCATTAGGCTCTGTTGCTTCTATTTCAACACACAAATTAACCAGCAATTCTTTCCCCTTTTTCACAATAGATTTAGGGTAATAGCTGTCTTCTTGCATAGCTTGTAGGAACTTATAAGTTCTTAATTTTTCGTTTCTAAGGCTCTTTTGTTGGTTACTCATACTGAAAAATATTGAAGGTTAAGTGCTTACGCACAATGATTAATGTAAATTATGTATTTTAGTAAAAAAAATTTTGAAAAGAGTTTGATAGAATTTTATCCATTCTAAGAACAGACAAACATAATCTATCAGCAAGTATTTAACACAAAGATAGGTATTATTTATTTGAACTCAAATTTTTATCAATAAGAATTGATAAAAAACTTTTATAGATTTATCAACTAAGAAGTTGTTTACAACAAAATTTCTACAGCAGCAGCAATTAAAATACCTGATATAATACACAACATACGTTTTCCACTGAATTGATGTTCTGGGCTTGTTTCAAAAAATATAGTGGTAGAAATATGTAAAAAATTGCCTGCCACAATACCAAACAAAATTTCTAAACCTTTTGGGGTAATAATCTGTAAATCACCTATAAAATTACTTCCCAAAATGCCAATGGGCGAGGCAGCAGCAAAACAGACAATACACAACAGAATATATCTACGCTTAGTCAAACTACTCAACAAAACAGAAGCAAGGGCAAAAGCCTCTGGGATTTTGTGTAAAACCATACCAAAGAGTAAAGACGTGGTGTTATCTTCTTCGTGGTGGTGGTGTGATGGGTGTCCTAACAATGAACCTTCTAACAAGGCATGAATGAACAGAGCTATTAATAAGGTATAAATTCGAGAGTGAGATTCGTGGTGTTCGTGGTGGTGGAGGTGTCCATGTTCTACACCCTCCGTAAAAAACTCGATAACTACTTGTAACAAAAAGCCCAAAACGACAAATAAGCCAATTTGGTAAGGTGAAGAAGCCTCTGAAAATAGTTCGGGTAAGATGTGTACCAACGTCAATGTAAACAAATAAGCACCACTAAAAGCTAATGAATATTTGAAATAAATAGGCTTGATAACAGGAATTTTGAAGACAGCCAAACCTGTGGCAAAAGTAACGGCAAAAAGAATAAGTGCGTTGAGCATGAGTTCTTACAACAAAGTTGCAAAAATAGGTAGTTTTTCTGTAATTCTTAAGTAAGGTTGCAAGTTCTTTTTCGTAAGTCGCAAAATCTAATGGTATGCAGTAAATTGACATTCAAGTTTTGTTGCAATGAAACAATGAACTAAAAGTGTCAAACATGAAAACCTACTCAATTTTTCTTTTCCTTAGCTTATGGTTTTGGTGCAGTTGCATTGTCTTTGCCCAACAGCCTAATATTCAATACAGCCTAAAAGTTGTGGACAACAGAGGGCAAGCTATGGCAAATACAGACGTTACATTTACAGAAATGCAAAGCAAACAAAAGGTAAATGTACGCACCAATTCGGCAGGAGTGGCAACTTACAACTTTACTTTGGGCAAATTTTGGCAAATCAGTGTTCTCAAAATTACGGATTACTACGATTGGCAATTTGAGCTAAAAGCCATGACAGGTAGTATTTCACGCACTATTACGTATGACTACCAACATTATTTGCGGATTACCCGTCCCGTCATAGACCGCAGCAAATTGAACTTAGCAGCTACTCGCCAAAATTTTACTAGTGCCGAAAAAGCCACAGAAAAAGAGGCTATTGTAAAAGTAGAAGTACAACAAGCCAACAAACAGCCCTTAGAAAATTTCCCTGTGCAGCTTACTTGTTATGCCCTTGCGATTACCTACACCGCCTACACAGACGCAAAAGGTACGGCAACTTTCAAAGTGCCTATCCAACAAGACTATGAAATAGACATAGACGGCATAGCTAGTTACGACTATGTAGATATTCCGAATGTGCCTCGTTATTCGGCATGGAAAAAGTTTGTGTATGAACCTACTATAGTAAAAGAAACTATAAAAAATGATACTATTCGCCAAGACCTTACCCCCGAAAATCATAGTACATCTTCCCGTGTAATGACTACACTCAACGTAAGAGGAGGCGAAAACGGCAACCCCGCCAACAATACTGTCTATTTGTGTGCCATTAAAACTAAAAAAGTGTATATAGGGCAAACAGACACCGAAGGCAAAGTACGTTTTCTATTGCCAAAAGGCGATGCTTACATGATTAATTTCCGTTTTCAATCTAATGTAGATGTTTTTAACTTGCAGAGGCACAAGGGAATAGGTTATAGTAACAAGACTTTGACGTATTCGCCATTGGAAAGACTACAGTACCCTGAAAGGTTTTTGCCAACGCCTGACAATTTGTATTTAGTACCGTTTCAAGATTTTTTTACCAAGCAATTTCCACAACCCAAAGCTGGGGAAACTTTGCTGACTCATGCCAAGTTTTACAATAAAATTAATGAAAAATCTACACAAGCTATTTTACAAATAGGCTTTTCGGCAGAAGCTCAAAATAGTAATGCACAATTAGCAGATAATCTTAATCTTGCTTTTGTCATAGATAAAAGTGGCTCTATGATGGGCGAAGAACGGATAGACAATGTAAAAGAGGCTTTACAAAAAGTGGTGCAAAAATTACGGGATAACGACATTATTAGTATTACAGTCTTTGATGACGAGGCAAGAGTGTTAGTAGCTCCGCAAAAAGTAGGCAACCAACGTAAGGAAATTCAAGAGCAGATAGCACGTATAGAGGCGGATAATGGTACAAATATTTGGTCGGGTTTAGAATTAGGCTATAAAAGTTTGGCTCAGAACTTCAAAAAGAACAAAACTAACAGAGTCATTTTATTGTCTGACGGTTACGGTGGCGACAACCCTGTGGAAACTATTGCTAAGTCTAAAACCGAAAACGACAAAGGTTATGAATTGTCTGCGGTGGGAGTAGGCGAAGACTATAATTTGGCTTTGTTACAAAAATTAGCTACACAAGGCGGCGGTTTGATAGAATTGACTAAAAAAGCTACAGGCGTACAAGAGGCTTTTATCAACGAATTGAATCATTTGATAAGTCCTATTGCTGAAAATGCCAAAATAGAAATTTTATATAATAAACAGTTGTTGTTTGCTCAACTACATGGTTTTCCTTTGGAAGAAAAAAGAGAAGGAAAATTAGTGGCTAAACTGCCTAAAATTTATGCAGGTATGGCAGACCAAATTGGTTTAATCAAATTTACCTTAGTAAATCCTACACAAACCATTGAAAAAGAGCCTATTATGATTATTACTAAATATTTTGATTTGCGTACCCAACAACAAGTAAAAAAAGAAATACAAGTAACATTGAGTTGGTCGCCTGTTACGGGCGAATTGGAGTACAACATGGAGAAAGAGGATAAAAAACTCTATGGTGTGGCTTTGATGAACTATGCTCTCAAAAATATGGCAGAGGCTGTCTTGGTTAAAGACTATAAAAAGGCAAAGGAAACATTGGAAACTGCCCATACAGAAATCAAAAAATTGTTTCCACAAGCAGACGACAAAGACATTCAACAACTTATGGATAACATCACACAATATACCGAAAACTTGACCAATTTATTGAGTAATTTGCAAAATAATAAAAAGTAAAACCTCACACCTCCAATCCTTCCAACTCAGTTGCCTCTCCATTTGGAGAGGGAGTTGAGTTGGAAGGATTATTTGGTAATTTACTTTTTCAAAATCGTAAATTCTACTCGTCTGTTGGTGGCTTTTCCTTCTTCTGTATTGTTATCGGCTATGGGTTTTTCTTCTCCGTAGCCTTTTGCTACAATTCTTTCTGGGCTTACTCCCTTGCTAATCAAGTGATTACGTACAGTATTAGCCCTTGCTTCCGATAGTTTCTTGTTGGCTGTAGGCGTGCCTACGTTGTCTGTATGCCCGCCTATTTCTAAGACCAAAGTAGGAATGTCTGTAAACATTTGTAAGATTTGGTCTAATTCTGGCAAAGATTCAGGTTGCAAATCTGCTTTGTTAGTTTCAAAAAACAAGTTATTAGCTCGTACTTTTCCGCCAATTTCAAAAGGCACCATTAATAAATCTCTTTTAAATACAATTTCTTGCTCTACACCTGCTTTGGGCTTTTTGTCCAATAACCTTGTATCTACATTTTGGTTAATAGAAATGTATTTGTAGTTTTCGGCTTTTGCAAAAATACCGTACTGAAACCCCGCAGGAAGTTGCATACTGTACGTTGCATCTATAGAATCTGACTGCGTTTTTAATACTTCTTTGCCTGTTTTGAGGTCTTTAATCGTAATTTCGGCAGGTACTTCTATGGGTAATTTAGTTTCTGCATTCAATAAATTTCCTTCCAAAGTGAAAGTAATGCAATGACTATTCTCTAATTCGTACAATTCCTTTACCTCCATATCACTCAACCCTCTGCCATAAATACGTAAATTACTGATGTTGCCATGAAAAGCCCTATTGTACTTCAATAATTGTCTGCCCACTTTCAACGTAATATCTGATTGTGGATTCATGCCTATAGTCTTGTCTTCTGTACCCTCTGAATCCACTCGTCCATTAATGTAAAACTTTACTTTGTTGGGGTGCTGCCACTTCACTACCACATGATACCAAATGCCGTCATTCAAACTTCTGCGTGTATAAACCCCTTCGGAATCGTTTGTGCCGTCCCCTACTGCAAAAACCACTTTTTGACGAGAGTTGAGGAACATTGCAAATTGGTCTTTTTTGGCATCAAAAGCCCAACGACCTACGATTAAGCCAAAAAAATCTGGCAAATTGGCTGTTCCTAAAGGTCTAAGCCATACAGAAATGGTCATTTCTCTAAATTTTCTGTCCAATGTCCCATGTTTACCGTAGTCTATCATGTCATCTTTGCCATCAAAATACATAGAAGACATACCGCAACGGCTGTTTTTTTCTATTTCTGCACCTGTTACTGTGGCATTTTGCTTAAATCGGCTCGAATCTGCATGATTCACCGAATAAGGCGTGTAAAAAAGCAACCCTAATTGCAATTTTTGTTGTAAAGTAGGCGTGTGTTGGCAATATAAGAGCATTGGAAAATGCAAAACGAGGTAGAAAATGGTACATCTTAGTAGCATAATTGATAGCAATATAAGTACCTTTACAAGCTAAAAAAAATAAACGAATTAGCAAATTTCATTCAAGAGTTTTAGGTTTACTTTAAAATTTTATCCCTCAAAATCATTGCCATACGTAGATGAGAACCGTTATTTTACTACTAATTTCTAACATATTCATGACCTTTGCATGGTACGGACATCTTAAATACAAAGAAGTAGCTCTTTGGAAAGTAATATTAGTGAGTTGGGGCATAGCTTTTTTTGAATATATTTTTCAAGTACCAGCCAACCGTTTTGGGCATGGGCAATTCAATGCTACCGAACTTAAAACTATTCAAGAAGTGATTAGCCTAACTGTTTTTTTATTTTTTTCTGTCTTTTTCCTTAAAGAAGAGTTGCGGTGGAATTACATTGTAGGGTTTATACTAATTGTTTTGGCGGTATTTTTTATTTTCAAAAAGTGGTAGGATTGTGAATAGTCTTAAAGAAGTAATGTTAAAAATGTTATATTTAGCATTACTTTTTCTTGCTTACTAATAGGCTAAACTAATTTCCCCCTTCAAAATACCCAATCACCTCCACCAATAACCTAAAAATTTCGTTTTTCACTTCTTCGCTTAACTTCGTTATCAACGCCAATTTTTCACCTAATTTCGTATCTGTCTGATTTTCAGCAAATTTACGAATTTGCACCAAACCCGAATGAGGCGTTAAGAAATCTGCATAGTCAAAATATTTGAAGTAAGGTTCATCTTGCAAGCCGACATCATATAGCCATTGTCCTTTGCAATATTCCTTGTTCCAATAGGTGTAAAGGTCGGTTACGGCTGCTACTAAACTTTGGCAGTGGTCGATAGACCCTGCCAATAGTTTGTTAGCCGAACTATTGGCAGGGCTGTTAGCCACTGCCAAAGTTTTGATTTGAGGGGCTATTACTTTCGCCCAAAAACTCTCCCTATTCGTAGGACACAAAGGATTATCTACAAAAACCTCTGGTGTGTTAGGCACAGGATTATTTGCCTCAAACTTCGTAACTACACAACGGTTTTCTGCCAAACCAAAGGCAAAACACAAATTGTAAAAATAATCTTGGAACTCCGCAAGGGTTTTAAATCCTTGTGGAGTTTGTTGTATAGCCTGCCAATCTATTGCCCACAAATCATATTGGTTTGCCCACAAAGGATAACGACCATTGATAGCTTTGGAAATTGCAAACCAAGAAAACAAGACTTTTGCACTTTCCAAATCGTAAGCACAATATGACCTGCTATTAGCTGCCCCCGAATGAATTTGGGAGATATTAACCTTACTAATAGAAGTCATTAACATAAACCACACTCTATCAGGCTTTTGCGACATACGATTTTGCGTATCCATTGCCAAACGAATAGGTGTATTATTGTCCATAAATCCAATAAACTCACCATTTGCAAAGCCATACGGAACATTGTATCCGCCTTGATGTCTTGGGTCTTTTAGCGGAAAACCACTTACTATTTTTTGTCCAACTTCTTCTTTTCGCAAATTACGATACATATTATATCGAGATTGCGTAAGTCCTTCTCTTATATCTCCTTTGTTTGGTTCAAACACAAAATTCTTCACATTTTCCCGCAATTTCTCAAAATGTGTAGTTGGATAGAGCATAGAGTTTACGTCCTCTATGCCTAAGACTTTTTTCCTCCTTCAAAATAACCAATTACCTCCACCAACAACCTAAAAATTTCGTTTTTCACTTCTTCGCTTAACTTCGTTATCAACGCCAATTTTTCGCCTAATTTCGTATCTGTCTGATTTTCAGCAAATTTACGAATTTGCACCAAACCCGAATGAGGCGTTAAGAAATCTACATAGTCAAAATACTTAAAATAAGGTTCATCTTGCAAGCCGACATCATATAGCCATTGCCCTTTGCAATATTCCTTGTTCCAATAGGTGTAAAGGTCGGTTATGGCAGCTACTAAACTTTGGCAGTGGTCGATAGACCCTGCCAATAGTTTGTTAGCCGAACTATTGGCAGGGCTGTTAGCCACTGCCAAAGTTTTGATTTGAGGGGCTATTACTTTCGCCCAAAAACTTTCCCTATTTGTAGGACACAAAGGATTATCTACAAAAACCTCTGGCGTATTTGGCACAGGATTATTTGCCTCAAACTTTGTAACCACACAACGGTTTTCTGCCAAACCAAAAGCAAAACACAAATTATAAAAATAATCTTGGAACTCCGCAAGAGTTTTAAATCCTTGTGGAGTTTGTTGTATAGCCTGCCAATCTATTGCCCACAAATCATATTGGTTTGCCCACAAAGGATAACGACCATTGATAGCCTTAGTAATTGCAAACCAAGAGAAGAAAACTTTTGCTGTTTCTAAATCGTATGCACAAAAACTATATTTATCAGCCGAACCACTTAAAATTCTTGTTTGATTGACATTGATAATCATATGGTCAAGGCGAAACCAAACCCTATCAGGCTTATTACTCTGACGATTACAAGTATCTTGTTTGATACGTAAAGGCGTGTTGTTATCCATAAAGCCAACAAATTCACCATCAACAAAACCATAAGGGTCTTTTAGTCTGGTATGTCTGTCGTCCTTTAATGGAAAACCACTAATAATTTTTTTACCACTTTCTTCTTTTGTACGATTTCTATACAAGTTCAAACGTGGTTGTTGTATTAAATTTCCTTTTGCACTTTGCAATAACGGTATATTTTTGCGTATGTCCTCTGCTTGTTTTTCAAACACAAAATTTTTCACTCCCACTGCCTTTTCATTCATCAGTTGGTAGGTTTCGGCTTTTTCTTTTTCCCATTCATAGACCAAATCTCTGCCTTTGAGGTGCAGGTAGTCGTGCATCAATATTTTGTTAGTAAAATGCTGATTACCAACTAATTGCTCAAATAAGGCAAAACTTTTTTCGGCATTTCTTTCTACCAAACTATCAAAAAAAGATTGAATAGCTGCTCCATTCTCTTTTGTTTGCAATTTTTCTTTGTATTGCCAAATCGTAAAAGCCACAGGCCACTTGCCTCCAATCTTAAAAAATTCGTTAGACGTAACCACCAATCCGCCTTTGTACTCAAAAAAAGCATCAAAAATTTTCCTAAAATTGGTGTACGTAGGGCGAGGAATGAGCCAAGACGTAGGCGAAAAAATCAAAATATAATTGCCTGTAGAACCGACTTTATTCGGTTTTCCTGTAGCATAGACTTTAGTCTGTGCCTGTTCCCTACAAATCAACAGCATTTGAGCCAAAAACGCCAAATATCTTTCTTTGCCCGCATCTTCGCCTGTCAAAGCAAAAATACTTGGGTTCATTTCATATTCGGCTTCGTTGTCTGTTCGTAGTTTTTCGTGTTCGTCTGTATTTTTGTACGGTGGATTGACCAAAAACGCCAAAGGTTTGTCTAATTTCAGACTTTTTTCACCCAAATATTTTTCTAAAATCTGCACGTAAGTTTTTTGGTCTTTATCCAAAAAATTAAGCCCCGCATTTTCCGAAGTTTTGGGAATAATCGTAAAACCTGTTTCTATGTGATACGGGTCTGCCTTCATACGTTGCTCTATCGTGAGCAACAAATCGGGCTGCAAATCAGATACAATTTTGTGCTTAATTTTGCCTTTGTAACCCACCACCAAGTTACCAGAGCCTGCTGCGGGGTCAATCACAATGCAATTATCTGCCCATTCCGTACCAATTTGCTGCTCGGCAAACCACAAACAGAATTTCCCCAAATTGTCATCTGTAAAGAAAACACCGTGTTGTTTGGCATATTCAGGGTTTACTTTGGTGAGAACCTCATCGAAACGACTGAAATAATAATCAACCGTTAAACCCGAACCGTCATTAGTAAAGATGTAATGATTTTCTACAAATTTAATAAAATCTTTGCGTTTGCGTGGAGCAACCGTTACTACTCCACTTACTTTTTTGCCTTTGTAACCAACCAACTGTAAAGTGTTTGTTTTCTCATTTTCGGCAATTTGCGAAGTAATATCCCAATAGCCCACCATTTCATAAAAGGCGTGAATAGCCTCCATCGGCGTATCAAAAAACGCCTTCATCTGCTCAATTTTCTCCGTAAAATTGAAGGTATTTATCTGTAGTCTGTCCGAATCAAGGTTTTTGAGAATGTTCAGAAATTCGTGAACTTCGTAAGTCAAACGCAAACTTTTTTTGGCTTCGTCAAATTTTTTGGGTGTAATGCAAAACATAGCACTCTCCAAAATTTCATTAGCCATTTGCTTGGTTGTTTTTTTGGCGTTTTCCCGCCCAATTTCGCTGGGTGCAGTCATTGGATTAGACCTATGTGCCTGAATAACAGCAAATTCTGGAATATGATTAACCTTCCAAACCGCCAAAAATTTTTCTGCCATCACACAAACGACAGGAAAAGCCAAGCCTTTTTTTTGGTAGTGCAAAGCCTGATAAAACCCTGCTAACCAATCTGTTTCAGAGGTTTTTAGTTCTACCACTAATTTCCCTTCTACATAAATATCTGCTCCTGCTGCCTCACTTTCTACTTTGAATTTTGCAGGGAAAAGTTTTTGGAACAAGGGATACACCAAAGGTCTTTTGGCTGCCTCACTAATAGGGTTGCTAATGAACTGACGAATTTTGTCTAATTCGTCAAAAAAGGTTACTTTTTTTGACATGGGTTTCGCCGAAAAATACTCCTTACAAAGTTACAATAATTAACTTAATGAATAGATTTTTAGCGAAAAGACTTCATAAAAACTATAAGTTCTTTACAATCTCTTTTTTGTCTAATACCACTGTCCACATTCCTACTAACTGTCCGTTTAGAGTAATAGGCGAGGTATATATAATAGCCTCATTATCAATTTTTTGTAGGTTATCTGTCAATTCTAATTCTTGTTGGGCATTGTATTGATAGGCTTGCCAAAGTTGTTTTTCTTTCTCAAAAGTAGCTTGTGTTGTTTCGCAAACTATGCGGTAGGTAAGCACATATTGAAGGTCTATTTTAGCTTTAATGTAGTTTGTTGCCTTGCAGTCAAACGGTTTCCCAACTTCATAATTATTGAGGAGTTCGTTTTGCAACTTTTCGACGGCTGTTTTGCCAAATCCATTGGCAGCTCCTAATAACTGCGAATCGGTAACTCTTTTTATTTTTCGGTTTTTCAATTCATCTGCAATAAACTTTCTTCGGCGAGGGTCTTGGTCGGGAGAGCAGGCAGTAGTTGTGAATAATGAAAGAAGTAGTACAAAATATAAATTTCTCATAGCTGTTTAGCTTGTTGTGGCATGAATGGTATTAAAATTTCAAAAACAGTTTGGTTGTAATTAGACTCTATGACTTTAATCTCACAATCTAATCTGTTTGCAGCCAACTTTGCCGTATAAAGCCGTAAGCCCGTAACGTCTGTACGTTGGTGTATTTTGTGAAAAATCTCAAATATTTTTTCCCAATGTTCAGGCGGAATTACTACGCCTGAATATTTGACAAACAAACAAATATGGTCTTCTTGTTGCAGCAGATACAAAGAAATAAACTCAGTCTGTTGCCTTTCTTCATACGTTGTTAGCAAGTTATCTACCGCATTTTCAAGGAGTTGTATTAACATTATCTCCATCATTTTTTTGTCGGTGATAATGTATAAAGAGGAAATGGGGTTCAAAGAAACCTGCACACTGCGGAAGTTTTCTTTTTGCTGCACATTCGCAATGATAGCTTCCATTAATTCCTTCACATCAACCTGCTCGAAGTGCAAAGTAGATTTTTTGAGTTTATTAATAGCTTGCAACTTTTGCAAAATATCGTCCATCTCATTTGCCGTATGTTGGAGTTTATCGAAGTACGACAAAGCTATTTCTTCTGATGACTCCATTTTTCCTAACATACACAAACCCAGAAAACGGCGTAAAGGACCTCGTATATCATGTGAGGCACGATACACAAAGTCGTCTAACTCTTTATTAATATTAAGTAGGTCGTTATAGGCTTGGTTAAGGTCTTCGGTACGGTCTTTTACAGTATCTTCCAAATGTTGTTTGGCATGGAGTAGTTCGTCATTTTGCGACTGAATAATCCGTTGGGCTTGCTCCAGACTGCGTGTTTTTTGCGTCAAAGACTCGTTAATTTTGAGGAGTTTATTTTGCAATTTATCGCCGTATCGGGTCAAAAACTTAACGTCATGTAGTAATTTGCTGTAATTTTCGGTAAGACGTATGTATGCCTGCCGTAGGTCTTCTACGGAGGTGTTTTCATTCGCAATGATGTCATTAGCCTCGTGCAATACCTCCTCTTCGGTATGGAACACATGACCACCTTCATCATGCACATTATCATCACCATTGTTTTTTTGCATACTTAGCAGACAAGTTAGCTACAAAAATATAGAAAATATATTTTTTAACAAGAATTCGAGTAATATTAACGTAAGAAGTTCTTTTTGTTTTCAAATCTATAACTTTGCAAAAGGTTTTTAGTTCTTAACAAAGTTAAATTTTCTATGCACATTTCCCGATACATTGCTCAACACTTATCCCAACAACAACAAAGCAATTTTACAGTGCTAATCAGCCGAATAGCTATTGGTAGTATTGCGGTGGGTTTGGCAGTGGTGTTATTGTCTTTTATGATATTCAATGGTTTTAAGACTACTATCCAAGATAAAATCTTTAGTGTTGCCTCGCACCTTCAACTCACCAAATACACTTTGAACAATTCTTATGAAGAACAACCTCTTTCTACTCAACGACCAATTTTTAGTCAATATAAACAAATAGATAAAAATCTACAAACAATTCAATCTTTTACACAAAAACCTGCTTTGATGCGTACCAAAGAAGATATTGCGGGTGTTGTGATGAAAGGGTTTGGGCATTGGGAAACTGCACCAACTTTACAAAATTATTTGGTACAAGGCAAATTTTTGGCAACTTCTCCAACAGACAGCACACAAAATGAACTATTAGTTAGTGAATATTTAGCTAATTTATTGACTATAAACGTAGGTGATAAGCTATTTATGTACTTCATTCAAGAGCCTCCAAAGGTACGAAAATTAACTGTAGTGGGTATTTACAAAACAGACATAGAAGAATTTGACAAAAAAATGGTCTTTTGCCACGAAAAACTACTACAAGACATCAACGAATGGCAAGATACATTGGTAGGCGGTTATGAATTAAGAGTAAAAAACTTTGATTTATTGCCCATGACTGAAGCAAAAGTATATGATGCCATGAATATGGATATGCAACTGCTCAATGTAACTGACCAATATGCTCATTTTTTTGATTGGTTTGTGATGCTCAACCGAAATGTTATCATTTTTCTAAGTATTATCGTTTTTGTAGCCAGCTTTAACACCGTTTCTATCCTTTTGATTTTGATATTGGAAAGAACTAATATGATAGGCATTTTAAAGGCATTAGGAGCAAGCCACCAACAAATTCAACAAATTTTTTGGCATCAAGGGCTACAAATTTTGTGGAAAGGTATGTTGTGGGGCAATGGTTTAGGCTTAGGCTTGGCTTGGTTGCAATACCAATTTCACTTGATACCCTTAGATGCTGCTACGTATTATATGGAGACTGCCCCCATTTATTTTGATTGGATAGAAATAATAAGTGTGAATATAGGTTTGGTATTTTTGTTAGCTGCTGTTATGTATTTGCCTACCCAAATCATTACACGCATTTCGCCTATCAAAGCTATACGGTTTGACTAAGCAAACAATGAGAACTTACCTATCAAATGGCTGTCAGCCACCTTATAGGTATTTAAAGCAATTAAATCTTCTAATAGAAATCTACCTAACAAAAAACCTCTATAAAAGTTACAGCCCTTTTATAGAGGTTTTATTTATTTTAAAGTTAAAAAATAAAATTAGACTTTAAATTATTTTTTCTATAAAAATATTTTTATTCAAAGCAATAAAATTATTTTTAATACATTAAAAAATAATTTATTAAAATTTTAACAAATAAATAATTTATTAAAATTTTGAAAATCAGTTGTTTATCTATTTTAAAATTGTATTCAATTTTTAGCTGTTTTTGTATAGTTTAAAGAAAATTGAGTAGTGTAAGAATTACACTTGCAAAATAAAAAATGGCTGTATAGTTTTGCAGTGCCAAATAAAAATTATTGGTAGTACACTTTCTTTCACTATTATTTTTTATGTTTAAAACTATTCAAAAAATCAGAAAAAATTTATTAGGCTGGACAATAGCTTGCTCGGTGGTAGTAGGGGCAACGGCTTGCCAAAAACAAGACGAGATATTAACAGACAAAATTCAAATCTCACAACCAGACAACTTAGAAATAGCATTAGTGTCTGCTAATATATTTGTTGTTAAAGACCTTAATGGTAAAATAATTAGACAGTTTGACATTTTGGGACATACCAAAGAAATTGAAACAAATCTTTTGCGTTTAGGTAGAGAGAATGATGCTAAAAAATTTGCAAATACTTATGATTTGCAAACAGGCACAATGAAAGCATCTGTAGTAAAATATTTGAATCAAAACTTTAACAATATTTTATGGTATGACCAAACAGCTCTAGTATATGGTACTCACTTAGCTGGTTTAGGATGGTCATTAGGAGAGTCTTCTGCTGGGCAACCATCAGGCACAACAGGACAAGGTAGACGTTTAGAAGCATTTTATTTAAAAAATACGCAATCATGGGATCCTACTTCCCCTAAAATCCGCTATAGTGGTAAAGTAATGAATAGTTTCTGGGATGCCCAAAGACGTATGGAGTTTGAAGAAATATGTGGTACAACAGGGCAAAGTAGAGCATTAGAGTTTATTCGCATATTTCCAGAGCCAACAGATGCAAATTCTTTACAATACCACCCCACTTATACTGTACATATACAAAATACAGGCGATAGAACAGGCTCAGATGGTTTAGTTGTTGGTATTGCAGGCTTACAAATAGAACAATTAACTTTGCGTATCTATAAGTATTAATAAAAATTTAATTACTAATTTACATACACTTACAAGTATTTAGATAGTATAAGTGTATGTAAATAGTTACTTATTACAATTTATTTACGTTTAATTTATTTATTATGTTATATAAAATTATTTTATCATTGTTTTCTCTCATGCTTCTTGCTTGTAGCAAAGACGAAGGTAGTCTTCCACAAAATCAAGCTGGTATGAACATAGATGGTGTATTATGGCAACCTACCTACGCAAATGCTAGCCTTTCAGAAGGAGGTATATTGAAAATTGTAGGGACACAATCTATTTCTAAAAGTGCAAATGGTACTGAAAGAAGTAAAGAATTTTACATTTATGCACAAGGTATCCGCAAGGTGGGCAATTATGATATATTGCACAAGTTTAATGTAGAAAAAGAAGGAGATGTTGTAGCTAAATATCAAGACATTACTCGCACTATTACTAATGTAAGTAGCACTACCTTTATTGCTGAAAAAGGGAAACTCACTATTACTCGTTTTGATGCTAATGCTATTGAAGGAACTTTTGAGTTTTCTGCTTTTACTCAGAACCCTAATGAGGAAAGACAAAGTGTTAGTATAGAGAAAGGCAAGTTTTTTCTTCAACTCAAATAGACCAGCAAACAAATAATTTTTTTGCTATTAAAACTACTAAAGTCATACTATTTGTTAGTTGCTTTTACTTACCTACTTTTTAAAAAAATACGTTATTAAAATTATTAATAACGTATTTTTTATATTCATTAAATATAAAAATAATATGAAAAAAATAATTATACTTTTATTTTTACTTTGTAATTTGGTAGCTTGGGGGCAAAAACAGGCTAATAATTGGGTATTAAATGGTAACATATTGAATTTTAATACACCTATACCTAATCTGAATATCAATACTGTATTTACAATTACTGCACCTAAATCCAGCATTTCTGACCAAAATGGTAATCTGCTATTCTACTGTGATGGGAGAACTCTCTACACAAGAGATATTAGCAATCCTTTTATGACCAATGGTTTAGACCTATTGGGTGAAGAAGGGGGCTTGGGTATTGGAAACTCTCTAATTATTCCTTACCCTAATGACAATAATTTATATTACGTTTTTATTAATGGGGGCTATGCCAATGGTTTGTCTTATAGTATAGTAGATATGCGACTCAACAATGGCTTAGGAGCTGTTACTCGAAAAAATATTAAACTAACGGAAAAAATTAATAATGGTTTTTCTGCTACTATAGGGGCAGATTGCCAAAGCTATTGGTTAGTAGCACATGAAAATTCAACAGACCGTTTTCTTGCTTATAAAATAGACAGGAATGGTATCAATACTACTCCTGTTATCACTCAAATAGGTAATAAATACGGTACAGGGGCTATGTATAAGCTATCTGCTGATGGTAGAAAGTTGATGGCTTATGAGAATAATTTAGTTGTATATGATTTTGATACGCAAACAGGAAAACTGTCTAATAGGGTATTTGTTACAGAAAGTAGTATTCTAATTGCAGAGTTTTCTCCTGATGCTACTAAAGTATATGTAATGGGGAATATTGGAGTAGAAAATGGTATTATTCAATATGATTTACAAAGTGTAAATGTGCCAGCGTCAGGAATAATGATTCGTAAAACAGTTACATTGTCTATTTTGTTAGCATCTAATGGTAAAATCTATACGCAAGATTTTTCGGCAGGTAGAAACACCCTGAGTGTAATTAATCAACCTAACGAAAGAGGAATGGCGTGTAACTATGTAACAGAGGCTGTTAAATCTCAAAGAGATATTGGCTATCTTCCAGCTTTCCCCTCCAACTTCGTAGGTGGCGTATCCAAAGACTTCACTTTTTCACCAATCTGTAACAGCTTGGCAGTCAAATTTTCGGCTACCTCGCCCCTCAGGAACGAAAGCTATGCGTGGAACTTTGGCGATGGCAGCACCTCCACCGAACAAAACCCCACCAAAACCTACACCCAAGCAGGCAACTACACCGTTACGGTCAAAATCGGGGCTTGTACTTTCACCAAAAACGTAATTGTGCAGCCCCTTGCCAAACTTACCTTGCCTGATAGTGTAGTGCTGTGTGCCAACGAAAGCCGAAGCATTGGTATTGCACCACAAACAGGTTTTAGCTACCAATGGACACCACAAACAGGGCTTTCTGCCAGCAATATCGCCAATCCTACATTGCGTTTAGCAAATGCTACGGACAGCACCCGAAAAATTACCTACAAATTAGTAGTTACCAATATTGCCAATGGCTGCAAAGATTCGGCTTTGTTACCCATAAAAGTAAGACCTGCTTTGCCCGCAATTTCGGCAGGAAAAGACACCACCATTTGCAGTGGAAAGGCTATTCAATTAGGCAAAAATCCTCCTTTGGGGGCTAACCTTACGTACCTGTGGACTCCACAAACGGGGCTATCGGCTACTAATACCGCCCAACCTACTTTGTCTTTGGTAAATACAACTACCCAACCTCAAAAATTTACCTATATTTTACAAGCCACCCAAACCAACTGTACGGTAAAAGACACCGTAGTTGTTACGGTATTGCCAAGTATGCAGCCCAAAATCATCGGGGCTACTGCCGTTTGTCCTTTTGCCCAAAGAATGTCTTACCGTTTACAAACCGTAGGTAAATCGGCTACTTTACAATGGCAAGTAATTGGTGGTACTATTCTTAATTCAAGCACTCCAGCAGGAACAGGAGGGTTATGGTTAGATAGTATCGTTGTGAATTGGCAAGGAGAAAACCCCAAAGCAATGGTAAAAGTGTGGACAATTAATGAATTTGAGTGCATAGACAGCATGACTTTAAACGTCAAAATTAGTCCACAAGCCCCTGCCCTCACAGATTTTGGCGGAACAAACCGCAAAATTTGTTATGGACAAACTGTAATGATTGGTAAACCGACTTTGCCCCAACATACCTATTGGTGGTCGTTTAGTGCTGCACAAGGTTTTTCGGCAGTAAGTACCAATGTATCAAGTATTCCTATTTTGAATACCAATACTTCGGGGCAAATCATTATGACTAATGCCTTTGTAACGGTTAAAAACAATGCCACAGGTTGCGAATACAGAGATACGGTGCAACTGCAACTCTACCCCCAATTACAAGTAGAGGCGGGCAAAGATACGGTAGTGTGTAGTGGTACGACTTTGCAGTTAGGCACAAAACCATTGCCTAATGCGAATTATAGGTATTTATGGAAACCTGCCTTGTTTTTAGACAATCCGCAGTTGGCACAGCCTACAGCCAAATTTATCAATACGACAACTACGGCACAAGTGCTTGATTATGAATTAATTGCTTCGTGGGATAGCTGCCAAGTAGTGGACAAAGTACGCATTACGGTATTGCCACAGTTGCCTCGTTACAAGGTCAAAGGAACAGCCTTTGTTTGCCCGAATGTGCAGCAAATCGGCTACAAATTAGATAGTTTGCCTGCCAATAGTGGGGTAAAAATTCGTTGGGTGGTGCGTGGTGGCAACCTTAGTTTGACAGCTAAAACGGACAGTATCCATGTAAATTGGGGCAGTACCAACACCAATGCCGAAGTAGTGGCAATCGTGCAAGCTGTTACGGGTTGTGTGGATAGTTTTAAATTAGCTGTTAAAATATTGCCTGAATTGCGTCCTACATTGCCTACGGGTAGCACAAAAATCTGTTGGACAGCCGATAATTTACAGACTTACACCACGAATTTTACAAATGGTTCGGTGTATGAATGGCACGTAGAGGGCGGAACTTTGCAAAGTCCACAAGGCAAAAACAGCATAGCAGTACGTTGGAATGGGGTAGGGCAGCACCGCATTTGGGTAACAGAAAACAGCACAACCCGCACAGATATTTGCAGAGGTACTTCTGAAAAACTAACGGTAAATGTATTGCCAACACCTTTGCCCAAAACTATTGTTGGTTTGACAGAAATCTGTGAAAATGAAGTGCAAACGACTTACCGTTATGACAGTGAAACGACTTCTACCTATGTTTGGACGGTGCAAGGTGGCGAAATTGTAGCAGGTCAAGGCACGCAAGAAATAGTAGTAAGTTGGAAAAATGCTACACAAAATGCCCTTGTGAAAGTCCAAGAAACGAATGCTTCGGGCTGTAAAGGACAAGTTCAAGAGCAAACTATACGTATCAATAGCACCGAAAACTGTTTGGTCATTCCGTCTTTGGTGAGTGTGGGCGATGCTCATTTTCCGTATTGGCACATCAAAAACATAGAAAAATACCCCAACAATGGCTTAGTAGTTTACAATTCATTAGGACAAATTGTCATTCAACAAAACGGCTACCAAAACAATTACCCTTTGACACACCTGTCGGCAGGTATGTATTATTACCGTTTGTGGGTGCAGTCGGGGGAAAGAAAGATTAGTTATGCAGGGAAACTAGTAATAGTAAAGTAAAAGTAATATTTTTACAACTTATTGAAAATCAATTATCAGATACTTTCGAAGTGTCTGATAATTTTTTTTATTAGCCAAATTAAATTTACTGCACATAAAGCCGTACATTCAGAGAATCATCTATTTCTAAGTCTGACTTGAAAACTGCTGTAGAGTCAAAAGTCGTGCTTTTTACTTGCAAAGTAGCTATTCTTTGGTCGTACCCACAACGAGGGCTAACTATAGAAAACTCTCTGCGGTAGCTAAGTGTAATGCTATCTACCGTAGTGCTATTGAGCCTGAAATAAAAGGTAGAAGTTTCGTTAATAGGGTGCAAAGGTAAAAGTAAAGCCTTACTTTGATTAACAGTAATGACAGAGTTGGGTTTACCGTCTATGGATTTATTTACCCCTGTGGTTACACTTGCAAACTGTACGTCTAAAGGTTGTCGGCTACCCCTTCTGTAGAATTTTACAGCTACTTTAGTGTGATTACGACTCGTAAACGAACAATCATCACAAGCTGTAGTGGCTATGACTAAGCCCAATAACAAACTAATTCCAAATACTTTTTTCATGGTTGCACAAAAGAAATGCAATAGTAGATAGACAATTTGTAATTTGTGCAGTGTTTAACTTTTTTTATAATTGCACAAAGACAAAGTCATTAGTTAGATAAAAATAACAAAGTAGAAAACCTGACTGTAGGTTTTCTACTTTACAATAGACAATTTTACGTACTCAACCCATTATTGAACTGTAGTTGTAGTAGTTTCTTTTTTCTCTGTGCCACAAGAAGATGCTTTTTTAGATGCACAACAGCCAGATTTTTTAGTTTCTGTAGTAGTTGTAGTTGCACAATGTTCTTTCTTATCGGCATCTTTTTTCTTCTTGCCTTTATCTTTGTCTTTGCCCTCATCATTCATGCTCACTACAGTTGTGTCGTCTATTAACAAAGAACTTGCAGTAGCAGTTGAGAAAGCCAATGCACCCATTAGGGCTAAACCTAACATTACTTTTTTCATACGAATAATAGTTTAAGGTGAAATGATATAAAAGTTGTGTACTTCTCCAATAAATACACTGTAATTTTTGATACACAAATATATGACTTTTTTGCTTGTAAAGTACCCGTAGGGACTGTTAAAAGTATGTAAAAAAGCATAACTATTTTCAGAAACCTAAAATAAACACTTACCTTTGTAGCCATGAAAAAACTACTTTTTTTCGCACTGTTGTTCTGGGTAGCAACAGCTTGCAAATTTCAGAAGATACAAAAAAATGACGATTGGCGAGTACGTTACAAAGCAGCCATAGAATACTACGACAAAGGCGACTATTACCACGCTGGCGTATTGTTAGAGGAACTTATACCTATCCTAAAAGGTTCTCCCGAAGGTGAAAAAGCTCACTTTTATTATGCTTATTGCAATTTTGAGCAAGGTATGTATTTGGTGAGTTCGCATTATTTCAAAACTTTCTTTGATACGTACAACCGTAGCACATTTGCAGAAGAAGCATTGTATATGTATGCGTATTCGTTGTATGCAGATTCCTCACCGATTTATTTAGACCAACAAAGTACCAATACTGCCATAGATGCATTTCAGGAGTTCTTGAACCATTACCCGCAAAGCAAGTATGCGGTACAAGCTAATAATTTGATTGCTGAATTGCGTTTAAAATTGGAAACGAAAGCCTATAATTTGGCAAAACTGTATCATAAATTAAAAAGAGAAAAAGCCTCTATTATTACATTTGAGAACTTCGAGAAGGATTACCCAGACTCTAATTTGCAAGAGGAAGCCTTTGCTCTCAAAATAGAATCACAACACTTATTAGCTGTCAATAGCTTTGAAACAAAGAAGAAAGAAAGGTATGAAGCATTGATTAGTTTTTGTCAAAAATTCATAGACAAGTACCCACAAAGCAAGTATTTGAGTAGTGTGCAAGACTACTTAGTCAAAGGGCAAAATGGCTTGAAAGAAGCACTGGCTTATGAGAAAAAAGTAAAGGAACTGCAAGAACAAAACAAACAAAACTCTGCAAGTGGTGTAGTAAGTACACAAAACTAATTAGATAAACTTTGTAACAAAGACTTTCTAAACGCAATAGTTAGAAAGTCTTTGTTATATTGAATTTCTTACTAAATGCTCAATAGATGAACTCCGCAAGGGCTTGTAGCCCTTGCGGAGTTGGTTTTGTTAAGTCAATCCAAAGCAAATTGTTAGTTCGACAAGAGCATAAGCAACAATTTTAACATTTTATCGTATTAAGAACCAAACAAATACAGCTATGCGAAAAGATATATTTTTCCCACCCGTTGAGGGCATCAAATTAGCCATTACTCGTACTTCCGAAGTGGATAACATTTGGGAAGTGCATATCATTAACAATAACGACTACCTGATTGAAGGCGTAATTATTGTATCAAAGGGCTATGGTGAAAACAAAAAAGACGGCAACAAACAACAAACAAGTGTTTTGAGGCACTTAATAGACAGTATTCCCGCCAAAGGTACGGCATTAGTAGAGCCTTTAGATGGTAGTTTACTCCACTTGTTCAATGAATATTGGGTGAGTTATTATGTAGGCAAACAAATTTATGACAAGAGATTTGTGTTTGTGCCAGAAAGTGTAGTAGAAACGAACTATTCATTCATTCCTGAACTGAACAAACAAGGGGTTTTGCATAAGTAGATTTACCTCACCCCCTCTCAAAATATTAGAGATGTAATCTTTTTAAAAGATTACATCTCTAATATTACATCTTTATGACCACCAGTTTTTGTTTATAGCACTTCCAACAGTGTTTCTAAGCCCATACCTCGTGAACCTTTTAACAATACTACACCTTTTTGGATAGGGTTAGTTTGTAACCAATTTTTTAGACTTTCTTTATTTTCAAAAAATAAAGCTGTATCATTATTTTTACGTGCTTGTAGAAAATCTTTGCCACAAACTAATAATTGGTCTATAGACAATTCTCTGGCTATGTCTAATAACTCCCTATGTTTAGTTATACTTTCTGTTCCTAACTCAAACATATCGCCTAAAATAGCTATTTTGTAGCTTGTTTGGATATGGTGTAAGTTTTCTAAAGCTGCACGCATACTGGAAGGATTGGCGTTGTATGCGTCCATAATAATTTGGTAATGAGGTCTTTGTAAAACTTGCGACCTGTTATTGGTAGGTGCGTAAGCTGCTATAGCTTCATGTGTTAAATGACTATCTACCCCAAACAATTTGCCTACTGTGAGGGCAGCTAAAATATTAGGAAAATTGTATGCACCTAAGAGTTGTGTTTGTACGATATGATTTTTTTCGTCTTTGTAAATAATATAAGGCGAAGCCTCTACAAATATTGCCTGATAAAAACTATCGGCACGACCAAACAAAATACTTTGTTCTTTGGGAAAACGGCGAGTAACTGCATTGGCTAATAATTCATCATTGGCATTGACTATTACCGTACCTTTGTTTGCCAATAAATGGGCGTACAACTCCGTTTTTGTTCTAAAAACCCCCTCAAAACTGCCAAAACCTTCTAAGTGGGCATAGCCAACATTCGTAATTAAACCATGCGTGGGCAAGGCAATTTCCACTAATTCCGTTATATCTCCTACTTTGTTTGCCCCCATTTCTATCACCGCAATTTCTGTGTCTTTGGGCATATTGAGCAAGGTCAAAGGCACGCCAATATGATTATTCAAGTTGCCTTCGGTAGCCCAAACTTTGTATTTTTTTGCTAATACATTGCGAACCAACTCTTTGGTAGTCGTTTTGCCGTTTGTGCCTGTAATCGCAATGAACGGTATGCTTTGCTGTTGGCGGTGGTATTTTGCCAAATCTTGCAAAGCCTTTAACGTATCTGCCACCAACAAACAACGGTCATCTATTTGGTAAGTTGGATTGTCTATCACCACAAAACTTGCCCCTTTTTGCAAGGCTTCTTGGGCAAAGACATTGCCATCAAAATTTGCCCCTTTCAAAGCAAAAAATAGACTTTGAGGCGTAATTTTTCGGGTATCTGTAGTTACTCCGTTTGTGCAGGTCAAAAACTTTTGGTACAGTGTTGTAATGCTTGTCATGGTTTTTTGGGGTGCGTATGAATTACCTAATAATCTCAATTTCACTATTTTTCTTTGCCTTCAACATAACAGCCTCTTCGTGCTGTTTTTGTAAAAGGGCTTTGCGTTGGTGCAAAATCGTATTGACAATTTGTTCTTTTACATACCCAATAGGCGACACTTGGTCAGCTAATTTGTACTCAAAAATGCGTAGAAAATACCAATAACTTTCGTCTTTTTCTTCTAAAAACTTGGTTTTGGGCAAAAACTGTACAGCATTGGTTACACCCATAAACGGTGTGCCTGCCACTGTTTCGTCGAATGACCGCCAAACAGAGTCATACGTATAAGACTGGTGAGAGTACGTGAAACAATACGACTTGAACTCCTCCAAATCGTCTTGGTTATTGCTCAATAGTTTTTTCCGCATTTCGTCTATGCGTGGGGCATCTGCGGGAACTTTGGCGTATATAGCCCGAACAATCGGCTGTTTAAGCTCAAAATTTTGTTGGTGTGCTTGGTAATAACTATCTATTTCGCCATCTGTAACCAATGTATCCAAATTTTGGTCTATGTACTTTTTCTGGTAGGCATACACCAACAACTGATAACGGTATTCTTCTACTCGTCTTTCTAGTTCGGCTTTGTCTATTTCGGCTTTTTCTTCGGCTTCTAAGTACAACAACTGCCTTTTTATCCAATTATCTATAAAATAATTGACAATTCGTAGGCTGTCGTTATGGTTGGCTTTGCTTACCAACGAAGCTACATCTCTGAAATACAAGTATTTATCTTTCACTCTTGCTATTACCTTATCTTCGGGCTTATCTTCCTGAAAAAACTGGCAAGCCGTAAAAGTGGTTAGCAAAAAAATAATCCCAATAAGATGCTTTTTCATATTCTCGTCTGAAAAGTAAGCCCCAAAATTAGTACAAAAACTAAAAAAGATTACAAATTTGAGGTTTGTAATCTTTTTTTTGAGTAAAAACAGTAATTATTAACCCCCACAAGGGCTTTAAGCCCTTGTGGGGGTTGTAAATAGAAATTATCTCTGTGCAATAATCTTAGCTTTACATTGGTTGTGATACCTGATAAGCGTAGCTATATTTTGAAGGTCTGTCAAACTGTATTTTTTGACTTCTATCATTTTTTGTATCAAATTGGCATTGTCCTCAAAAACTTTATTCATTTGTAGAGGCAAATCTTTTAGAGCTACTAATTCGCCTTGTTGCGTAGCTAAGTAATATTGATTGTCTTGATGTGTGCTGCTGAGAGTGGTATTGTGCAAATATTTTCTTAACAAAGAAACCTCCCCTTGTAACACCACTTCAAACAAATTTTGCTGCGTTTTCACAAATTCTCTACGCACTTGTTTGATATGGTCGTAGAACCACAAATGCTGCACACTGTAAAAAGTATGCAAACTCTCCTCTATATTGGTTTCTGAGTGTACCACCACCAACTGCTTTTCAAAATCTATAGTGATTTTGCCCTCTACCACTTCGTTGTTTTGTAGCTGCACCACACCCAAATAGTTTACTTCATTATTTTGTTGGGAATATGCTATGACACTCCAACAACACAAGCTGAGCAACAAAAATATTTTTTTCATAGCCTTTAAGTTTTTATGAAAGCAATGTTAATAAATTGTTACATAAATTCAAAATAAAGAGGCATTTTTTTGTTTTTTCGTAACATTGAATTGATATTGAATGATTACCTTTCGTTTTCTTATTTTTTGTTAAATAGCTAAAAATACTATGCAAGCATAGTATTTTTAGCTATTTTTACAGCAAACATTTTAGCTATTACAAATCATGGAATACAAAAAACCTTTGTACTTGCGTTGGGCAGACCTTGACCCTAACTATCATCTTAGACATTCTGCCTATTATGACATCGCTGCACAGTTTCGTACAGAATTGTTACAGGAGTTTGGTATAGGACTGAACTACTACCAAGAAAGCAAGTTTAATCCTATTTTATTGAAAGAAGAATGTGTATTTAAGAGAGAAATACGTTATGGTGATGAAATTATGTTGTATTTTCACCTAAAAGAAGTAACAGACGACTATTCTAAATACACTATCATGGTGTCTTTTGTGCGTGAAAAAGACCAAAAAGTATGTGCAGAATTGACCATTTATGGGGCTTGGTTCAACTTGGCTACTCGTAAATTACAAGCTCCACCGCAAGAACTCGTAGAAATATTTGATAAGTTTCCTCGTTTGCCACAAGAGAAAGAGGCGTAAAAAAACAAGGAAAATACAACAAAACAACTTTGACAAAAGCCAATGCTTATTGTTAAAGTTGTTTTGGTTTTGATGAGTTGATATTACTTTAGGGAAATAGCATATAGGATATTTTGCATAATCTTCATTTATAACTACTCTTTACGATACATAACATCTGACCTTAACACATATTTCACGCCACTATTTAGCATACTACCCTCATGTTTTAGTTCGTGAATAAAACACAAGGCTGTTCCTGTTTTGGGGCGAATACTGACTGATAGGATACTCTTTTTGCCTATAATTTATTTTTCTTGATAATTTGCTGTAATACCTGCCAATGTCTGCGAACTTGCCGTTTGATGGCGGGTTCTTGCATGATTTCGGAGGAACGGAAGGCATAACTTAGGTAATTCCCCCTATGTTTTTGAATTTTCTCCACAGTTTGCCACCGATATTCATTGGTTACTTTGTCTAATACCAAACGACTGCGTTTTACTGCCCACTTGCGTTTTTTTATCCCTTTGTAACTATACAATCTGTATAGTTTACGTTTAAATAAGGGTAGATTTGCTGTAAGTTCTTGTTGTTCTCTGTACCTTATTCGCCTTACTTTACGTTTTACCGCATCTTTCATCTCTCTATAAAAACGTGCTAAATTAGCCGACTTTAACAAGGTTTTATAACCATAAAATTCAAAACCCAAATAAATTAAAGGTAGATTGGGCTTTAAAACACCATTTTCTAATCTACTTACTCTCAAAATATTGTCTTTATCTGGTTCAAAAAAACATATTTCTGTTTTTGCAGCAGCTATTTTTAGCTTAAATTCTTTTATTTTATTAATAATTAACTCTTGAATAAGTACATAATTTTGAGAACTGCACACCACCAAAATATCATCTGAATAACGGCGATAATATGCTCCCAAGCCTTGTACGATTTCTTTAAAAACATATTCATCAAAAGCCAACATATACAAATTGGCTAACATAGCACTGATGGGTAAACCTTGTAAAGTCCCCATAATTTCACCTTGTTCATTTTTAAATTGGTTTTTGTGTATGCGAATTTCACCTGCCTTAATCTGTTGTCTTAGTGTTTCGGGGCTTTCAAAAAATGCTTGTATGCCTTTTTTACGTAATGCCGCCAAATATTTTTCATCAAAACCACCTTTACCATTTACCCGAAAATCGTCTAATGCTATGTAAGAATAATTCGTTACGGACTTAAATATATTGTAGTGGTCTGGCGGTAATGACTTTTTAGCCAAAAAGTTAGCCCAAGTTTTTTTGAGTAGTTGGTGGTCGAGAGAAGTAAAAAAGTTTTCAATGTCAAACGCCATAGCTACACAAGTACCACGCCATTTTATTTCATCAAAAACTTCTTTGGCAAAATCAATATTACTTTTATTTCGCAAACCGTCTTGTGTGGGAATACGCCTGTAGGCACATATACACGCAGACAATTCAGGCGTATTACCTAAATAACTTTCATATCTTTTTTGTAATATTTCATTGGAGTAATAAGCATAAATTTGACTGTCTATATGTGTAGCGTAATGAATAGGGCGTAATTTTTTGGTGCTTACTACCTTACCATTCTTTATTTCTGTATGACTGCGAACAGTCTGCCCATTGTTTTTAACCTTCTTGTATCGTCTTTGTGGAATGGTCTTGTGGAGCAAAGGAAAAAAGGCGTGTTTAGCCACAAAATCAGGGTTTTGGACTTTGCCAAAAATCTCTGCCTTTTCGGTTTTGGGGTTTATTTTTTGGGTAAGATGTAAATAACCCCTGCCTTTGAACCACGATTTTTTTTCCATACACAATCGTATTTTTTTTATTAAAAACTATGCTTTTCGGGACTGCCGTGAGGTATCCAAATTATCCTTTGCGTACTCGCCAAAAGGCGAAGGTCATCAGCCAACTACTTGACTCTCACTGACTTTGTAAGTTTGTATATTTGTATTATCAAATCACTTAAACCATTTTCGTATGTATAGAACAGACTACTACAGTTTAGTAATCAAGGTGAGAAACCCTTTCCTCATGTTAGGAGGGGTTTACCGCCGACAATAACAGAATAAGATTTATTTCTAAAATTCTTAGCTAAGAATTTTGAAATGTCAAATTAAACCTTGCCTATCTCTCGTATATATTGCCCTTTGTAATGATTTAGCGAAAACCACCACAAAGTTAGAAATAGTAGGGCAGCGACTACTTCGCTAATAGCCCACCACACCACGACCCGCCGAACCAAATGCAAAAGATGTAAGCAGTTTGTTTCCCGAAAAACATAATTTTATTGTCCAAACATAAGGTTTTTATTTTTAAAAACATAATTTTGTGATTATACAACTTTTAAACTTTTTGGGAGATGAAACTACCTTATGAAATTCTTAGAATAGAAGAAAATATCAAAACTGATGATACCAAAAAAAACGAGAATGCTAATACAGGTAATCAGGTTGATGATAAAAATAAAGAAAAAGAGTACCTTTTTAATTTAGGAGATATTGTAACTATTTCATCCAATCCATTATTAGAAAAGAATAGAAACTCTTTATATGGGATTGAAAAAAGAGTTGCTACTCCACCTTTTATGGTTGTAACAGAAGTGGCTAAACGAGAAAAACAAAAAAATAAATTCAAATTAAAATGTCAATACTATTGTCATAAACAGATGAAGTTTGTAGAAAATTATTTTGATAGCGAAAGTATTATTAGAATATCTCCTTTAAATAAACTTCAGAAGTATATAGAGAAGACAAATCAATTAAAGACAAAACAAGATGACCTAGCAAAAGAGGAAACAGCAAGTAAAAAAATAGAGATAGAAGAAAAAATAAAAAAGATAAAAAAAACATTAAATGAATGGGAGTCGTGGTTTCCAAAAGATACAGAAACAACTCAAACATATTTATTACAGAACTTAGGAATACAAACTGTTGTATTTAAAACATTATTTTTAGAAGATGCTTTTAGAAATACCTCTTTAATTCGACAAGGGCAATTACTTTCTCCTTTTATGACTGTAAAAGCAATAGAAATGGAAAAAGGAGATAATAATATTTATGACAAGCAAACTGGAAAAGTTATTAGAGAAGTTTCTCTTTACAAAGTCAAATGTATCTGGTACAACCCAATAGAGTGCAAATTTTCGGAAGATTGGTTTATTCCCGAAGCCTTGATAAGTATAGAGGAGGATAAACAAGAACCTACTAAATAGTTAAGAGAAAGTACCCAAAGCTACTCCCTCTTAACCATTCTTAGCAGGGTCGTACTCCTCTCATATGCTTGTGTTGTGCGGAGAGTTAGGTTTCAGCCGTACTCTCCGCACTTTGTTTTAGCAAATCTTCAGATTTGCGGTTATATTTCCCCTGCACTTACAAATTACTACAAAAACAAGTAGGTTGTCCGTAAAGTTAGTGAAAAGTCTTCTACGGAATTTTGCAAGTATCACACCATTCGCAAATCTCCAGATTTGCGGTTTGAGTTCTTTTGTTCAATCAATTTTCTGTAAACTAATGCTATAATACCGTAAATCAAAAGATTTGTGTTAGAAAAAGAGTCAAGAGAACAGCAAAGCACAATTCACAACCCTACAAAAAAGAAAAGCATGAATAATAGTAAGTTTAGCATCTATTTTTTTCTAATAGTTTGATATTAAAGCTATTAAAAATAATTAATAACTTAAATCCACTAATTTTTGGTTTATAAATTCTTTTAAAGCTGAATAAGTAAGTTACTTCAATTTTCTTTCATAAGAAGTCCAATAAATAAAGTCATCAGAAATAGCTAATTCTCTAATTTTTATTATCTTGCTTGCCAAATGACAACCCACTAATGTATTGGCTGCTTAGATATGTCTTTTTAGTATATGCTTGTTTGTGTTTTTTTGTAGCTAATGCCCAAGAGGAAGATGACACCCAACAAAGTACCCAACCCAAATTTAAGGTGGTGAAATGGTCTAAACTAACAGAGTGTCAGGGCAAAGGCACAAAATTCGAAACAGGTTATGTAACCTCTCCGCAAGCGGGGTGGGTAACTGTAGTCATTTTTTTCCAACGGTATGACGGTACATGGCTCAAAAAACAATATCAACGAGATGGCAGTGGGTATATCCAACTCAATGTAATAGACTGTGATTTTACAGGCAATCATTATGCCTATGTGTGTTATGAAAAAGATGCAGCTTGTCATTTTCCTACCGAAGAAGAAGTAAGCAAACAGCACCAAGACAGTTCACAATTACCACGTTTTAAAATCACTAAGAAGACCAAAAAAGCAGATTGTAATGGTGTAATATTTGAGGAAGGTTATGTGTATTCACCAACAGGAAAAACCGTAGAAGTATCTATTTATATGGAGAAAAAAGACGGCACTTGGCGAAAAAAGCACTATACTTACTACGGCACAGGCAATTTGGAACTCAATATTACAGACTGCGAACTCACAGGCAACTACAAAGTAAGTGTGCAATATATGGAATAGGATTTTACATAGCTTTGCTTATTTGTCCATATTGGTAGATAGCACTAACGTAATATATTAGCTATTTTTCTAAAAAAAACTACTATCACTCAATATCCTCTCTCTTAGCTCCAAAAAATTATTGTTAATAAAAAACTGTTTTTACTTAGTTTTTCAAAAAACTTTGTAAAATTAGGTAGCTTTTAGCTACTTAATTAATTTCTTACTACAATGATAAAATTTTTATGCGAAGTCTATTTCCGCATGGCAGGCTGGAAATTGGTGGGTGAAATGCCTCCCAACATCGATAAGTGTGTGATGGTAGCTGCTCCACACACTTCTAACTGGGACTATCCTCTTACAATGGGGGCATTTAGCCTTATGAAAGTCCCTTTACATTTCTTGGGCAAAAAAGAACTGTTTTTCTTCCCCTTAGGGGTTATTATGCGAAGCACAGGAGGTATTGCAGTAGATAGAAGTAAACGCAATAATTTGGTAGAATACATGACTTCGCTGTTTGGTGAGTATGATAGATTAGCCTTAGTCATTCCGCCAGAGGGTACTCGTAGCAAAGTAGCTGAATGGAAAACAGGCTTTTATAGAGTGGCTGTAGCTGCCAAAGTACCTATTGCATTAGGTTACTTAGATTATGACAAAAAGCACGCAGGCGTATTGGGTATGTTTTATCCTACGGGAGATTTGGAAAAAGATTTGCCTGCTATTAAGGCTTACTACAAAGATGTAGCTCCTAAGCACAAAGATAAATGGTAAAATTAACCTATAAGGTTGCTAAAACCTTATAGGTCATCAATCAAATTATTCTATTTTTTTTAGTCTTTATTATGGCAAGCATCTTACACTTCTTAACAATTTTTACACTATTACTATTTACTATTCATTACACCATACCTCTTTATGGACAAACCGTAGAGATAGGGGCAGATGGCAAGGTGATGAATGCAGAGAGTTATTTGGCTGCCTCTGCAAAAAAAGAACAAACAGGAGATTATAGAGAGGCATCAAGATTTATGAATGGTGCAGCTACGTGGCATTGGGAACGGAAAGAGTATGATAAAGCTATAGCTTATTTCGAAAAATCTATTCAACTAAACGAAAGAATTAACAACCAACAAGGTATAGTGGGCATTAAAAATAATCTGGGAATGATTTATGCCGACCTCCAGCAATATGAAAAAGCCCTTACTAATTTCGAATTAGTATTACAAGAACGTAGAAAAGAGAAAGAACCCATTAGTATTATTGCCTCACTCATCAACCTATCTGTCATTACCAATAACCTGAAAAAATACGATAAATCTATCAAATATTTAGAAGAAGCTGCCAGCCTTTCCATTCAAATTGGAGATGCCGAACAGCTACGTGCAGCCTACGGTTCATTGGCAGAAACCTATGAAAAGTTAGGAAATAATGAAAAAATGCTATATTACTTTGATTTATATAAAACTTTTCATGAAAAATCTCAAAAAGATAGGATAAAAAAAGTAGTAGAAAGTGCAGAAGAAGCCCGCCTCAAAGCAGCCTTATTGGAAACGGAAAGCCGTTTGAAGTCTTTAGAGTTACAACAAAAGATAACCATTATAGAAGAACAAGACAGTGTTTTAGAGGAGTTTAGCAAAGAAAATCAAGAACTCTTAAAAAATGCCACTCGTAGTAAATTATTGCAAGAGATTTTAGAAAGAGATAAGGACATGGCAGAACTGAAAGCCAAAGCTATAGCACATCGATTAGCCAAAGAGGAAGTAGAAAGTCGTTTACAACTTTATTTATTTGCTGCTATCCTTGTGATTGTGTCTATTGCTGTGGTGGCTTTAATAATGAGAAATAGACAAATACGGGCTTACAACAAATTATTAGAAGCTAAACAAGAGGAAATTCAGCAACAAGCCGAAGAATTATTGACCAATTCGCAACAAATAGATGAGCAGAACCGCCAATTAACTGCCTCTAATGCCGTAAAAGATAAAATCTTATCTATCATAGCCCATGATGTGCGTAGCCCTTTGGGTATGATTACAGGCTTTTTAGATTTGCTACAATCTGGTGATTTGACAGATGAAGAAGTAGAAATTTTGAGCCAACAACTCTATCAAGCCACAGACAATACTTTGCAAATGGTGGAAAATTTACTATTGTGGGGTAGGTCGCAGATGAAAGGTATTGTAACTCGAACAGAAAAAGTCGATTTGCACGCAGTTGTAGAGAAAAAAATAAATATGTTGGCAACGGCTGCCCAACTCAAAAATATTCAGTTGATAGACAGCATACCACCTACTACTTGGGTGTTGATAGACAAAATGCAGATTGATATTGTTATTCAAAACCTTATTGCCAACGCCATTAAGTTTACACCACAAGGCGGAACAGTAATGGTAACAGGGCAAAAAAAAGGGAGTTGGTATCAAATAAATGTAACCGACACAGGTGTAGGCATGACATCTGAACAGGTAGATAGACTATTTAACTTAGCCACACACAGTACCACCAAAGGCACACAAGGCGAAAAAGGTACTGGTTTAGGTTTATTGCTTTGCAAAGAATTTGTAGAAAATCATGGCGGAAAACTTCGTATAGAAAGTACCAAAGACAAAGGCACTACATTTAGTTTTATGTTACCTTCTGGAACTTAAACTAAACTTGTCCGACACCTAAAAAGTGTCGGACAAATAGTTTAAGTATTAGTCTTTCACACATCTGCAACTGTAAGCATACGTTACTTCGTGATTGGTTCTATATACTTTATCTTCTGCTGCGTTTATAGAACGGCGGAAAGCAGTACCAGCCGTATGAGGGTCTGCAGTGGCAGTCCAATAATAGCCATTTTCACCAGCCCCTCCAAAAGAACCGTCTGTATGACGGAATCCGCCTAAAGGCAAATTCATGCCACTACTACCTTTTATTTTTAGTTGCTTACCTTGGTCTGTGCCTCTGTAACCTATGTCTTTGGCTTCATCTGCGGACATGCCTAAGGCTACCTCCAACTCTTGCCATTCTTCGTCTGTGGGTAAGTGCCAGCCCTCTGGGCAGGCTTTTTTAGCTGCCTCCCACGTATAAAGCCTCCCTTTGCTCTTTAGCTTTTGGTTTTGATAAAAATAAGAGCTGGGCATATCATACGTCAAGTTTTCGGCAAACCACTCTTTACCACCAATCTGCACTGTTTTGTACGTTTGCCCATCTCTGCTATCTGTGATTTGACTCACGTCTTGCAAACAAGGCGTAGAACTTGCTCCGCCCAAGCCTATTAAGAAGGCTGTGCCTACCAAAATATTTCTAACTGTTGCTTTCATAGAATTACGATAAAATTTTATTTATTACCTAAAACGCAAATTTTATACTAAAAACTTTTGAAATTGCATGATTGAACTTTATTTTGCAAAAAACAATAGACGGAGGTCATCACTATATGGAATTTATTACTTTCGCATTTATCGTAAAAGCAGTCATCATCTTATTGGTATTTGCCATTACGTTGGGGATAGCTGCCTATTCAACCTTAGCAGAACGTAAAATATCGGCGTTTCTACAAGACCGTATAGGTCCTAACCGAGCAGGTCCCTTTGGTTTGTTACAACCATTGGCAGATGCAGGCAAGATGTTTTTCAAAGAAGAATTTATACCCGAAACGGCAAGTAAATTCTTGTTCATCTTAGGTCCTAGTTTGGCAATGCTCACCGCCCTTATGTCAAGTGCTGTTATTCCTTTTGGCGACAAATTGGTATTTGGCACAGACATCATAGAAGTACAAGCCATAGATGTAAACATTGGTGTTTTGTACAGTTTTGGTGTAGTTTCTTTGGGTGTGTACGGTGTCATGATTGGTGGCTGGGCATCTAACAACAAATTTTCTTTGTTAGGAGCTATTCGTGCAGCCTCACAAAATATTAGCTATGAATTGGCAATGGGTTTATCCTTATTAGCTATTTTGATGATGTCGGGTTCTTTGTCTTTGAGGGAAATAGCAGCTCAACAAGCTGGTAATTTGTACGGTATCATTCCTGTTAGTGGTATGAACTGGAACATTTTTTACCAACCTGTAGGCTTCATTATTTTCTGTACTTGTGCTTTTGCAGAGTGTAACCGTACTCCTTTTGATTTGCCAGAATGTGAATCTGAATTAGTAGGTGGTTATCATACGGAGTACAGTAGTATGAAGTTAGGCTTATACTTGTTTGCAGAATATGTAAATATGTTTGTAGCTGGTTTGTTAATGTCGACCTTATACTTTGGCGGTTACAACTACCCAGGTGTTGAGTTTGTAACTACACAATTTGGTCAAAACATAGCTACATTAGTAGGTACAGGAGCATTATTGGGCAAAGCCTTGTTCTTTATTTTCTTCTTCATGTGGATACGTTGGACATTGCCTCGTTTCCGTTATGACCAACTAATGAACTTAGGCTGGAAAAACTTAATTCCTCTGGCTATTGTGAATTTGGTAGCTACGGGTGCAGTAATTTTAGTAAAAGAAACTTTCTTTAAGTAATCAGATTGATTACCATAATTTGAGAAACACCAAATCAAGCCAAAGCCCTAAGAATTTACATTCTTAGGGCTTCTTTTTTACAGTAAGTTTTCAACCATTCATACTTACGCACTTGCGTTAGTAGAGCAGCACACTGTTCGGCTTCTTTCACAAATTTTTCTTTATCAAAAAAATGGCGTAAGGCTTCAAGCCGTTGTAGATTCGTTATTTTAGTGGCGTGTTCCAGTTTCGCAATACACTCTACACAAGGCAAACAAGGCTGTCTGTCCCCTTCTTCCAAAGAATTACTGCCGTTCATCACACATTCATATTGTACGCAATGACGCATAGAAAAACTATGCCCTAATTCGTGTGCTGCTACGTCAATAACTCTTTTTAGGCTTTTTTGCCAAATAAGTTCTTGCTTTTCATCATATTCTTTGAGCCTAAACAAAGACCATACGCCTACTCTTTTATGTAAATAGGCTTGCCCAAAAACAAAATTCCAAGAGGCTTCGGGGTATAAATCGGCATTGGTTAGGCAAATATAGGTAGCTGCGTCTGTTGGTAAGTTTTTTGCTAAAACTTCGTTTAAAATATAAGTGGTCAAATATTGTGTCCAAGTGCTGCGTTGCCTGCTTGCCGCAGCAGGCAAGACAGACAAAGGCAAAATAGCTTGCGTAATGACAGGCACTCCAAAATAGGCTTTTAGATAATCACTCGTCCTTGCCAATAGTTTATGTTCATCTGCCGAAAAATCTCCTATGGGCAAGACGTAAATTTTATTGCGTTGTGTTGTTATAGTAATAGGGTCTTCTAAAAGATACTGGGCATAAGACTGTTCGGCTTCGTGGTGGTAATACCGCCATTCGCCTTCTGTAGGAGTAGCCAAAGGGACAGAAAAAGGACGTAGATAGCCATAATAATTTGTTGTATCTATGTGTAGTTGGTGTGTGCGTAATACAATTTTAGGAGGACGTGGTTGTGCTTTTGGAGTATAGTTCAACGAAAAAACTACCACCAATAGAAATACAAAAGCTGTAAGTAGGGCTTGTGTCTTGTGTAGAAAGTCGTCTATAAGCATAATTACATCAATACAAACAAGGCTAAAAAGTAACAGAAAAATAGTTAGTTAAATTATTTCTTTTTAGCTGTGAATTGCCTAATATTAAAAAAAACACCTACTAACATGATAACCTTACATGATATTGAACTTACAGACGAACTCCACCAAAGCAATCACAGTATTGTATTTAAGGGGTATGAGAAACAACAACAACAACATGTTGTAGTAAAAATCTTAAAAGATGACTTTCCTTCTGCCAATTTAATTGCACAATTTAATGAAGAATATGTAATTACTAATAAATATGACATTAATGGTATTCGTAAAGTACTATCTAAACGAAAAGTAAATAATAAATATGTTTTAATTTTAGATTATGTAGAAGGTGTAAGTTTGCGAGAATATATGCAACAGCATACTTTGGATATTCCTATTTTTTTGAAATTAGCTATAAAAATTACAGAGGTGCTTATAGATATTCATCAAGCTGGTGTTATTCATAAAGACCTTAATCCCAAAAATATTTTAATTACCAAAGACCAAAATATTAAAATTATAGATTTTGGGGTGGCTACTTCTGTCAAACGAGAAATTAAACAAGATGCAAATATTTATGTTTTAGAAGGCACATTGGCGTATATTTCCCCTGAGCAGACAGGTAGAATGAATAGGTCTGTAGATTACCGCAGTGATTTGTATGCCTTAGGTGTTACTTTTTATGAAATGCTGACAGGTAAACTTCCTTTTGTGAGTGAAGATGCGTTGGAATTGGTGCATGCTCACATTGCTAAATTTGCAGAACCTGCCCACTTGGTTCGGAGAGAAATTCCCAAAGTAGTATCAGATATTATTGCCAAGTTAATGGCTAAAAATGCCGAAAACCGTTATCAAAGTGCGTATGGCTTGAAAATGGATTTAAGTAACTGTCTGAAACAGTGGCAGACTAAACGCAGTATTAGTTTAGAAAAACTAGGAACAAATGATATTTTCAACATTTTTCATATCTCCGAAAAATTATATGGCAGAGAAAAACAAATTTCTCAACTTCTTAATATTTACGAAAAGGCTTGTATAGGAGGTAAAGAAATGGTGTTGATTGGTGGTAGGTCTGGCATTGGCAAAACAGCTTTAGTCAATGAAATTCACAAGCCAATGACCGAAACGAAGGGTTATTTTATTCGGGGTAAATTTGAGCAATTCCAAAGAGATTTGCCTTACAGTGCCATTATTCAGGCATTAAATGATTTTGCTTCACAATTATTAGCCGAACCAGCCGAAAAAGTAAGTTTGTGGAAAGAAGAAATCCTAAAATCTTTAGGTAACAATGGGCAAGTAATACTAGATGTCTTACCTAAATTCGAGTTAATTATAGGAGAACAACCTCCTGTGGTAACTTTACCACCTTCAGAAAGTCAAAACCGTTTTAATACTGTTTTTCAACAGTTCATCAGAGATTTATGTACTTCAGAACACCCTATTGCCTTGTTTATTGATGATTGGCAGTGGGCAGATATGGCAAGTTTGAATCTACTAAAACTTTTGATGACAGACAGTCAAGGTAAACATTTATTGTTGATTGGGGCATATAGGGATAACGAAGTAGATGCTGCACATCCATTCATTCAAAGTATAGAAGAAATACGTAAGGCTGGTAAAATTATAGAAAATATAATTTTAAAATCCCTTGAACCTGAATTTGTAACTAAATTAATTGCAGACTCTTTGCATACACCAACAGACGATGTTGTAGGTTTAAGTGAAATTGTTTATAAGAAAACCAATGGCAGTCCCTTTTTTGTTACACAATTTCTTACAGAATTGTACGAGCAGGGCTACCTAAATTTTGATGCAGAACAAAGATGCTGGCTTTGGGATTTGGAGCAAATAGAAAACTTGAAAAGTACAGACAACGTAGTGGAGTTATTAGTCAATAAAATCCAACGATTAAAGCCTGAAACACAAAGAGTTTTGCAATTAGGGGCTTGCATTGGCAATAATTTTCCGTTAAAAGTATTAGCAAATATCAATGAAAAAGGGCTAAAAGTTACCTTAGATGAGCTACACGAAGCCATAGAAGAGGGCATTGTATTACCCCTCAAAGGCAATATGTATGCCGTCGAGGAGCATAGTATAGAGGCTGATGTTTATTTCAAGTTTCTACACGATAATGTGGAGCAAGCTGCTTACTCGATGATTACGGACACCATCAGGCAAGAAACACAGTTGAAATTAGGGCGTAGTTTGACCGAAAAAAATAGCCAAGAATACATAGAGGAATTCCTATTTGATATTACTAACTACTTCAATTCTGCACGTATTCTTATCACAGATGCAAAAGAAAAATTTGAGGTGGCTTTGCTCAATCTCAGGGCAGCCCAAAAAGCTAAATCGGCTGCAGCCTACAAGTCGGCACTTCAATACCTTAATACAGCCGAAGAATTGTTGGATAAGGGCTTATGGCAAACTCACTATGAAATAGCCTATACATTATATAAAGAAAAAGGTGAATGTTACTTCCTGATTGGAGATTTCCAACAATCTACGGTCTTTCTTACTGTGGCTTTGGACAACGCCCAAAGTGTGATGGATAAAGTGGAGGTGTTGAAAATTAAAATGGCACAACTTTCTGGACAAGGTTTGTACCATGACGGTATTCGCACTACTATTCAGGCTGTCAGATTGTTAGGAGAAAGATTACCTGATTTTGATGATAAAGAAGCTGTACAAATAGCCACAGGCGAGGAAATACAAAGGGTGTTCCAACAAATGGAGGGACGTACTATAGAGAGTTTGTATGATTTGCCTCTATGCAAAGAAGCAAATATCAATAAAGTAATAGAACTATTAGTTATTAGTTTCGATATTATGGCTATTGGTGCACCAGAGTTTATAGCTTTATTCAGTGGTAGAGTTATCAATTTGTGTATCCAATATGGTTTGAATGAATTTGCTGCATTTGGTATGTCTTTTTGGGGAATGGTGCTAACGGGTGGGTTTAAACAGTATCGCCAAGCCTACCAATTTGCTACACTATCCTTCAAATTAGAGGAAAATCGTTTTCCTAATAAAAGCCTTAAGTCTAAGTTATGCCATATCAACGCCTATTTTCAAGTATTGGCACATCATTTATCAGAGGGTGCAGCTATCAATCATCAGGGCTATCAATATGGTTTAGAAAATGGAGATTTCGTTTATTGTTCTTATACCATTGCTGTAGAGCCACGTTTCATTATACCCTTAAACTTGCAAGAGGCACAAACAGCAGTACAAAAGGCATATACATTTCTAGCAGGTATGAATAACCAAGCCATGTGTTTAATTCTAGATGGTTACAATGGGTTTATCCGTACTTTGCAAGGTGCAAATGCAAATAATGAAGATTTTTCTTATGACCATTTTCAGGAAAGGAGTTTGACTGAGGCTTTTGAAAAAGCTGCACCTTTGTTATATGCTATTCATAAAAGATACCGTATTCTAAATTATCTTATCTATGAAAATATAGAAAAAGGTTTATTAGAAGTTGCAGAAAGAAATACTTGGATTGCTGCGTTAGGCGGGTTAGAGTTTGCCCTCAAAGCCGACTTTCATTTGGCATCAGCCTTTATAGTAACTATGCAATATCAGACTGTAGGTGCAGCTAAGCAAGCCCAATACATGGACATCATAGAAGAAAGTATCACAGAGTTACAACTTTTGTCAGATGTCTGTGAAATTAATTTTAAAGCCCCATTATTGGCAGTAAAAGCTTGTAAAGCACAAGTGAGTGGGCAAATACTTGAAGCTATGGATTTATTTGATGAAGCTATAGCTGCTGCCCAACAATACGAAATCCCTCAATATGAGGCTGCTATCTCAGAAGCTGCTTTGCGTTTCTATTTGGCAAGAAATAAAGAAGAATTTGCAAAAATTTATCTGATAAAAGCCTATTATGCCTACCAAATCTGGGGTGCAATGGGCAAAGTCAAGCAATTAGAAGAAAAATATGCTGTGATGTTTACAAGTATTACACATAAAAACACCTTTAAAGTTACGACAACAAATGCCCATGCGACCATTCCAACCAAAACTAGCCACATGCGGACACAAACCCGCAATGGAGCTAATAACTTGGATTTTCAGAGCATCTTAAAAGCCACACAAGCCATTTCAGGAGAAATCCAATTGAATAAACTTTTGGAGAAAATGATTATTTTAGTCATAGAAAATGCAGGAGCAGAAAGAGGTGTATTGTTACAATACAATCACTTGGGTCAGTTGGTTGTCAATGCAGAGTACAACGCAGCCACCAACCAACACAGTATTTTACAAGGTACAATCATAGAAAAAGCTAATTTACCTTTATCTATCATTCGTTATGTAGAAAGAACCAAAGAAACTTTGGTATTGAACGAGGCTAACAAAGACCGCCGTTTCCGCCAAGATGACTATGTAACAAAAGAACAAGCAAAATCTATTTGTTGCTTGCCTATTATGATACAAGGTAAAATGTCTGCTTTGTTATATTTAGACAATAATTTAGCTTCTTATGTTTTTGACGAACAAAGAATGCAAGTGCTTAATATGTTGTCAGGTCAAATAGCTGTTTCCATAGAAAATGCTATTTTGTATAATAATATGGAGCAAAAAGTACTGGAAAGAACCAAAGAGTTGAATGATAAAAATGAGGAGTTGGGAGAGAAAAACAAACGGATTACAGACAGTATGCGGTATGCTTTGAGTATCCAAAGTGCTATTTTGCCACTTCCTTCTATGATGAGCCACCTCTTTCCACAACATTTTGTGATTTATTTACCAAAAGACATTGTATCAGGAGATTTTTATTGGGTAAGTGAAATAGACAATAGAAAATTTGTGGCTGTTGTGGACTGTACGGGGCATGGCGTACCAGGTGCTTTTATGAGTATGTTGGGGAACTCTTTGTTGAACCAAATCGTCAATGAGAAGTTGATTTTTTCGCCTGCTGCTATTTTGACTAATTTACATCAAGGGATTAATGATGTACTTAAACAAGAAGAAACTGAAAATAGGGACGGTATGGACATTGCGATTGTGCAATTACAAGAAAAAGAGAGCCAAACCCAAGTTACTTTTGCAGGTGCGAAACGCCAGATATTTTACTACCAAAATAATCAACTCTACGAACAGAAAGGAGATAGATATGCGATTGGTGGTATGGTACAAAACAATTTGGCTGTCCGTAATTACCAAGACCATGTCTTATTATTGGAAAAAGGAACTGTTATATACTTATTTTCAGACGGTTTAACAGACCAAGCCAATAGCCAACGAGATAAATTTAGCTTATTGCAACTCAAAGAGTTATTGCAACAGTACGGTAGTTACAGTATGGCTCAACAAGAAGAAATCTTGATTAATGCGTGGGAGGACTTCAAGCAAGACACCGAACAACGTGATGATGTTACAATGGTGGCTATACAATTATAACCTACTTCAAATTATACTTTAAGGAAATATTAAATAGCATCGCACTTTTCAAAATAAACTTAATGTTTATTTTGAAAAGTGCGATTTTCTTGTAAATTTGTATAAGCCTCCCCATGTACGATGTTCCCTAAAACTTTGTCTGCTTAGAAACACCATACTACTCTACCTCAAAATTTATATATTCTACTTCTTTCACGAACTATTTTTTGTTTTCCATTCAACCAACTTTATTATGCAATAAGAGCTTATGTTACAGAAATGGGGGTTGCTATATTTTTTTATATTATTTTTTCAATATAACTCACTAGCACAAAGCAAAAGCATTGATAGTCTAAAAAAAGAGCCTATTACACCAGACAAAAAAGGGCTTGGTGTATTAGTACAACTTTGTTGGGAGTATCGTAATATTCAATCGGATACGGCAATAAAATACGGCAAACAAGCTATTGCTTTAACTCAAAAAGTAGATTCTGATTCTCTAGCTGCCAAAGCCTGTATGTTTGTAGGTTTTATCAATGCTTGGCAAGGTAATTATGCTATAGGATTAGATTACTGTCAAAAGGCATTGTCCATAGCCCAAAAAGCCAAAGATTTAGAACAAATAGCTTATGCTCTACATAATATTGGCGACATTTATTTGCAAAAAGATGAACCCGAACAAGCAATGGGTTTTACACACCAAGCTATTCCTTATTTTTTGAAAATTAATCACCAAAGAGGCTTATCATACTGTTACCTCACTATGGGGACTTCTTTGCTCAAACTCCAAAAATACGATACCGCCCTCATTGTACTTAGGCGAGGGCAAATGAACAGAAAATTAGCCAAAGACAAAAATCTTTATTCTTTAATCACAGAACAAGTCGGTAAAGTCTATTTGCTCAAAAAAGACGTACAACAAGCACAAATACAGTTTGTAGATGCTCGCAACTTATTTGTAGAACTCAAAAACTATAGGCGGTTAAGTAGGCTATTTCGAGAAATGGCAGCCCTCAAAGTGTTGCTAAAAGAAACAGACTCTGCGTTTTACTATGCACACAAGAGTTTTGTTTTAGCCAAAGACAGCTTGCACACCAAAGCAGCTATTAAAGATGCAGCCCAGCTACTTTGTGAGTTATACAAAGAGCAAAATAACTATACAGAGGCTTTTAACTACCAACAAATCACGATGTTGTACCAAGACAGCCTGCACAATGAAGCCCAACACAGACAGTTTTATGCCCAAGAGCAAGAGTACAAAGCCAAACAAGAAGCTACTGAAGCTGCCTTATTAAAATCTGAAAATGAACGTAATTACCTGATTCAGAATGTTTTGATAGCTGGCTTAGTGTTGATGATTTTACTTATCTTTTTATTGTTTAAAAACATAAGAGATAGACAAAAAGCAGCTATTAGATTAGAAGTTAAACGGAAACAGATAGAAACGCAAGCACAAAGTTTGCAACAGCAAGCTACTTCTTTGCAACAAAGCAACCAAGAACTGTTAGTATTGAATGAGCAAATTAACCAACAAGCAGAATTATTAAACGAAATTAATCATACCAAAGATAAATTGTTTGCTATTATCGGGCATGACCTTCGCAGCCCTGTTCGCAACCTCAAAAGTTTTTTGGAATTATTGACAGACCAATATATTACGGAGGCAGAGCTGATTACGTTTTTGCCAGAATTTCATAAAAACGTCAATGTGATGTATGACACCTTAGAAAACTTGTTGCAATGGTCTAAAACACAGTTGAGTGGTCTAAAAGTAGAGCCAGAAAATTGTAAATTATACGAAATAGTACAACAACACATTTACTTATTCGATAGAATATGTGAAGGCAAAAGCATTGATTTACAGAGCAATATAGACACTAATCTGTATGTATATGTGGACATAGACCACCTTAAACTTATTTTACGTAACTTGATAGGAAATGCCGTAAAATTTACCAACGAACATGGCACTATTCACATTACTGCCCACCAAGAAAACGACTATGTGATTATTGAAGTAAAAGACACAGGTATAGGTATGACCGCAGAACAACAAGAAAATCTTTTTGGAATTACCTCACATTTTACCACTTACGGCACAAAAGGCGAAAAAGGCACAGGTTTAGGATTATTATTATGTAAAGAATTTGTAGAAAAAAATGGTGGGCAACTCACGTACCAAAGTGTTGTTAATCAAGGGACTATATTTATTTTTTCTTTGCCTGTGGGTAATGTAACGGCTAATGCCTCTAATAAAACGTCTTTATTGGCTCAATATTCGTAACTTTTGGAGAGTTTTTTTCGTAGGATTTGTTTAGTTGAAACGTAATAGCATAAGTTTAGCACACCGATAACACTAATTAGACTGATTTTTACGGATAAAAAATTAAAAAATCAATGTTTTATCTGTATAATCTCAATTCCATTGCGGGTGTCATCTGTGTTCCAAAATGACACTATGCAAAAGCAACTAAACAAGTCCGTAGGGAAATAGTTAAAGAAGATACAACTGAAAACTTTTGAGCAAGAAATGAAAGTTAATTTTTAAAATGTGGTAAATTTGTAGCTAAATGATACATAGCCGTTCTTAAGAAAGATTTTCTACTCAAAGGCTACAAAAATAAAAGTTGTAGCATAGATTTTAGTCTGTGTCTATTGTATTACAAAAGACAAAATTATTAGGATTTCCGATTACCAAACCTATTTTTTACCCCAAAAAACAATACTCCAATGTTGATTGTTAGAACTTTACTTTAAATAAATTGCCTTTAGGCAAACTCTCTCCGTTACTGCAAGTTATAGTTACAATACTTCTGCGAGGTATTTGTACTAATTGTAACACAGCTTTCTGTCTGTGTTTACCGTATTAAAAACTCAAGTGATTTCACAGGCAAAATGCTGTGATACAATCCAATAAATTTCACACTTTCATTCCTACCCAAAATACACTATTTGGGTACTTGAACATTATTTTTTGTATATGTTATATCCTAAAAATATAGAAGAAAAATTAGGTTTCGACCATATTCGCATTTGGCTCAAAGAAGAATGTAATGGCGAAATCGGTAGAAAATTTGTAGATAAAATCCGTTTTTCAGACAATATAGACGTTATCAAGAAGTTGGTAGGGCAAACAGACGAGTTCCGCCGTATCATTCAGGCTGGCGAGGAATTTCCGAACCAAAACTTTCTTGATGTAGATGACTATTTGCACAAAGCCAGTATAGAAAATGCTTTTTTAACTGAAGAAGAATTTTTTGAAGTCAAATCTTCTTTGAATACCTTGTTGCAATGTCTTCGTTTCTTTGCCAATAAAGAAGAAAAAGATTTTCCGTACCTCAAAGCCCTTTGTGTGGACATAGAAATTGACAAAACTTTGTCCAAATCTATTGACCAAATCATAGACGACAGGGGCAAATTGCGGGACAATGCCTCGCCTATGCTGAAACAAATTCGTATGCAGTTGTTGGCAGAACAATCTCGAATCCGTAAGACATTAGACACTATTTTACGCAACCTCAAAGGGCAAAGTTTGGTAGCCGATGATGCCAATTTGACAATCAGAGAGGGGCGTATGGTTATTCCGTTGGCTGCGGAAAACAAACGCCGTATCAAGGGTTTCATTCACGATACTTCAGCTTCGGGGCAAACGGTGTTCATAGAACCCGAAGAAGTTTTGGACATTAACAACACGATTAGAGAATTGGAGGCTGCGGAACGGCACGAGATTATCCGTATTTTAACGGAACTCACCGCCAAAATTCGCCCTCACGTGCCTGCCCTCAAAAAAGGTTATTTCTTTTTGGGTATCATAGATTTTATTCGTGCCAAAGCCCGTTTTGGCTTGAAAATCAAGGCGAACAAGCCTGATATTCAACCTAAACCAATTATTCAGTGGGACGATGCTCGTCATACGGTACTGCTCTATAATTTCCAAAAAGTGGGCAAAACGGTAGTGCCTTTGAGTTTGCGTTTAGACGACAGACAACGTATTTTGTTGATTTCGGGACCTAATGCAGGTGGTAAATCTGTGGCTTTGAAAACGGTTGGCTTGACACAATATATGTTCCAATGCGGTTTGTTGATACCTGTGGCGGAAGGTGCAAAGGCTGGCGTTTTTGATCGTATTTTTATAGACATTGGCGATGAACAATCTATCGAAAATGATTTGAGTACGTACAGTTCGCACCTCAAAAACATGAAGTTTTTTACGCAGTACGGCAACAACAAAACTTTGTGTTTGATAGACGAGTTTGGTACGGGAACAGACCCACAATTTGGCGGGGCTATTGCCGAAGCCGTATTGGAAAGTCTACACAAACAACAAATTTTTGCGGTCATCACTACGCACTACATGAACCTCAAACTGTTTGCCCAAAATAATCATGGTATTATCAATGGGGCTATGCGTTTTGATACCAAAAATCTTGAGCCTTTGTTCCAATTAGAAGTAGGAAAACCGGGAAGTTCTTTTGCGTTGGAAATTGCCCAAAAAATTGGATTATCCAAAGAAATTGTAGGCAGTGCCAAAGAGAAATTGGGCAAAGACAAAACCGACATGGAGAAGTTGTTGAAGGACTTGGAAATAGAGAAAAAGTATTTCAAGGAAAGAAACAAGGTGTTGGAAGAAGAACAAGCCCACGTGCAGCACCTCAAAAACGAATACGAAAAACTCAAAGAGTTTTTGGCGAATAACCGCACCAAATTGTTGAACGAGGCGAAAGAGGAGGCGAAAAATTTGGTGAAAGATGCCAACAAGAAAATTGAGGAAACTATCCGTTTGATTAAAGAAAGTGAGGCAGACAAGAGTTTTGTGAAGGAAGTCCGCAAAGAATTGGAGGAGTTTAAGCAAACTTTGAAGCCTGAAACGCCTGTAGTCGTGCATACAAAGAAAAAAGATGATGACGATGAAATAGAAATTATTGGCGGGGAAATCAAAGAAGGCGACTATGTGAAAGTTACGGACACCAATGCCGTTGGGAAGGTGATAAGCATGAACAAAAAAGACGTAACTGTGATGATTGGCGAGCTAAAAGCCAATATTCGCCTGAACCGTTTGGTGAAAATTAACCGCAAGGAGTTCCGCCAAAAAGACATTGTGATTCAACAAAGGTTGGGCGGTATAGACATCAACGAAAAAATGGCAAACTTCACCTTCGAGATAGACGTAAGGGGCAACCGAGTAGAAGAAGCCTTGCCACGCATAGACAGTTTTTTAGATACGGCTATTATGCTGAATTACAATGAATTGCGTATTTTGCATGGTAAGGGGGACGGTATTCTTCGCCAAGTGATACGTGAGCATCTCCGCAAGTACAAGCAAGTTCGCAGTATGCAAGATGAGCATGTGGAACGGGGCGGTGCGGGGATTACGGTGGTGCAGTTGGGGTAAATGGCTGAAAGGTTGCTTGTATCAGTTTTGTAACTATTAAAATTGTTAGGATTACTCAAAAATGTATGATAATTAACTACTTGATTATGAATAATGTATAGAACACGGATAACGCAGATTTTGCGGATAATCACGGATAAAACCAAAAATCAGTGAAAACTCGTGTAATCAGTGTCATCTGTGTTCCCTTGAATAATTCATTATTAGGAAATTAAAAAATCATACATTTTTTTACCACAACTCTATAACCATTGTTTGAAGTAGTTGCTACAAATAATAGGCATATTCAACAGCAATAAAAAAGTTGTCTGTTTCCCAACCAACAACTTTCAATGATAAATAAGCAACATATTTTCAATCCAACAACCTTGTTGCTGAAATTTCTCTGAACCTGCGGAGAATAGCAATAATAGCTAACAGTTCGGGTTTGTCTGTGCAGTCATACGCCTTTGATACACTATATGTTTTGGCTTCCATTATACAGTTATTTTAATATTTTTCCCGTATGAAGTTAGCCAAGCAACGTATCACAATATGATTGAAACCTTAAAAAAATGAAGCAAACAAAACATAAACTTGCTAAATCTTTATTAGTAAATTTTATATAAAAAATGCTGGCTTTGATGTTTTAGGTGGTGCGTATTGTTAATTTTGTTTTGTTAAACTAACAAACTTACCATGAAATTTCCTACTACCTCTACCCTATCTTGGTATCAAATTCCGCAAGTCATTGTTTTTACCCTTGTGCTGTTGTATATCGGCAAACCTTTTTTTATTCCTTTAGGCTTTTCGGTGCTGTTGAGTTTTATTTTGTTCCCTATTTGCAAGTGGTTTGAAGAACGAAAAGTGCCACGAACTTGGGCTATTAGCCTTAGTTTTTTGATAGTAAGTAGTGTGCTGAGTTTGTTGTTAGTTGTGATTTTGTACCAACTCAACACTGTAGGCGATAAAATTCCTGTACTTTTCGGCAAAATTTCGCAGCTTTTCGCACAAATTCAGGCTTTCATTGCCCAAAATACCCCCATTTCATTAGAACAACAAATGCTTTGGTTACAACAATCTACCCAAGAAGTAGCTAAATATATTGGTTCATCTTTGAAAGGTACTATTGGCGTTACCATTGACCTTTTTATTTTCGTAGTTTTAGTGCCGTTTCTAAGTATATTATTTTTATTTAATCGTGAAAAGTTCTTAGCTTTTATCAAACATCTATTGCCCGCCACACAACACGACAATATTTTACCTATTTTGCATAGTAGCATTACTACTTTTTACGGTTATATCAAAGGTTTATTAGTCGTTTATATCATTGTGGCTATTTTGAATAGCATTGGTTTACTGCTTTTAGGCTTAGAAAATGCCGTTTTTTATGGCGTGCTTACCGCCATTCTTACAGTCATTCCTTATTTTGGCATACTTATCGGAGCTTTGTTGCCTATTACAGAGGCGTGGTTAGTGCATGATTCCCTATGGTATCCGTTGGGTGTGGTACTTGTGTTTACGGTGGTACAATACATAGAGGCAAATATAATTTTTCCTATAGCCGTAGGGCATCAATTACGTATCAATACTTTTGCAACCCTTATGGCTTTGTTGTTGGGCGGACTAATATGGGGTGCTTCGGGCATGGTTTTGTTCTTGCCATTCACCGCCATTCTAAAATTAGTTGCTGATAAAAGCCCTGATTTACAATTTATTGCAGATTTATTGGACGACTCAACAACAGCAAAAAATTAAACAGCGGAATTTGCCTTCAGGCAATTTATTAGTTTGTAATAAATTACCTGAAGGCAAATTCCTAATAGCTTTACATTAAATTTTAATTTATTAAATCCATGAAAAAAACAAATTTTTACTTTTATTGTTACTGTTTGTTTGTAAGTATATGTGTAGCTTGCAATCCGTTTAACAACAATTCCAACACTCAACAAACCACGACCATGACCCCTGCACAAAAAAAAGTATATGACAAAACAGACAAGCACAGTTTTGCCAAACCACAAGATGCAGTAATGCAACATTTGAGCCTTGACATAGAAGTTAATTTTAAGGAAAAAACTATTGCAGGCAAAGCCACTTGTATTATACGTAACATAAACAAAACCAATAAGTTATATTTAGACACGAAAGGTTTGCAAATAGAAAAAGTATTATTAGGACAACAGCCTACCACCTTTAAAATAGGCGAAGAAAAGCCTTTTGTAGGGCAGGCTCTTGAAATAGACATTTTCTCAAACACAGACAGCGTAACGGTTTTCTACAAAACTTCGCCAGAGGCGGAGGCTTTGCAGTGGTTGTCGCCACAACAAACGGCAGACAAAAAACAGCCTTTTATGTTTACGCAGTCGCAAGCTATTTTGGCAAGAACATGGGTGCCTTGCCAAGACAGCCCCGCCATTCGGTTTACGTATGATGCCAACGTGAAAGTGCCTAACGGCTTGTTGGCGTTGATGAGTGCGGACAACCCTACCGAAAAAAATCCACAGGGCAAGTACCAATTCAAAATGAACAAGCCAATTCCTGCGTATTTATTGGCGTTGGCAGTAGGAGATTTTGCCTTCAAATCCCTTAGTCCACGCACAGGTGTATATGCAGAACCTTCGATGCTCAACAAAGCTGCCAAAGAGTTTGATGACATGGAGGCAATGACCGCAGCAGCCGAAAACTTGTACGGTAAATACGACTGGGGACGGTATGATGTATTGGTAATGCCCCCAAGTTTTCCGTTTGGAGGCATGGAAAATCCTAAACTAACTTTTGCTACGCCTACCATTATTACAGGCGACAAATCTTTGGTAAGTTTGGTAGCCCACGAATTAGCCCACTCTTGGTCAGGCAATTTAGTAACCAATGCCACTTGGGAAGATTTTTGGTTAAATGAAGGTTTTACAGTCTATTTTGAACGGAGAATTATGGCTGCCATTTCAGGCAAACCGTACAGTGATATGTTGGAATTGATAGGTTTACAAGATTTGCAAGAAGAAGTAAAAAACATGAACAATGGCGAGGCTACCAAGCTAAAATTGGATTTAACAGACAAAAATCCTGATGACGGTGTAACGCACATTGCCTACGAAAAAGGCTATTTTTTCTTGCGAACCATTGAAGAAGCTGTAGGGAGAGAAAAATTTGATGCTTTTGTCAAAAAATATTTTGCCACTTTTGCCTATAAAAGTATTAATACCGAAGAATTTTTAGATTATCTCAACGAAAATTTATTGAATGGACTACCTGAAGCCAAAGCCAAAATTCAGGCAGAACAATGGATTTATAATGTAGGCATACCCGAAAACTGTCCGAAAATTGCTTCTGAAAGATTTTTGCAAGTGGACAGAAGTATTGCTGCGTGGCTCAACGGCACGACATTGGCACACATCAAAACACAAACTGCCGATTGGTCTTCGCATGAATGGTTGCGTTTCATCAGAAATTTACCCGAAGACATTACCGTTGAACAGCTAAAAGAATTGGACAAATATTTTCAATTTACTGCCTCTAACAATGACGAGATAGCTTGCGTATGGCTCACTTTGGCAGGCAAGAAAAGTTACGAACCTGCGTACTACGCCATAGATAGATTTTTAACACAAGTAGGTCGCCGAAAGTTTGTTGTGCCTGTTTATCATGCACTTTACACCAACAAAGACGAAAAAGCCAAGAATTGGGCTTTGCAAACCTACAAAAAAGCAAGAGGTAACTACCATTTCTTGACTGTCAATACATTGGACAGGTTGTTAAGACCAGAATAAATGGGTAAAGAATTTAACCAAACCTATAAGGTTTCAAAAACCTTATAGGTTTGATATACAAGCAATTACGCCAAAGATGCAGCTAACATTTCTGCCAAATCATAGACTTTAATTTCATTTTCTTTGTTGTGGCGTTTCATACCGTCTGCCAACATAGTCATACAAAACGGACAGCCCACAGCTACCACTTTTGCCCCTGTTTCTAAGGCATCTTCGGTTCTTTCATGGTTTACTTCCTTGTGTCCATGTTCGGCTTCTTTAAACATTTGAGCCCCACCAGCTCCACAACACAAGCCTTTTGCCTTAGCTCTTTTCATTTCTACCAACTCCACATCTAACAATTCAATGACTTCGCGTGGTGCTTCGTAAATGTCGTTAGCTCTGCCCAAATAACACGAATCGTGGAAAGTAATGCGTTTTCCTTTAAATTCTCCGCCATCTTTGAGCCTAATTTTCCCTGCATTAATGAGTTGTTGCAAAAACTGCGAATGGTGCAGCACTTCATAGTTACCACCCAAAACAGGGTATTCGTTTTTCAATGTATTGAAACAGTGCGGACAAGCCGTTACAATTTTTTTAACTGCGTAGCCGTTCAAAACTTGTATGTTATTGACTGCCTGCATTTGAAACAAAAACTCGTTGCCTGCACGTTTCGCAGGGTCGCCTGTGCAACTTTCTTCTGTCCCCAATACAGCGAAACTCACGCCGATATGGTTGAGGATTTTGATAAAAGCACCCGTTACTTTTTTGTATCTGTCGTCAAATGAACCTGCACAACCCACCCAAAACAAAATTTCTGGCGTTTCGCCTTTGGCAGCCATTTCTGCCATTGTAGGTATTTTTAACATAGTTGTAAGCCGTTTTACAGTGATTTAGTGTTGCGAAAGTACAAAAAACTTTGAGTAATAAATAGTAATGACAAGAAAAATTATTATGCGTGCATACTATTTTTTAAACTCAATAGGGAACAAAAGAATTTCTACCAAAACCATTGAATAGCCATTTTACAATTCAACAATAAACTGTCTAATAATTCCACTGCCACACCGCCCCCATATAAAAAGTCTGTAATTGGTAAGTGTCCACAGTCCAATTTTTATATTCTTTGTCAAAGAAAAATTGCCTTTCGTTTTGTGTGTTCAACAAGTTATTAACAGAAGCAAAAACAATCAACGCAGATTTGTTCACTTTAAACAGTCTATTGACCGTAAGGCTTACATTGTGGTACGCATTGTATTGGGCTGTATTGATTTCTTGCGACAAAATAGGTTGGTATGTATCAATCGCAGGCTGGTACATAGCACCCACTACAGGCGTATAATAACGTCCTTCTCTGGTCGTATAAGACACTGATAATGAGGCTATTTTAGGGTGTCTAAACGTGGCTACAGCTTTTACAAAATACGCCATATCGTCTGCGGTGCGGTACTCTTTTTCTCCAATTTGTTGGCGTTGCGACAAAAAAGTATTGGCTACATTTAGCACTACATACTTCCCAAATTCTTTCTGCAAAGCCACTTCAAAACCCCAAGTATTTACCTTTTTACTTAGCAAACCATTCAATAAAGTTTGTTCTCCGCCTTCTTGTTTATGAAAAATAGCCGAAGAAAAATCTAAATTTTTTCCTTTAAAATCATAATCTAATGCAAATTGCCAACTATCTAACTGCACAAATTTTGGATTCAAATAATTAGGCGTACTGTAATTGTAATAATTGCCACCACTCAAAAGCCAACGGTGTTTGTTAGAAGGTTGATAACGGAAAGCAATTTGTTTGCTGTTATGAAAATTTTGCGTGCCTGTAGGAATATTCAACCTACTTGCCACCGACAAATTCAGTTCAGGACGAATGTCCCAACTTGTATAAAAATACCATTCTAATAAATGATTTTCTACCAAATTTTTTGTAGTAAATGTAGGAGCAGTAGGCGAAAGAGCATAAAAATAAATAGGTACTTTGCCATTTGCATCATAATTACTGTAATCATACTGCAAACCTGTCTGCCAACTAATGTTTTTGAAACCTACATATTTGTAGTTCAAAGCTGCAAAAAATTGTTGTTGATGCACAGTAGATGCTATGTTCCCAAAACTATAATCTTGACGACTTTTATCGGCTAATGTATTGAAAGTCAATAAACTATTTGCATATTTTTTACTGAAGTTGTTTATCCAAAAACCACGTTGTTTGTTTGCCAAGTTATTGCCTTCGTAAGTATAACTGTGATTTTTATAAGAAAAACCCTCGTCTATCAAATACACAAAACTGTTCCAAGTTGTCTTTTCATTAAATTGTATAAAAGTATTACAACCAAAATCGGTAGTTGTAAAATTATTAAGACGTGGAATATTTTTTTTGTTTACTCCCAAAAAAGCATCTGCAAATTGGCGGTTGCCGTAAACCTGCACAAAATTTTTCTTACCTAATTTTTTTGACCAAAAAACCCCTGTATTTGCCAAACCTAAGGCAATTTGTAATTGGTTAGTTGGCAATTTTTTTATCGTTTCTATTTCTATCAAACCTGCACTCGAATTGCCATAAGTCAAAGGCGGATTAGAGGCATAGACATACATTTTTTGGATAATTTCTGTATTAAACAAACTAAAATTGCCCAAACCATTCAGTTGGCTGTTTCGCACAGGGTTGTAAATCGGCACACCGTTTAACACAACTCTTGACCTATCTGCCGAACTCCCTCGCAAAACAGGGTTGGCGGTTTCTTCGGTGTTAGTAGAGGCGGGCAACAATGTAATAGCTTTGAGGGCATCGCCTGATGCCAAAGGATTGGTATAAATCTGGATTTTGTCTAATTTGGTTACTGAAAAATCTTGCGAAATGGGGTCTTGTGCTACTACCGAAACCTCTTGTAACAAGCCCGCAGTGCTTACAAGTGTAATTTTTAAGGTATCAGTTACTTTGTTAATCACTATTTGCTTACTTTCATAACCTACAAAAGATACCAACAAAGTATCGGGCAACTGCCGAACTACCAACTGAAAAACACCGTCAAAATCTGTAGTTGTACCTGCCTGCACTGCATTTTTCCAATATACATTGGCTGCAAAAATGGGCTGCTTTGCATCATCTACCACTTTGCCCAACAAGTTTTTTTGTGCAAAGGCAAGATGTGATAACAAGAAAAATATAAGAATGAATAATTTGTTTTTCATTTTGGTTGTGATAATCGTAAAGAAAAATAGAGTAAGAAACTAATACTTTCCAAGTTTTAAAAACTTGGAAAGTTGTTGCTCAAAAATTATTTCCCAACTAATTTACTGGCTAACTGATTGATTCCGTAACTATTAGGATAAACTGCAATGCCCTCTTGAAAATACTTTTTAGCCTCCGTCCACTTCTCTTTTTTGATATACAACTTCACCAACATTTCATACGCCTCCTCTTTGCCCCAAGAAGGTAGCAAAGCATTTTGTACTTTTTGGGCAGGCAAGGCTACGGCTTTTAGTAAATATTGCTCTGCTTCTTTGCCACCACCGTATTGCTCTGGCGTATAAAAATCACTGCTGGCATAGACAAAATAGCCTCTTGGATTTTCTTTGTCTAATTGCATTGCTTTTTCGGCATTGCTTTTTACAGTGGACGAAATAAACGGTGCTTTGATGCCCATTTTGAATTGAATAGAAAAACTTTGTAACAAAGCCAACATTGCATAATCTTCTGAATTTTTGCCCTTCATCTCGTCCAATAAGTCAATTCCCTCGTCTGTGTACTGCTCTGCAAGGTCTTTTTTGCTCAGTTTCAAGGCATAAATTGCGTGGTAGTACGCCAAATAAGCCCGCCAATACTGAATAAGATTTTGGTTTTTCTGTTGGTACAGAGTGGCTAAATCTGTTTTGATTTGTGCCAACTGTTCGTCTTTTTGTGTCATCATACCTTGCACAAAGGCATTGTAGATTTTTTGTTGAACACCATTGAGCAAGTTATCTGCTTGAAATACAGTTGCTTGTTGTGTGTAAGACTGTGCAGCTAAAACATCTGTTCCTGTGTTTTGGCAAGCTCCTAATAATAGGGCGAATACAATTAAGTTTTTCATACTATAAACTTGTTTATTTTGTAAACTAAAATTTGAAAATAAAAACGACTGTTTAGTCGTAGTAAAATTGTGCTATGAATGAACCCTTAAATATTAAGGGGATAATACACTCTAAAATCCTGTTAATCTTGTAATCCTGTTGAAAAACAACTAAAAAATCTTGTTAATCTTGTTATAGGATATACTTTTTCAATGCTTCCACATATTCCTCAAAAGCCTTGATACCCACCTCCGTAATTTTTACGGCAGTATGCGGATAGTTGTCTTTGTAGCCTTTTTCAATAACAATGTACGCCACCTCCTCCAATTTTTTGAGTTGCACACTCAAATTACCCGAAGTAGCCTGCGTAATTTCTTTGAGTTGATTAAACTCCGACTCTTTATTTGCAATCAAAAAAGACATAATAGCCAACCGCAACTGCGAATGTAAAACGGGATTAAGGTCTTTATACATAGCTTTTCTGTGTTTTTTGATACCGCAAATAACAACCCACTACAAAACCTCCAACAAAACCCGCCACCGCCATACACAAAGGTTGCAAGTATAAAGGCACAAAAAAAGCTGCCAAACCTACCAAATTGATAAATAAACCACTAAATTGAAGAGGTGCAGACTGAATTGTCCACGCTGTTATCAAAAAACCTATGCCCAACAATAGCAAAAGTACAGGTGTCAAGTTAGCCCCTAAAACTCCGAAAAGTACAAAACCTAATACATATAAGTTCACACTAATTACAGTCCATACTTTTTTCAAGGTTGTTTGCAATAAATTATTGCTATTTGCCTTTTTGCTATAATACCACCAAGTAAACACATTACCTACAGGCATTAACAAGTATGGTAAAAAGCTAATAGCTTTTAAATCAGGCACTTGCAACATAAAATATTGCCCTAATGCTGCAACAGTAATGAGCAAACCCCAAAACATATAAACAGTATCTTCTTCTTCTACTTTCTGTTTAGCTTGTTGAATGACTTGCGTTATTAAGGCTAAACTTTGTTGTGGACTAAAATGCTCTTCCATTGTGTTTTAGTTTCTTATACGTTGCAAACATAAATTAGTTTATTTTGTAAACCAAATTTTTTAAAAATAAATACCTAATTTTTCAACCTCAGTAAGGTATCAACAGACAAAATATTTGTCTGTTACCTAAAAAAGCACGCAAAGTTTTGTAAACTGTGCATAGCTTTTTTATTTTGCTAAAAAATAAAACGCAAACAGATGAAGTATTTTCGTGTTTTTGGGCTAATCGGGTGGCTTTGGTGCTGTCATTTTGTTGTTATTGGGCAAGATGTAGAGGCGTTGATGCGAGAGGCAAACGGGTTTTTCAACCAAAAAAAATATACCAATGCACTCAATTATTACGAGAAAGTTTTGGCTGTAGAGGCAAATAATCGCAAAGCTGTTTTTAGAGCTGGAGTCTGTTACTTAGAAATAGGTCAATATGATAATGCCTTAGATTATTTTGAAATAATAAAACAATACCAAGATACAACACTAAAAGATTTTAGATTTTGGTATGCCAAAGCAAATTATTACAACCAGCAATTTGATACAGCTTATCATTACCTTAAAACTACTTCGCTAACGTATGGCAAAGAAGCAATGGAATTACGTAGAAATATAGACAATGCTATGTCCTTAAAAAAGACTAAGAAGGACTATATTGTTCAAAATGCAGGCTCGGAAATTAACACTCCTTTTGATGAAGTAGCTCCATTGTTGAATAAAGATTTGAAAAAAATGATTTTTACTCGGCAAATCATTCCTCAAAAATTAGATAATACAAATGTTATTGAAAAAAAAGAATTGTATTATACACAATTACAATTAGATAATACTTGGCAAAAAACTATCCTCCTCCCCTATCCTACTGAACAAAGTACGGTGGTAGCATGGACAGAAGATGATACAAAACTGCACCTTTCGCAGCAAGGTACATTGGTTATTGCAGAACTTTTAGGAACGGAAATAGCTCCTGCCAGTCCCCTCAAAGGCTATGTAAACCCCAAAGATGCCCAACAAACAGCTTGTACGTTTTATGATTATGGTCAAAAAATTATTTTTGCGTCTAATTTCAACACTAAAAATGGCGACTATGATTTGTTTGAAAGTACATTGCGGAGAGATGCTACTTGGTCGTCCCCTACCCCACTAAGCACGTTGAACAGCCCTGAAGATGAAAATACGCCTTTCGTAGCAGCAGATGGCAAAACCTTGTATTTTAGCTCGAAGGGTCATCAAAATATTGGGGGGTATGATATTTTTAAAAGTGTGTATGATGAAAATACTAAAACATGGAGTAAACCCGAAAATATGGGCTTGCCTATTAATTCTGTGGCAGATGATTGGTGGTTTAGTTGTTATGATGACATTAGTTACATGAGTTCTAATCGGACAGGAGGAATAGGAAAAAGTGATATTTACAAAATTTATTTCTTTCCAAAAATAAAAATTTCAGGTAAAGTTTTTCACCGTCATAGCAAAGAAATTGTACCGAATAGCACCATACGTTTTAGCCATGAAAATCAGGTTTTTGAGGTAAAAACAGATGAAAATGCACGTTATGAAACTTTACTGCCTTTTGATAAAACTTGGGTAGTCAAAGTATTTTTAGAGGAGAAAGCCTTGTATGAAGAACATTTACAGTTACAAATTGGCAATAAAAAGCCCAATTTATTGAACCGCAACTTTTATATAGACAATCAAAACGACATTGCAGCAATAGCTAAGCCAAATGATAATGCTATGCAGATAATTGGCAAAGTAACAGATGCCAAAACTTCGCAAGGGCTTACATTGCCTATCCAACTATTTGACGAAATGGGCAATATAGTACAAAGCACCTCTTCTGATGCTCTTGGAAATTATCAATTTACAATAGAAAAACCCAAAGGCAAATTCTGGATAGAAGCACACAAAAAAGGCTATTTATTGGTGAGTAATTCTGCCGATTTTAGCACTGTGCAAGACAAAAAAATAACGGTTCATTTACAACTAAGCCCTATAGAACCCAACGCCAAACTGATACTGCGAAATGTGTATTTTGCGAAAGGCAGTGCTACTTTAGACAAAACCTCCTACCCTGCTTTGAACCAATTAGTGTTATTTTTGAAGGAAAACGCAGAAGTAAAAATAGAAGTGGGCGGACACACAGACAACACAGGTACACCACCAGAAAACCAACTTTTGTCCGAAGAAAGGGCGAAAACCATTGCTTTATACCTACAAAACAAAGGAATTGCAGCTAAAAGATTAAGCTACAAAGGTTACGGCGACACTCAACCCTTAGCAAGCAATGATGACGAAGTAGATGGGCGGGAAATCAATCGGCGAATAGAAATTAAAGTTGTAAAATAATGTCTTGTAACTATTTTTTTTCTAATTTTACTTGCTGTAATTAAACTTTAAAGACATGAAATTTTTACTTGATAAATCTGAACAATATACCATCTTCACCTTAGAAGAAGACAAATTAGATACATTGGTAGCTCCAAAACTCAAATCTGAATTTGTTACATTGTTTCAGTCTGGTACAAAAAACTTGATTTTAGACCTTAGCAAAGTTCGTTATGTGGACTCATCTGGTTTAAGTTCTATTTTAGTGGCAAATAGATTAGCTGGCGAAATAGAAGGTTTTTTAGTTTTAGTAGGACTTAATGACCATGTTGTAAAATTATTGACTATCTCAAAATTAGATACGATGCTCAATATTTTACCTACTAAAGAAGAAGCCATAGATGCTATTTTTCTAAGTGTGATAGAAAGAGATTTAGAAAATGAGGCAGACGGAGCAGATGAGTAGTAAGTAATCTTCAATAAAATATAATAAAACTAATTTTAACAAAAAATAGCAACTTGTATAACTACTAGTTGCTATTTTTTGTTTGTTGGTTGTTAAAAAACTTCGTTTAAATTTGCATTTTTTAATTACTCTCCGTTTATTGTTGTTTACAATGCCTTTTTTCTAAGACCACTTTACTACTTCCTCTCCTACTCTATTTTATCCATCTTAGATTGACGTAGTGTATGTTTTTTCGTGTGTTGTTTTTTGTGGGCTGTTGTTGGGGACTGTTATTCAAACAGCAAGGGTATGCACAAACACAAAAAATAGATAGTGTATTACAAACACTACAGAAACTTCCACAAGACACCAACCGAGTTAATAGTTATTTGTATTTGGGGGCAGTTTACCAAAACTCAGAGGTAAAGAAAGCCGAAGACTATTTACAGCAAGGTCTATTATTAGCCCTACAACTTCGCTATAAAAAAGGAGAAGGGTTGGCTTTGTACCGAAAAGGCTTGATAGCTTGGCGAAAAAATCATTTTAAAATCGCAGACAGTCTTAACAACACAGCTTTGCAACTATTTGAAAAACAAAAACTTACATTAGAAATTATAGATTGCCACACCACCGCAGGCAGTATTCAACTATCGCAAGGGAATTATGTAGAGGCTTTAAAATGGTATCTCAAAGTCTTAAAAAACACTGAGCAACTAAAAGACGAAGTACGTTTAGCCATTCTTTACAATAATATAGGATTGGTCTATAAAAATCAAAATAATTTTGATGAGGCTCTCATCTACTTCCAAAAGGCTTTTATGATTAATGAAAAACGCCAAGATGTGGCGATGACTATCAGTTTGAATAACATGGGACTGATAGAATACGAAAGAAAGAACTTTCAAAAAGCCATTAGTTTTTATCAAAAAGCCTTGCAGTTTAATGAGAAAAAGAATAACCAACGAAGTATAGCCCTGAATACCAATAACATAGCTAATGCCTATTTAGGCTTGCAGTTACCAAATGACGCATTACCTTATATTCGCCGAAGTATTGCTATTAATCAAAATCTGAAACAACAAAACCCTCTCAACTATTCTTCTTTGGCAAAAGCCTACAATTTACTAGGAAAAACCGACTCTGCCTTATTATATTTTCACTATGCTTTACGATTATCTAACAGTGCGAATACACGCAAATTGAGCCAACAAATCTATAGAGATTTGTCTATTGCTCACAAAAATTACCACCAACTCGACTCTGCATGGTACTACAAAGACAAAGAAACGCAACTTAAAGACAGTTTATTAAGTGAAGAAAGTATTGCACAAATAGCTAATTTGAAAAACAGCTATGAAATAGCCCAGCAACAAGCTAAAATAGCATTATTGGAGAAGGATAATGAAATTAATCAATTGAGATTGTACGAGCAAAGTTTAAAAAGTGAAAAAAATGCTAATCAAATTTCCTTGTTACAAAAAGAAAATGAGCTAAAAGAAGCAGCTATTCGGCAACGTACCACAGAAATAGAAAATCAGAAAATTAATGCAGAAAAACAGCAAGCCAAAATTCAGCTATTAACACAACAAAAAGAATTAAACAAAATAGAGAATGAAAAAAAGCAACTTATCCAAAATATTACTTTTTTAGTAATTCTATTTGTATTTTTAGGTCTTATTGGCTTGGGCATTGGTTACTATCAAAAACGAAAAGCTAACTTACTGTTGGCTAATCAAAAAGACGAAATAGTACAAAAGGCACAAGAGTTACAGACTGCTAATCAGGTAATTGAGATAAAAAATCATAATATCTTGGCAAGTATTAATTATGCACAACGCATACAACAAGCTATGCTTCCTTTACCTAGTAAGTTTGATGATATTTTTGGTAAAAATAATACTTTTATTTTATTTATGCCAAAAGATATTGTAAGTGGCGATTTTTACTGGCTGCACGAATTAGATAATGGAGAGGTACTAATAGGTGTAATAGACTGCACAGGACATGGTGTACCGGGAGCTTTTATGAGTATGATAGGTAATCAACTGTTGTTTGACATTGTGGAAAAACAAGAAATCACTGAGGTAGCGGAAATTTTAAATGTACTACAACAAGATATTCAAAAAACACTGAAACAAAATACGACTAACAATCATGACGGTATGGATATGGTGCTATGCAAAATAGACCAAAGCAAGCAAAAGGTTTATTATGCAGGAGCTATTAATCCTTTATATTATATTCAAAATCAAGAACTTATAGAAATAAAAGGGAATAGGCTAACGATTGGAGGAACACAACGAGTGGGAGAAAAGTTTACACAGGCAACACTAGATATACAAATACCTACAACTTTATATTTGTTTACAGATGGTTACAAAGACCAGATTGGTGGAGCTAGAAAAGAGAAAATCATGGCAAGTCGATTTAAAAAGCTATTACTGACACATCACCAAAAGAGCATGACAGAGCAAAAAGAGGCATTAATAGAAGAGTTCTATGAATGGAAAAGAGAGGGGCAACAAATACAAATAGACGATGTTTTAGTGGTAGGTATTCGGTTGTAATTTACCTATAAGATATTCAGCAATCTTATAGGTAAATACTATAGTTAGGGCATCACCTCACGTTTAAAAACAATAAAACCATTTAGCTCAAATAGTTCTTTAATGTCTTGCCTTTGCCGAAGCAGTGCAATTTCATTAGTAGCAATTACCTTTAAAACAATATAAACAGGCTTTCCTACTTTGCCATTTAGCAACCAATCTTCATCTCTCTCTTTGCCTTTGTGTTGCGGAGATTGTGCGGGTTGTATTTTTGGATAAAAATAATGAGCATAGCTTTTATATGCCATTGTGTGAATATATACGTCTTGCTTAGCTAAGGTTTTGTAAAAATCAATGATACCGCCTTGTGTATATCTTTCTATTTTAGGTACAATTTGATACATAGCTACAAATAAAAATAATGCAGTACCATAGAGCAGCGTATTAACAGCTAATCTATTTTTTTGTTGGCTCAAAAGACAGTAAGCCACCAACACTAAAACTGCATAAACAATGCCTAATGCGTAGTCATAATACTGCCAAGCTACTTGTGCTTTTAGGTTGGCTACTGCAAATTTATCGTTGATATATGGACTAATCAATGCGGTATTCATACCTACAAAAGGAATTAATACGAAAATTAGAGCTACTATTAAGCCAACAATTAATAATAAAATTAACTGCCATTTTTTCATAAATCCTTTATTTTCAATAAGTTCTGAAAGTTGATAAGCAGCTAAAAAAGTTAAAGGATAGTACGACAAAGATGAATAATGCACAATTTTGGTAGTGGACAAAGAAAATAAAATCATGACTACCCAAAACATAATTTGCATCCACATCAGTAAAGGAAAATCTGTAGGGCTTATATTTTCAAATTTTCTTTTGACCAAATTAGGCAATGCAATGATAGAAATAGGGAAACAGCCAAAAAATACGACTACAAAATGATAATGAAAAGGCTGGTCATGTCCTGCGACAGGTTGCGTAAAAAGTTCTATTTGGTATTGGATAAACTCTCCTAAAAACCATATTCCATTTTCCCATATATCTAAACCAAACCAAGCCAAAGAAACTAAACCTGCACAAATTGAAAAAATAGACAAGGTAACGAACGAAATCACTTGTTTTCCTTTTTTGAGTATTGCGAAGACTAAAAAACACAACAGAGGCACTAATAAACCCACAGGTCCCTTTGTTAGAATAGCCAAGCCAACAGCCAAACCCGCAAAGGCTGCGTATTTCCAAGAAGATTGATTATTTTGAGGCAAGGCGTAAATGGTACGAGCCAAAAAGTAAATACCACTGAAAATAAAAAAGTTGAAAACAGGGTCTATAATGCCCGACTTAAAGTAAAAATGTGGCAAAATACTACCCATGTAGCACATAGCCCAAAGGACACCCAAGTTAGTAGAGTAGTGCTTTTTTCCTATAAAAAAAAGTAATAAAATAGTTAAAATACCAAAAATAGCATTGGGAAAACGGGCAGCATATTCATTGATACCAAAAACTTGCATACTGAGGGTTTGTAACCAAAAGAACAAGGGAGGTTTTTCCCAAAACGGCTGAAAATCAATCTGCACACGGCGGTAATTACCTGTTAAAAGCATTTCTCTGGCAGATTCTGCAAAGTTTATCTCGTCCCAATCAAACAGATGCACATTGCCTAAAAACGGTAGGAACAACAAGGCTGCAATTCCACCCAAGAGGTAAGGATAGTAGTCAAATTTTTTTTGCAATAACATAAAAATATGTTTTTTGGGCAAAGCTATGAAAACTTGCCTGAAAATGCCCAAAAATTTGTTGGCTTTACAGCTATGTAGATATTTTTTCTGTAATCACAATACTTTTGCTATCATCTATCAAAGTGGTGGCAAATAAATACGCCTCTCCTCCATCTTTTAGCCCTGTTTTTTTGCGGATTTCTTCTACAGATAGCGGAAAATTGCGGACAGTGATGTTGGCTTTTTCGCTGCGTAATTGGTGTGCCAAGACTTTTTTGTCTAATTTACAATAACCTTTAATCTCAAAAATTCTCCCTATAAAATCTGTATGTAATTCGTTAGAAGTATAAAGGTGAGAATGTAAATGTAACTTTTTCAAGTTGTAATGAGCAGCTATACTTTTAAATGCACCAGCTTTTAGCACAGCTGCATTGGGTTCATACAAATACAACAAAGGAAAATCGTAATGTACTTCTGCATTTTTTTCGTCATTGTGCAAAAAACTAAAATCTTGCGTAACAGTATTTTTTTGAATATTAACAGTAGTAATTTTTATACTTTCTGGTGTTTGTCTGTTAAAGTCTAAAATAAACAACAATTCTTTACATTCATTTTCTACAGCTACTACGGCTACTTCTTGCAGGTTGGGCAGTTGCTCCATAGCCAAATGAATGTCCAAAATCGGAGATAATTTTAAGAGTACAACTTGCGTTTTTGATTTAATTAAAGGTATGATTTCCAATAAATTAGGCTCACAGTCTGTCAAATGAAAAACTTTTTGATGTTGTTGATTACGGCGGGCAGGGTCTAAATAAATAAAGTCTAATTTTTCATTATGTTGCTGTACAAAATCAATAGCATTTTGGTTAATAACTCTAATATTTTTAGTTTGAAATAAATTAAAATTATATTCTACAACAGAAGCTACTTCACTTTGTTGTTCTACATAAAAAAACTGTTCGCAATTTTGAGCTAAATAATACGCATCTACCCCAAAACCTCCTGTAAGGTCGGCAGCTTTGTAATGGTGTGTAGAAATTGTACTTTTCAAATAAGTATTCAACCAATTTGCTTTCCATTGAGCCGTATTTTCAGATGAACACTGCTCCATAGACAACACGGGTGGGTAAATCACAGATGAATTAGCAAACCATGTTGGCAGTTTTGTTTTTGCTTTTTGCCTTGCTTTTAATTGGTTTATAGCCAAAGGAACATCTATTGTTGGAAACTTTTTGGCTTGTAAAGCTAAGGAATGAAAATCGGCAAGCTCTTGGTTTGCTAACAGAAAGGTTTGAAAATCAGGGCTTAATATTTTTTCTATAACGGTTTTCATAGCAAAAAATGAATAAAATAGTGTTATAATTATTTCAGTTTCACGCCTACCAACAACATATCATCAACTTGTTCCTCATGTCCTTGCCATTCGGTCAGGTAATTCTCTAACAAAAACTGCTGTGCGTTAATTGGCTGCAATGCTATTTGTTCCAAATAGCTTTTTAGTCGTTTCACCATCAATTTTCGCCCTTTTTCACCGCCAAACTGGTCTTGAATACCGTCTGAACACATATATAAATACCAATGCCTAACTTTCAAGTCGTCTATTGCGAAAGTATGCTTTGTAAACTGAAAATCCTCTTTTATATCAGACAGTAAACCACCAATAGGCACTTTGTCCGCCTTAATTTCTATTAATTCTGTGGCAAAATTATTATCACTCTCAAAAACTTTTACCAAAAAGATAGGATTCATAGCCCCTGCAAATTCCAACTGCGTGAATACACCGTCTTTACGAGTAAGTGTAACGACAGAAATATCCATACCGTCTGTACTTTTGCTGGTATCTTGGTGCAAAATATTCTGAATATTTTTATTCAATCTTCGTAAAATCACATTCGGGGCAGAAAAACCTTCATGAATAATTAGGTCATTCAGTTGGTTCAGTCCAATCATTGTTAATAAAGCACCCGGTACGCCATGCCCTGTGCAGTCTGCCACAGCTAATATAATTTTCTCAGTCTTATCTCTGCGGTCTTGTAGTTGAGTAATATAATAAAAATCACCTGAAACTATATCTCTTGGGCGGTAAAAAATAAAACTTTCGGGCAATAACTGTTGAAAATCTGCCTGACGTGGCAACAATGCCAACTGAATATTGCGAGCATATTCTATACTGTCCGTAATGTCTTTATTTTTATGATACAATTCTTGTTGGTTTTTCTCTAATTCACTATGTTGCCTATTTAACAAGTCTAATGTTGCTTGTAGTTCTTCATAGCTTTTGTTTAACTCCGCATTTAATTCCTCTGTTTGTTGTGTCTTAATTTGCAATTCCATTTGTTGGCGTTTAATGGCTTCATTTTGCAAATGTAGAGTTTGGTTCACTTTTCGTTTTTGTCTATTACTTAACCACAACAGCACCGCAACCACCACCAAAGAAAACACCCCCAATAAAATAATGATAATCAACCAATTTCTTTGTTGAAGTTGGTGTTCTCTTACTTCATTTTCTTTGTTGAGTAATTCTATTTCTTTTTCTTTTTTATGGTTATCATACTTTGCTTGCATTTCTGCTATGACTTGCGACTGCGTTTCAGTAAAAAGTCTTTGTAAAGAATCATGGTAAAAGTCTAAATATTTATAGGCATTCTTATAATCATTAATAGCTGCATAATCTCTTGCCAAACGACCATAAGTATTCCTAAAAGTTTCTTTATCTTGGATTTTAGTAGCTAATTCAACGGCTTTTAGTCGCAGAGTTATGGCTTTTTTATATTCTCCTTTTGCCGTATAAATATTGGCTATGTTGTTGAGATAGAAGCCTGTATGTTCTTCCGACTCGGTTTCAAGAGTAATAGCTATTGCCTTTTCATAATAAGCTAAAGCCTTATCATAGTTTTTCAGATGATTCGCATAGACATTCCCCAAATTGTTAGAAAGTACCTTAATACCTACTCGAATTTTCTTTTGCTCACATATAGCCAATGCGTCCAAATAATACTTCAATGCTGTTTCCCATTGCTTGTTTTTTTCATAAATATTTCCTAAATTATTGTAGGTTTGTGCTATTCCTGTGCTATCTTTTTCTTGTTTGGCTAACAATAATCCTTCTTTAAGATACTTTGCTGCCAATTTGTAAGAGGCAGTAGAAGTATAAGCATTGCCTAAGTCATTACAAAATCTCCTTCGTAATTTAATAACTTTGGTGTGTTCCAGACCTAATAAAGCAAATGCAATAGTTTTATCAAACTCCGACCTACGTTGGTAGATATTCACTAAAACAGCATAAATGGTGGCTTTTTCTTCTGCATTATTAGTAACAGCTAAGGTCTGTTCGGCTAATTTAACCGCAAAATCTGGTAAAGAATCTTGAATTTGGTCTATTTTTTCTATGTAATGGCTCACAGAATCTGGTGTTACTACTGTAGTTTGTGCCAAAACAATCACCTTGCAACAACATAGTACACACAAGATAGAGAGATATTTGAGAGCCTTTAACATAAAAAAGAGTAAAAAATATACGATTTGCAAAGCTACTAAAACTCCTATATGTTAGTATTTTTTTCATTACTTTTTAGAATTGCTTAGTAAAAACTAAGCTCATTTAAAACTCAATGCAAAGCCTCAGCAGTTTCTTGTAAGATAGTAGCCAAAAAAGTAAAAAAAATTTATAAGTGCTTGCAACCATTTTTCAAGTCAAGGGGTCATACTAATGAAGGTACTTAAACCCATTAGTATCTAACCTAACTTACACTTTACATACAAACTATAAAGGCTTGACCTTTATAGTTTTTCAAGAAATTATATAGCTTGTTAAGTTTTCAGAACTGATACAACTATAAAGATAAATCCTAATTTTATATGCTGTAACGAAGAGAAGGTTGCCTTTGGTAGCTTTTTCTTTTTTTTTGTAGTTATTTCTGTTCGTTAATGGCAGGCGTATTCATCAAATTGATAGAATCTAACTTGCTTTCCTCTTGTTTTCTTTTCGCCAATTCACGTTGGTATTCAGGTGTTTTTTTGTATTCTTCGTAGGCAATTCGCCTTTCCATTCTGGCAATATCTGCCTGTATATTCGTGTTCAAGGGTTGTAGCTGTTGAGCTATTTGGTACGCATTTTTTGCTTGTGCAAAATTTTTGATGTGGTACTCATACACAGCAGCTAATAAATAATAACCACCTTCTATATTCTTACGAGTTTTCAATGCCTTTTCTAAGTAATTGGCTGCCGTTGGGTAGTTTTTTTTGGATAAATAATATTGAGCCACCGCATACGCAGCTTCCCATTGTGTAGAGTCTAAGGCAACGGCTTTTTCATACCAAGCAATAATTTCGGCTTTTTCCTCTTTACGGTCTAATTGCTGCAAAACATCACCATACATTTTGTTCAAACCTGCATTTTTTGCCATTGTTGCATCTTGCATAGCTTTTTGTAAATAACGTAGAGCTACGGTAGGTTTTGCATTCTTTAAATACAATTTAATCAAATAAGTATAGGCTTCTAAATAGTCTGTTTTGAAACTAAGGGCTTTTTCCATATACCGTACTGTATTCAGAGTATCTGCCACATCATAGCTGATAAGTCCTTGATAATAATACACTTCGGCATTATTGGGCAAAATTTCTTTTACTTTCCGCAAGTACAAAACCGCCTGAATAGGCTGCGAAGTTTCATAATATAACCTACTCAACAACAAAAACAAATCTACCTTCCGCAAACCCTTTGTTTCTGCCATCAATGCAGCCGATAAAGCCTGCAAAGGTTGTTTGGATTGAGCCAAAATGAGGGCTTTAACAAAGAAAAAATTACCATTGTTTTTGTCTAAACTCAATGCTTTTTCTATGTCTTGCTGGGCAGCTACTAATTGGTTATTTTCGTAAAACAACAAACTTCTACGGTAATAATATTCGGCTACCTGCGGATTTTCCTCTATGATAGACGACATAAATGTAATTTGTTGGGTAGTATTGGCAGCAGTAGGACTGGCTAAAGGTGGTAGTTTTTCAGAAGAAACATCGACCTTTTGGCACGCCATAAAGTTGAAAAAAAACAATAAACCTCCCAAAAATTTGATAACAGTTAGTCGCATTTGCCTTATATGTATGAATGTAATGAGCTAAAAAAGCCCCCAAAATTACATGAATTTAATTCTTGTGCGAATAAAAAGCTACTGCCTTTTTTATGATTAACACAAAACAAGGCTATACTATACAAAATGTCATTATGGTAAGTAGTAGAGTTTATGAATAATTTTTTCTTATGACCTCACCCTGCCCTCTCCATTTGGAGAGGGTTCTTTGGAATTATTCATAAACTCTAGTATTTCTGAAAATGCAAAGTAATTTTGCTTAGTACATAAATTTATGTATTTTTAAGGCATACATTCTTTTATCTTATTGATAGTCAAAACTTTACGAAATTGAAATCTATAAAACTTGCTGTCATAGACATTGGCTCTAATGCTATCCGTTTCCAACTCTCCAATGTTTTGGATAATAACGGACAACCTTTTTTCAAACGCATAGAGTACATCAGGTTTCCGTTGCGGTTGGGGCATGATGTATTTACAGAGCAACGCATAGGCGTAGAAGGTGAAGTACGGTTTATTAAGCTAATGAAAATTTACAAAGACTTGATAGACTTGTACGAAACAGATGCGTACATGGCTTGTGCCACCTCTGCCATGCGAGAGTCTGTCAATGGAGCAGACGTAGTAGCCAAAGTAAAGGCTTTGACGGGTTTAGAAATAGAAGTGATAGACGGAGCAAGAGAAGCAGAATTGATTTCCAACGCCATTAGTGCCTACATAGACTACCGCAATTATTTACATATAGACGTAGGCGGTGGTAGTACAGAGTTAAATTTGTATGTAAACCAAGAAAAAGTAGCAGCCAAATCTTTTGCCATTGGTTCTGTCCGTAAATTAGAAAACGGCAATACAAGTGCAGGCTGGAAAGACATGAAAAAGTGGATTAAAAAACATACCGAAAACGTAAACGACATTATTGCGATTGGTACAGGCGGAAATATCAACAAAATTTTTGAGATAGCCACCGAAAAACAAGCCATGACCATTAGCATAGAAGAAGTGGAAAGAGTGAAAGGCATCATAGAAAGTTACTCTATGGAAGAAAGGGAAATAGCCTTGCGAATGAACAGCGACAGGGCAGATGTGATTATTCCCGCAGCCGAAATTTATTTGGGTGTCATGCAAATAGCCCATGCCAAAACCATTACTGCCCCCGATGTAGGTTTGCGTGATGGTATGCTCCAAGCCCTTTTCCAAAGGTGTATAGAAAAAGGTATTTGGTAAAATTTATAGCCTCATTTTTATTTTCCGTAGGATAGGGTTTGCAAACCCTATCCTACGGAAAATAAATAACTAAAATACTTTCTAAGTTTTTGAAATCTAATAGATTTAAGTAATTCATTATCAATTACTTAATTTTAAATTTAATTTTTCTTACCTCTCCCATGAAATTTCATACTACTCCTTTACAAGACGCATATATAGTAGAACTCACTCCATTTAAAGACGAAAGAGGAGCTTTTACACGTACCTTTTGCCTCAAAGAATTTGCAGAAATAGGACATACGAAGCCTTTTATACAAATCAACCACTCTATGAATACGCAAAAAGGCACGTTGCGAGGTATGCACTTCCAACGCCAGCCACACCGAGAAATTAAGTTGATTCGGTGCATTGCAGGGGCAGTATATGACGTAATTATAGACTTGCGGAAAGATTCGCCCACATTTTTACAACATTTTGGCGTAGAACTAAGCAAAGAAAATGGTTTGATGATTTATGTTCCCGAAGGTTTTGCACATGGTTTCCAGACATTGGCAGATAATTCTGAACTCCTCTACCACCACACAGAGTTTTATACGCCTACAGTAGAAGGTGGTGTAAGATTTGATGACCCTTTGCTCAATATCAAATGGAAATTGCCACCAGTCAATCTTTCGCAAAAAGACCAACTGTATCCACTATTGACTAAGGAGTTTGAGGGGATTTAAGCCCCTGCCCTACCCCAAAATAAATTGTTTGTATTAAAAATTTATGTAGTTTTGCAGCTTTAACAATCCTTTCTAATGAACTGTCGTTTTGATAATCAGCCACTTACACACGAATTTATAGATTTGGGTTTTAGCCCAGCCTCCAATTCTTTCTTGAAAAAAGAACAACTGAATGCACCAGAAACACACTTTCCACTCAAATTATATGTAAGTGAAAGAACTTTTTTGGTACAAATAGACGAATACAAGAAAGCAGACGAGATTTTTAGCGAAGACTACGTGTATTTTTCTTCTTTTTCTACGTCTTGGTTGGCACATTCAAAAAATTATGTAGAAAAAATGATTGCCCGTTTTGGGTTCAACGAACAGTCGCAAGTGATAGAAATTGCTTCTAATGACGGTTATTTGTTGCAATATTTCAAAGAAAAAAATGTGCCTGTCTTGGGTATAGAACCTACTCTAAGCACCGCCAAAGTAGCTCGTGAAAAAGGTATTGAGAGTTGGACAGAATTTTTTGGCGTAACTTTAGCCCAAAAATTAGTGGCTCAAAACCGCCAAGCAGATTTGTTATTGGGCAACAACGTATTGGCTCACGTACCCAATATCAACGACTTTGTAGGCGGTATGAAAGTAGCTCTGAAACCACAAGGCGTAATCACAATGGAGTTTCCACATTTGATGCAACTCATTGAAAACAACCAATTTGATACGATTTATCACGAACATTTTTCTTATTTGTCTTTCTTAACTGTCCAACAAATTTTTGAAAAACACGGCTTAATTTTATTTGATGTAGAGGAAATTCCTACACATGGCGGTTCTTTGCGTATTTATGCCAAACACGCTGAAGATACAAGCAAGGCTATTTCGCCCAATGTGCAGGCTTTGTTAGACAAGGAAATTGGCAAGGGCATGAACACCTTAGCCTATTATAAAGGTTTTCAACAAAAAGCAGATAAAGTAAAATACGATTTTTTAAGTTTCTTATTAGAACAGAAAAAAGCAGGCAAAAGCGTAGCAGGTTATGGGGCAGCAGCCAAAGGCAATACCTTATTGAACTACTGCGGAGTTCGCAAAGATTTGATTAGTTTTGTCGTAGATTTATCGCCACATAAACAAGGTCGTTTCTTGCCCGCCAGCCATATTCCTGTGGTCAATGAACAGTTTTTAAAGGATACAAAACCAGATTTTGTTGTGATTTTGCCTTGGAATATCAAGGAAGAAATTATGAAACAGTTGGCGTATATTCGGGAGTGGGGCGGAAAATTTGTAGTGGCAATACCAGAGTTAGCAGTGTTGTAGGCAAGTAGTAAAACATAAATATTGCATAGATTAAACATGAAAATTTTAGTAACAGGAGCAACAGGTTTTGTAGGGAATCACGTTATCAAGGCACTATTGCAGCAAGGGATTGACGTTGTGGCAACTTCTCGCAACCCACAAAAAGCCCAACAATATGGTTGGTTTCCACAAGTAACTTACTTGCCGTCTGATTTGGCAGTAAGCCCTGCCACTAATTTTTATGAATTTTTTGGCAAACCTACCCACGTCATTCACTTAGCTTGGGAAGGTTTGCCTAATTATAAGGACTTATTTCATTTTGAAAGAAATTTGCCCCATAGCTATCATTTTGTAAAAAACTTGGTAGAAAATGGCGTGCAAAATATTACGCTAACAGGTACTTGTTTTGAGTATGGTATGCAAAACGGCTGTTTGTCAGAAAATTTGCCAACTAATCCACAAAACCCTTATGGTTTGGCTAAAGATACCCTACGAAAATATTTGGAAATCTTGCAACAAAAAATGCCTTTTCAACTCAAATGGATACGATTATTTTATATGTATGGGCAGGGACAGAGTGAAAAATCTATTTTATCGCAGTTGGACAAGGCTTTACAAAACCAAGCACCCACCTTTAATATGTCTGGTGGTGAACAACTAAGAGATTATTTACCAATAGAAGTTGTTGCAAACAAAATTATTACCTTAACTTTGCAACCCGTTAATGGTATTTTCAACTGTTGCAGTGGAACACCAATTTCTATTCGCAAATTAGTAGAAAACCATTTGGCAGCAAAGCAACAATCTATTACATTGAATTTAGGTTATTATCCGTACCCAGATTACGAGCCAATGGCTTTTTGGGGAGATAACACAAAATATAATGAACTCATCGACAATCATACAAGATAATTTTTCGAACCCTACAACAGGCTATACCTCATTGTTTACACAGCAACAAGTTCCCTTGTTCCAAAACAAAGTATATCCTACACAAGCAGCAGCTTTAGAAGCCGAAGTAGGTGAGGTAGAATTAGTACAATCTGCTGTTTCGGGTTTTGTGTATAATCTAAAATTTAACCCCGATTTGATGCACTATGATGCCAATTATCAAAACGAACAGGCTAATTCGGGAGTTTTCCAACAACATTTACACAATGTATTGGCACAATTAGAGAGTTATGGTTTGGAAGGTAAAAAGGTAGTAGAAATTGGTTGTGGCAAAGGTCATTTCTTTGAAATGATGTTGTCAAAAGGTATAGATTGTGTTGGTTTTGACCCTACGTATGAGGGCAATCACCCTAAAATTCGCAAAGAATATTTTACAGAAAAGTCTGCTATTCAGGCAGATGTAATTGTGTTAAGACATACCTTAGAACATATTACTTCGCCTTTTGGCTTTTTGCATCAAATAGCCAAAGCCAATGGTTACAAAGGAAAAATATTTGTAGAAGTACCTACATTTGATTGGATATTGCAAAAAGAGGCTTTTTGGGATATTTTTTACGAACATTGTAACTACTTTACCCAAAATACTTTGGCAAGTATGTTCACACAAGCTGAAACAGGTAGTTTTTTTGGCGGGCAGTACATTTATTTGTGGGCAGACTTGGCACATTTGCAACCTACCATACCTTATTATATAATAAAACCTTATCAGCCTTTATTTAGTCAAACCATAGAACAATGGAAAAACTATTTGGCTACGCACCAAAATATTGCTATTTGGGGGGCAGGTGCAAAAGGCTCAACTTTTCTGAATCTATTAGATACCCAACGCCATGCCGTACGTTGTGTGATAGACATTAATCCTGCCAAACAAGGCAAGTTTATTGCTCGTACAGGACACTCTATTATTAATCCAACTAATTTACAAGATTTTGGTATTCAACATATTATCGTGATGAATGAGAATTATTTGGAGGAAATACGTTCTATGTTAGGTAGTTCCAATATCTCTTTGGCTACTCTTTGATTTTTAAAATATATCAAATATAGTTATACCAATTAAAAATCAAATACAGTTCAAAGATATCATCTTTTTACGAGTGTATAACCTTGCTATTTTATTGTTTTTATGAAAAAAGATGAGATTAGAAAAAATAAATGTACGACAGACTTTAATCTTTGAGTCTTTGATTATCAAGAGATTACAGAATAAAGTCTGTCGTACAATATTAGCAATTAATTACTTACTTCTACTTAATTAAAATTTAATTACACTTAAATTAATATGAAACAACATAAATTTACAGTTATAGTTCCTACAAGAGAACGTGCTGATACGCTATATTGGACTCTTAAAACATTAGTAACTCAAGACTATGAAAATTTAGAAATACTTGTATCAGATAATTTTAGCCAAGACAATACCAAAGAAATAGTAATGTCTTTTGAAGACAAACGGATTAAGTATATTAATACAGGAAAGAGGTTAAGTATGTCTGAAAATTGGGAATTTGCCCTTGCAAATGTTCAAGAAGGTAAATTGTTCTATTTAGGTGATGATGATGGTCTTTTAGTAGGTAGTATTAGTAGACTTAACAGCCTATTAAATGAACTAAAATGCGACTGTTTGGCATGGGATATGGCACACTATATGTGGCCTGGTATAGATTTTCCCAACAAACCTAATCAGTTAGTAATTCCTTTGCGATATACCATAAAAGAAATGGATGCTCAAAATGTTATTAATGAAATTTACAATGGCAAATTGTACTACACAAACTTATTAGGATTATATAAAATAGGTTGCGTAGATGTAAAACAGATACGCAATATACAATCAAAATATAAAAAAGATTTTTTTGCCTCTACAATACCTGATGTATCGGCAGCAACAATGCTAACTCGTCATATAGATAGGTATTGGTTCTCGGACTATCCACTAATTATCAGTGGTGGTAGTAAAAAAAGTAATACAGGGTCTATTCTTAGTGAAAAGAATAAATCAGCTTATCAATTATTTAAATCGGAAAATCGTCAGCAAAGTATTGCTAACTTAGAAATGTTACATGGCATACTTTCATTGCCAGTTGGTGAAGGTTTGCTTTGTGGAGCTATGGAACCTGATGGTAGCATTAAGCCCAAACATAAGCACAGCATCATGAAGTATATCATAGAACATTCATTACATGATAATGCAGAAATAATAGATGACTTGGAAATATTCAATTATAATATTGAAAGAATACGCATAATGGCTGCTAAAAATAACATGGAGTCTTTTTTTGAAAAAGTAGTAGGAAAGTATCCCTTTGACGGTCAAAATAAGGCTATAAAAGATTCTATGAATCCTTCTGGATATAATAGCAAAACTAAGGTAATGTATATAGACGGTGATGCTTTAAAACTACAAAATATCTATGATGCAAGTGTTTTAACGTCTCAAATACTAGGAACTAATAGCCACATAAGTAAATTATATACTTATACCCCATCCCTATTACACAATTTTTCTCGAAAAATCAATAGGCTATCAGAAGAAATTTTAGAGAGACTTAATTATACAAAATTATCTTCGTAAGGGGCGTGTAAAGAAGCAATACTACAGGTTGTGTTAGGGTTGCACAGAAATTATTTCAGGGTTGTTCGGTATGTAATATTTCAATAAACTCTGATGAGGTACAAGCATAATTTATTTGATATTAATAGAGTTTATGAATAATTTTTTGCTATTGCCCCACACAACCCTTCGAAACGTAGCACCAATCATAGTAAGGAGTAAAAAGGAGTTATTCATAAACTCTATTGTGCTAAAAATTATTAGTCTTTTTTGTTTTTCCTACATCTGGTAGTTGTTGGGCAAATTTGGTGAGTCTTTAAAGCACAAGGCTAAAAAGTACTGTTTCATACTTTAATTATTTAACCGTTCAATCAATTTAACATGAAAAATATTATACATAAAGTCTTTCGTAGAGTATTACCTAAAATAATTGCTGATGCAGCTATACAATATACTCAGCCTAAAAAATATGAATGCCCTTGTTGTAAAAATAAGCTATCTTATTTTGAACCTTTGCCTAATTTTTTTCTGAAAAAATTTGATGAATACACATTTAAATACTCTATTTTTCAATTCGAAACATTAAATATTTTTCAATATTCTTGTCCAATATGTGGTGTTTCAGATAGAGAAAGAATGTATGCTCTTTATTTAGATGAAAAATTGAGTAAGTTAGATACACAGCAACAATATAAGTTTTTAGACTTTGCTCCTAATTTTAATTTTTCTAATAAAGTTATCAAATTAAAATACCCTTTTATTAACTATAGAAGTGCAGACTTATATAGTCAAAATGTAGATGATACCAATGTTGATATTCAAAATATGTTTCAATATGTTGATAATTCAATAGATTTTTTCATTTGCTCACATATATTAGAACATGTTCTCAATGATAAAATAGCAATGAAAGAATTATATAGAATACTCAAGCCCACAGGTTTTGGTATCGTAATGGTACCTATCCAAATTTTTTTACAGGAAGATGCCGAGAGCAATACTTATGATATATCTGAAGCGGAGAAATGGCATCTTTATGGACAGAATGACCATATACGTCAATATTCTAAACAAGGCTTTATAACAAAGCTACAGCAAACAGGCTTCAAAATCAGTTGTTTGAATATTGATTATTTCGGCGAAGAAAAATTTATTAAGCATGGTATTCATAGACGTAGTGTACTCTATGTAGTCGAAAAATAATTTATTTATGATTAACGTAACCAAATCTTATCTCCCACCCCAAGAAGAATACAACGAATACCTTAAAGGTATTTGGAAAAGGGTGCATTTGACGAACCACGGTCCCTTAGTTGTGGAATTAGAGGAACGGCTCAAAGAATATTTGGGCGTAAAACATTTATTTTTTCTGAACAATGGAACAATAGCTATTCAGATAGCTATTAAAGCTTTAGACTTAAAGAATGAGATAATTACCACTCCATTTTCGTATGTAGCTACTACGTCGAGCATTGTTTGGGAAAGCTGTACGCCTGTTTTTGCAGATATTCACCCTAAGACCTACTGTATAGACCCTGCAGAAGTAGAAAAGAAAATCACAGCAAAAACAACGGCTATTTTGGCTACTCATGTTTATGGTAATCCGTGTGATGTGGAAGCCTTAGAGCAAATAGCTAAGAAGTATAATTTGAAAGTAATTTATGATGCTGCCCATGCCTTTGGTGTAAAATATAAAAATACGTCTGTACTCAACTTTGGTGATATTTCTACGCTTAGTTTTCATGCTACCAAAATATTTCATACCATAGAAGGCGGAGCTATAGTAACGAACAATGACGAATTGGCTCACCGTATAGCCTATATGCGGAACTTCGGTCATAACGGGTCAGAAGATTTTTGGGGAGTTGGCATCAATGGCAAAACCTCTGAATTTAATGCGGCTATGGGGCTTTGTATTTTGCCTGATATGGAAAAAATTATTACGAAACGCCGTACGTTATCAGAAAGATATGATAAGATTTTAGAAAATTTAGGGCTTACTACTCCACTAATAGACAGCAAAGTAACTTACAATTATTCCTATTATCCGATTATCTTCAAATCTGAAGAAGATTTGTTAGAAGTAAAAAAAATATTAAATGCTTCTAATATCTATCCACGTAGGTACTTTTACCCCTCTTTAAATACCTTGAACTATGTAAATAATACGCCAATGCTTATTTCAGAAGATATTTCTCGGCGTGTTCTCTGCTTACCTTTATACTATGACTTGCAAGAAGTAGAAGCAAAAATGATTGGTAATATTGTGGTTAAAGTGCTAAAAGATTTAATATAGTATGAAGATTAATGAAACTTCAATGATTATTTTGGGAGCAGGCAGGCACGCAGCAGAAACTGTGGCTATTTACCAAAGTCTTCCTACTACCAAATTAAGCTATTGTTTAGAAGATAATAGCCAACGTAAAGGAGAACTTCTGATGGGTGTACCTATCGAAGATACAAATTTTTTACAAACCTTGAAAAAAAATATCGAGGATATAAGATTATTATGTGCCATAGGCTCACCTAAACGCAAATTTTTAATAGAAAGAATCAAACAATGGGCAAAATGGCAATATGATGCTTTAATAGCCCCTTCGGTGCTTTTTTCTCCTTCAGCACTCCAATTAGGCAAAGGCACTACCATTGCACAAGGTTGTATTTTGACATTCAATATTCAGATTGACAGCCATACTATGATTAATATCGGTTATACTATTAATCACAACTATAAAATTGGTAACTTTGTAATCATTTCGTCTGCTGTCAAAATTGCTGGTCATGTAACGATAGAAGACGAGGTATTTATAGGTATTGGAGCTATAATTATTGATAGAGTTACGATTGACAAAGGAAGTCTTATTGCTGTAGTAACTAAAGATGTAGCACCTTGTACACTAATAAATAGTTTATCTTTTAAAATAATATTTTCTAAGATTTTATGTATCAAAATGTATTAGTTATTACAGATAATTTTGAGATTTGTAACCAGTTCTATACAATCACCAAAGAAATAGATTGTGGGTACAGTCCACATTTCACGTATTCTTGTACTGTATTGTCTGATTACAAGAAAATTTCTCAAGCTATTTATAAAAGTATAAATTTACAATGTATAAATGTGAAATTAGATTATGAAGCAATCATTCAGCAATATGATTTGGTTATTTCAGCACATTGTAAACAACTATTTCCCAAAGAATTAGTAAACCAAGTAAAATGTATTAACATACATCCAGGATTAAATCCATATAATCGAGGTTGGTTTCCACAAGTATTTTCTATTCTCAACAAGTTGCCTTTGGGAGCTACTATCCATGAAATAGATGAAGAACTTGACCATGGGCGTATCATCGCACAAGAAGAAGTAAGTATTAACTCTTATGATACTTCTTTGACAGCCTATAATAAAGTGATACAAGCTGAATTTCGTTTGTTAAAAAAGCACTTGAAAGATATATTATTAAATACATATACTAGTATTTCTCCTATGGTTGAAGGAAATGTAAATTACAAAAAAGATTTTAATCAACTTTGTATTTTGGATACATCTAAAGAAGCAACCGTTGGCGAAATCATAGATTTGTTACGAGCTTTAACACATGGAAGTTATCATAATGCTTATTTTATAGATAAAAATACTGGAAAAAAAATATATGTTTCTATTCAACTAACTCCCGAAGAACTTCTCTAAATCTTATGCAACCCATCTTAGTTAGTTTTCTCGTTACTTGTTACAAATTTGAATCATATATTGGAGAGGCTTTACAATCTATTTTAAATCAAGTATGTGATTATACGATTGAAGTCATTGTATTTGATGACAATTCACCAGACAACTCTGCTCAAGTGATTCGTAGTTTGCAAGACCCACGTATTACGTTTATTCATAACCAAGAGAACAAAGGGGCAACGGCTTGTATCAATCAAGGTTTTGAAATGGCAAAAGGGAAATACATTTGCCGTTTTGACGGAGATGATAAGTGGCAACCAAATTTTTTAGCCACACTTATTCCTATTTTGGAACAAAACCCTGATGTGGGAATGGTTTTTGGCAACTATATGCCAATGGACGCAGAAGGTAATAGTTTTATGGCTCAACAGATAGCAAGACCTCGCCACCTTTCTCCGAAAGACAATGATTTTAATGAAATTTTAAAAAAATACTATATTAATGCCCCTACCATTATCTTTAGAAAAGAAGCCTTAGCAACGGTTTTTCCTATTCCTTTAAAATTTGGAAATTTTTTAGATTGGTATATCAGTCTTTCCGTGCTTAAGAATTGGAAAAGTTATTATTATGACCAAGCCTTAGCTTATTATCGTATCCATTATACTAACCAACATAGGAGAGGCATAAAAGACGGCACTGATGAAGAAGTAACAGAGTATATTTTAGAAAGTTTTGTATATTACAATCATAAACTTTCAGTAAAAGAAAAAAAGAGTATTATAGCAAATAATTATCATCTATTGGCAATGAAATATTATGCTGCTGATATGGAAGCTGATGCCAGAAGATGTTTTCAACAAGCCCTTAAAAACCAAAAAACATTGCTAAGTAATTATAAATTCTTCCAGTTTTATGTTATTAGTCATTTTGGTAAACAACGATACAATGCTCTAAAAAAGCTACTATTGCGTAGAGATATTAATAATTAAGGCAGTGCATAATAACTAATATGATACAAGTAAAAAGTCGTAATTTTTTAGGGTTTCCTGCCTTTAAAACTTAGAGAAGAATTAGCATTTCTAAAAATAGTAGCTCCCAATACTTTTTGTATAATAATTTATAGCACAACCCTGCGTATGTTATCTCTTATTTTTAGCCCTCAAACTCCTTTCAAACTTATGCAACATCTCAAAGAAAAACTCCTCCAAAAATGTTTTCAAACTATTGAAAACCAACTACTTGTGATAGAAAAAGGAATAGCGGAAGCCCAAGCTGCAGCCAATGAAGATACCAAAAGTAGTGCGGGAGATAAATACGAAACTACTCGTGCTATGATGCAGATAGAAATAGAAAACCTGTCTAAAAGGTTGGCAGAAGCACAAAGACTATTACAGATTTTGCAGCAAATTGTTATGCAGCAACACTATGCTACGGCTGTGATAGGAGCAGTCGTAGCCACCACACAAGGCAATTATTTTATAGCTGTAGGAATAGGCAAAGTTACTATAGAAGGTATAGATTTTTTTGTGGTTTCTCCGCAGTCGCCTATTGGTGCGAAATTACACCATGCTAAAGTACAAGATACAATTAGTTTTAATGGAAAAGAATTTACTATCAAAGCCATTTATTAATAGGTTGTTTGGTATTAAAATTTCCAAACAAGGCGAAAGCTGAGAGGTTAGTTTGTGTAAACTACTTTGTTTACCTACTTTTGCACAATAATCTTACCTCTATCATGTTAGCTACCATTCACAGCCCCAAAGACTTACGATTGTTACCCTTTACTGCCCTGCCTACTATTTGCCAAGAATTGCGAGAGTTTATTATTGAGCAAGTGGCTATACATGGCGGACATTTGGGGGCAAGTTTGGGGGTGGTAGAACTTACCGTAGCACTACATTATGTTTTTGATACACCCAAAGATTTATTGGTTTGGGACGTAGGGCATCAGGCGTATGGACACAAGATTTTGACAGAAAGACGTGAGATTTTTCACACCAACCGCAAACTCAATGGCATTTCGGGTTTCCCGAAACGTGCCGAAAGTCAATATGATACTTTTGATGTGGGACATTCTTCTACGGCTATCAGTGCTGCGTTGGGCATGGCTGCTGCTGCACAATTAAGCCAACAGTTTGATAAACAGCATATTGCGGTAGTAGGTGATGGAGCTTTAACGGCTGGTTTGGCATTTGAAGGACTGAATAATGCGGGAAGTATGACTCCTCCACCTAACTTGTTGATTATCATTAACGATAATCAAATGTCGATAGACGAAAACGTAGGGGCTTTGAACCAACAAGCCCAACAGCAAGGCTACAAAGCCTACGAAAAACTTTTTGAAAGTTTGAATATTCCGATAGTAGCTGCCATTGATGGACACAACATCAACACATTGCTTGCTATATTGACACAACAAAAAAAAGCTACAGGCGTAAGGGCTATTTATTGCAAAACCGTAAAGGGTAAAGGCTATGAACAAGCTGAAAATGACCAAGTTACGTGGCATGCACCGGGTCTTTTTGATAAAGTTACAGGCAAAATTCATCAAAAAACTATTAACATACCACAACCACCCAAATACCAAGATGTTTTTGGGCTAACTCTTATCAAATTGGCTGCACAAAATCCTCAAATTGTGGGAGTTACGCCAGCTATGTTGTCGGGTTCTTCTATGCGTTTATTCAAAGAAAAATTCCCAGCACGTACTTTTGATGTGGGCATAGCCGAACAGCACGCCGTTACGTTTTCGGCAGGTTTGGCTACGCAAGGTTTTTTGCCCTACTGCAATATTTATTCTACGTTTCTGCAAAGAGCATACGACCAAGTGATTCATGATGTCTGTATCCAACGCCTCAAAGTCGTGTTTTGTTTGGACAGGGCAGGGTTGGTTGGGCAAGACGGAGCTACACACCACGGCAATTATGACATAGCGTATTTGCGTTGTGTGCCTAATTTGGTGGTGGCTGCCCCTATGAACGAGGTGGATTTAGCTAATCTACTTTATACCGCACAACTACCTGATAACCAAATAAGTATGAGTATCAGATACCCAAGAGGGCAGGGCGTATTGGCAGATTGGGAAAGACCTTTTGAGACTATTCGTATCGGCAAAGGTGTATGTGTAAGTGCAGGCGAAAAAATAGCTATTTTGAGTATTGGACATATTGGCAATTTTGTGCAAAAAGCCTTGCAAGAATTAGCTACACAAAATATTTTCCCCTCACACTACGATATGCGTTTTGTAAAACCCTTAGATACTGCACTTTTACAAACTATCTTTGACAAATACCCTACTTTGATTACGATAGAAGACGGCTGCTTAATGGGAGGTTTTGGCAGTGCAGTGTTGGAATATGCCCAAGAAGTAGGCTATAAAGGCAACATTCAACGCATGGGGCTACCCGATACTGTGATAGAACATGGTGAACCTGCGGAATTGTATGACCTTTGTGGAATAGGCGTGGCAGGTATCGTAAAAAAAACCTATAAGGTCTTTCAGACCTTATAGGTTTAGTATAAGAAAGTTTTACGAAAATATTTTTACCCTTGTGGTTGTGTGGGTTCTGTTTGCACATCACTATCTTCTTTACCACCTTTTTTTGGTTTGTTAAAGTCAAAGTGTAATGTAAAACGCATCGTGTCTGCCAAAGGATTGGTTTGTCCTTGTGGAAGCATGTACGCAAAGTCTATTCCGAACATTTGGTAACGCAAACCTGCCCCCAATGTAAAGTATTTACGGCTGCCTTTGGTGTCATCTTCAAAGAAATAACCAGCTCTTACGGCTATCAAACGGTTGTACCAATACTCTGCACCCAAAGACCACTGAATTTCTCTAAATTCTTCACCAGCTCCATCAGGGGCATCTGTAAACGAACCGAAAACACCTGCAAATAAACTTACATCTCTGTTGTCTTTACCTTTGATAGTAGTAGTACCGTCTGGATTAAGAACCAAAATAGGTGGCGTAGGCACTAACAATTTGTTGGCATCTATGGCAATGGTCAATTTGTTGTACTCATCAAATTCACCTGTCCATGCCGTACCCAAACGCAAGTTAGCAGGAATAAAGTTTTGGGTAGAATTATCTATATAGGCTACTTTGGGTCCAATATTAGAAATATTTGCCCCAACAGACCAACGAGAATTTACACCCAACAAAGACAATTTATCTTTGGTATAAAATAACGAAATATCTACGGCTGCACTACTAGCGGGGCTGGCATTAGCCGTTCCATTAGATACGTTTCCCGCCAAATTAGAACTAAAATAACGAGCCGTAACCGCCATACTAAAGCTACGAGATAGTAAACGAGAGTAGGTAAGGTCAAAAGCAAACTCACGAGGGTTAAAATCTTGAGTAGGTCGCCCACTTGCATCTGTAAAACTAATCTTGCCTAAATCAAAATAACGAATAGAGGCAGCTATCACGTCTTGTTTGCGTAGTCTGTAATACCCTGACACATAAGACAAAGACATATCTGGCACGATATTGCGAAGCCAAGGGCTGTAAGAGGTTGCAAAACCAAAGTCTTTTTCAATAAAAGCTAATTTAGAAGGATTCCAATGCACCGAATTGGCATCTGGTGAGGTCGCAACACCTGCATCTCCCATACCTGCTGCCCTTGCCTCTGGTGGTACTATTAAAAAAGGAACAGACGTAGAAACGACATTTTTTTGTCCCGTTAAAGTGGTCGTTTGAGCAAAAGTAGCTTGTACGGCAAAACACGCCAATACAGCAGCACTGCTAAAGCTGATTTTTGAAAGCATATAATAGAATGAAACTTAAAAGGTAACGTACACAAATGTAATGAAAATATCGGATAATGTTTGTTAAGCATTTAAATAGACCGTAATCATAGTGTTAAAATATCCGAATGTAGAGGTGCTTCATGCAGCAATCAAAGGTGTTTGGGTGTACGTAGATGATAAAATGCTTTGCAAATTTTTACAAAAAAAATGAAACCTCAAAATTTTTTCGTTTATCAATACATAATTTGTTAGTCTTTACGCAACTTTGTTGGGTACTGCAACACTTAGTTTAGTTTTTTATATCATTTTCAAGCAACATCTTCGAACTCTATGCTTATCGGATTATTTTTCGGCTCTTTCAACCCTATTCATATTGGACACCTTATTTTGGCAAATACGATTGCAGAGAAGGCAGACTTAAATCAAGTTTGGTTTATTGTTTCGCCTCAAAATCCGTTTAAAAAAGCCTCTTCCCTCTTACACGAATTTGACAGATTGGACATGGTACGGTTGGCGATTGCAGATAATCCTAAATTTATAGCTTCTGACATAGAGTTTCATTTGCCCAAGCCCAGCTACACCATAGACACCTTGCACCATATTCAACAAAAGTTTCCCCAACATACTTTTAAGCTGATTATAGGCGAAGACAATTTAAAAGAATTTCCGAAGTGGAAAAATTATGAACAAATTTTGGAGCAATACGGCTTATTGGTCTATAGACGTTTGCACGCACAAGCATCAGAAATAGCCAAACACCCCAACGTCAGATTGATAGATGCTCCGATGATAGACATTTCGGCTACATTTATTCGTGAATGTGTCCGCCAACACCAATCTATCAAATATTTAGTGCATGAAGACGTGGCTACGTTGATTAGGCATAAGAAATTTTATTTGTAACTATTTACCAATAAGAATCAATAAAAATTACTACTTAAAAACCCTCGGCAGGGTCTTGATGGGGCTGCATAAGCCACTGCCGAGGTAGTTGTGTTTTAACTTGTTACTTATTCAATCTGCCTAATTCTCCCCTCTCAAAACCTGTATCCAACCCTTACAAGATTTTCCTTCGGGAGAAGTGAGGTAATAATAGTACAAAGCAGAAGACGTATCTTCGCCCCATTCGCCATTGTAGTTGTCGTTTTTATAGACCAATTTTCCCCAACGGTCATAAATCTCCAATTTCCAGCCTTCTCGTACATTGTCTATCACAAATCTTTCATTTTTACCATCTCCGTTAGGGGTAATGACGTTGGCGGGTTTTATGTTTTCTACTTTTATTTTTTGGCTCACCGTTTTGCTACAAAAACCACTCATAGCCTCTAAAATCACTTCATATTCTCCCGATTTCTCGTAAGAAAATTCGGCAGGAGGCGTATCAAAAACATCTTTGCCATTGCCCATTGTCCACTTAAATTTGTCTGCTCCTGTAGATTTATTGACAAACCGCACTACACCATTTTTACCACATTCAGAGGCTACTTGCACCTCAAAAGCTGGTTTTATTTCAGGCACGACTTCCACCCTTACGGCACTGTCCACAAAACAGCCTCTTTCATTAAAAATCCGCACATTGTACGTAGTAGCCACCGTAGGCGAGGCTACAGGATTGCCAATGTTCGGGTTGCTAAGTCCTGTGGCGGGTGTCCACAAATACCTTGCTCCGCCTGTAGCCGAAAGTTGTACGGAGGCAGCATTACAGATAGTCGAGTTTCTTGGCGAAATGCGAATACCTCTATAAAAATCTGCTGCTATGATACGGCGTTGTGGCGAAATTTGGCTGTTGCTGCGGGTACAGTTGGCATTTGTACCTGTAACTTTGATTTCAAAATCTCCATCTCCGTCATATTTGAAAGACGGCGGTTGTATGCCCGCAAAAGTACGTCCATCTCCAAAACTCCACACATAGTTATCTGCACCACTCACTCGGCTGATAATGCGTACAACAGGATACGGTTCACATAAAGAGTCGTATTCTATCGTAAAATCTAAGTTGATGCGTGGCGTAACTTCTACCGTAACTACAGTGTCTTTGAAACAATTAGCATTGGCAAAAATCCGCACTCTATACGTAGTAGTTACTTCTGGACTTGCCGAAACGGTGGCGGTATTCGTAGCACTTAACCCTGTGGCTGGCGACCATTGGTAGGTGCTACCACCTGTGGCGGTTAATCGGGCTGTTTCGCCATTACATATTTTTTGTGTAGGCGAAATAGAGATTTTTTGTTCAAATCCTGCCTCTGTATTTTCCCTAATATCCACAAAAGTAGAATCTCTGCGAGTACAACTTTGGTTCGTGGCTATCAATACGATTTTGTAACGACCTGCTACCGTATATTTAAACGGTGGAGGTGTAGCCAAAGTAGAAGTTTGTCCATTACCAAAATCCCATAAATAGGTAAGTCCGCCTGTACTATTGTTGGTCAAAGTTACCAATGGAAACCTTGCACACAAATCTGATAATTCTGCCGTAAAACTTGGGTTTACTCTTGGCGATACGGTAATGGTAACGGCTGTGTCTGTAGCACATACGTTATTAGCTATTCTCACCCGATACGTAGTTGTTTGTGTAGGCGTAGCTATGGGGTTGGCTATGTTGGTAGCACTTAGCCCTGTGGCTGGAGTCCAAGTGTATCTCGTCCCTCCCGAAGCTGTTAGTTGTACGACATCTCCCAAACAAATATTCGCATTAGGCGATATTTGTGGGACAATTCCGTTAGCATTGCGTTTAATTTCTACGGTTTGCGTAGTGCTTGCCTCGCATTGTTGCCCTCTGAATAAGGTGAGGCGAATAGTATAAGTCCCTTCTGCTGTATATTTAAAGGCAGGCGGATTGGCAACCGTAGCTGTTTGTCCATTGCCAAAATCCCAAAAATAGGTAGCCTCATTCGTAGGTGCTACAGTGCTTGTGTTCCGAATATTGATAAGTGGGAAAGTTGCACAAGAATCTGTCAAGTTCACCGTAAATACAGGTCTGGCGGTACGTACATTTACCGTAGTTGTCAAATTACTACTACAAACACCATCAGAAATACGAACTGTGTAGGTGGTCGTAGTGGTAGGTGAAGCTATAGGATTAGCTATATTCGTGGCACTTAGCCCTGTGGCAGGAGTCCATTGGTACGTAGTGCCTCCCGAAGCCGTTAATTGTGTACTTGCTCCTTGACAAATGGTAACATTATTAGACAAATTAAAAGTGGTACTACGTATAGTGATAGTACGAGTTACTGTTTGTGGATTTAAACAAAGGGCATCATTAAAACCTGTGAGAGAAAAAGTATAAGTGCCTCCTTGTGTAATAGTAAAAGTAGGCTCTGCGTCTGTAGAAGTGCCTAAAGTACCTAAATTCCACTGAAAACGAGTAGCATTTGTAGAACTATTGCGTAGGCGTACTGTTACTGGAGCACAAAGTGTGGTCGTAATAGGTGTACCTGTAGCCACTTCTATAGGTGTAAAATCTGCTTTTAGTAAATCCTCTAAACTAATCTTAAATGCCAAATTGTTACAAGCATTAGACGGAGCTGGGGCAGCTAAATTGGAAGTTTGCCATGCCCCTGCGGTAGCTGGGAAATTGTTGCTACGGCACACACAAGCTGAGTGGTAAATCACCCCTTTTTTACTAAAACGACAAGTACCGCCATCTACGTGGTCGCCGTCTGCTGCACTACCACCGCCCAAAAATGTACCATACAAAAGTTGTGTGGCGTTTCTACCTAAGACCATCATATAAAAATCATCTCCATCAGTAGTTCTTCTTAGGGCATCACCTGTAGTAGGTAGTCCCGTTGTAGAGAGAGTAATACCTGTGGTAGCTGCATTTGTAGAGCCTCCCCAACCTGCCAAATAAATATTCTCACAATCACTGACCATAAAAGCCGTTGGCGTAATACTTGGGGCTAAGGAATTAGCACTGCCTATTTGGGTAGAAAAGATACGAGTGGTCAAGTTATTATCTAATTTGTAAATAAAATGACCACCATTTACATTATTGTAAGTACCTGCCGTAATAGGGTGTATGCCTCTGGTATTACCCAATACATAGACATTGCCCGTATTATCCAAATCCAAAAAATAAGTTTGGTCGTATTGTGGTGTGCCTATGTATGTACCTATTAAAAATGTACCTATGGGACTGAATTTTTGTATAAAACCATCTAACCCCCCTCTAAATGCAGGTTGTAAAGCCGCACCTCCAGTAGCTAAATTATTACTTGTTGTAGCCCCTACCACATAAATATTGCCTGTGGCATCAGTTCGAATACCATAGGCTGCATCTTCGCCAGCACCACCTATAAAAGCCCCCCAAGTCATGGCACTAAGGTCTGCATTCATACGAAAAGCTATACCATCTTGTGTACCTCCATAAGGAGCAGCTCCGTTGCCTCCATTGAAAGTAGGAAAATTGGCTGAACGGGTACAACTTGCTACATATACGTTGCCTGCTGCGTCTGTGTACACCTCTCCCCGCACCTCGTCCCCATAATTAGGTGTAAGAGGATATTGTGAGGCAAAACTACTTACCTGCGAATAACCATCATTGCCAGAGCCTCCCACATAAGTAGAGGCTACCATAGCCGTACCCGTTGAGTTCAGAATAGTTACGAAAATATCCGAGCCGAAAGGAAACTCTAAGGAGTAATTACCAAAATTTGTACCTCCATTAAAAGTTCTGTCAAAGGCATTGGACGAAGTAGGGAAATTAGGAGAGCCTGTAACCCCACCAATCACCAAATTTCCAGCACTATTAACAATCATAGAGTTGGGAAGTTCTGTTTCTAAGCCTCCCAAAAAAGTAGCATATAACAAATTAGTACCCGTAGGGTTAAATTTCATCACAGAAACGTCCCAAGCTGTATTATGTGTAACATCAAAAGCCCCAGCCGTAGCAGGGAATTGTTGCCCAAATACGATACCCGCAGCGTAGAGGTTTTCGGCATTGTCAAACGTAGCCGAAAAGCCCCAATTATCCGAAACACTACCCGAATAAGACGAAAAAACCAGTGTAGGGTCTATGATTAGTTCATATTGAGGATTGTAACCTTGCGGAAATTCATAACTTAATTGATTATTTTCCAACTTAAACCTCGATGATACTTCTACTTTTTGTCCATTAATGAATTGGTAAGAATAAGGGTGTTGTTCTATGAACTCATTGATAGAAGTCTGTATTTTCAAATTACCATTTTCTAAGGTTACAGTTTCCGCACCGTTGTAGTTCATGCGAATTTGTTGTGGATTGGCATGAGGAGCAACAATGAAGTCGTACTTAAGTGCTTCTTCTTGGGTATAAAATTTTAACTGAATACCTTTGTATAATTCATTGTAAACCAATTCGTTATAACCTCTTACATTGCTTGCCCATTTATCGGGTGAGGCATTGAGAAAGTAGTTGTAATATTCCATAGTAGGTTGATGAGGCAATAATTGAGGCGAAGTATTTGCCCCTACAAATTGCACTTCTACGCCATGCCCTCGAATTTCTCCGTTATGTGCAGTGTGATGGCTATGCCCAAAATTTTCTACTTTGGCTGCTTCAGGCAATAAATGTTTGTGATTGGTTTGTTGGCTCATCAAGGCATTTGCATCATAAAAACCATATACCAATGCGTTTTCTTTTACAAATAAAAAACCATTGGGAATAGCTGCCCTATACCGCACAGTTTTATCCCATTGGTTTTTATTTTCAATAAACTTATATTGGTTCTTAACTTCGGGTAGTTTGCGAGGCAACTCACGAGGCGGTTTACCAAACGGAACTTTTGGCGTAAACGCCATTGTATTGCTTGTCAATGCTATTAGAAAACAAGCTACATACCATTTTACAAGGAGTCGTATCATTTGTTTATTTGGGTTTGAATAAACAAATATACTAAATTAGCAATAAGAGCTAATGCACAAAGGCAAATTAGAAATTACGAAAACAAACTTTCATCGACCCAAACCAACTCTATTAAACACCAACATTTATCAAACAAATACGTAGAGTAACAAATATGGAAAAAAACAGAGAAAAAAAGAAACAAATTGCAGCGAATACGCTGGCTATTGTAGAGGCAGGGAATTATACTAACGGACAAGGGCAAACTGTACCCTTACAGTTTAGCATTATCAATGCAAAGAGTAAAAGCAAATTATTTACGGAAAGAGAGGAAGCAGCTTTGTGGATAAAAAGAGATTTGCTACTAGGCACTACGCCACGTTATCAAACATTTTTTACAGTAGAAAACTGCACAACTTTGGAGGCTTGTAGTGAATTGGTAGCCACTGGCGAAGTGGTTTTTTGCCTTAATTTTGCCTCTGCCAAAAACGCAGGTGGAGGTTTTTTGGGCGGTGCAGAAGCCCAAGAAGAAAGTTTGGCGAGGTCTTCGGCACTGTACCCTTGTTTGGTGCAATTTCAACAAGATTTTTATGATTATCACAGACACGGCGACACTTACTATTCACACCGCATGATTTATTCGCCCAATGTGCCTGTGTTTAAAGATGATAACGGCAGACTATTAGACCAACCTTATGAAGTTTCTTTTCTTACTTCTCCCGCAGTGAATGTGGGTGCTTTGAAACAAAAATACCAGTACAATGCAGCCAAAACCGATGAAATAATGCTAAAAAGAACCGAAAAATTGCTAAGTATTGCTTACGTACAAGGTTACAAAACATTGGTGTTGGGGGCATGGGGTTGTGGTGTTTTTCGGCAAGACCCCAAAAAAGTAGCTCAATATTTTGCTCATTTCTTGTGTGTGGGTGGCTTGTTCGACAACTGTTTTGAAAAAGTAGTTTTTGCGGTATTGTCCAGAGATGAAAAAAATATTCTGCCTTTTCAAGAGTTATTTACGGCAAATTGAACTATGTTTTCAAGCTATATACAAGAGGTGTAATCTTTTAAAAAGATTACACCTCTACTTTTATCTGTAAACAATAATACAACTGTTCGTTTACATTTTACAAATTATTCGTTTTCGTACACTTTTAAGACTTTTTTTGTATAAAAAACTGTAAATCAAATGGTTATTAATGTGGCATAGTGCTTGAGATTGGCATATCTTGAAAATCATTTCCACTATGAATCTACTTATCAGCCAGAAATTCCGTTTTTACAGTTTTCTATCCATGTTCCTTTTGGTCTATGTGCATGGCTATAACCTACAAGACACTTACTTACAACCTTGGTCGGTGCTACAAGAACCCATGACATTGACCACTTTTTTTGAGTTTCTCACTGCCAATGGCTTGTTTCGTTTTCGTATTCCGATGCTGTTCATCATTTCGGGCTATTTGTATGCCCTCCATGACGACAAATCTTACAAAGAAAGGACATTGAAACGGCTGCGAACTTTGGGCATACCCTATTTATTTTGGAGTGCTGTAGGTATTTTGCTCACTTATGCTTTAGAATACAATGATTTATTTCTTAACGCCATTAAAGCAAGTGGTTTGGCATACGCCGATAATAACATCAATACAGTTCATCAATATACTGCCGAATCTTGGTTTGGGCGTTGGGCTATTTTCCCTATTGCGTTTCAACTATGGTTTATTAGAGTCTTGTTATTTTACAATATTGCTTACCCTGTTTTACGTTGGCTAGTTACTCGTTATCCTATTGTTTGGTTGTCTGTTACGGGCATACTTTGGTTCATTAACTTTAACTTGGTGTTGATAGAAGGGGCTGGTTTGTTCTTTTTTAGTTGGGGTATTTGGATTCAGAAAAACAATTTTGACCTTGAAAAAACACCCAAAAACCTAAATCCTACTTTCGTATTAGTAGCTTTTGTTGTTATTTGTTTCCTAAAAACTTATTTAGCTTTTCTCCACACCGAAAATTCACCAATTCCTTTGCCCCTTGTCGTTGGTATATTGCACCGCATTGCCGAAGTTGCGGGCATGATAGGCTTATGGTACAGTGGCAACAAAATAATAGTGTGGCTTTCTGCACAAAGTTTTTTCCGTTTCTTAATGTCCTACTCTTTTATGATTTACGTTACGCATGTGCCTATTTTGTATTACATCATGCAAATTGCCAATCAGTATTTAATTGATTATCAATATCATAGATTACTAACTTATATTTTTGTACCGTTATTGTTGTCTTTATCTGCGGTGCTGTTGGGTAGTTTCCTCAAAAAAGTAGCTCCAACACCTTACCAATGGCTAACAGGAGGAAGGTAAATTAGTTAATTTGAAGCTGTAGAACGGACTTTAGTCCAATGCTGTTAAGCTAAGAAAGTAAATTATATTTTTTAATCATTTGATTATCAAGTAATTAATTTTTTAGTTCCGTTAGGAACGAAATATTTATAGAAAAATTGAACCACAACTTCCTCCAAGTGCCGTAGGCACGATATATATCTCGTGCCTACGGCACTTAGAGGGGTTTGGAGCCTGCTTTTACTATAAATATTGCAGTCCTACGGACTTAAAATAAAATTTAAATAATTCATTATCAAATAGTTAAAAATACTTTATTTTTACTTTCTTAGCTTAATAGCATTGGACTTTAGTCCGTTTAGAAATCATTTAAACGGACTAAATCCGTTCTACAGGAAACTAATTTTGTGGAATAATAGAACCAAAAGCTGTGAAAGGTAGTTTTTGAAAATAAATTTCACTTTCAAGCACATTATTTTAGCAATATGGCAACGAAAAAAACATTAATCATTGGAGCATCTGAAAACCCCGAAAGATACGCCTACAAAGCTGCCCACAGTTTGGTACAACACAACCACCCGATTGTCAATGTAGGTATCAAAAGTGGCGTAGTGGCAGGTGAGCAAATACACACCGACAAACCTATTTTAGCAGATATAGACACTATTACCTTGTACGTAGGGGCAAAAAATCAGCCTGAATGGTACGATTATATCTTGAAAACAAAGCCTAAGAGGTTGATTTTTAACCCTAATACAGAAAACCCAGAATTGTCTAACTTGGCGACTGCCGCAGGTATAGAACCCGTAGAGGCTTGTACCTTAATACTCTTAGCCACAGGGCAATATTAGGCTTGTGATTGTTTGGTTTTCTGAAAAAAAATGCAATTTTTGTTACCACAAAAAACAAAAGCCACTAAACTACTCTTGCCATGTTTGTTCTTCATCATGTTCCCTCTATTGCCAACCAATTTTTAGCTGATATGCGAGATGTGCATATTCAGAAAGACAGTATGCGTTTTCGCAAAAATTTAGAAAGAGTTGGCGAAATTTTGGCGTATGAAATCTCCAAAAAATTAGAGTATGTACACCGCACTATTCACACGCCATTAGGCTATGCCGAAACGAAGATGTTGAAAGAACAGCCTGTTTTGGTCTGTGTGTTGCGTGCTGGCTTACCGTTTTATCAAGGTTTTTTGAATTTTTTTGATGAAGCCGAAAACAGTTTTATTGGGGCGTATCGCAGCAAACCTACAACTACACATGATTTTGACATAGAGTTGCACTACCTTACTTCTCCGAATATAGAAGGCAAAACGGTGATTATCATAGACCCGATGCTGGCTACAGGTAGGTCTTTTGTCAAAACGTATCAGGCTCTTTTACAACATGGCAAGCCCGAAAAACTGCACATTGCTGCCGTCATAGCCAGTGAGCAAGGATTGAAGTACATTCAAGAAAATCTGCCTCCTCACGAACTTTGGGTGGGAGATGTGGACAAAGACCTGAACGAAAAATATTACATTGTACCGGGGCTGGGAGATGCAGGAGATTTGGCGTTTGGGAGTAAGCTATAATTTATACCAAACTCAATAATTTATCTATTTCTTCTTGAGTATTATAAAGATGAACAGAAATACGAATGGCATCGAGTTGTGCTTCTGCTACTGCTCTTGCCCTTATTTTGTGTTCATCTGCTTTTTTTATCCAATCTCTATAAGGCATATTTTTGAGTTTAAATGTAATGATAGAAGCCTTTGAGGTTGGCTGTGTAGGTGTAAGCACTTCTACATGAGGTTTTTGTAAAAGCTGTGCTTGCAAATAATCTGCTAATAGTTGGTTGTGTGTATTGATTTTTTGTAATCCTATGGTAGTTACAAAATGAATGGCTGCTTGCATACCTGCCCATAACGGAGCATTTTGTGTACCATAGTCGTAACGGTGTGCGTCTGTAGCATAGCCTTTAATTCGTTGATTTTCAGGGGTTAGCTCCCAACCAATATCGGCATAACTACCTACAAACATAGGTTTTAAAACGTCCATTTGAGTTTGCCTAACAAACAAAAAACCTGTGCCTTTGGGAGCAAACAACCATTTATGTCCACAAGCTGCATAAAAATCACAACCTAAGGCAGTAAGGTCAATAGGCATAGCACCCACAGCTTGTGCTGCATCTATACAAGTTAGAATATTTTTGCTTTTGGCTAACTGTACTATGGCTGCTATCGGGAAAACCAGACCTGTAGTACAAGTAACGTGTGGCAAAGCTATGACTCTTGTCTGTTGGGTAATCAGTTCATTGATGCGGTTGAGATTTTCTTCGGCTGTGTCTGCTGGTGAAAAGACTTTAATTTTAAAGCCTTTGAGTGCAGATTGGTGCAACCAAGGCAGAGCATTGCCAACGTGTTCGTGAGAACACATAATGACTTCATCGCCTGTTTTCAGGGGTAGCCCTGCCGCCACAATATTAATGCCTTCAGTAGTATTATGTGTAAGTACGATTTCTTCTTTTTGGGTATTTAGCAATGTAGCAATACTTTGGCGTGCCGTTTCCCAACCCGCATATTCGCCATAAGTTTCGTGCCTATCCATCAATTTTTTAACGGCTTCGATGACTGCATACGGACTTACGCCTACTGTACCTGTATTCAAATATGAGGTGGCGGTGGTAAGAGGAAATTGTAAACGTACTAACCGCCAAAAGTCTTCTTCATTCATTGCCTCATGTAGCAATGTGGGAAAGGTTTTGGAAAAACCACTTAAGCCAAAGCCTCCAATCAAACTTAGTAAAGATTGTAGAAAATTCCTTCTTCGATTCGTAAACATAATGTTGTGGGGCAAAAGAGAGAACAAAAATAGCAAGAGCTAAGACACAATTTTTAATTAGTAACTGTTTAATTAAAAAATAAATAACCATTTGGTTATCAAACTACTAACAAAGTTTTTAGTCTAAAAAATAGCCTATCTGTAATTGCAGGTCGAAAGAGTTGTTGTAAAAAACCTATAGATACGCAATTTTTTTTCTTTCTTACTTTAAACCTTCTTAATTTCTTTCTATCTTACATCTACAAAATGCGTACAAGCAATAAAATGTATGTCATTACTTGTCATCATTAAAATCAAACAATTATGAAAAAATTAATGTTTTTTTGGGTGTTTTTCGTAGCTACTTTTTTAACAGCACAAGCTCAAGACACCAACACGACAGATGAGGTAAGTGAAGAAGCTGTAGCTGCCGAAGTCATCAAAGGGGCAGGTGGCAAGACTCCAGAAGAAAGAGCAGCCAACCAAACCAAAAAATTAACAGAAAAACTTACATTGTCTGCCGACCAAGCCACACAAGTACAAACAGCTTTGTTGGAAAGAATCAATCAAATGCAAACCATTAAGGGCATGGAAAAAGGCGGTGGTAAACGCAAAGCAGCAGCCAAAGAAACTATGCAGACATTTGACGGTAAAATGAAAACAATTTTGAGTGCCGACCAATACACCAAGTTTCAGGAATTAAGAGAAGATATGAAGGGCAAAATGAAAAAACGTAGAGGAAAACAAGGCTAAAACAAAACGACTCTATAAAGGTATTCATCTTTATAGAGTCGTTTTATTTAGGATTTAAAAGTTCACTGTAACCGAATTATTTTTGTAAGAAATGACTACAGATTTATCACAAGTGCCGTTGCCATAATCTACAAAAACTTTGTCTGCCAAACCTACCACTGCAATTTCCAATTTTCCTTTGGTTGGGAAACCATAGAAACAACTCAATTTTGCTGTAATGGCATCAGTAATATTTACCGTATAATTTTGACCAAAACGGTTAATACCCGTACCGCCACCTGTAAGAGTTACATCAAAATCTGTAAACGTATTATTGAATTTTACATCATAATTGTACGTACCATTTTCAGTAATGGTCGTGTTGTCTTTAAACGTAAGTTTGCGGTTAGTAATCGTAACCACTCTTTTTGCTGTAAATTGCAAAATATTTACTGTAACCACATCTGTACGACTGCCCTCTACTTTAATGTCATTCACAAAATAGTTTTCGTGAGTGGTCAGGGTGCTGTAGTTCAAATCACGAGGTCTGCCTTGTGTAAACCGAATGATAATTTTACCTCTGCGAGTTCTACCGTCTGAACATACGGCATTGGTTGTACCAAAATCTATTGTAAGTGTACGAGTGGCTACATCAAAAGAGGTATTGCCTGCTCCTAAAACAGTGCCTTCTGTACGTCCTCCCGTAGAGTTCGGGTCTATGCGGTTGGCATAGTCGTTGAGTTCAGACAAATCGTCTTCCGTTAGTGTAACTTCGTTGCGGTCTTCTGCGGTTTTTTGTGCATTAGCATCTATATTCGTGGGTGTAGTAGTTGTTTCTTCTTTTTTACAACTTGTCGTGAATACAAGGGCTGACATGATACCTGCCAACGCAAACTGTTTCAATGAGATTTTCATAAGAATAAATAAATAGTGAGTGAAAAAAGTAGAAGGATTTTTATTTTCCTTTGTGTTAAATATACACAAAAACGGTTAAAAAGAGTGTTATCATGTTTTATTTTTTTGTTAATCAAGTGTTAAATCAACTGTTGTACTTTGTGCCATGTCTTTACCGCCAACCTTAACGATTGTTTTAGGCTCTGTTCTCAAACCTGTTACAGATGTACGTCTGTACCAAAAAATAGGCTTGGCTCTTGCCCAAAAGCCTACGCACCAACTACATATCATTGGCAATGCCCCCGCCAAATTGCCAGACAATATCCCTCAAAATATTCAGTTATACCCCGTTGCCAAGTTTCACCGCACAAGCTACCAACGGTTATTCTATCAATTTGTTTTTTGGACTTATTTACAAAAAATTCAGCCTCAAATAATTATTGTAAATACCATAGAGTTATTACCTACTATTGTACTTTACAAATTTTTTACTAAAAATAAAGTAAAATTAGTCTATGACATCATGGAAAATTATTATCAAAACATTGCTTTTCAGGCTACGTATTCGGTGTATTACCGAAAATTATTGGCGTGGGCTGTCAAATACATCGAGGCTTTTTGTTGCCGTTGGATAGACCAGTTTTTAATAGCCGAAAAATGTTTTTTGGTAGAATTAGCCTATTTATTGCCCCAGCAAACTATTGATAATAAAGGTTTTAAATCAAAAAAATATCTTTTAGTAGAAAATAAGTACCAAATATCCGATAAGCATAAAAATATTACTTTTGCCATTAATAAGCACAACCACAATAAAGTAAAAGATAAAGAGCAGCTACATTTTATCTACACAGGCACAATCTCTCAGGCGTATGGTTTATTGTCAGCTATTGAGCTACTAAAAAAAATAAATAGTATTAAAAAAAATATTACTTTCACCATTATTGGCTATTGCACAGATAACAGCTACTACCAAACTATTCAAACAGCCATTAAAGACGTTTCATTTATCAAAGATTTGATAAGTACAGACCAACCTGTAGCACACACAGACATTATTGCAGCTATGCAAGAGGCGGACTTTGCGGTGTTGCCTTACCAAGCCAATATTAGCACACAAAACCGCATACCCACTAAGTTTTATGAATACATTTATTATAAAATCCCGATGCTTATACCTACCAATAAGGTTTGGGAAGCCTTTTGTTTGCCTTATGATTGTGCAATCGGTATAGATTTTCAGAAAATTAGCGGTGAGGAATTGCTAAAAACTTTGTATGCAACAAATTTTTATACCAAACCTTTGAATCCAGCCTTGATTTGTTGGACAGAGGAGGAAAGTGTAGCTTTGGGGGAATTTTTGCTTGAAGGATTGTAGATGTTTTTTTGTTTTTTTTGTAAAAAGATAGTATTTTTGATTAAAACGTACAACCAAATGACACTACTTAATCAAACGATACACCTTTCTTTAGATTTTAAGTTCTTGTTAAATTTAGTTTTACAACTTTCACAAGAGCATAAACACCTGCTTATCAGTATCTTACAAAAAGATATACAGCAAATAGCTACGAATCCTACAACACCCTTACAAATTACCACCGAACCTACTACATCTGAAGTAGATAGTACGGATAATTTAACTGATGAGGAATTATTAGAAATGGTAAAAAAACTGGGTTAGGTTTAACATTTATAGTACCGTACCCTTTAGGGTGCAAGGTAGGTTTTTGACCTTGCACCCTAAAGGGTACGGTACATTTTATATTACATGACTAACACAATTTTTCCATAGCATAAAGGCATCTACGCCCCTACACTATGGAAAAATAATATTTTTACTACAAAAAATACTAAAAAGGTGTTCCTTTGGCATATTTACTACCATATTTTAGCAACAAAGAAAATGCAAAGTAAAATACAGTAGTATAAACGGCATTGGTTACGGCTAAAATAATGACAAAGGCATCTGCACCTTCGGCTTGTGTGTTAGACACACTTTCGTAGAGGGCAATACCCGCCACAATAAACAAGTTGATACTCAAAAATAATAGCCAGCTGCCTATACTATTGAAAGAAGAAGACAGCCTGTTGAGCAAAATATAATAGATAAATGCAAAAAGTAGGGCTAAACCAACAGCAGAAAATGCCAAAAAAGGAAATACGGTATTCAGAAAATTGTCTTGGTTAGCTAAATACGTATCGTGTTGGTCAAATGCCCCAAACAAAGTATAGAAGGTTTCAAGCATAACAATAAAGTAAATGATTGCGAATATATAAAAACTATTTTAGCCCAACATATTTTTTTCTCTAATTCGTTCTATCCACAAGGGGTATTCGGTCATTAGGAGGTTATAGAAGTGCGACTCATGAATATCGTCTGGTTCTGCAATACTGAAATAGTTGGCATTGTCCACATACCGCCCTTCCATCGTGTCCAAATGTTCTAAGAAATGAAAATTACCTGTAATTTCTCTTAGCAGCCAACCCAAAACACCTTTTTTATACACCATTTCTTTATTAGAGTGTCCAATGGCGATGAACTGCCAAAAGATAGGTTCATAAGATGCAGCAATGAGTTGTTTTTCAGTAATTTCTTTGTCCAAAGTGTCGCTGTCTGTGATAAACAATATCCAAATGGGTTTTTTGGTGTGGGTAGCTTCATAAATATATTCGCCGTTTCTTTCGGGGAAATAGTATTGGCGAATGTGCTGAATGGCTGTAGCGTAGTTGGTATCAGTTTCTAATTTGTATTTTTCGGTAACAGCCCCCACAAAAGTATCTGCATTTTTCAGTGTCATACTGCCTGCATGATAGGCGTTATTGCCACACAAAAAGACTTCAAGCCCTTCATTTTGACTGTATAAACAGTTCAATGTCAGGATTTTATCTAAAAGCCGTTTTACTTTTCCTTCTTTATACAGATTTTGCATAGAATGTGAAAAGTCTAAACAAACAGCCATTTGTACGTTGTTATTGGTAAGCCCTGTTTTACGCAAAATTTTGCCTGCTGCCTCGCAATATTCTGTTAAGTAAGGGGCTATTTCTTCAATTTTTGTGGTTGAAAAAGACATAGTTGTAATTTGCGAATAGATACTTGATAACTAAGTAAGGTAGTTGAGTGTTTTGAGGGAAGTTGTATGATGTACCAGTCTGAATTGTTTAGTCAAATTGAGAGAAACTTAAAGTCTGTAATTTTTTTAGTTCTTATTCATAGTTGAAAATTTATATTGCAATGTAATGATTTTTTTCAACTACAAAATGAATTTCGTGTATTTTTGGGCTTTGGAATACATACTTTTTTGATTTTCAACCCTTTAATCCTTAGCCTTCTTAGCCTCATGTCGCCTTTATTTTCTATTGGTATTATCAGTGTTTATTTTGTAGCCTTGATAGCCATTGCCTATATTACTTCTCGCAATGCAGACACCAACGACTTTTTTACTGCCAACAAACAAGCCCCATGGTACTTGGTAGCTTTTGGTATGATTGGAGCATCTATTTCGGGAGTAACTTTTATCTCTGTACCCGGGGCGGTGGGTAGTAGCCAATTTGCCTATTTCCAAATCGTATTAGGTTATTTGGCGGGTTATGTGGTTGTGGCTACGGTACTTATGCCCTTGTATTATCGGCTCAATTTGGTGTCTATTTATACGTATTTAGAACAAAGATTTGGTTTTTGGTCATACAAAACGGGGGCAGGTTTTTTCTTGTTATCACGTACTTTGGGGGCTGCCATTCGCCTGTACCTCACTGCCACAGTATTACAAGCCCTTATTTATGCTCCTTTGGGTGTGCCTTTTGTGGTCAATGTATTTATTACCATTGCCCTTATTTGGGTTTATACGTTTAAAGGTGGTATCAAAACTATTATCTGGACAGATACTTTTCAAACCGTTTTTTTGGTGTCTGCCGTAGCTATTAGTGTAGTCTTAATTACAAATGAATTGGGCTGGAATTTCATGCAACTTGTTGAAAATGTGCAACAAAGCCCTTACTCTCAAATTTTCTTTTGGGACGACTACAAAGCCAAAAATCATTTCCTCAAATACTTTTTTGCAGGTATGTTCATCACGATTACGATGACAGGTTTAGACCAAGATTTGATGCAAAAAAACTTGACTTGTAAGAATATTGGCGAAGCTCAAAAAAATATGTTTTGGTTTTCTGTGGTGTTGGTCATTGTCAATTTGTTGTTTCTTACTTTGGGAGCATTGTTGTACTTGTACGCACAAGCCAAACAAATTCCGCTACCCAGCAAATCTGATGAACTCTACCCTTTGTTAGCTACACAATATTTGGGCGGTATCACAGGCGTATTTTTCTTGTTAGGCATTACGGCATCGTCTTATGCAAGTGCAGATTCGGCGTTGGCATCTCTCACTACCTCGTTTTGCATAGACTTTTTGGAGTTTAAACGCCGCCCCGAACCCGAAAAACAACGCCTTAAAACATGGGTACATGTGGGCTTTTCGGTTTTGTTGCTGATTATCATTCTTATTTGTAATTGGTTGAATAGCAAGGCAGTAATAGATGCGGTGCTTACAGTAGCAAGCTATACGTATGGTCCTTTGTTGGGTATGTACGCCTTTGGTTTATTCACAAAATGGGCAGTCAAAGACAGATTAGTATTACCAATTTGTTTATTGTCGCCCTTGTTGAGTTGGGCAGTGAGTTTTGCTGTTCCACAGCTTACGGGAGGTTATCAGATAGGCAACGAATTGGTATTGGTCAATGGTTGTTTTACGTTTTTGGGCTTGTGGGTTATTAAACAGTAAGTTTAGCTTACTCAAAACTTTGCTTGTAGGAACACAGACGACACGAAACACACCAAATTTTCACAGACTTTTTTAGTTATATTATTCTCTATCCCCATTGTCCGTAGCTTCAATAGAAAAAACTCTAAAAAAGCACGAATAATAGGGGATACATCTATTTTTCCAATTTAGACGTTATTAAGGTTTTATAATATAGACTTTAATAATCTCTATGTAGTTAAAAAAAATATTAAATTTTTAATTTTTATAGTTCAATATTTAATTATTAATTTTTATTTTTATTTTTAAATTTTGTGTAAGTTTAGAAGAAAGTGAAATCATATATATTTATCGTTTTCAATAATGAATAAAAAAACAAATAGCGTATTTTTAGTCTTATTAGCTTTGCTTTTATTAGGTAATTCAAATATTAAGACTACTATCTGGGAAAATCTCTTCCAACAATTTTTGTCAAATTACCAAGCCGTAAGAACACCCGAAAAAATCTATATCCATACAGATAAATCAACATATATCAATGCAGAAACAGTTTGGTTAAAAGGCTATATTGTTGAGGGAATTAACCATACGCCTACCCCCTTGAGCAAAACAGTGTATGTGGAGTTATGGAACGAAAAAGCAGAAAAAATAGCTACCCAAATCTTACCTGTAGATAGTGGTGTTTTTGTAGGTAATTTAGTGCTTCCAGCCACTCTACCCTCTCAAACTTGTGTTTTACGTGCTTATACTAATTGGCAGCGTAATTTCGATGAAACTTATTTGTTCCAAAAAAGCCTCCAAGTTGTTAATCTTACAGACCAGACGGCTGTTGTGCCTCAACCTACGCAATTTATAGATAGTTTACGAGTGCATTTTTTTCCAGAGGGAGGCAACTTTGTAGCTAATTTACCCAATCATTTGGCTTTTAAGCTCACAACAGCAAGAGGAAAAAGTATGGCTGCAAAGGCAAGTTTGCGTAATCACACTCAACAAATTATTACTACTTGTAATACTATCCATGAAGGCATGGGGACTTTTGATGTCATACCTACTCAAGAAAATTATTATTTACAAATAGATAGTTTATGTCTGAATAACCAGTGGCGTACACCGTTACAATGTGGTATTACCACTTCTCAATTTCCACTGCCCAAAAGTCAAACAGAAGGTATTACTTTACAAGTAAATAATTTACAAAATAAAGAAGTTTTATTACAAGTACAAGGTAGTGCAACATGGTTAGGGCAGTCATTGCGTTTAGTAGCTCAATGTCAAGGGCAGCTATTATTAACCAGTGAATTTGTACTTAAAAAGCCCTATAATTTGATTAAACTTCCTAAAAATCAGCTTCGTACAGGTATTGTGCAACTTACCTTGTTCAACGACCAGCAGTTACCCTTAGCAGAGAGGTTGGTTTTTATTCATTTACAAGACCAACTACAGCTCAACTTACAAAACGCAACAGTTGCTTTGCAGCCAAGAAAACAAGCAAGTTTTACTTTAAAAGTACAAACAACAGACAGTAAAGCTACTTTAAAAGGTAATTTTTCGGTGGCTATTGTCAGAAAAGATAGTATAAATGATAAAAATTCTACCAACCATTTATTGAGTGAATTACTGTTGAATAACGAACTAAGAGGAGAGATTTACGAACCATCTTTTTATTTTAAAGACCAACACCCTAAAACTCTACACTGCCTTGATGTATTGTTACAAACACAAGGCTGGCGAAGATTTGTTTGGAAAGAACTAACAGTTCCAAACTTCAACACTCAACTACTACCTTATATAGTCGAACAAGGCATTGTAGAAAGTGGTACAGTGATAGACAACACTAAAAAAAATGTGCCTTTTGCCAAAGTTTCTTTGCTGGCGTTGTTGCCTAATGGTAGCCAAGAAGTATTATTGGTAGAGGCAGATGGAGAAGGTAATTTTAGTTTTACACATCAGTTCCCAGTAGGTACAGAGCTATTGATTAGTGGTAAAAATGGTCAAAATAATTACCAAATAGTTTGGAAAGAGGCTACTTCAATACAGTCATGGCAACAAAAACAGCTATTGCCCAAGAGAAGTATTGATGAATTACCTCGTTTGTTTGTAACACAACAACAAAAAATACAAGAAATTCACCAAAGGTATAAGTTAGGTTTAGGAGACCAAGACCTCCAAGAGGTTACTGTAATAGGTAAAAAAGAGGTAAAAACTCCACGTAGTGTGAATATAGAAGCATTTGGAAAGCCTGAACAAAGAATAGTATTAGAGGGTAAAAATATTGATGGTATCTCCAATATTGCAGATTATTTGAAAGGAAGAGTAAGTGGTTTGCAAGTGATAGGTGGACGTTTTATATTGCGAGGGGTCAGTTCTATTAATGGCGATACAGAGGCAAGTGTTGTTTTAGATGGTCTATTTTTATATGGGGCATCAGTTAAAAGTACATTAGATAAAATTAATCCCCAAGATATAGCTTCTATAGAGATATATAAAGGGGCAAGTACAGCTATTTTTGGAGCAAGAGGAGCAAATGGTGTGATTGCAATTACCACCAAAAAAGGGGGCAATGGTGATGGTGCTTCTCAAAAAACAGTAAGTAACTACCAACCTAAGAGTTATAGTATTGTTAAAGAGTTTTACACACCTGATTACAGCCAAGAAAACCCTTTGCATAGCCAACTTGATTATCGTAGTACGGTTTTTTGGTTGCCTATATTAAAAACCAATGAAAAAGGCGAGGCAGTATTTTCATTTTATAATGGAGATGATGTGGGTAAGTATCAAATTGTAATAGAAGGTATGACAACAGAGGGGAAAATGGGCAGACTGGTGCAGGAAATAGAAAGTAGATAAAATATTCGTTTCACTTTCTCTTTATATACGGTTATGCAACTTTTTTGCATAGTTTTGCAGCCCAAACCAACTCTTTCCGTATTACGTGCTGTATTTTCTACGTCAAAATAAATTATTGTGGGCTATTCTTCCCCTTACATTTGTCATAGCTCTACCTATTCTCTACTTGCTTTCGGGCTTGTTTACCCCTGCCGATGATGCTTGGCAGCACATTACCAAGCACTTATTGTGGGATTATAGTATTAGCACATTGGCTATGTTGTTAGCTATGGCATTTTGTACTTTGTCTTTGGGTGTGCCTGCGGCGTGGGTGGTGGCTCATTATGAATTTCCCTTCCGAAAATTCTTTTCCTTTGCTTTGGTGCTACCCTTAGCCATTCCTGCCTACATCAATGCGTATTGTTACAAGTGGTTTTTTATGAATGGTTGGGTACAAAAATTTGTGCCTTTGCAAATAGACTTTATGACTTTCTGGGGGGCTGCATGGGTCATGTCCTCTGTGTTGTACCCCTACATTTATTTGACAGTACGCAGCACTTTTGAGCAACAAACCCGAAGTTTTATAGAGGCTTCGCAACTGCTGGGCAAATCTTCTCTTTATACTTTTTTCCGAATCACACTGCCCTTAGCTCGTCCCGCCATGATTGCAGGGGTATTATTGGTACTTATGGAAGGACTCAATGAATATGGTACATTCAAATATTATGGTATTCAGACCTTTACGGCAGGTATTTTTAAGGCGTGGTTTGGCATGGGTAGCCTAACGGCTGCGGTGCGGTTGGCGGCGTGTTTGTTATTATTGGTCTTTATTTTGGTGCGAATAGAACAATGGCAACGCCGAAAACTACGCTATGTTACCAACCAAACCAACAAGCCTATGCCCCGAAAAACCTTGCAAGGTTTTCGCCAATATGTGCCTGTGGCAATTTGCTTAGTACCTTTTACGGCAGGTTTTGCTTTGCCTCTTTCGCAGTTGGTGTATTGGGCAAGCAAACTATTTGGAGATGACCACCTGCCCGATTTCCTGACACTTATCCGCAATTCTTTTTCTTTGGCATTGGCTACGGCTTTTGTCTTGGTGCTGCTTGCTCTTGTGGTACAATTCATTCAACGCAACGCCAAAACTCCTTTGATAATGAACAGTATCAAAGTGGCTTCTTTGGGCTACGCCATACCCGGGGCTATTATTGCGTTGGGCAGCATGGCGGTATTGATAAAAATAGACCGTTGGTTAAGTAGTGTCATTGCTGCCAAAGGTTTGGCTTTGTGGCTTAGTGGCACACAGATAGGGCTAATGTACGCCTACCTAATCCGTTTTTTTTCGGTAGCTTCCAACCCCATAGAAGCTGGTTTTCAGGCGGTTAGCCCGAATATAGACGATGCCTCTAAACTGCTGGGCAAATCCAAACTACAAACTTTGTGGTATGTACATTTGCCTTTACTTCGCAAAAGTCTATTGGCTGCTTTGCTCATGGTTTTGGTAGATGTACTCAAAGAATTGCCACTAACCCTTATCTTACGTCCATTCAATTTTGAAACCTTAGCAACGGCGGTTTTCTCTATGGCAGATGACGAAAGACTACCTGCTGCTGCGGTGGCTTCTTTAGGGATTATTGCCACAAGTTTATTGCCTATCTTTTTGTTAAATAGATTGACGCAGAAGTGATAAAAAAGTAGCACTTTACTTAAAAGCAAAGTGCTACTTTTTTATTAATGAACTTGCGTCCTTGTGGTTCATTCCCAAGTAGTTGTAAAATATTCAACTCTAACCTTGATAGGCATTAATAGCCTCCCTTACATTGCCATATTTTTGTAATAATTGGCTGGCGGTGTCTGCGTCTATTTGCAGTTCTCCCATCAGCATACGCACCCCTCTGTCTATTAACTTGTTGTTACTCAACTGCATATCTACCATTTTATTGCCTTTCACTCGTCCCAACTGTATCATCAAGGTGGTCGAAATCATGTTTAGCACCAATTTTTGAGCTGTGCCAGCCTTCATGCGGGTACTGCCTGTTACAAACTCTGCCCCAACGACCACCTCTACAGGAAACTCCACAGCTTGCGACAAAGGCGAAGAAGGGTTACAAACAATACAGCCTGTAGTCATTCCAAATTGGCGGGCAGTTTGTACGCCTCCAATCACATAAGGCGTTTTGCCCGAAGCTGCAATACCTATCAAACTGTCCAGAGGCGTAGGCGTATAGGCTTGTAGGTCTTTCCATGCCTGTTCGGTATTGTCCTCTGCAAACTCCACCGCCTTGCGAATAGCCCCATCTCCACCTGCTATAAGTCCTACCACTAATCCCTGTGGCACACCAAACGTAGGCGGACATTCAGACGCATCTACAATCCCCAACCTGCCACTTGTGCCTGCTCCTATGTAAAAAAGTCTGCCTCCTTGTTTCATTTTTTGGGCTATAGCTGCCACCAATTTTTCTATTTGGGGCAATACTTTTTCTACTGCCAAAGGTACTGTTTTATCCTCTTGGTTAATATTTTGTAAAAGTTCGGCTATGGAGAGTTGCTCCAAATGCTCATACGCCGAAGACATTTCTGTAACTAATTGCATAGCTATTTTGTAGTTTTTTGTGGAATTTGCATTTCTACTTCTTCGGCTTTGCCGTCTTTCCAGCCTTTGCCTGTGTAGTCGCCTTGTTTAAATACTAATTTTTCGTAATCTATTGGTACAATTATTTGCCCTGTAGCCGATAAAATACCGTACTTTTTATCTTTTTTGACCAAATATAAAGTTGCCAAAAACTTATCCTCTGTTTCTTTGGGAAACAAAACTTGTAGTTCTTCATACTGCAAAGGAATATTGGTTTTGCCGTCCTGATTAATCAAACCCCACTTGCCGTTTTTATTGACTAAAGCCACCTTGTTAGCAAAAGGTAATGCCAAATCATACTCCAAATCTATTTTTTCTTTGTTGTGCAAATCAATATAACCATATTTTTTCGTATCTTTCACTACAATTAATCCATCTGCACACCTACCTATGTAGGTATATGCCCTTTCAAAAACCTCTTGTGTAGTCAAATTTACCAAACCCCATAAACCTTTTTGTTTTACTTTAACCACCAAATCTACTTTTGCCTTTGCTTTGGCAGATTCTTTGATAAATCCAACAAAACCAATGCTATCATAGTCGGCTTTCATCACAATTTTGTGTTGCAGTTCCATCATGCCAAATTTTCCTTCCTTGCGTACTACAGCTACAGCAGGTTGTATTAGTTGTTGGGCAGAGTCTTTGAGCAAATAAACATCTTCATAACTTGTACGAATCAACATATTGCCTCTGGCATCTCCCAAGCCCACTTTGCCCATTTGAATATATTTAATAACCATACTCTCTGGCGTTGTACCCAAACAAGTTTCTGGAAAAAATACAATATCATCAAACGAAAAAGGGCAAATCGGCTTACCATCTGCCAAGAGCAAACCACAACTTCCGCCTTTACGTACTTTCAAAATCCCTTCCCAACGGTTACATTCTTCATTTTTTCCTTTGAGTGCCTCTATTTTATCATAAATCGTTGGCAAAATAACTTTGCCTGTATCATTGACAACGCCCATCATGCCATTTTTTTGAATGATTAGAGAGTATAAATTAGAGGTAGAAGAGAAAATAGAATCTACAACTGTATGAGATTGGGCATACATTTTAGAAATACAGCACAAAAGAAAGAATATTAAAGGAATACATTTTGACATAATACATTATGGTTTTATTCTTAAAAAAGTAAAGTAACAAAAAAGAAAAAGAGTTTTAGCACAAAGGTATAAACAAATGAACCTTTGTACCTATCCCCTCTCCTACTCCGTTTTCTAAATCAATAATCTCCAAAGCTATTTTTTGGCTGCGATTTGTGTTCAAAATAGCTAATCTTTTACTATTTGCCGTAGAAGAATAGGATAAATGCTGCCCACCTTTTCGCATTTTCATTTCTTCGGCTTTTTTACGTCCTACCCCGTTGTCTTCTATGACTACTTGCAAAAGTTGTTCGTTGAACAATGTAATACTAACTTCCAATTTTTTAGCTTGACTTTGATGCAATAAACCATGTTTAATAGCATTTTCTACATAGGGCTGTATCAACATACTTGGAATGTATGTTTCTTCTGTATCTACGTCCTTAGCTACATTTATTTTCCAATCTAATTCTTCTTGAAAACGCATAGCCTCTAAGGTTAAGTACAATTTAAGAGCTTCAATTTCTTCGTTGAGTGCTACTTTTTCGGTATTAGACATTTGCAAAATTTTACGCATTAATTGTGAAAACTTGCTCAAATAATGCGTAGCTTTTGCCTTGTCATTATTAAAAATATAAAATTGAATTGTGTTGAGAGCATTAAAAATGAAGTGTGGGTTCATCTGCGACTTAATAGAAGCCAATAAACTCATTTGCAATTCTTTTTGTAACTTTTCTTTTTCTAATAACAAAGCATTTCTTTCTTTTAATCTTTGTAATCTACTAATAATCAATGTACTAACAATAATAACTAGCAATAAAACGACTAACGCCCAAAACCAGACTGTTCGCCAAAAAGGAGGCGTAATCACAATAGGTAATTGAAAAACACTACTTGTGGTAGTACCTTGTGGATTCAAAGCATACGCCTCAAATAAATAAGTTCCAGCAGGTAAGGCAGCCAAATCTATACGGTTTTGTGTAGCTTTGGCAGTTATCCAATGCTCATTTTGTAGTCCTTTGATGCGATACTGAAAACTAATACGGTTTTTATCACTAAAAGAGATAATTCCTAATTCTATCACTAAACGTCTATAACCAAAAGGCAGTTGAATATTTTGTAAAGTTGTACTTTCTCTCAACGTATCAGTTTCCTGCCATTGTAAATTTTTTAAATATAATTTAGGATTAGGTTTTAATAAATTATTGAAATTTTCAGAAAAAATTAAAACACCTCTATTAGTGGCAGCATAAATAGTATCTTGCCAAAGGCTAAGGTCATTGATTTTATTAGAAAATAAACCATTTTGGGTACTTAAATAATTTTTGCTATTCCCCAGAAAATCAAGCTGTTGTAAACCATTGTCTGTAGCTACCCATACAGACTCACGCCCTTTTACGATTTTGTAAATCGTATTACCTAATAATCCGTCAGATGTGGTTAACTGCTTTACAACATTGGTTTGTTTATCCAAAATAAAAATACCATTACTGGCTGTCCCTGCCCAATAAGTAGCATTTACTTGTGCAATACTAATGGCATACAATGGTTGACTTTTATATACAATAATATTTTTCCCTTGACTATCTATCTTCATTAAGCCATTTTTTGTTGATACTAGGATACATTGTTGTAAACTATCATGCACAAAAAAAGAGGAACGAATATCTGTTAGATTCCAAAAGGTTGGCGTATTAAACTCTGTATCAATTTTATGTGTTAAATATAAAGGTATTTCTTTAAAATTTTTGTGAGGAATTTCTATACAAAAACCACTCGAAGTGCTAAATAAAGAAATCCCATTTGATAAATAATCCCATTGCTTAAAGCCGTGATTAAAATATTTTGCTTTTATTACTTTTTTGCCCTTAATTTCATATAAAAAGTTTCCTGCTGCTAAAATGGTTTCATCTTTTTGCTTAATATTTAAAGCCGAAATGCCTCTCTGAAATGTATCTGTATAGACTAATTCATTATTTTTATACACTTTACCTTGGTCTGTTCCTAAAATAAATCCATTTTTATAGGCTAAAATTTTTTGTGCTTTGTCTTCATTAGGCAAGATAATGTTTTTTGTATTCAAAGAAGGCACTTGTAACAATCCATTATTTAATGTAGATAACCATAAATGCCCTTCATGGTCTTGAATAATATTTGATACACGTATTCCTTTAAAATAATGCCCTATTTTTTTCCATTTATTGCCATCTTGCTCAAAAATGTGCAGACCATTTGCAGTGCATACATAAAATTTTTTTCCAATCTTTTTTGCTTTATAAGTAAAATCTGTGTTGGCTAAAACTTGATGTAAAAACATTCTTTTTTCTTTTCTATTAATAGATAATATATGATTTTTTTTATAGGTAAATAAATAGTGTTGGTCTTGTATATTAAAAGTATAAGCATTTGTTGATTCATGAATTGCAATACTATTGACAGCAAAAAGGCTTAATGTATCTAAACTAGCATTAATATAAGATACTTGCCCATTTCTAATAACATAAACATCACGACCTACATTTGTAATACTGCGAGTAGTTAGCATTTTCCAATGCTTTTTTAATGTTATCTCTTTTTTTGTAACATCATACAAATGTACCCCCTCATAACTATTCACCCATAGCCCTGCTTCATTTATCATAATATGTGGAAAAGAGAAGGAATTATTGGGATTCCACTGTTCAAAATAACGTAGGGTATCAGCCTCCACATAAAAAAGCCTCCCTGTAAAATCATGTACCCAAATGCGTTGTTGTGTATCTTCACAAATCCCTGTAATAGAGGCATTTACCTGTTTATGAGAACTATAATATTTGAAAGATGTACCATCATAACGAGCTAAACCTTTCGCTGTGGCTATCCAGATAAAACCTTGTGAGTCTTGCAAAAGCTCATACACTTCAGCATCTGGCAAACCGTTTTCATCTGTGTATCTAAAGTACAATGGGTCTTGTGCCATTATTGGCAGTGTGCTAATAAGTAGCAGTAAGCCCAATAAGCATTGCAACATATTTATTCTTGTTTTTTTAAATAAAAATAACCTTTGGTATTTTACAAAGGTTATTTTTAAAATTAGTAATTTTTGTACTTTATTGAGAAATACAAGTGATACGAATAGCTTGTATTTTATCATAACTAATCAATGGAATAGCCATACAAATCTGTTGTGTGTCATAACGGTCATCTCTTTTAATTACTTCATAAGAGAATAATACCTCCTTACCTTGCTCAACTTTAATGCCTTCTAAACTTACTGTAGTAGGAATCTCCCAAGGCTGCAAAGCTGTCCCGTCTTCCAGCACAATAATATATGCTCCCCAACGACCTTGCCCACAAATATTACTCTGAAATTTACCTTTTACCTTACAATTTACCACTGGATTCGTTGGGTTCGTTGGGTTCGTTGGATTCGTTGGATTCGTTGGGTTCGTTGGATTCGTTGGGTTCGTTGGGTTCGTTGGATTCGTTGGGTTCGTTGGATTCGTTGGATTCGTTGGGTTTGTTGGCGGTTTTGTTTGTGTAGTATCTTTGGGCGAAGTAGTTGTGTTGTTGTCCATAGGCTTAACATCTTGCGAACTACAAGCCAATACAGTTAGCAAAACAATTAATGACAAAAATATATTATATGATTTCATATTAACAGCATTTAATTTTTAACTAAATTTCATTTTTAAGAGCAATTTTATTGAACAATAAATTATTCTATGCCTGTATCAAAAACAGTCATTTCTAAAATAGTTCCTCGTTCTATGATTCCTTTCCCAAAACAACTACTCCCCTGAATACGGTCTTGACAATAAAATAAATCTTCACTTTTTTTGTAAATCATACCAATACCCTTACTGTATATCTCTTGCTTTATCTCTTTTCTTACTAAAGTGTCGGGATTATTGGCTTGTATAATTGTTACATTGTCTATGTAAGTTTTACCAGACAAGGTAAGCACCTTGCCCAAATCTTTCATTTCATAATTGGCAGGCTCTAAGGTATTTAGACTATTTCCGTTCCATCTTTTACCTCTTTCAAAAGGAAAAACTAATTTGATATAAGGTATATTTTCTTCCGTTTTAATAGCAGCCCTATAGTCTATACGGGCTGTCCAAACATTCAATAACTGCCAATTTTGACGACCATTCAACCTCTTATACCTTTCTATACGGTAAGTAGTATTGTTCGCAAGGTCTTTTAGCTCTTCTTTTACAACTTCTTTTAGTTGATATGTTTCTTCAGTCTTAGGTTGATTTAAAAAGTAATTAACCTCTTTTACATTATAAGAAACATAATGTCCTGATTTTAAAGGAAAATAATCTCTACCTTCTGGCGTAATATTTAGCTCAGTGATGTCTGTATTACAAGCCCAAAACAAAGAAGTTGCAAGCAAAGTTACAATAGTTATGGTTCTTTTCAGTGATAACATAGTAGAAAAATAGTGATTTGTCCAAATTTAGCTATTTTATTGATTAATACATACGTTTAATATATTTTATAAGTCATTTTGGTAAGAATCAAAAACTTACAATACTTTTTAACTACTAGCCAAAAATATCATCTTTTTGATTGGGCTTATTACTTGGAAACCAACGGTTTATATCCATACCTGCATCATCAGCCGAAAGATTAAACTTTGCAACTAAGTTTTTCTCATTATCATCATCACTAATACCATTTAATCCTTGTTCAATGACAAAAAGAGTGATTTTTTCTATTTCTTGGTAGGTTTGCATTAAAATATAAGTTTATACCTCTTTCATCTTTTCTAATAAGAGGTTACGAAGTTCTACCAAATCGGGAAAGTCTGTGTATTTAAAGTGTTTAAGAGAATAATTATAATAACTATCCATATCTTTTTCCGAAAAACTACCTAATTCTTTTCTTAGTGCAGTTGCAAAGTCTTTTCCTTGAAACCAAATCAAAAACTTCATTTTCTCAAAAAACTCAGAATTATTAAAAATAATCAGAAAATTATTAAATTTTTCCTCAAAGACTTCCTCTGTCCACTTAGTGTCTACTTTTGATTTAGATTTTTTGATAGCATTAAGGGCTTCTTCTTTACAGAAAATTTCTGAATCATAATCTTGAGGCAAATCCCCACTTTTTTTACCTTTGATGTTTGTACCAAAATCAGTACGTTCTCTCATTTCTCCTAAAGTATGACGTACTGCCTGATGAAATTTTAGCTTTTCGGCAACCTTAATGAATAATTTTTTTACATCATTAGGAGTATGCAAATTTTTACTTTCCACAATATCTTTCTTTTTACTTGTCAAAAAGTTAAAAAAATGCTCGTAATCAAAAAGATAATTTTCGATAGTAGTACGATAACTAAAACACCACTGCCCTATAATTTCTTGCTTATTATTTTTTTTGTCCTCAATAAAAAGAGTTTCTTTGTCAAGAGTTCTTAAGTCTTTATCAAAGTCCCTATCACGAAAAAAGAAATAGTAGTCAAATTTATCTACTGCATACTGATTTTCAGCCAAAATAGCTTCTCCTGCCCCTTTTTTACTACCTATTGGCACTATAGTAACTCCTACATTTAACTTTTCAAGTAATTGCTTATCCCAAGAGGCATTTGATTTTTGAGTGGTCGATGAATCCTCGTTGCTGTATCCTTGAACTCCCTCACAGTATAATTTTATGATTTTGCTCATTTTATTTTAGTCTAATAATTTCGTTATCAAAAGTGTTAAATAAAGGAGTTACACTATTTGAGTGTGTAGTAAAGATAAATTGGTTATTTTTGCCTAATTTGGGTAGAGTTCTAACTAATGCTTGTTGCAAAGGTGGGTGCAAATGCAACTCAACTTCATCAATAATGATAATAGAGTTATTAATATTTGAAAAAGCAAAATTGATAAGAATAGGTAAAATAGCTCTTTCTCCTGCCGACATCTCACTTAATTCATATTCATTTTTACCATCACTAAACATAAAAGGATTAGTAGTATCTAAGTCATTTAAGTCATCATGCAATGCAGCACCTACTAATGTGCGTCCATTAAATATTTGGGCATACGAACTCCTCAATCTATCATAATTATTAAATTTCCCTTCTGGTAAACCTCCATATTTATCTAATAATGCCATGTAGTTGCTGTAAGCATTAACAAGTAATCTTCTAATGTCATCAAGTTGTAAGAATTTATTTCCTTTATTAGCCAAAAAATCTGTAACTGCATTAATATTACGCTGTTCGTGATACCAATAAATATTTCCTACTGTATCAAATAAACGAATAGGCTCAGGTGTTGTTTTTACGATTTGTTTGGCATATTGATAGCCACTGAACTGGCGAACTCCATTTAAACCAAAATTAGATTTAACATTTACGGTGTCATTGGCAAAATCTAAATACAGCTTTACAGTTTTTTCTGTACTTGGCATTGGGCTTACTTTTTTACCCATATTTTTCAGTTTTTCTGCATATTCATAAGTTGCCTCTATTTCTTCCTCTTCAAAGACAATTTCAGCTTCTATTTTCAAAAAAGAACTTCCTGTTTGTAAGCTATCATAATTAAAGCCTGCCCATTCTAAACCATTGGGTTTAAATTTTTCCCTTGTAGCACTTGCTACCAACGCCACAATAGCCTGTAAAATAGATGATTTGCCTGTACCATTATTACCAATCAACAAAGTTTTTTCGTTTACTTCTCCGTCTGGATTGGTAAAATAAAAGGTAATAGGTTCAACAAACCTCTTGTAGTTTTGTAAAGTAATGCTTTTTATTTTCATTGAGTTTGGGATAATATACTTGATGCGACAATGACAAAGATAGAATTTTGTGGTTAATCTAAAAAACCTTAGTAGGTTTTAAAAACCTACTAAGGTTTGAGTGTTTTTTAATACCCCAACACACTCCCCAAGCATCTCTCCACTTCACTCACCTCCATACCTTTTCGTTGGGCGTAGTCTATGATTTGGGCTTTGGCATTTTGCTCAAATAATTACCAAAATTTCCACCAAGCCTGCTTTTTATTAAAGAAAGGATATATTGAGGTAAGAATTGCTGAATTTTTTAAGGCATATTGGTAAGAAGTATATGCAAAAATATCATCTTTTTGATTGGGCTTATTACTTGGAAACCAACGGTTTATATCCATACCTGCACGATAAATACCACCGAATACCCTATCTCGTATCCAACTTGCATCATCAGCTGAAAGATTAAATTTTAAAACTAAGTTGCTCTCATTGTCATCATCACTAATACCATTTAATCCTTGTTCAATGACAAAAAGGGTGATTTTTTCTATTTCTTGGTAGGTTTGCATAAAATATAATTTTGAAAATTATGTGAAAAAATAGAATAAACTTATTCATATTCTCTATTCAAAATCTTTCATTTTATTTTAGTTAATAAACTTTTAATTGCTTTTCTATAACCACTTCGGAAAGTTAGAATATATACACCTGTATTACTTTCATAGCTTAATACTTCATTATTTCTATTATTTGTAATTGTAAGCCTCACAACATCATTTTTTGCCTGCCAGTAATTTTCACTATGTTCTATTTGACAAACAAATAATAGACAATCATTGTTAATGTTTTCATCACAAGCAACTTCAAACCCTAATTCACTAAATTTTTTAATGACTAATTCAGATAATTCGAATTTGTCTATTGTTCCATTTTGACTTTTAAAAGATCTTACACAAATTTTTTTACATTTTTGCTGTCCTATTGCTTGTGTAGTTTCCAATAGAAACCAAAGTAGCAATAGTAAAATAGTAATAATTCGTTTCATATATTTTTATTTGTAGTTTGTAAACACTATTAATATTACAATAAACTATTGGCAGGGTCTTCGACGGGGCTGCCTAAGCCACTGCCAATAGTTTTTATTCCTAATACCCCAACACACTACCCAACCATCTCTCCACTTCACTCACCTCCATACCTTTTCGTTGGGCGTAGTCTATGATTTGGTCTTTGGCTACCTTGCCCAAACCGAAATACTTGCTGTCTGCGTGAGCAAAATACCAACCCGACACAGAGGCAGCAGGGAACATTGCCAGACTTTCTGTCAAAGTGATTTCGGTGTGTTTGGTGGCTTCTAAGAGGTTAAACAACTTCCACTTTTCGGTGTGGTCGGGACAGGCAGGATAGCCGGGAGCAGGACGAATACCCAAATATTTTTCGGCTATCAGGTCGTCATTCGAGAACTGTTCGGCACTGGCGTAGCCCCAAAACTCCTTGCGTACTCTTTCGTGCATACGTTCTGCGAAAGCCTCCGCCAGACGGTCTGCCAAAGCCTGTAAAATAATGGCGTTGTAGTCGTCCAATTCAGCTTTTAGTTTGTCCACCAAAGGCTGCATACCAATTCCCGAAGTAACCGCAAAACCGCCAATATAGTCTATTTTGCCACTTTCTTTGGGAGCTATGAAGTCCGACAAACAGAAATTCGGTAGGTTTTTCGCCTTTTGGTTTTGTTGGCGAAGGTGGCAGAGTGTCGTTAGCACTTGGCTGCGTGTTTCGTCTGCGTAAACCTCTATGTCGTCCCCTACGGCATTGCAAGGATAAAAACCAATAGCAGCTTTGGCAGTAAACAATTTTTCATTTACTACTTTTGCCAACATCTTTTGAGCATCTGCATAGAGTTGTGTTGCCTCTTTGCCCACTACTTCGTCTTCCAAAATAGCAGGGAATTTGCCCGCCAACTCCCACGTTTGGAAAAACGGTGTCCAATCTATGTATTTTGCCAATTCTGCCAAATCATATTCCACAAAATATTGATTACCAATAAATTGAGGTTTTGTAATGGTCGTATTTTCCCAATCTATCTGCACTCGATTTGCCCTTGCATCTGCCAACGTAATTAATTTTTTATCGGCTTGTTTTTGGGCGTGGTCTATCCGCAAGTTTTCGTATTCTTGTTTAATGGTAGCTGCAAATTCTTCTTTTTTATCGGCTGTCAAAAGATTTTGAGCAACAGGTACGGCTCTACTTGCGTCCAAAACGTGAATAACAGGCGTATTTTCTGCCATTTGAGGCGAAATTTTAACGGCAGTGTGTATGCGTGAAGTCGTAGCCCCACCAATCAACAAAGGAATATTAATATTTTGGCGTTTCATTTCACTTGCCACATACACCATTTCGTCTAAAGACGGCGTAATCAAGCCACTCAAACCAATAATATCTACATTGTGCTTTTTAGCTTCTGCCAAAATCTTTTCGCAGCTCACCATTACACCCAAATCTATTACCTCAAAATTGTTACAAGCCAATACAACGCCTACGATATTTTTACCAATGTCGTGAACATCACCTTTTACCGTTGCCATCAAAATACGACCTATACCACTTCTCTCACCCACAGGCGGAGGATTTTTTTCTTTTTCTTTCTCAATAAAAGGCAACAAATACGCCACCGCCTTTTTCATTACCCTTGCCGACTTCACAACTTGTGGTAAAAACATTTTTCCTGCCCCAAACAAATCTCCCACAATGTTCATTCCGTCCATCAAAGGCTGTTCTATCACTTGCAACGGTTTATCATATTGTTGGCGGGCTTCTTCGGTATCTTGGTCTATGTACGTATCTATGCCATGTACTAAAGAGTGTGCCAGTCTTTCGTTAATCGGCAAATTACGCCATGCCAACGCATCTGCATTGTCCGTTTTCTTGCCACCGCCTTTGTATTTTTCTGCCAAAGTAACCAGTCTTTCGGTAGCATCATCTCTGCGGTTGAGCAATACGTCTTCTACATATTCCAACAATTCTTTTGGAATTTCACTATACACCTCAATCATACCTGCATTCACAATGCCCATTGTCATACCTGCTTTGATGGCGTGGTACAAAAATGCCGAGTGCATCGCCTCACGCACAGGATTGTTGCCCCTGAAAGAGAACGAAATATTACTTACCCCTCCCGAAATTTTGGCGTATGGCAAATGTTCTTTTATCCACTTTGTAGCCCTAATAAAGTCCACCGCATAGTTATTGTGTTCCTCAATACCCGTTGCAACAGTCAAAATGTTAGGGTCGAAAATGATGTCTTGCGGTGGGAAATGCACCACATTCACCAAAATATCATAACTGCGTTTACAAATCTCAATACGTCTTTCGTAACTGTCGGCTTGTCCTCTCTCGTCAAAAGCCATTACGATAACCGCAGCACCGTACCGCCTCACCAATTTGGCTTGTTCTATAAATTTCTCCTCCCCTTCTTTCAAAGAAATAGAGTTTACAACGCCTTTGCCCTGCATACATTTCAAACCTGCCTCTATTACCGTCCATTTAGAACTGTCTATCATAAAAGGCACTTTGGCAATGTCGGGTTCGGCTGCTATAAGGTTCAAAAACTTGGTCATACAAGCCTCACTGTCCAACATACCCTCGTCAAAGTTAATGTCTATGATTTGAGCCCCATTTTCTACTTGTTGGCGAGCTACCGAAACGGCTTCTGTAAATTTTTCTTCTTTAATCAACTTCGCAAAAGCTGCCGAACCTGTTACGTTGGTTCTTTCGCCTACGTTCACAAACAAACTGCTGTCCGTAATCGTAACAGGCTCTAAACCAGATAAATATAAATTTGGTTCTATGTGTGGCAATACACGAGGTTGGTATTTTTTCACTTGTTCGGCTATAGCTGCAATGTGGTCTGGCGTACTGCCACAACAACCACCTACAATATTTATCAATCCTTCATTGGCAAATTGGTCTAAAATGGCTGCCATTTCCGAAGGTGTTTGGTCGTATTGCCCAAATTCATTCGGCAGACCCGCATTCGGATAGGCAGACGTACCATATTGGTTGATTTTTGACAATGCCCGCATATAAGGCAACATCAAATCTGCACCTAAGGCACAGTTGATGCCCACACTAATCAAATCTACGTGAGAAACAGAGTGGAAGAATGCCTCAATGGTTTGTCCTGAAAGAGTACGACCACTTTGGTCGGTGATAGTGCCTGAAACCATGATAGGAAACTCTAACTTAGAGTTTGCTACTATGAATTTCCTTAAATACTCTTGCTTTTCCGTTAATTCATAATTCGCAGCCTTTAATTCCTTATTCAAATCCTCTTGGTATTTCTGAATAGCAAACAAAGCAGCTTTGGCGTTGAGTGTATCAAAAACCGTTTCTACTAACAACACATCTGCACCGCCTTCTATTAATCCTTTTGCCTGTTCATAGTAAGCATCTACTAATTGGTCAAAAGTAATAGCCCTAAACCCGGGGTCATTCACATCTGGCGACAAAGAAGCAGTACGATTCGTAGGTCCCATAGCACCCGCCACAAAACGAGGTTTGTCGGGGGTGAGTTGGTTCATACGTTCTACTTCTTCTTTGGCTATTTTGGCAGACTCGTAATTGAGTTCATAAGCCAAATTGCCCATTTCGTAGTCCTCCATTGCAATCCAAGTACCACTGAACGTATTGGTTTCGATAAGGTCTGCCCCTGCCTCCAAATATTGGCGGTGAATAGCCTTAATCACATCTGGACGAGTGATAGACAACAAGTCGTTGTTGCCTTTCAAATCTTTGTGGTAGTTCGCAAATCTTTCGCCTCTGTAGTCGGCTTCTGTGAGGTTGTACCGTTGTATCATTGTCCCCATTGCCCCGTCTATAATCAAGATGCGTTGGGTAAGTAGTTTTTTGAGTTTGCTTTTTATCATTGCTAATGCAAAGTTTTGTTAAGATGACAAAGATAATAGGGAAATTTAGTAAAAAGAGTTATGAAAACGAAAAATGACCTTTAATTTATATTAAAGGTCATTTTGTTTTACAATCAATATAGTTAATCCCAGTATTCATAGCTTGTTGTGTAAGTATAAACAGAAGAATTCATATCTTCTATCTTATCTTTTAATAAACCATTTGAATAGTAAGAGTAAGTAATACTCCAATTTCCTTGATTACCTGGGTGAGTAACATCTTCTTTCACAAGTTGCTTTCTACTATTGTATGAATACACAAGAGTACGCCAAGCCTTGTCCAAAGTCCTTTCCAAGCCCTCTGAATCTTGATATAATTCAGTTTTTGCCAATAAGCCATCTTTTGTGTAAGTACAAACTTCCTTATGATAACGTCCTTCTTCTATACATTGATTAGCACTGTTGTATTTAAAGAATGTTGTATCTATTTCAGAGCCAAATTTAATTTTTTGAATTTTTCGTCCTTTGGGGTCATAAACATACCTTATCTCTTCTTTCTGTCCCTCTGTTGATTGCGAAAATTCTTTAATGCAATTACCTTTTTCATCATATTCATAGATATATTCACTTTGATAGTTCATAAATAGTTTCCTAGTTAGTACATCTACATCACTTTTTAAAAGATAATTATGCTTGCGGTGAATTTTTACTAATTTATTTTCTTGTGTATAAATCAGTGTATCTTTATCTGTATAATCAACTGCATCATACCAAGTATAAATACTTTTTGCAATTTCATCACCATTTTTATTGTATTTAATCTCCACAACTTCAAGATTTGTAAGAGCCTTTTCATCAGTTCCTTTTGTGCTTAAAAACACTTTCAATGATTTTACCTTGTTTTTTAGTATAAGCTCTTTGGGAATATCAGGCACACCTTGTGCGTATAGCAAATTTATACTTACTAGCAAAGTTATTACTACTAAAGTAGATTTGGAAAAGAATTGTGCTATTGTCATTTGATTTTGGATAGTTTTTGAATTTACAAAGATATTACAGAAATTGTAGAAAGTAAGGAAGAATATGCACCAATTAAATAAACACACTAACAAAAAGATAATATTTCATCTATATTAGCAATCAAGGTTAGTACCTATTTCTCTGTATTTATAATATAATCGAGTTTTTCTTTGGTTATGGTTGGTATAGCAACTCTCTTGATAATTTTAATTTCAAGTCCAATTATGTAGTACGTTATGACACTATCGCAAATAAAGTAGCCAAATTAGTGTATCCCAAAGAAGGAAATTGTAAATGTTATGTCTATTTTGGCGAAGTAGGAGATGAAGATAAATTGTTGATAAACTTTCATAAAATACCTACAAAAAATTACCTTGAAATAGTCAAGGGCATAGAATTTCCTGAATAAATATTTTTACTTTTATGCAATTCATTAAGAGAACATTAGCCTTCTTTACTCTATTTTTCTTCTTCACTAACCTGCTTTACGCCCAAAAAACAACAAATTTTTACAGAGATTTTTTGGTAAAAGTGTAAAATAAAAAATTGGAGGTAGTTAAGGCACATCTTATATATACACAACTTGCCAACGGCTTAGGTGTATATTGGCAAACTTATTTGCAAAATAGTAAATAACTAAGCTCATATTTTCCCCTCTCATCATCTAAAAAAAACACCACGCAGCCTACTAATAATAAATTTTGTTAATTCACTTTGAAATTCAAAGTTCTTTTTGATATTTGTAAATCATAAAATTTTATCACTATGCAATCAAAATCTATGACTTGGGTAGCTCTTAGTATTATATTTGGCTACTTTTTTTATCACCAATGGGCAGGCGTGAATCTTGCCTTATTTGTCGTATGCTTAATCGTTGTTTGGGGAGTATTTTACCCTACTGCCTCTCGCCAACTTACATGGAGGTACGTTGCTGTTGGGTTGTTATGCAGTAGTTTTTGTTTGGTTTGGACACAATCTACCGTTGCTCTCGTAGCTATTTTTATTTCTTTGGCAGCACTCATGGGCATCAATCTTAGTCATCACTCACTATTATTAGGTAGTCTACAGTCTTTTTTCAACCTATTTGCTGCTCCCATTAGCCTTTTGGACAAAAACAATCATAAAGCTAACTTCCCCACAACAACAACTACCAAAACTTTTCAACCTAAGTTATTGGTCTATGCCATTAGTATAGGTATAACGGGCTTTTTCTTTATTTTGTACGTGCAAGCAAGCCCTATTTTTGGGGCTGTTATCAGCAAAATCAATTTTAGTTTTATCTCTTGGGGCGGTGTGTTTTTTACCTTGTTGGGGGCTTTTATCTTGTTTGGTTGTTTCTTCCCTTATAGTTACCCAGATTTATTGCATTATGAGCAGCAGCAAAATGACGAGATTCAACGCCATGCCAATAGACTGAAAGGTAGAGATTTTTCGTTAATAGCCCTCCGCACAGAATACCAAACAGGCAGGCTTTTATTGCTCTTGTTGAATGTTTTGTTGGCTGTTTTTATTGCCATAGAAGTATTGTATGTTTTCATTTGGGATATTTTACCAACAGGTGTAACCCAAACTGATTTTTTACATCAAAGTGTCCATACTCTTATCATTTCCATTGTCTTGGCTATTGGCATTATCTTGTATTTTTTCAGGGGTAATCTCAATTTTTTGAAGCAAAATACACTATTAAAGTACCTTGCGTTGCTTTGGGTGGCTCTCAATGTGGTTTTGTTAGTGGTTACGTTTTATAAAAACTATTTATACATAGACAATTTTGGACTTACTCGTAAAAGAATTGGTGTGTATTTCTATCTGTTGCTTACTTTCATAGGTTTGGTTTGTACCTATTTGAAGGTTTGGAAAATGAAAAGTAATTGGTTTTTATTTCGCATTACGTCTTGGAGTTTTTATACCGTATTATTGTGTGCTTCGTTTTTTAGTTGGGACAATATCATTACTACGCATAACCTAAGCACCACCCAACCGAACAGACATATAGATTATGACTACTTGATTGAAGGTTTATCGGATAGTAACTTGCCAATTCTTTTAGAAATTGCCCAAAAACAACCCCAACTATTTACCCCAACACAGCAACAAAATTTGAAGAACAAAAAAGCTAATTTTCTTTTATACTACTTAGACACCGATTGGCAATCTTGGACTTACGAACAAACACATATTGCTAATGCGATTAAATATAAGTAATGTAAAGTCCGTTCTACAGCTACTAAATAACTTAATATTAAGTAGCTTTAAACCTACATATAAATAGTGTCATAATTTTTTACAACCCTATAAAAAAACACCACAAAGGTTTTAAAACTTTGTGGTGTTCAAAAATTGTTATCTTGTGTATAACTTATTCGTTTACAACTAATTGATAAGCTACTACTTTGTTTTTAAAGAAAGTAGGCACTAACAAAGTTTTGTTGGCAGGGATATAACCAATGTCGGCAGAGTTAATTTTATCTGCTTGTGTATCCAACAATTTAGTTTTCTCACCGCCTTTGATATAAAACACTTCGCCAGTCCAGCTTGACACCAAATAAGTATCATCAGCTACTTTTTCTACACCATCACCCGCATCAATGCCTTCTGTGATTGTCGTAATTTGTTTGGTTGTAAGGTCTATTTTCTTCAATTTGCTGTCGCCGTTAGTAGCCAAAATCAACGTATTTGCATCTAAGAAGTACAAACCGTTAGGGCTTCCCAAAGAATCTGCTGCAATAAAGTCTGTAACTTTTCCTGTTTTTGACTCCAACACATGAATTTTATTTTTCTTCATGTCTGTAAAATACACTTTGCCTGTAGCCTCGTCTGTCGTGATGTCATTCAAGAACTCCGAACCTTTTACAGGGTATTTTTTAGCAATTTTACCTGTGGCAATGTCAATTTCTACTAAGTCTGTAATGTCTGTTACAAACAATTTGTTGCCCAATACGCCCATGCCTTTAGGTGCATTCAAGCCTTTTACCCACTCCAAAGTTTCTATTTTGCCGTCTGGAGTCAATTTAGAAATAAAGCCGTTTTTATCTTTGTCAGTAGGCATACCGTTGATATTAGCTACATACAAGATATTGGCAGAGGCATGAAATAGTACAGATTCGCAAGTTTTGAGGGTTGTGTCTGTTTCCCATAATTTCACTAATTCGGCTTTGGGTTTTGCCACAGAATCAGTTTTTACGGCTACTGAAGTTGTATCTTGCGTTACATTGTTGGCATTTTCGCCTGTTTTACCACAAGCCACCATGAGCAAAGAGGCTGCTACTGCTCCTAAAAAATAAGATTTCATGTTGTAAGGATTATTAAATTAAATGCAAAAATAATTACTTTGCTTGTAACCCCAACAGTTTTAACTGCCTTATTGTTTGAGTAGCTACATTAAACTTTTCTAATCTCATACATTTCTTGTAATTTTGGCGAAATACAAGTAGTTAAATGCTAACTTGTGTATCCAAATTTCGTTGAAAATAGTATTGTCATCTTAAAATCTTAAAAATATGTTTGATATGTCTAAATTGCTTGGTTCTGTGAAGGAAATGCAGAGCAAGCTCCAAGATGCCCAAAACTCTTTGGGTGGTATTTTTGCAGAAGGCGAAGCTGGTGGCGGTATGGTAAAAGCTGTGGCGAGTGGTAAAAAACAAATCGTCAAATTAGAAATAGACAAGGATTTGATTCGCCCAGAAGATGCCCAAATGTTGCAAGATTTGGTAGTAGCTGCCGTAAACAAAGCCTTAGACGCTGTAGAAGAAAAAAGCAAAGACCATTTACAAAAAGCTACGGAAGGTATGTTGCCCAATATGCCTTTTGATATTGGCAATTTGATGAAGTAATTATACCTAACTTTCTTAATAGGAAATAAACCTATAAGGTCTTATAATATCGTGCCTTAAAATGTTATAGTAAACTTATAGTAAAATTGTCCGACACCTTTGAGGTGTCGGACAAATAAGCAAGAGATATAACAATTCATAGCACGACTCTAAAAGACCTTATAGGTTTTATTAATACAAAAATTTACTAATTAATAATTGTGCGTAAGCACTTCGCACTTGGTTTTCACGCATGGCAAGAATTTTAACAGGCATACAGAGTTCTGGTCGCCCACATTTGGGCAATTTGTTAGGGGCAATTATCCCTGCCATTGAACTTTCTAAAAATCCACAAAACGAATCTCTTTTTTTTATAGCAGATTTACACTCTTTGACCACCATTAAGGAGGCAACGGTACGCAAAGAAAATACTTATGCTGTAGCAGCAGCATGGTTGGCTTTTGGTTTTGACACACAAAAGAACTTATTTTATCGCCAATCACAAATTCCCGAAGTCTGCGAATTAGCTTGGTATTTGGGCTGTTTTACGCCTTATCCTATGTTGGCAAATGCCCATTCTTTCAAGGATAAATCGGATAGATTGTCTGATGTGAATGCAGGTTTGTTTACATACCCTGTGCTAATGGCTGCTGACATTTTGTTGTATGATGCGGAGTTTGTGCCTGTGGGCAAAGACCAAGAACAACATTTGGAAATTACAAGGGACATTGCCAGCACGTTTAACAACCGTTACGGTGAAGTTTTTGTAGTGCCTACGGCAAAAATTAGTGAGGAGGTAAAAACGATACCCGGTACAGACGGCAAAAAAATGAGTAAGTCGTACCAAAATACGATAGATTTGTTCTTGCCCGACAAAGAATTGTTGAAACAAGTAAAAACCATTGTTACGGACAGTACGCCGTTGGAAGCCCCAAAAAATCCTGATACTTGTAATGTCTTTAAACTATACAGTTTGGTAGCTACGGCAACACAAACCGCAGAACTCCGCCAAAAATATGAGGCAGGAGGTTTTGGTTACGGACACGCAAAACAGGCTTTTTATGAGTTATTGGTGCAGCAATACGCCAAAGAAAGAGAAGTTTTTAACTATTACATGAATAACCTACCCGAATTGGAGGCAAAACTCCAAGAAGGTGAAAACAAAGCCCGCCAAATAGCTGCCACTGTATTGGCAAAGGTGAGGGGGACTTTAGGGTTTTAGGGTAGTTACAACCTAATGAATTTCCCCATAAGAACTAAAAAGTAACTTATGGGGAAAACTACTGTTTTATTACATTTTTAGCCTTGCAGCCTTGTAATATTGGTTTTGTGCTAAATCTGATTGAAAATCCCAATCGTCTTTACAAAATTGTTTGAACGAATCTGAATCTAATAAAATAGTTTCGTTTATGCCCATCTCAAACATTTCTATAATGTCATCGTAAATTGTAATATAACTTTGTGGACATTCAGAACGAAGCTCTGAAAGACTATTTGGGAAAGCATACAATTCTGTTGGATTAATTTGACTAATTTTTTTAGCTAAATCTTCTTGCCATAATTTAATAGCTACCAAATATTCGGTTTCGTGTTTGTCTCTATTGCGTTTTAATCTTGCAATAAGCTCTATACGGTTTACACTTACTTCTATCTGCGTGTCTCCGTATCTTTTGTGCATTCCCATTGTAAAGTTGTAGTTAATTTTAAATATAATTTTTGTGTGCTTTTTCGTAATATTAATTCACATTAATATTTTATTCCTTAATTTAGCACTTTTAGCTATACGAAGGTTATATAAAATAGTTACAATAATTAGAGTTTATGAATATTTTTTGTTATGTCCCACCCAATCCTCCCCACAAGAATGACTAAAAAAGAGTTATTAGCCAAAGCATTACCTGTATAGCACTACTTCAGTTTTGACTGGTAACTGTTTACTGATAACTGTTTAAGCTATTAATTGGTAAAACTCTTTCATCAAATCAAGATTTTTCTCTAATACATTACCCGTTACTATCACGTCTGCCCCAGCCTGTAACGCAGCCTGAAAATCCGTTGAAGTACGTATGCCACCTCCTACTATCAAAGGAACTTGTATATTTTCTTTTACGGCACGAATCATAGCAGCAGGCACAGGCGTTAATGCTCCGCTACCCGCCTCCAAATAAATAAGTTTCATACCCAATAATTCACCTGCCATAGCCGTACAAACCGCCAAATCTGTTTTGTCATTGGGCAGTGGCTGCGTATTACTAATGTAAGCTACAGACGTAATACGCCCCCCGTCTATCAACATATAACCTGTGGGAATGACCTCTAAGTGCATTTTTTTTAGTAAAGGAGCAGCTAATAAGTGATTACCAATCAAAAAATCGGGGTTGCGACCAGAAATAAGAGATAAAAAAAGCACTGCATCTGCCGACACAGACAAATGATGATAACTACCCGGAAATAAGATGATAGGTATATTGAGATGTTTTTTCAGTTCTTGTACCAATAAATTGAGATTTTCGGGGTGCATAAGCAAACTACTTCCTACAAAAAACAGCGTGGGAGGGTATTTTTGTGCATATTCTATGATAGTAAAAAGTTGTTGCAAAGTCGTTTTGTCGGGGTCAATCAACATTGCCCAAGATTTTTGATGCTGCGAAACACGCTGAAGAAGCAAATGGTAAATAGAGTTTTGCACAATAATAAAGAGTAAGTTCCGAAATAGAGATTTTAAAATGACTGATATAGAGTAGCCCAAATTTTAATAATCAAAGTTCTATATTGTTTTGATTTATCCAAAAGGTTTAGTTAATTTTACAACCGAATAAACATTCATTCGGTTTTACGACATACATTTTCAATCACACAACTTACCATTATTTTTTTCTGTCCATTCATATTTTAAATTTATGCAAGTATTAATTGAGGAAATGCAAGGGTATTTTCGCGAAGAAAAGTTTGAGAGTTTATTTTTTATGGGCTTTGGTATTTTAGCCATTGCTTTGGGGATTTACTGGTTTTTTGGTGGCGATAAGGTGCTAAAAGGTGCAGCCTATCCATTGGTAGCTGTGGGACTGATTCAGTTGGTAGTAGGTAGTGCTGTTTATTTTCGTACAGATAACCAAATGGCTACTTTATTGCAACAGTTACAAAACCAACCTACACAATATTATCAAGAAGAATTGGCAAGAATGATTGTTGTTAATAAAAATTTTGATATTTATAAAATCATAGAAATTGCACTTTCCGTAGTTGGCGTATTGCTTGTGATAGTTTTTAGGCAAGATAAAAATGTATGGTTGGGTGTAGGTTTGGGCTTGGCTCTGCAAAGTCTGTTGATGTTAGGCTTAGATTTTTTTGCGGAGAAACGAGCAGATGCGTACACCGCACAAATTCAGGCTACTTTTGGTAAGCAACAATAATATTTTCAACTACTTAACTAACTAATTTTTAGTTAGTTAAGTAGTTTTTACAAAATTATTACAGAGTTTCCACACATTAGAGTTTATGAATAATTTTTTGTTATGACCTCACCCTACCCTCTCCATTTGGAGAGGGTTTTATGGAATTATTAATCAACTCTATTAATTATCTCTTTTCCTTTCAAAGATACAAGCATATAAAATAATAGCACTTTGGAAAAATAAAAAACCGTTTAATAGTTTGAATTTTAAGAATGATTAGTATAATTGTCGTACTTTTTATATTGTTTTGCAAAATTTTATCAGACAATACAAAAAGTACGACAAAACTTTCGTAAATTAGAGAGTTGTGGGCTATTTTAAGAACGACAAAACAAACTAAAATGTCAGAAATAAGAATAAACTCAATCAAGGTTAAAAACTACCGTTCTTTTGGTGAAGAACAAGAGTTTACTTTTCCAAACAAAAACTACAAAAAGCCAATTGCGATAGTTGGTTACAATAACTCAGGAAAGACAAATTTGATGAATTGCCTGATATTGGGGACTGGGACTAAATTTATTTCAAAAGAGACATTTGATATACCTGATTTTCATAATCTTAAAATAGGAAATGTCCCATATTTTAACATCAATATTAGCAGTAGTACAGAGAGAAAATATGATGGAAAACTTGCGTCTTTAAATGGAACTCACGAGTTAGTAATTCAGACTGATGGGCAATCGGTTGAAGGGGCTAAACTACAATCTAAATATCCCGATGGAAAAGACAATTATCAATCATTTGGGGCAAATAAATACTTTAATATTTTCTACATCAATTTTCATAATATCAAAGATGAAATTAAAACTCAAAGAACAAGTTGGGGTAATTTGACTTCATTTTTAGCCAAACACATAAAGAAAATTGTTGATACTGATGGTGAAATGGCTAAAAAAAAAGAAACCTACGAACAAGAAGTAACAATAGCAACGGATAAAGTTCTTGAAAATTCCCAACTTAGTGCTTTTATAGACAAGATTAAGGAAAACTACTCTAACAATTTGCGAAATAATAGTTGTGATGTGAAATTTGGTTTCCCCGACTATGAAGATATTTTTCTACAAATGATTTTTAAAGTTGGCTTGAATGGCGACAATGCAAATTTAATCCCTATTGACCACTTTGGAGATGGCTATATCTCAATGTTTGTAATGGCTGTTATTCAGGCTATTGCAGAAAGCAATACAGATGATAGGTGTTTATTTCTGTTTGAAGAACCTGAAAGTTTCTTACACGAAAACCATCAAGAGTATTTTTACAAGACAGTTTTATGCAATTTAGCAGAAAAGGGACATCAAGTAATTTATACTACTCATTCGGACAGAATGGTTGATGTTTTTGATACCAAAAGTATTATTCGGATAGAGTTTGACGAACAAAGCAAGCAAACTGTTAAGAAGTATAACAATGTTGGTGAGTTTTCGCATACAATGCCAACAGACGATAACGGAAAAGAAATTATATCTTTTACCAACTTCAATAGTTACATTAAGTCAGTAGAACCAAACTTAAATAAGATTTTATTTAGTCGCAAAGTTGTATTAGTAGAAGGACCGAATGATATTTTAGCCTATAAAATTGCTATTGAAAGGGAAGTTGATAAAGTAACAAAAAACAGAAAATATGCAGAAACCTATCTAAGTTTTCTAAATATTGCTTTTGTTGTGCATCACGGCAAAGCAACGGCTTATTTGTTGATTGATTTATGTAAGCACTTTGGATTAGACTACTTCGTAATTAACGATTGGGATTTTGACAATGATTTCGTAGAAAAACTTAATAACTGTAAAGATAAAACTGGTTTAGCACAAAAAGAATTTCATAAGACTTATGGGCATAAGGACAAAGCCGAGAAAACTAATAAGTCTATGATTACAACAAATTGGCAACTTCTAAAAAGTGCAGAAATTGATAAAATTCACTTCAATATTCCTAAACTTGAAAAAGTTTTAGGTTATACATCAGACGACAAAGATAGTTTAGGCATACTAAGCACCGTTCAGACATTGACGAGTTATCCTGAAACTTTTTTACCTACAAAATTGAAAGAGTTTTTAGAGTTGGACAAATTGATTGTTCAAACAACCAGCGTAAGTACAACAGAAAACAGCGAACTTGAAGATGAACTACCATTTTAAAAAAGAAAAAACAGCCCACAACATTATGTTTGCGAAAAGGTAGGCTTTTGTGCTATTTTGGGCTTTTGTACTTTCTATAAGCTTTTGTGCTTAGGGCAAGGGAAGTGCCATTAAATCCCGCCCTTCGCAAACATTTTTCCGTTGAACAATATGAACAGACCTGAGATAAACCTTTTAAGTTTAAAAAGTGTTGTATAGCAAAAACCAAAAAATATGGCGTACTTTGATTTTACCTTATCTGATTTAGAAGAAAAGTTCGGTGTAACTAACGAAAGAAAAGCACTGAACTTTAAAATGAATCCTATTGAGCCTACTCAATGGTTACAAAAGGAACTATTAGATAGCAAAGAAATGCCTATTAAAAGTGAAAAGGCAAGAAGTGAATGGATTGTTGTACCTATACTCAAAGAATTGAGAAATCTCAATGCTAAATTTTTTACGATTTACTCTGGGGATAATCTTGTAGGAGATAAAGAAAAAGGACTACACGGAGAGTGTGATTTTATTTTGAGTAAAGACACTAAATCGTATGACATTAGTGTACCTATTTTTCATGTTGTCGAAGCCAAACGAAATGATTTAGAAGAAGGCATTAGGCAATGTTCTGCTCAATTAGTAGGTGCAAAAAAGTACAATGAAAAAAAAGGAATACAAATGGATAAGTTGTTTGGTTGCACCACAACGGGGGACGTTTGGCAATTCATAGAATTTTCTGATAAACTGTATATTGATAACAATAAATACTATTTAAGCGAAATTGACAGCCTTTTAGGTGTTTTCCAAAGTATCGTGGATTATTACAAAAGTATGCTGAAATAGAAAAATAGCCCACAACATTATGTTTGCGAAAAGGTGGGCTAATATACGTAATTTAGACAGCCTTATGCCTGTACTTGCACCGTTGCTTGAAACAAATCTGCAAAGTGTCTTGTTAATTTGGCTTCAACCTCTGCCATAGCTACTTTGTAGCCTAATTCTTTTTCCATAGACGTTACCGCCTTGTCTGTGATGCCACAAGGTACAATATTATTGAAATAGTTAAGGTCTGTGTTTACATTCAAAGCAAAGCCGTGCATAGTTACCCACCTGCTTGTACGTACTCCCATAGCACAAATCTTACGTGGATTTATTTGTTCTTCATAATCTATCCACACGCCTGTTAGCTGCGGAATCCTACCTGCCCGAATACCATATTCTGCTAAGGTAAGAATTATCATTTCTTCTAATAGCCGTAAATATTTGTGAATGTCCGTAAAAAAATTGTCTAAATCTAAGATAGGATACCCTACTACTTGTCCATAGCCATGATAGGTAATGTCCCCTCCCCTATTGATATGAAAATAGTCTATATTTTGGTTGGCTAACTCTGCTTGACTCATCAATAGATTATCTAAATGTCCACTCTTGCCCAATGTATAAACGTGAGGATGTTCGCAAAACAAAAGATAGTTGGGCGTAAGGCTTTGTTTTTCTACAGGTATATCTCTATTAGCTATTTTTTGTTGGATAATACCCTGAAAAAGAGCATCTTGGTAGTCCCATGCTGCTTTATAACGCATAGTGCCAAGATGCTGTATTTGTACTTCTTTATTTTGTAAAGACGACATTTTATTGAGGTTTTATTTTTAGTACATCAATGTTTAGAGCTACCACACTATTCGGAGGCAATAAAACAGAATAACCTTTATTCCCAAATAACAACGTAGAAGGGAAATAAAAAATTCCACTTTCTTTTTCTCCTAACAACCTTGTAGCATCTTGAAAACTTTTGATGTTAATTAACAAAGCTGCATACGGACTAGCACCACTTTTAGAAGGGAATACGTTAGAGGTAATGCCTAATCTAAAACCCAAAGAGTCTGGTTGGGTATAATACCTTGAATTATCAAATACTTTTCCGTAAATAGTTCTACCTTCATAGTGAAATAAGATAGAATCACCATTGACAGGCTTTGCAGCTCCATTTGTTTTCGTCAGCGTATAATAAAAACCCGTTGGGTGTTTCGTTGGATTTAAATTATTTTCCTTGAAATATTGCGTTAATACTGCTTCATCTCTTTGAGCTTGTGTAGAAATTGTAACATTATCGCCACAAGCTGCCAATATACCACAACAAAGTAAGATAAAAGCCAGAATATTTTTGTTCATTGTCTAACAAATTTAGTAAAGTCGGCAAATATACAAATAAGTCGCAACGAAGTGCCTACTCTTATACTGTCTTATTAATTTTTAACATACAAATAGCCTCTTATTTGCACAGTTGTTGGTGTATTGCCAAAACCTGCGGAATGAGTGCCTCTGTTTCATTATTGTAAACAACAAAATCAGCACGTTTTATTTTTTCTTCTTCTGGTAGTTGTTTTAACATGATAGCCTCTAACTCTGCTTGAGTACGGTGTGCATCTCTTGCTAACACCCTTTTGATACGTAAATCCTTATCTGCTGTTACCACTATCAACTTGTCTAATTCTCTGTACGAGCCAGCCTCTACTAAAAGGGCTGCCTCTTTGAGTATATATGGTAGTTGTAGAGGTTGATTATTGAGCCACTCCTCAAAATCTGTTCTAACGGCAGGGTGTATTAAACTTTCTAAGTGTTTGGCAGCCAAAGGATTAGTAAAAATTTGTTGTGCCAAAAATTCTCTATTTATTTGCCCATTAGATAAATAAACCTCTTCCCCAAAAGAATTTTGAATAGCTGTTTTCAGTGTATTGTCATTCACCAATAACCATTTAGAACGGCTATCCGCCTCATAAATAGGAATGCCTAAGGTAGCAAAGATTTTACAGACTGTTGTTTTACCAACACCTATTCCGCCTGTTATTCCAACTTTTAACATGATGTTGAATTGATTGTAAGTTATTGCAAGATATAGAAAACAATCTAAGATTTGGTATTTATAAAAAACAACAGCCTATAAAGTTGTCTTTATAGGCTGTATATTTATGAAAGTTACTAAAAGTTATTTTGTTACCATTAATTTTTGAACTTCTCTTTTGCCATTGTATTCTACTGAAACTAAGTACATACCAGCTTGTAAATTTGCTGTATTGAATTTATAGTTTACTGCACCATCAACGTTTTTGAAAGTTTCAGTTGCTACTTCTTGACCTTGCAAGTTCAATACTGTCAATTTTGCATCTTCTACTGTGCTTGTAAAGTTCAAAGCTACTGTTGCTTCTACGTTTGCAGGGTTAGGATATACATTAAATTCTACTGAATTTGTAGCACCTACCTCAAATTCTTCTCTTGCTGCACTTGTTGTGATGTTCAAAGTGTAATCTTCTACTTCACCGTAAGAGAATGTTTCGCAAGAAGTTGGTACACCGTTATATTTCATTGATACTCTCATACGAGTTCCACCCAAAGTTGCCGTTGAAGGTACTGTAAATGAACCACTTACTGGAGATGTTGTCGTTGCTGTTCTTGAATAAACCAACTCGCCTGCGTCTGCAAAATCACCATCTCTGTTGTAATCAATCCACACTGCATAACCTTCTGAATATTTAGTTGCTGTCCAACCTGCTGTGATAGTGATTGTGTGTGAAGAACCTCTTACTAAATTATATGTTGTGCTTGTAAAGTTACCGTAACCTGCATTTTTACCAGAGTTATTGCTAAATACAGATGTTGTACCTCTTGCTAATGCCACTGTTTGTATCCATTCGTCTGCTACACTGTTACCTTTTGATGCACAATAAGTAGTTGGAGGAGTAGTACCACCGCCACCAGATGCAGAAGTTGTGAATGAAGATTGTGTTGAATATGTGCCTACTGTTCCGCTACAAACTGCTGCTATACGATAGTTGTAAGTTGTACTTGCTGCTAAACCTGTGATATTTAAAGATGTAGTAGAAGATGTTGCTGTTGTCCAAGTAGTTGCTGCTGATGTTTTGTATTGTACTGAATAACTTGCTGCACCAGATACTGCACCCCAAGAAACTGTTGCTGAAGAAGCTGTAATAGAAGCACTTGCTAAACCTGCTGGTACGCCACAAGTAGGAGTTGTACCACTACCTAAACCCGGAGAAGTTAGTAAGCTAACTCTTGCTCCACCAGTTGCAAATAATGCTTGTGCTCTTGCTTTTTGACCCAAAGTAAACATATTCATACATTGGTCGTTAGTGTAATCCATGTAATTCATGAATTGGTCGCCACTTGTTGTATTACCGCAAGTTCTTTTTGGGAAAGTAGGGCAGCCACCGTTTGAAGTTTGTTGTGTAGGTGTATCAGCAACGAAGTCATTACCACAGTTTGCATCACCCCAGATATGGCGAAGATTTAACCAGTGACCTACTTCGTGAGTTGCTGTACGACCATAACCGAAAACACCACCCAAAGAAGGATTTACACCAAAATATTTGTAACCCATTACAACACCGTCTTTGAAAGTACCTGCGTCTGTTGGGAAAGTAGCATAACCTAATAATGATGAACTTGCACCACCAAAATTACAAACCCACATATTCAAGTATTGAGAAGGATTCCAAGCATCAGAACCACCTTGTGATGATTGTTTTACGAAAACACCGTTAGGGTCACCACCACCATATTCGAAGAAACTTTTTGTTGTCTGCTTTCTTACGATACCGTTTGTAGCATTACCTTGTGGGTCTCTTGTAGCTAATTGGAATTGGATTTCCATGTCTGCTGCTACACCTGTAAATGCTGAAGGAGTATTTGTTCTATCTGCATTTAATCTTCTAAAATCTGCATTCAATACATCTATTTGAGATTGAATAATAGCATCAGAAAGATTTTGAGCTGCTGTGTTATATACTACGTGAACAACAACAGGGATTGTAATAACTGCTTTTGTTGCTTTACCACTTTTTTGGTAGCTCATGTAGCTCTGCTCAAATTGACGAGTATGATTTTCAATAGCTGTAATTTTATTTAATACTTCTTGCCCACCATGCTTTATCATTTCATCTAATGTAGGAGCTCCACATTGTCTTCCTTCGTGTTTGTGTGCATCTTGAGCATTTGCAGCGAAGCCAAGTGTTGTAGCCATCAAACTGCTTACAAGTATTTTTTTGAACATTATAGTAATAGTTAAATAGGTTGATATGATTTATATAGTAATTTCTTTGTTGTAATGAGGTGTAATAACTGTGTAAGATATTCCCTCAAATGACAATGCAAAGATACGTTAATGTATTTGGTACACGCAAGTTTTTTCTAAAAAAAGTATAAAAAAAATTAACACTTTTTGCAACAATATTGCATATATTTAATGCAATATTGTTGCAAAAATGCCTATACAATTAACAAATATTGATTCATTTAATATATTTGTTTAAACAAATAAAATTGATTATCAACTATTTATAATAAAATAAGCAAACATATCATTGTCTTAACAATGATTGTGTTCATATACGAACATTCTTTGAAAAATTATATTTTGCTTAAACGAATAAAAAGGTATTTAATTTGAAATAAAGTGTAAGTTTTTAACTTTTTAGATTAGGGCTATATTCATGTCAGATAAATTGATTGCTACTTTATTTTTGTAGCCAACTGCATGAAAGAATAGTGTCCTTTATAGGTGTTTTCATAAAAAAAATCGTTATTGTCAATCATTCGTACCGCCAAGTTTATTCAACTTTGCAGAACTTTTATTCATCATTAAATTAGGCTTACAAAAAATGAACTCTATACTATTATATATACTATCTTTTTTCTTGTTCTCCTCAAATTTCTTGTCAGAAAGAACCTCCACAAAAACTACATTTTTAGGCACGTTGACACAAGATACAAGTATGGTGGAGTTGATAACCTTAGACAAAGATTTTGTGATAGACGTAAGGTATGCCACTAAAAATAATTTTACGGGGCAAGTATTATATGACTGCGACAGAGTTTGGTTACGCAAGGCTGTAGCAATGGATTTGGCAGCAGCCCACAAGAAATTTAAACAAAAGGGCTACCGAATTAAGATTTATGACGGTTACAGACCTATTTCGGTGCAGTGGCGGTTGTGGAAAGCTACACCCAAAAAAGGCTATGTGTCGCACCCCACCAAAGGAATGCGTATGCACAACAGAGGTGCAGCCGTAGATATGACACTGATAGACCAAAACGGCAAAGAGTTGGACATGGGAACTCCCTACGATTTTTTTGGCAAAGAAGCCCACACCACTTACACCAAGCTACCCGCACAAGTATTGGCGAACCGCAAAATACTCAAAGAAGTAATGCAGTCTTGTGACTTTGTGGCTATTAGTAATGAATGGTGGCATTTTGATTACAAAAAACAAAAGTTTAATATTGTGGATACGCCCATGTGTCAATGAGTTTTGATTTTTTGATAGGCGTGTTTTTACAAAAATTGATACTCAATAAGTTAAAATATCATTTACATATTAGAGTTTATGAATAATTTTTTCTTATGACCTCACCCTGCCCTCTCCATTTGGAGAGGGTTTTATAGAATTATTCATAAACTCTATTCATTTTGAATTTGTAATTCATAATTTCTAATTCGTAATTATTTATGTCCCTCGTTATCAAAGATTTAACAAAAAAATATGCCCAACAATTAGCCGTTAATCACATTAGTTTTACGGCTAAGAAAGGCGAAATTTTAGGCTTTTTAGGTCCTAATGGTGCAGGAAAATCTACGACCATGAAAATTGCTACTTGTTACCTCCCTTCTACTGCGGGTACGGTAACAGTATGCGGTTATGATGTGCAGACTCACCCGTTGGAAGTACGCCAAAAAATTGGCTATTTGCCCGAACACAACCCTTTGTATTTGGATATGTATGTGCGTGAGTACCTGCAATTTATGGGTAAATTATACGGACTAACAGGGCAGCACCTCCAACAACGCACCAAAGACATGATAGATTTGTGTGGTTTAGAAAGAGAACAACACAAATTACTGGGGGCTTTGTCTAAGGGTTACAGGCAACGTGTGGGGCTGGCACAGGCTTTTATACACGACCCCGAAGTATTGATTTTGGACGAGCCAACGACAGGTTTAGACCCTAACCAAATTTTGGAAATACGGCAAGTCATCAAACAAATTAGTAAAGATAAAACAGTTGTTTTTTCTACACACATTATGCAAGAGGTAAAAGCCCTTTGCGACAGGGTAGTGATTATCAATTTGGGGCAAATTGTAGCCGATAAACCTATTCAAGAGTTGGCTTTACAAGAAGAACAACGAATTATAGTGGAAGTGGCAACACCTATTACAGAAATTGCGTTAGCAGCATTGCAAGGTTTGGCAGAAAAATTGGTTATAGAATTGATAGACCTTCAAAAGGTGCGTATTCGGGCTACACAAGCAACGGATATTCGCCCTTTGGTTTCGCAGTGGGCTATGCAACAGCAACTTCCATTGATAGAAATGCGTAAGGAAGAAACTACCTTAGAAAAAGTTTTTTACGAACTCACCCGATAATGAAATTATCTCATCTTTTTGTACTACTGCTTGGGGTAGTGTTGCTAAATTTAGGAGCTTGTACTAATGGCGATAAGTTGGCAGAAGAAAACCACGCACTTAGAATAAAAGCTACCACAGACAGTTTGTATATCATCAGTCTTAGCGAAGAAATGGAAATAGTTTACCAGAGTTTAGACTCTGTAAAACTATTGGCAGATAGCCTATTGCATACTTCGGACTTGTTGAAAGACAAGAAGTTAGACAAAAAAGCTGCCAATACGTTTATCAATAAAACAATGGCAGATATTGATAAAATTATGGCACAAAACCGCCAAAATATTATCAATATAGAAACAAAACTGTCTAAGGCAACGAGCCAAAAAGCTATTTTGCAACGCATGGTAGATAGACTGCAAAAGGATATGCAAGAAAAAGAGGAGATTATTATGAAACTCCGCAGGCAGATTGTAGAGTTGGAAAAAAGTGTTGAAGGCTTAAAAATAGAAAAACAGTTTATTCAGGGGCAGTTGGTACAAAAAGAGGCAGAATTGCAGCAAAAACAACAAGAAATGACGCAAACAGCTACCGAAATGCAAGCCAAAATAGATAAAGTAACCGAAATGTTTAAAGATGCCAGCAGAGGGTACTATTTGGTAGGTGTAAAAAAAGATTTGGTAAACAAAGGTTTTCTTAAAACAAGAGGTTTGATGAACAAAATAGACGGTTTGGGCGACAGATTAGAAGATGACGAGATGCACCCATTAGATTTGTCTATTCAAAATCTGAACATAGATATTGGTGGAGATAACTTAAAGACTAAAAACATAGTTTTAGTTCCTCAACGCCAAGACAATACCTACATTATTTCGCAAGAAAATGGTAGGACTTACTTGCACATTATCCACAAAGATTTTTGGAAAAAGTCTAAATATTTATTGGTTGTAACTAACTAAAACTGTAGTGTGGGCTTCAACCCACACATGAATACAGACTAAATCCCCATTTTACTTCAAACACAAAGAAACATGGCTAAAAAAACTACCTCAGCAACCCATCAACTAGTAGGGTTGCTATTATTGCTTCTAGGTGCTTGCCAATCCTCGACTGAGAAACCACCACTGCAAGTTTTTAATACCAATAATTTACCCACTCAAACTTTTCTGGTCAATACAAAAAAAGATACTATTCTTTATAGCACAAGTAAACTAGAAATAAAAATACCAAAAGATGCCTTTGTAGATTCTCTTGGGCAAGTAATTTCAGGGGAAGTGAATATTTTTTTAAAAGAGGCATTTACGCTATCTGATATGATTATAGGAGGTCTGACCACTACTACCCCAGATGGGAAGATATTAGAAAGTGAAGGTATGTTTTACTTAAATGCTACTACGGCAACTAATCAAGCTGTTTTCATCAAAAAAGGTATTAGTTTAGCAATTACAGCTCCTGCAAATGGTTTAAATACAAATATACAGCACTTTACAGGTGAGGTAACAGCAAATAACCAAATAAAATGGACAAATCCTGTCCCTTTAGCAAATGCAGCTGTATTGAAAGGAATAGATAACGGCAAAGAATTATTTAGTAAGCACTGCACACAATGTCATGCCATTGATAGTGTACTAGTGGGTACAGCTTTATACAATTCTCATAAGTTAGTAAGTTTTAAGTGGTTTAGTAATTTTACTCGTTATCCACAAAAGACAATAGAATCAGGTGATAAACGAGGCTTGGTTTTATACAATACCTACAAGCAATTTATGCCTAATTATGACTTTCTAACAGATAAAGAACTTAAAGACATTTGGAATTATATTAAGAATGAATCTGCATTATTAGACAAAGACCCTGATAGAAAAAAGCCTTTACTGTTTACTAAAAAGATGGTAGATTCTCTTTATATTTTATATGCACAAAATAGGCAATCTCAACAACAAGCTATCTTAAATCAAAGTAAGATACCTGTAGAGTATGATACTATTTTTGATGCAGGAAGCACATTGCTTGCAAGTACATTTGGTTGGTTTAATTATGATTATTTTATGAAAATAGGCACTTATACTCCAATAAATTTCTCCGTTACATTGGATACAGAGTATGATGTAAATACTAGTATCTTATTAGTTTTTAAAAAACGTAAAGTTGTTATTAGTATTGAAAAAGCAAAAAATAATATTTATTATGTTGGTGGTGTAAGCCCCCAAGTGCTTCTACCCAAAGGCGAAAAAGCTGTTGTTATTGCTACTTGTTACAAGAAAGGCACAGCTTATGTAGCTGAGAACATCTTTTTTGTAATGCAAGAAATCACATTAGGCAAAGATGAAATGATTACTCTCTCTCCCAAAGCTGTAAAAAGCATAGACGAGCCTATGAACAAAATAAAAAAGGCATTTGGCTTAAAAAATTAGCTTTTAGCAGTTTTGTTGTTAGTTAAATTCCTCACCTCAATTAATTTTTTACCATTCATTTTTCTACCTATAAATCCTATCTTTGTAACCTACCTTTGTTTTGCATTGCATTTGCTATGAGAGATACCATTTACTACGCCCACAAAACAATTAATATGGAGGGCAAAATTATAGATTTGAGCCAACCGATTGTCATGGGAATTATTAATGTAACACCTGATTCTTTTTATGAAGGCAGTCGTTATATTTCAGCTACCCAAGTTGTCAGTCAAGCCCTTAGAATGTATGAAGATGGAGCTACCATTATAGATATTGGTGGGTACTCTACTCGTCCTCATGCCGAAGAAGTGCCTGAAAAAGAGGAAATTAGGCGAGTAACCACTACCATTAAACACCTCAAAAAAGAATTGCCAACAGCCCTTATTTCTATAGATACTTTCAGGGCTGCCGTAGCCGAAGCTGCTATTTTGGAAGGGGCAGGCATGGTAAACGACATTAGTGGCGGGCAGTTAGACGACAAAATGTTGGCTACCGTTGCCAAATACCAAGTGCCTTATGTACTCATGCACAGCCGAGGCACACCGCAAACAATGACACAACTCACCGACTACGACAACTTGTTATTAGACATTCTTACTTATTTTCATCAAAAATTAGCCCTTATACGGCAACATGGTATTCGCGATGTCGTGATAGATGTAGGGTTTGGTTTTGCAAAAACTATGGCTCAAAATTTTGAGTTAATGAAAAATTTATCGTATTTCCAAATCCTAAATCTACCCATGATGGCGGGTATCTCACGCAAATCCATGATTTGGAAAACTTTGGAGAGTACACCTGCCGAAGCCCTGAATGGTACAACTGCCCTCAATACGTGGGCATTGCTACAAGGTGCGTCTATCTTGCGAGTACACGACGTAAGACCTGCGGTAGAGGTAATTAAACTCTTAGCTCACTCGAAAAAATGAAGTTAAAACTCCTTGAGTACGTAGATTTTTTAGCAATTAGTTGGATAGATGTATTGGATATAGCCTTAGTGAGTTGGTTGTTGTTTACTTTCTACAAGCTCATTAGAGGTACAATGGCGTTTAGAGTTTTTACAGGCTTTTTGATGCTGTATGTCGTCTATTTGCTAGTGCAAGCTACACACATGGAACTCTTGGCTGCGGTTTTAGGGCAATTTATGGGTGTGGGGGTACTCATTGCCTCAATTTTGTTTCAACAAGAACTCAAAAAGTTTTTCTTGGTCATTGGAGAAAGTACATTTTTAGGCAATTTTTCATTGTTCGAGTGGCTCAAACACCGCAAAAAACACAACTACACACAAATTACAGAAGAACAAATCATTGCGATAATAGATGCCCTACGTGCTATGAGCCACACGCACACAGGAGCATTGATAGTTTTATCCTCCCATTCAGACCTTACGGCGTATGTAGAAACAGGAGATGTGATAGACGGCAACATCTCTAAACGGTTGATTTTATCTATTTTTTACAAAAACAGCCCTTTGCATGACGGAGCTATGGTCATTATCAAAGGGCGAATACGTGCTGCCCGTTGTATTTTGCCCGTAACCGAAAACCTCAATATTCCTGCCTCTATGGGACTCCGCCACCGAGCAGCCGTAGGTATGTCCGAAGCTACTAATACGCTAATTTTGATTGTGTCTGAAGAAACAGGCAATATGTCGGTAGCCCGCAGTGGTAGAGTTTTCCATGACCTCTCGCCCAACGAAATTAGGGAGCAGATAGAGGAATATTTTGCGGATAAAGAGCATCAGGAAGATAAATAGTAATAAGACGTACATTCACCTTTAGGCGAATAACTTTGTAATCAATACATTCGCCTAAAAGCAAATGTACTTTTATGCTTTCGTCATCTGCAACTTAGCCCCCTAAAGTTGCAAATTACGTTTTTTTGCCTATCTTTCCCCAACAATCTACAACACTTGAGAAATATGAACATCTTTGAAAAACCTTTGGAACTTTGCCCTATTTTGGTACAAAAAAACATTTGGCTCAAACCGTATTATGCCGAAATAGAGGCTCGTATCAAGAGATTTGAAAAACGAAAAAAAGAAATTATTGGCGTGTCGGGTTCTTTGCTGCGGTTTGCCAATATGCACACCTATTTAGGACTCAACTATGATACAGCACAAAAAGGCTGGTATTATAGAGAATGGGCTCCTGCTGCCGAAACCCTGCACCTCATTGGCGATTTTAATTGGTGGGACAGAAGTTCGCACCCTTTACACAAAAATATTCATGGGATATGGGAAATTTTCTTGCCCGATGATACCTACCAAACTACTTTTAAACATGGTAGCAAGTACAAAGTCCTCATAAAATCTAAGTTGGGAGAATTAGAAAGAATACCTGCCTACGCCACAAGAGTTGTGCAAGATGAAAAGACACACGACTTTGCAGCCCAAGTTTGGCGACCCGAAAAGCCGTTTGATTGGTCGGGAGATACCTTTAAGGTGTCGCAAATAGACCAGCTTTTGATTTATGAAACTCACGTAGGTATGGCACAAGAAACCGAAGGCGTGGGGACATACAAGGAGTTTACAGAAAAAATACTGCCACGTATCAAAGAGGCTGGCTATACGGCTATCCAAATGATGGCGATTCAGGAACACCCCTATTACGGTTCTTTTGGCTACCATGTGTCCAGTTTTTTTGCCCCAAGTTCACGTTTTGGCACACCCGAAGACCTCAAAAATTTGATAAAAACGGCTCATAGTTTGGGTATTGCGGTTATCATGGATTTGGTACATTCTCACGCTGTTAAGAATGTGTACGAAGGACTGAACCATTTTGACGGTACAGACTACCAATATTTCCACGCAGGCAACAGAGGCAACCACCCCGGTTGGGATTCTAAGTTGTTCAATTATGGTAAGTGGGAAGTGCAACAGTTTTTGTTGTCAAATATTCGGTACTGGTTAGAGGAATTTCACTTTGACGGCTTCCGTTATGACGGTGTAACGTCTATGTTGTACCACCATCATGGCAATGTGGCGTTTAGTAATTTAGATAAATATTTTGACTTAGACGTTGATACAGAGGCTATTACGTACTTACAACTTTCTACGACAGTAGCCCAAGAAATTAATCCTGATTGTATTCTCATTGCTGAAGACGTAAGTGGTATGCCGGGGCTTTGTCGTCCTGTGCAAGAAGGTGGCGTAGGATTTGGCTACCGTTTGGCTATGGGTATTCCAGATTATTGGATAAAAACTATTAAAACCAAGAGAGATGAAGATTGGGACGTAGGCGACATTTGGGCAGCCCTCACCAACCGACCCGTACACGAAAAAGTAGTAGCTTATGCCGAATCTCACGACCAAGCTATGGTAGGCGACAAAACCATTGCTTTTTGGTTAATGGACAAAGAAATGTATTTTGGTATGCAAGACCAAGCCCCTAATTTGGTGGTAGAGAGAGGTTTAGCCCTACACAAAATGATTCGGTTGATTACATTGGTGTTGGGCGGAGATGCCTACTTGAACTTTATGGGCAATGAATTTGGACACCCCGAATGGATAGATTTTCCGAGAGAAGGCAACAAATGGAGCTACAAATATGCCCGAAGACAGTGGAGTTTGGCAGATAATGGCTTTTTGAAATACAAATATTTTGGGGCTTTCGACAAAGCCATGTTAGCCCTTGCGAAAGAACACCATTTATTGAACTACAAAGCCCAAGACATAGAAGGCTGTCATTTTGACCATGAAAACCAAGTATTAGGGTTTGTCAAAGGCAATTTGTTGTTTGTGTTTTGTTTCCACCCTTCTTTTGTGCAGTTTGGTTATCCTGTCAAAGTACCTGTAGTCGGCAACTACAAACTGGTGATGACCTCTGACGACAAGAAATTTGGCGGTTTTGGACGAGTGGAAGTAGGTACAGAACATTTTGCAGATACCACCACTAACAGCATAGAAATTTACTGTTTGCAACGCACTTGCTACGTTTTTGAAAGAGTAGATGCTACGCAAAAAGTAGTTGAAACAACGCCACAAGAAGAAAAAGCAACGGTAAAAGGGAAGAAGAAAGGGAAATAAATAGTTGTTAATCAATATTTTAGGCTATAAAAGTTTGTAGTGTCGTACTGTAAATTGTAGTTATTGCTTATTTGTCCGACACCTATGAGGTGTCGGACAAATAAAGTATTTACCTCAAAGGCATTTCTATAAAAAACGAAGTGCCTACATTTTCTTCTGTTTCAAACCAAATAGTCCCTTTGGCGTGTTCTATCCCACGTTTTGCCACTGCCAAACCAATGCCCGAACCTGTATTTTTAGTCGTAAAATTGGGTAAAAAGACTTTTTGTTGAATTTCCATTGGAATACCAGCCCCATTGTCCCGCACCTCTACAATTACTTTTTCTTTGTTCAAAGTAGTTAAATTGACTTGTATCATTGGCGTTTTGTCTTCTGTAACAGCCTGTATGCCGTTGATTATCAGGTTCGTAAAAATACGGCTCATCAGTTTACTGTCGCCCATGACAAGGTACATACCCGCAGGAATATTGAGTGAAATTTGGGCATTTTCGTTGTTTTCATACAAATTAACTGTTTCTCGCAGCACCGCCCCAATATCAAATTCTTCGTTTTTAGGAATCGGCATATTGGCAAAGGCAGCAAAAGACGTAGCAATGTCGCTAACCGTATCTATTTGTGCCAACAAAGCCCCAATAGAATCTGCCAAATTAGGTTTTTCTACGCCCACAACTCTCTGTAAATGTTGTAGTTTGAGTTTCATTGGGGTCAATGGATTCTTGATTTCGTGAGCAACTTGTCGTGCCATTTCTCGCCAAGCAGCCTCTTTTTCTGTGCGTGAAAGTGCCTCTTTACTCTCGTCCAACTGCACCAACATTTGATTATACGCATTGACTAATAAGCCTATTTCATCGGCTGCATTGTATTCTAAGGGTTCGTTGCCACTCAAAGAAGTTCGTTTGATTTTTTGGGTAATTAACTGCAAAGGTTTTGTTAATACTCTTGAAGCAAAATATGACAAAAACAATAATCCCATGAATGTAAACGTAAATACATTCATAATCGTGGACAAAATCACAATGATTTGCTGTGCAGATTTGCGTTGCGACTCGAAAAACGGAATACCAATAATCCCCAAAATTTCGCCTGTTTCATACGATTTCACTCCTACATACACCGAATTGTACGACAAATTGCCAATAGACTCCGTAAGCATCACTTTGTTTTGCTTTTGCTCAATAATTTTGGCTATGGCTTGTGGATTAATGATTTCAGACAAAAAACCATTTTCATAAATAAACGGCTGGCTGGCTGCCAACAATCTGCCCGTTTTACTAAATACGTTGATGTCCGTTTGTGTCAATTTCGCTACTTCTATCAAAGGGTCTAAGAGTTTTTCTCGGTTAATAGAACCTTTTTTGAGGTTTTCCAAACTTGCCCCCAAATTGGTACTCACGTTTTCGGCTTTTTCTATGTAGCTATCCTTTGTTTCGTCAATATTCACTTGGTTCAAAATACTTACCACCACAATACTTACAAGAGCAAGAGGTAGGAAAAACGCCAAATTGAGATAAATCTGAATACGTGAGGCGTAGCTTAGCCCCAAAGTCATGCGGTTTAAGACTAAAGAAAGTACCAAAGAAGCCAATAAGTTGCTGAATAACAGCACGATAAACAAATACGAAAAATTGGAAACAATATGCCTGAACGGATAAATTTCTGAACTCACCACCACACTTTTGCCGTCTTGTCCGTTCATTAAGATATGGCGGTAAGTTTTTTCGCTGTCCTTATCCACCGTCCTGATTTCTTTTTTGGTAGCACCAGAAATTTTTTTGGCTTCCTCAAAATATTTCAAAAAATCTTTGGTATAACTAAAATCCCCAAAAGTGTATTCTTGTTCTGTATGGCGGTACATTGCATAGCTATATTTTACGTCTTGATTGTAAACCGCAAATCTTTTATCTATAAACAAACTTGGATAAACCGAATTAGGAATAATTTTTTTCAGTTTTAAATCCAATACAATTCGCCCAACTTGTGTGCCTTGTCTTTCTATAGGCAAAAACTGTAAGTATCTTTTGGTATTATTGAGTAAATCTGCAATAAAAAATACATCTCCGTACTCTGTTTTGTATTTTTCTAATGCGTATTTTTGGTACAAAGAGTCAAAAGTCATTTCAGAATTTAACGGCTCACCGTTACCACTGAACAGCAATACATTGACATCATACTTATCAAAATAATCACTCAAATAAAATTTCTTGACTTTTTGGCTGACCAAATCTCCCGAAGTGGACAACAACATACGGGCTTGTATCATGGCATCTTCTTGTATTTTTTTGCCTGCATCTTGCAATAAAAATTCACCTAATTTATCGTTTTCTACTAATAATTTTGCCCCAAAATCTTTTTTATTGTATAAATCCATGATGCCCTCAAAATTGTAAATAGAGTAAGCACCCAACGCAGCCGAAGAAACAGACGAAAGAAACAGATACAAATACGTATTGTAGCCAAAGGTTTTGATAGTCCTCGAAAAGCGTAAAAATGTAATTAAAGACAAATACAATACGTTGATAATGAAGATAGTAAACTCAAAAGCATCTAAAATCACAAAGAACAAAACGTAAATCACAGAGGCATACACCAAGCTAATACCGATACGGAAATTGGTTTGGTTAAGGGCAATTAACAGTCGAGAAACAATGTTACAAATGAAAAAATAGACAACGGCACTTAGCACAAAAGCAGCTAAACACAACATTTTTTGACTATTAAAATCCAAATCGTGCATCAAGTCTAAGGAAATTTGAGCCTGATAATACACTGCCTCAAAAACATAGAATTGGTACGTACTCATCATGTACGTAAGCAAGCACAAAAGAATGGAAATAAAGATTTGGGTAGAAATAGAAGCATGAATTAACAGCCTAATATTCAACAACTTATAGTAATAACGGAAAATAAAAGCTGAAAATCCAGCCACTACAACCATGTTTAAAAAGAAGTCTAATAGTGTAGGGGCAAACAATAAATTTTTGAGAAACTCTATAAAATTAAAGGTTTCATATTGGCGGAAATGCAGTGGAAAATCTAGAAAAGAGATGAGGATTCGAAGGAAAAACAAGGCTATAATCAACACAAAAAAAGCCTGCCAATATTTATGTTCTGCCAAATAGTCCAAGACATTGAGCCGAATCAATAACATTGAAAACAAAACGGTAAGCCCTGCAAACAAAATTGTAAAGTTTTTTCGCAAATTAGACGTGGCGGGAGTGTCGTTTTCTTCTAAAACAACGGAAAATAAATAACGTCCTTCGCTACTTTTGATAGGTTCTCCTTCTTCGTCATTGAGGGACAAGGAAAAAATATTATCTTCTACATCAAAAATTTCTTTGTTGTAATGCGACTTAACATATTGGTTATCAATTTTATAGCGTAGATACAAAGGCACAGCCGTAACCAACTGATACCGCATACTGTCTATAATCACAACTTCTTTGTTCAACAAAAAAAATCCATTGGCATTTTCTATGCAACGGTACTTAAATTTTCCTGCAACTTCTTCTAAATCAATGAAATACTTGTAGTCTGTCCAATATAACAGTTGTTCATCATTATAAATGTAGGTCGGATATTTTTCTTCGTAAGAGAGTTGTGTAAAGTTGATGTTCTTTTGTGTAGCTACTAAAGCCTTGACTTCTTGAAGGTGAGTTTCTGTAATCGTGAGTTCTTTTTGCAAGGTAGTAGCTATTTTTTGCAAAAAAATTTTATTAGAATTAGCCGTAACTATCTGATTACTAAGTAGATTGATAGAAAACGGTGAACCCAAAAACACCGTAATAGCCAAGCACAACAAGGCAGCAATCAAATAATAATAGTACAGTGAATTTCGCATGATAGGGCAATTCGGCGGTCAATAAAAAGTTAGTTGTATGTTTGAAATTAAACAAAGATAATGCCTTGCACACAAAAAACAGCGAATTGTTTGACATTACAACTATAAATACCTTTATTTGCAACGATTTTAATGTAAAACCTTTAAAATTCATTATAACAATGTCAGATATTGCACAAAGAGTAAAGGCTATCATTATTGATAAACTTGGCGTAGAAGAATCAGAAGTAACTCCAGAAGCAAGTTTCACAAACGACTTAGGAGCAGATTCATTGGACACAGTAGAGTTGATTATGGAATTCGAAAAAGAATTCAATATTTCTATTCCTGATGACCAAGCAGAAAACATTGCAACTGTAGGTCAAGCTATTGCTTACTTAGAGAACAATGCGAAGAAGTAATCATTAGCCGAGATTAACCATCAACCAAAGTACAAAAAACTTTACTTGCCATTTGTTGTTAAACGAATGGCAAGTTTTTTTATGTAACTAACCTCTGTATTCCATGCAACTTCAAACAACTTTTCAGTCTTTTGTTAGACGACTCTATCAACCTGTCCCCGTTTATCCTCTCATTACTTTTCGCATTGCCTTTGGGTTAATGATGTTGTTGAGTGTCTTGCGGTTTTGGTATTTGGGTTGGATAGAAGACCATTATATTAACACTAAAATTACTTTCAAATACTTTGGTTTTGAGTGGGTTACGTTGCCGCCGCCTTTGGTCGTGTACCTATTACATGGCTTGTTGGTGCTGGGTGCTGTAGGTATTTTAATAGGTTTTGCGTATCGGTTGGCTGCGTTGCTTCACTTTTGTTGTTTCACTTATTTAGAACTGATAGACCTTACTTATTACCTCAACCACTATTATTTTGTAAGTTTAGTAAGTCTGTTGTTAGTTTTTGTACCTGCTGCACAAGCCTATTCGGTAGATAGTTGGTTACAAGAAAAATATAACAAAACTAAGGCTCAATCTATTTATTTTTTCCTTCAAATCACTTCTTTTTTCAGCCTCTCCCCTACCCCACCACTTAGCAATTCCCAAATTCCGCAATGGACTATTTGGTTGTTCAAAGGGCAAATTGCGATTGTGTATATCTATGCGGGCATTGCCAAAATGAATAGTACGTGGTTATTAGAGGCTTTGCCCCTCAAAATTTGGCTTTTGGCACAAGACGGAATGCCTGTTTTGGGCAAGTTGTTTACTTGGGAAATTACCGCCTACGCATTCAGTTGGATAGGTATGTTGTACGACACGACCATTATTTTTTGGTTAGCGTGGCGACCTACTCGCCTTTGGGCATACGCAAGTGTCATTTTTTTTCATGTGCTTACAGGTTTGTTGTTCCAAATTGGTGTTTTTCCGTTGGTTATGATGGTAGGTACATTGATTTTTTTTAGCAATGAATGGCATTACCGTTGCTTATCTTGGCTCAAAAAATCTAAAAATTCGTTTGAAGACTCTGTTAAAATAAATATAAACCAAATTCAAATTCAAGCTAATTTTTGGGTTACAAGTGGTTTTATTGTATATTTTTTGTTTCAGATTATTTTTCCTTGGCGTTTTTTATTGTATAACGGCAATTTGTTGTGGACAGAACAAGGCTATCGTTTTTCTTGGCGAGTAATGCTAATGGAAAAAGCTGGTACGGCTACGTTTTATGTGCAAGATGGTGTAACAAAACGTGAGGGGGTGGTGGATAACAGAGATTTTTTGAACCCACACCAAGAAAAACAAATGGCTATGCAGCCCGATATGCTACTGCAATATGCCCACTTTTTAGCTGCTTACTATGCCAAAAAAGGCGTACAACAGCCCAAAGTAAGAGCCGAAGTATATATTACACTCAACGGGCAACCCAGTAAATTACTATTTGACCCGCAGTTAGACCTTACAAAAATACAAGATAGTTGGCAGGAGAAAACGTGGTTGTAATAAAAGACAAACGTAGTTTTGATGTAGAAAATAATTTAGGGGGAAAACCCAAAAATGCAAATTATTGTTATTTTTTAAGCAAGCCTACCCAAATTGTCATCAAAGCCTTTAAATTTGTGCTAATGCCGTCATTCGCCTAAAAGCAAATGTACGGCTTAAATACAACAACCTTATGAACCAATTATTAACAGAATACCCTCTTTGGTGGCTTATTTTCGGTGTGGCGTTGGCTGCGGGTTATACTTACTTACTTTACCGCCCACAAGAAAATGCCCCATGGACAAAAACTACACACTATACCTTAGCTGCCTTGCGGTTTACCTTGGTTTTGTTGATTGTGTTTTTGTTGCTTAATCCGTACATTAGACAAATCAGCAATTATTTTGAAAAACCTACGGTGGTTTTGGCAATAGACAATTCTCAGTCTATTCCTCTCACGATAGACAGCACGCAAGTTCGCAAAACTTTACAAGAACTTACGCAGCTACAATCCCAATTACAAGAAGCTGGTTATGAAGTAGTTACACAAGATTTAACCACAGATAATTTTACTACTAATTTGCCTACAGCAGCCAATAGTTTTTCGGCAAGTACTACAAATTTGAGCAATTTATTAGAAAATATTACACAGACTTTTGAGAATAAAAATTTAACAGATATTGTCTTATTGTCAGATGGTATTTACAATCAAGGAACTTCGCCTTTGTTCCAATCTTACAAAATTCCTGTGCATACCATAGGCATTGGCGACAGCGTAGTACCCAAAGACATTAGTATTAAAGCTGTGTACCATAATGAGTTAGCTTATTTAGGCAATAAATTTCCAATCAATGCAGAAATTTCGCAGGCGGGTTTTGAGGGCAAAACAGTAGAAGTTTTATTGCAACAAAACGGTAACATCATTAGCCGACAAGCCTTGAATTTTGAGCAAGGAAAAGACATTTATCGAGTAGATTTTTTGGTAGATGCTACACAAAAAGGTATGCAACATTACACACTATCCATAGCCCAACAAACAGGCGAATTTACGGCTAAAAACAACTTGCGTCATGTGTATATAGATGTGTTGGACGGCAAAGAAAAGATTTTGATTGTGGCAGCAGCCCCTCACCCTGACATTAAGGCAATGCGAAGTGCTTTAGAAAGTAAAGAAAATTACCAAGTGGATTTACATATTCCGAATTTGATAGAAAATATGTATAAACCTACCGAGAAATATAATTTGGTAATTTTGCACAATATCCCGAACAGAAACGGAATAGCTATGCCTTTTTACAATGAATTGTTGAATAAACAGCAGGCTTTATTGTATATTGTGGGTACAGAAAGTAATTTATCTTTGCTGAATAAAAATTTGCCTTACCTCAAAATCAATAGTCGTGGTTTGCAAACAGACAAAGTATTTCCCAGCTTTAACCCCAACTTTAATACCTTTACGTTTGAGGAAATTCAACGCAATAAATTCAAAAAATATCCGCCTGTTAATACGATTTTTGCGTCTTATGAAGTAGCTCCTACGGCACAAGTGCTTTTGTACCAACGAGTTGGCAGTGTGCAAACACAAAATCCTTTGTTGGTTTTGCACGATAATCAGGGACAGAAAAGTGGTGCTTTTTTGGCAGAAGGTTGGTGGCAATGGCGACTACAAGAATACACCCAAGACGAAAAACACGAGGCTTTTGATGAACTCTTATTGAAAACCGTACAATATTTGGCTACGAAAGAAGACAAACGGAAGTTCAGGGTGCGTCCCACTTCGGCAGATGAAAACACTGAAAGTGTAACTTTTGAAACAGAAGTTTACAATGATATTTACGAAAAAATTTATGGACAAAAAATAGAATTGGTCGTAAGTAATGAGAAAAAAGCTGTTCAAAACTATACTTATACTAACAGTGATGCCAATTTCCGTTACCGCATCAACGGCTTGATACAAGGCGTGTACCAATTTAAGGCAACAACGGTGCTAAACGGCAAAACCGAAACCAGCACAGGCGAATTTACGGTAAAAGAACCGCAAACAGAGAGCATCAACACAGTGGCAGACTTCAATCTCTTGCGACAGTTAGCCAAACAAACCAACGGAACTTTTGTGCATTACAGCCAAACGCAACAGTTGGCTTCGCAGCTTTTAGCCAAAAAACCTGTAAGTATTATTCACAGTTCCGAAAATATGGAGGAGTTGATTCACCTGAAATGGTGGTTTTTCTTGTTGGTAACTTTGGCAAGTGTGGAGTGGTTTGTGCGGAAGTTTAGAGGGGCGTATTAATAATTAGTAAATTACGAATTAGTAAATTTTAAATCGAGGTTATTAAAGTCTATGTGCAGACTTTGATAACCTCGATTTTTGTATAGTAAAATTTTTTACAATAAACTGATAATCAAATACTTGAAGGAAATATTAATTAAAAATTTACTAATTAATAATTGCACCTAAACTTTAGCCTTGCAACAAAACCTTCCAAGCCTCCAACAACTTCCCTGCGTCCAATAACTCTTTGGCTTTCAGGTGTTTGTCGGCTGGGCTAACAGTGGGTGCAGCCACAGCAGCCAAACTTTCTAGGGTAGGTAGCTTTTCTATATTCGCCAGACGAGCCAAATTATTTCCTGTTAAAATAGGACTTTGGCGAATGGCTGTGGGTAATTGGTCTATGCCTATTCCCTTTGTAGTCAAGGGTTTAGGTATTTCAAAAAGTGCTTCTCCGTTGGCTCTGCAATACCAATCTCCGCCCATTCTGGCTACCAAATCTATTTTAAACGGACTGATAGCCCCTTTTTCATCTAAAATAGCCTCGTTAATGTGCATGAGTAGCACTTCGCACAAAATCAAGTTACCTGCTCCGCCTTCCGTTCCCATTGGTATCACTTGTTGCACTTTGCACTCAAAACTCACAGGTGACTCTGCCACTCTTGGCGGTTTCACTATTTCAGAAGGAATTGGTGTAAGTCCAGCTTTTACAAATTCGTTCACGTTTTTGTCATATTCTGTACTTGCCAAAGATGCTTGTTCCACTATGGCGTAGTTTACTACGTTAATTACCACTTCTGGCACTGCCAAGGCATTTTCTAAGGTGTGTTTGGTCGTATTATCTCGTACCCTGCGAGCAGGCGAAAAAATAAGCACTGGTGGTTTTGTACTAAACAAATTGAAAAAGCTAAAAGGGCTTAAATTTACTTGTCCGTCTTGGTCTATAGTGCTGGCAAAAGCTATAGGTCTGGGTGCTACTGCCCCTTGTAAATAGGCTTGTAGTTGTGCTGCCGATAAGTCTGCGGGTCGTATGGTTTTGAATGATGACATATTTTTGAGTAGAAATTTTGAATAGATTATATAATTGTTTGGGCAACTTGGTAAGGCTAAAATTTATCAGATTCTTTTTTCATGACTGCTGCCACGATTAAGGAAATGATAAGCCCCAAAAACAAGTTGAATAGCAAGCTACTAATTGCTGAAGCCTCCGAGTTAAAAGCCCATTCAGACATTGCCATTGCATTATCTATCTGCTCGTCAGACATACCTCTTTTTTCCATTTCAACTTTTTGTAGTCCTTTCAGGTTTTCAAAAAAAGCTGTATCAATAAATTTTGTATAGATGTAGCTATACACACTTACTAAAACACTTTGTACAGCTATAAAAATGAGTCCTATTGAAAAACCCTCTTTGAAAGATAAGAAACCATTGTTCTCTTTTTTGTAGTTATTAATGGCTATTACTAATATAGCAATCGTAATGACGTAGGAGAGTAAGCCCAAACCAAAATTGCCTACGTTGTCTGTAAGTTGTAGCACTAAGCTATACAAAATGCCTATAAGGGCTGCTATCACACCAAAACGAATGGCGATAGTATTGCGATTGTTTTCCATGTTTTTTGAGATGTTTGAAGTAATGAAAATAAAAGTTAGAATAGAGTTTATAAATATTTTTTTATTAAGACCTCACCCTACCCTCTCCATTTGGAGAGGGTTTTGTCGAATTATTCATAAACTCTAATGTTTAAGAACTTATGGGTTTGATAGATACGTTTTTGTCTTTAAACACAAGAGTTCTGTGTGGGTACGGAATTTCTATATTTTCGTCTGCAAAACGTTTTTTCACCGTCAAATTCATATCACAATGCAAGTCGTATGCGTCATCTGCATCTTTACACCATACATTGGCACGAATCGTAACACCATAGTCATTTAGGCGAAGCACACGCAGACGCACTTGTGGCGACCCCTTGCGTTTTTCTTCTTCTGTGCGTTGGTCTATACAAAATGGGTGTTTCAGGGCTTCTTCTTGTACAATTTGCATGGCTTTTTCTACATCACTTTCATAGCTGATTGTAAACTCAACGTACCTACAAACCTTGTTTTCGGGGAAAGACGAGTTGCGAATAATAGCCGTATCTATGTGCGAATTAGGAATAATGATACTGCGGTTTTCGTAGTTCAAAATCCGAGTATGGCGTAGTGTAATATCTTTAACTACGCCCAAATGCCCTTCCACTTCTATCACATCACCCACCCTAAACGGCTTGAAAATCACAATAAAAGTACCACTGACCAAGTTAGCAAAGGCTTTTTGCGAAGCCAAACCAATAAAAGCAGCAAAAATACCCGCACTGGCAAACAACGTAACCGCAAAAGAACGCAGTTGTGGGATACTAGCAATGACAGCAAAACCCGCAATAATAAAAACTAATAAATCTAAGGCATTTTGCAAAAAAGAAAACTTAGTTCTGTCGTTATTATCCTCTAACTGTTGTAATTGCTTATCTATATAAAATTTGATGACTTTTTGTAATAAAAAAGCAGCCAACACTATTTGCACTGCGGAGAGATACCTATTTGTGATAGGAATAGAGGAGGCAAAAACAAAAACAAAAATAGCAAAAGCAATGTAAGAAATGGTGTCATGTAGAAAATCAAACCAATCTTTGCGAGTAAGGTTTTCACTACTTTTTTCAGATAATTTCTTAAATATATACTTACTAAGTTGGCTAATCACCCACGCCACAATACCTACAATGATAATAAAGTAGAATGTTTCGTTGTCTATCCGAAAATTCTTGTATAATACTCTCTCAAAACGGTAAGACAAATTTTGAATGTCTTGTAAAATATTTTCAAACATAAGAGTTAGTAATATTAAAAGTTAAATAGCGTAATAAATTTTTAAGCCTCTATAATATGATATTTAAAGGTAAAACTTGTATGTTAGCACTTCTATAGTACCTATTTACAATACCTTGAAGGTACATTAATAACAATTTTTACAGTCAAATTTACAATAAATTTGTTTTTTTGCAGTAAAATAGCTTTCTCAAAAGTAGTATTTCACAAAAGATAACATCTTTTGCCGTACAGCTTTTTAGAAAAAATGTTAAATTGTATATTTGTAGCCCTAAAAGTTGTAATGTTTAGAAAAAATTAGTAGTTTTTCACAAACAAGTAAGTTTCTTACAAATTTTTCTTGTTTTCTTAGAAAGAATTAATAGATTTCACTTATCTTTCAAACCAAGAAACAGAGATACTTGAAAAATTTTATCGAAAATTTTTTAAATCCTATTGATATGCTATTGGATAACCTTACCAAAACTTCTGAATATACAAGCCCAATGAAAAAGTTTGTAGCTGGCTTACTTTGCTTTGGCGTAATGTCTTTGCAATCTTGTGATAGTGGAAAGACACCGCCCACAGAAACCTCTGAGGCTGCTTCAAAAGTAGCACAAGGAGGACGTTATTATGGTGGAACTTTTAAGCTCAATGAAACTGAGTACATCAAAAACTTATTTCCGCATTCTATTGTAGATGTTTATTCGTACCGTGTAGCTTCTCAAATCTATGAAGGTCTTTTTAAATTTGACCATACATCTTTGAAAGCTATACCTAGTTTGGCAGAAAGCTACACTTTAGATGACACACACACTGTTTATACCATTAAACTCAAAAAGGGTGTGCTTTTCCACGATGATGAGTGTTTTTCTGGTGGTAAAGGCAGAGAGCTAAAAGCCGAAGATATTAAGTATTGCTTTACCAAACTTTGTACGAATGACCGTAATAATCAAGGTTTTGGTGTGTTTTACAATACTTTAAAAGGTGCTAAGGCTTATTATGATGCTACCAAAGGGGGGAATCAACCTACAGGCGAAATAGAGGGTATTAAGGTAATAGACGATTATACTGTTCAACTAATTTTAGAAAGACCTAACTCTTTATTCTTGACACATTTGGCTCGTCCTCAAACTTTCATTTTCCCCAAAGAGGCTTATGAAAAATATGGCATGGAAATGCGTATAAAAGCTGTAGGTACAGGTGCTTTTCGTTTGGCACAAGTGGACGATGACATTGCTATCATCTTGAAACGCAACCCGAACTACCACGGCAAAGACAAGTTTGGTAACCAATTACCATTCTTAGAAGCTATTAATATTCAGTTTATCAAAGACAAGAAAACAGAATTATTTGAGTTCAAAAAAGGTAATTTAGACATGATGTACCGCCTGCCAACAGACTACATCATCGAGATTTTAGAAGAAACAACAACAGACACAGAAGGCAAATACAGCAAATATGAATTGCAACGTGAGCCTGAAATGCAAACGCAGTTGTTTGCGTTTAATACACAAACAGGTATTTTTGCCAATGCAGATGTGCGTAAAGCATTTAGCTATGCTATAGACAGAGAAAAAATATTAGATTTTGTATTGAATGGTGAGGGTTATGCAGCCGGTTTGCATGGACTTACGCCTCCGTCTTTCCCAGACTACGAAATTAGCAAGATACCAGGCTATAAATACGACCCAGATTCTGCTCGTTTCTTCTTGAAAAAGGCAGGTTTTACAGGTGGTAAAGGCTTCCCAAAAGTTACTTTGGACTTTAACGCAGAAGGCGACAGACATACTAACGTGGCTGTAGAAGTACAAAAGCAGTTGAAAGAAGTATTGAATGTAGATATTGATTTTAACATGGTGCCTATTGCCCAAGTTACGGAAAAATGTTTGAATGGTAATTTCCAATTCATTCGTTTGTCTTGGGTGGCGGACTATCCAAGCCCAGAAAACTTCTTGTGGATGTGGACAAGTAAAGATGTACCTGCACAAACTGGTGGTACTTCTTATCCTAATATTCCTCGTTATGTAAACAAGAAGTTTGATGAGTTGTATGAAAAAGCTATGAATGCAACTAACGAACAAGAAGCCTTGAAATACTTTATGCAAGCTGAAACTATGGCGATGAAAGATGCTCCTGTGGTAGTATTGTGGTATGACGAAGGTTACCGTTTGTTACAATCTAAAGTGAAAAACTTCCCTAATAACCCAATGCAATACAGAGATTTTAGTGAAGTGTACTTTGAGCCAGAAAATCAGGCAGCAACAAAATAAAAGTAGATTTATATAACAAAAAAAGACATTCTTTTACAGAATGTCTTTTTTTGTTATATAAATCTTTGTAAGTAGTTCAGAAGAAGGTAGGTTTCCTAAGAAAAATAGCTATTTAGTTTATCTTTTACTTAACAATAAACATATTTTACACCCAACGAATCAAGGCAGAAGCCCACGTAAAGCCACTACCAAAAGACGTAAGACATACTAAGTCGCCTTTTTTGATTTTACCTTGCTCCAAAGCCTCACACATAGCAATAGGAATAGAAGCAGCCGTTGTATTGCCGTATTTGTGGATATTGCTGATTACTTTTTCTTCTGGAAGTCCCATTTTTTCTCTCATAGCAGCCGTAATACGGGCATTGGCTTGGTGTGGTACAAGACAGTCTATGTCCGCAGGCGTATAACCATTGGCATTCAAAGCCTCCATCACTACTTCTGGCATATAGGTTACGGCGTGTTTGAACACAAAACTTCCATTCATTACAGGAAAATAGCCACCACCAGCTTCCATATTTTTTGAGTCGAACTTATCTAACTTTGCACTTGCAGGATAAATAATAGCCAACTGTTCGGCAAATTCTCCGTTGGAATGAAGATGTGTAGATAAAATACCTTCGGGTTTTTCTTCATTCGTTTCTATGGCAGAGAGTACCGCAGCTCCTGCCCCATCACCAAAAATAACGGCTACATGGCGACCTGCATCAGAAAAATCTAAACCTGTAGAATGAATTTCTGCCCCTACCAATAAGATATTTTTATACATACCAGACCGAATAAATTGGTCTGCCACAGATAAGCCATAAATAAAGCCTGAACATTGTGCCCTTAAATCTATAGCTGCAATGTTGCGGAAGGGCATAGCTCTTTGCAATAAAACCCCCGAACCGGGAAAATAATAGTCTGGACTTAAGGTTGCATACACTATTAGGTCTATGTCTTGTGGTGTAAGCCCTGCTTTGTCTAAGGCTATGGTCGCAGCTTTTACGCCCATACCAAAATTGGTATCTTCTTCGGGAACAAAAAAACGTCTTTCACTAATGCCTGTTCGTTCTTTTATCCACTCGTCTGTTGTGTTTACTCTTTTTGAAAGGTCATCATTGGTTACTACATTCGCAGGAACATAAAAACCCATACCTGCAATTTTACTTCTAATCATTATAGAAAATAGTTTTGGTGAATGGTTTTACAAAAGTAGCTTTTTTAAAGCCAAAAAATAGGAAAGCCCCATAGTCTTTTTTACTTTAGCAACTTTGAGGCAGAAGAAAACACCAATTACTGCTATTATATTGTTTTTACATAACCATTCAATTTATGCTATTTCATAAAAATGCTACGCCAAAATTACTAATGACTTTATGTTATTTAGTAATATGCTGCTTGTCTTGCCAAAAGCCACCTACCCAAACTACTCAATACAAGAGTTTATTTTGGAAAATATCGGGTAATGGTTTGTCTAAACCTTCTTATCTTTTGGGTACTATTCACATTGCAGATGACGAGGTAACTAAATTAGCCAATGGTAGTATAGACGAAATGGCTACTTGCGAGGTAATGGCAGGAGAGTTATCTATGGACATAGAAGACCCCGCCCTCTTAGTACAAATGATGTCTGCTTTGTTTATGCCCAAAGATACTACCTTAAAAATGTTACTTTCGGAAGAAGAATATGATTTTATCAAGCCTATTATTGTACAAAAGAATCCGATGATAGGTATGATGGTAGATAAAATACGCCCTATCTTCACAGCTACTTTTTTAGCAGAAGAAGAACATAAAACCACTAAAAAACCTGTTCAAGCCAAAGCATTAGACATTTATTTGCAAGAAATAGCTAAGGAAAAACGCATAAAAGTTATAGGTTTGGAAACCGTAGAAGAACAAATGTTAGCCTTTAATGCTATTACACTGAAAGAACAAGCTAAGATGTTGTATGAAGGACTCAAAAACCCTGAAAGTACAGAAAATTCGCAAGGCATGGATACTTTGGTAAACCTTTATCTATCACAAGACCTAGACAACCTTTATAAGGTAACTAATGAACAAATGTCTAAAGGAGCAAATTACAAGCTATTAGTAGAAAGAAATAAAAAGATGGTGGATAGAATGGAGGTTATTATGAAAAAACAACCATTATTTACCGCTGTAGGTGCAGCCCATTTACCAAGCGAAGTAGGTATCATTACTTTGTTACGAAAAAAAGGCTATAAAGTGGAGGCTGTAAAGTTATAGGTATTACTCCTCTCCAATTACCAAAATATACAAAAAATAGCCGTTTTATTCTTTACATTACTAAAATCATAAAGATTTTATGGTGTAAATACTTGCTTTTCTTTCTTATTTCATTAGTTTTAAGACGCAAAATTTACGCTAAACTGAATAGCTTGTGAAAAGATTGCTTTTATACCTTGCTGTTATGTATCCAGAGATGACTTTTTTCCGCTTCATGCGCAAAATGCGTGTGTTTAGTCCCATCATTATTTTTACTTTTACAATGGTAGTCTTTATCATGGGGATATGGGGCTACTACTTAGAACATGAAGGCAAACCTGATTTCAATGCGTGGGGAGCTATTTATGCAGTAGTAAGTATGTTTTTGATGGAAAGCGTAGAGCCTCCTTACATCGCAAATTGGCAATTAGTTGTAGCTAAATACATGGCTGCCATGCTATTAGGCTATGGTATTTTTATTACAATCTCCAGATACCTTTATACAACATGGGTAGCTTTTAAAATTAAGACATTTTATAGACAACACATTGTAATTTTAGGGGCAGGAAAAATAGGTAGCACTATAGCAGCCGAGTTACTACAAGCAGGAGAGTTCGTAGTAATTATGGATAATGACCCCCAAAACGAACACCTAATGCACTTACAAAGTTTGGGCGGTTTAGTTGTAGTAGGTAGTGCCTTAGAAGAAAATGATTTGTTTAAAATAGGAATAGACAAAGCTCGTCTATGTGTAGTTGTTTTGGGTAATGATGAAAAAAATTTAGAAGCTACCAACCTTTTAACACAACTCAACCAACAAGGTAAATTCAAAGAACATTTGAAAGTTCATGTAAATGTGAATGATTGGTACAATATTACATTTTTGAAAGATTACTTAGATACTTACACTAAAACAGAAAATTTTGATATAGATACTTTTGATACAGATTACAATGTAGCTCAGTATATCTTTGATAAATTTTCTCCAGTTCAAAAAGTAACTTATCAAAAGATATTAGAACAGCCTTCTGGTAAATTACAAAAAATACAGTCTTCTGATAATGCTATAGCTATTGTAGGCTTTAATGCAGCAGCAGAAAATTTTGTGGTAGAGTGTATTATTCTAAGTCATGTACCGGGGCTTCGCAACCTTAAAATTTTGTTGATAGAAAAAGATGTTGAACAATATGTAAAGCAATTACACTTTAAGTTTCCTTTTATTGCAGATTATTTAGATATTATTCCCGTAGAACTTTCTGATGAAAATTTCTATGGAGAGCAGTTTACTAATCCTACGTTTTTGTCTTATATCAAAGTATTGAGTCATGCCTACATTTTTGGCAATCATGATGCGTATTTATTAGGGTTGGCAAGTCGTTTCCGCCAATTCTTATATGCTATGATAGGTGATGTAAAACAAGTAGATATAGTGGTGTGTCTGCCAGAAAACTCAAAAGTCATGTCTTTGATAGACCCTGCCCCTACAGATAATAAGAAAGACCATTTGTTTGAAACATTACAAAAAGAATTTAGTATTCATGTCATTCAACAAATTACAGACACTTGTACCAAATCCAAATTAATAGACAGTGCAGGCGTAATAACGTCTTTGGCTAAAACAGTAAACTATTTTTATGCTGTTAAATATGAATTTGAATGGTTGTTAGATGAAGTGGACAGAAAGATTTACCAAAATTTAGGCTTAGAAGACAAATTAGAGAAAATCTTTTTGGCAATGCGTTTCAAAACAGCTAATCCTACACAAGAATTGGAAAATGCTATTTTGGGAGAAATGAGCCGAACTTTGCAAAAACCACAAGCTGAATTGGTGAAAACTTTTGGTGTTGATACAAAGTGGAATCAACTTTCAGACATTAAACAAGACTCTAATAGGTATGTAGCTCGGCACTTAGAAGTAAAAGTAAACTTCTTGCAAAGAGTTGGACATACAGATTTTACCAAAGAAGTTATCGAGGGTTACCTCAAAGTATTAGCCCCAATAGAACACAAGAGATGGAACTCCGAAAAACTTTCGTTTAAGTTCAGATATGGTGTATTTCCAAAAGATAAACACTTGCGGAAAATGTTGAAAGAAACCCTTAAAATCCATGACCAAATCATCACTTATGAGGCATTGGACAAGGAAATGGAAGATAAAGACCTTAATATGTTCTTGCTCATACCTGTTATGCAAAGTGCAAAAGAAGCTATTTTGACAAGCAGATAAATTAATTTAAACAAAAAAGCAACTATGTTTTCATAGTTGCTTTTTTGTTTGTATTGAAGATGTAATCTTTCAAAAAGATTACATCTTCAACACAACTCTACGCAAATTCTGTCATTTGTAATTTAACCAAGTTGCTATACACCCCTGTTTCTTTCCTTAAAAGTTCTTCGTGTGTGCCAGCCTCCGCAATGTGTCCTTTGTCTAAGACATAAATCCTATCGGCTTGACGTACCGTAGCTAAACGATGTGCAATAATAATGGTTGTACGATTTTGCATCAATGTTTCTAAGGCTTCTTGTACGGCTTGTTCAGATTCAGCATCTAAAGAACTCGTTGCTTCGTCCAAAACTAACACCGTTGGATTTTTCAAAATAGCCCTTGCTATAGCTATGCGTTGGCGTTGTCCACCTGAAAGTTTTACACCTCTTTCGCCTACTACGGTGTTCATACCTTCGGGGAAAGACTGAATAAAGTTTAAGGCATTGGCTTTGCGAGCTGCCTCTGTAATTTCTGCGTCTGTTGCGGTTGGTTTTCCGTAGGCTATGTTTTCTTTGATAGTTCCGCCAAATAAAATTACTTCTTGGGGTACAATGCCAATTAAATGACGGTAGGCAGACAAATCATATTTTGTAATATTTTGGTTATCTAATAAAATTTCGCCTTTGTCTATTTCGTAAAAACGTAGTAAAAGTTGAATAATTGTAGATTTCCCTGCTCCACTATGCCCTACTAAGGCAACTTTTTCGCCTGCTTTGATATGAAAACTAATGTCTTTGAGAACTTGTACGTCTTTTCTTGATGGGTACGCAAATTGCACATTTTTAAGGCTAATATTTCCTGCTACGGCTGGCAAAACAGCTAAAGGTTCTTTTACGTCTATTTCTGCGTCATGTTCCAAAATCTCTCTCACTCTTTCAGTTGCCCCTACTGCTCTTTGTAGTTGTCCATACAAGTCCCCCAAACCACCTATAGAACCTGCTATGAACATGGTGTAAATAATGAAACTCACCAACAAACCAATAGAAATTTCGCCTGCTTCTACCAAACGCAAACCGTACCATAACACCGCCACAATACCGCCAAAAATAGCCAAGACGATAAATGAAATAAACGCACCTCTGAAATGAGCTGCGTGCAAAGCTGTAGCCACTACTTTATCCAAAGAACTGGCGTACCGATTAACCTCATACCGTTCATTGGTAAAAGATTTTATGACTTGAATGGCTTGTAAAGTTTCTTCTACGACTATGTTGGCTTTGGCTAATTCGTCTTGTGTATTTTTGGACATATTGCGTATGCGTTTGCCAAAAAATAAGCCTGCTAAAACCAAAATAGGAATTACGCCCAACATAAAAAAAGTAAGTGTGGGAGTACGCATAAACAAAATAGTGATACCTGCCACTAAGGTTGTGATTTGGCGAATAAACTCTGCCAATGTGATAGAAAAAGCATCTTGTAACAGTGTAATATCAGAAGTTAAACGACTCATCATATCCCCTGTTCGGCGGTTGTCATAAAAGGGTAATGGGGCAGTTATCAATTTGGCATACAAAGCCTTGCGAATATCTGCCATTGAATTTTCGCTAACTCTTGAAAATAAATAGACTCTGAAAAAAGAAAATACAGACTGAATCAACAACAGCAACATTAAAACGGCTGCAATAGTGTTGATACTTCCAAAATCTATGTCTTGTAAAAATGAAAAATTTTGAGTAAAGTTACCAATAGGTAATTGTGAGGCTGCGTCTTTTCCAAGTGCCTTATCTACTAATTTACCAATAAAAAAAGGGAAAGCCAATAAAATTGTACTTGAAAAGACTAAGCATAATAGTCCTAAAAAAAATAACATTTTATAGGGCATCATATATTGGTAAATGCCTATAAGATGTTTGAGGGTTTGTTGATTTACGGGGACTTTGGGCAAATCTGCCGAGTCGTCATATTGTTTTCTCATGCCGATTGTAAAAGATTTTAAGGCTACAAAGATAAGAAAACAATTTAGTTTCAGTTACCAGTTACCAGTAAACAATTAGCAATTTACACTGCTAACTGTTTACTGATAACTATTCAGTATTTAACTGCTAACCAAAACTTATTCCACCACCAACCGTTTCGTAGCCGTTTGCTCACCGTCTTGTACTTTGATTAAGTACACCCCAGCAGCTAACCTACTCACATTCAAATTAGTGTGTAAACTTTGGCTTTGTGAGGTTTCTCTGTAAA